>Ga0070741_10003318_pt1 | contig 40313 bp, 32 predicted proteins | sample Coa_R1_4_FD_66440 | JGI IMG/M metagenome (GOLD analysis project Ga0070741, IMG submission 66440) | Surface soil microbial communities from Centralia Pennsylvania, which are recovering from an underground coalmine fire - Coalmine... | ecosystem: Environmental > Terrestrial > Soil > Unclassified ...
GTGCCGGCCAATCTCGGCGGCCTCGTCATCGCGGTGCTCGGCCTGCAGAGCGCGTATCACCCGCAGCTCCTGCAGCAGTCGACGCCGCAGCCGGTCGTGCCGGTGCAGGACGCGGTGAATTGCGCGATCGACGGTCCCGGCATCGTCGCGGTCGCGATCCCGCCGCTGCCGCTCAACTGCTTCAACTGGGCGCAGACGCAGAAGATCTACAACGCCGCCGGCGTCGGTGACGCGGGCAGCTCGGGCGCGGCTCCGGTGAACATCGGCATCTTCACGACCAATCACCTGAAGCCCGTGCTCGACGATTTCGACGCGGCCTATCACGGCTCGAGCCAGTTCACCGGCCCGAACGCGCCGAAGCTCGGCATCAGCTGGGCACCGCCGCGCCTGATCCCGGTTTACAGCGACGCGAATTTCGCGAATTACGCCGACGACGCGACCGCGCTCGGCGAGTTCGACATGGACACGCAGACCTCGACGGGTCTGGCAGCGACTGCAGTCAGCAATCTCGTCATCTTCAACGCTTCTGCGCTCGCGGACACCGCGGGCTTGTTCACCGAGTTCGCCAACTTCGTCTCGATGACCGGCGTCGACGCCAATGGCAAGCCGGTGTTCGGCGGCAACGCGCCGCCGTTCGTGACGGCGGCGAGCGGATCGTTTGGCGGCTGCGACGCGCTCTGGGCGCTCGACGGCGAGATGGTCACGGCCGATAACCATTTCCTTCAGGGCGCGGCGCAGGGCCAGACCGTGTTCTTCTCCACCGGCGACGTCGGCGCTGCTTGCAGCGGCCCGGTGAACGGCGTTCCGGATGAAGGCGTCGTCGGCGGCGCCGAATATCCCGCGAGCTCGCCGTGGGCGATCGCGGTCGGCGGCACCACGCTCTTCGCGCAGGACGATCCGAACGATCCTTCGCTCTACGACTACGACTTCGAGATCACCTGGGAAGCCACCGGCGGCGGTGTCTCGTTCTTCGAGCCGGTCCAGCCGTGGCAGGCGCCGTTCCTGGTGCCGGCCCTGCCGTCGCAAGTCGGCGGCGGTCGCGGCCTGCCGGACATCTCGATGGATGCCGATCTCGGCTTCTCGGGCATCGAATACGTGAGCGGTTCGGCGCTCTCCGAAGGCGGCGGCACGAGCTTGTCGTCGCCGCTCGCGCTCGGCGCGTGGGCGCGCATCGTGTCCGCGCACGGCATCAATCCCGCGACCGGTGCGCATGTGCTCGGATTTGCGGCGCCGTCGCTCTACGCGCTCGGCACGCCGGCGAATCCGGCCGCGCAGCAGCTCGGCTCCGTCGCCGGCTTCCACGACATCATCATCGGCAACAACGGTCTCTACTCCGCGACGCCAGGCTACGACTACACGACCGGCCTCGGCAGCTTCGACATCGCGGCAGTGAACGCGCTGATCTCGCCGGTGCCGTTCACGGGCGGCGGCATCACCGTGCTGCCTTCGCGCACGGACGCGTGCCTCGTCAATGGCGGCTACAAGGTTGCGGGTGCGGGCGCGCTGAGCAGCGGGCAGAACACGCCCCTCGACGTGAAGGCCGTCTACATCGCCGAGCCGTTCGAAGCCGCGCACACAGCCGATGGCGGACGCATCCGCATCTCGCTCGACCTCGGCAGCATGGGGCCGAGCGTCGGCGGATCGCCGACGTTCGTGCCGAACGCGTCGTACTACGTCTACTTCACGATGGGCGACGGCCAGAATCACTTCGTCGGCTACAACGTCACGCAGCAGGCGATCACGCTGCCGCTATTCGGCACGCTCGGCGGCGGCAGCAAGTTTTTCTACGGCCACCAGTTCGTCAGCAACGGCGGCAACACGCTCGACATCATCACCGACGGCGACGCCGACGCCGACAGCTACATCGACACGGCGCACAACCGCATTGTGTGGCTCGTGAAGAAGCGCAGCGTGTTCCAGGTCGACGTCAACGGCAATCCGACCAACACCACGCTCGCGAACCTGCAGAAGCTCACCGCGGTGTACGGCGAGTCTGACGAGACCGTCGGCGTCGACGGCGCGGGCCTCGTGAATCCGCTCATCGACACGCTGCAGGGCACCTACGAGGAGAACGGCAACACGTTCTGCTCGCAGGCGCCGAAGGTTGCGCTCTCGGCCGATCACACGACCGTGACGCCGCCGGCTGCGGTCACGTTCACCGCGACGCCGGACTTTGCATTCCCGGCCGATCCGGGCGCGTCGATCGTGGGCTACACGTTCGATCCGGGTGACGGCTCGACGCCGATGACCACGAGCGTTTCGCCGACGACCGGCGCGATCTCGTTCGCCTATGCGTATGCGAGCGTCGCTGCGACGACGGTGCGCCATGCGACGGTGACGCTGACGGATAGCAACGGTCATCGCAGCGGTCTCGCGATCGCCAACATCACGGTCCTCGGCGGCGGCTCGGGCGGCGGCACCAACGTCGCGCCGGCGTGGACGTCGCAGTCGCCCGCCAACGGCACGCGATACGACTTGAGCGCGCTGGTGCCGTTCAGCGTCGCGCTGCAGGCGTCCGATGCGAACGGCGGCGACGTCGTCCACATCGGCGCGGTGACGCTCCCGGCCGGCGCGTCGCTGGCATCGTCGCCGGGCAATCCGGCGAGCGCGACGTTCAGCTGGACGCCGACGATCGCCGGCGATTACGTGGTGCAGTTCACCGCGACCGACAGCCGCAGCCCGGCGCTCAGCGCCGCGGCGCGCTCGATCGTGCTGCACGTCGCCAGTCGCGCGACGTCGATCAGCGCGAAGCCCGCGATCCTCGACGAATCGGCGGCGACGGTGCGCTTGAAGATGAAAGCAGTGCTCACGGCGACGAGCCCGTCGCAGGCGATCTCCGGCAAGGTGCTGACGTTCACCGCGCCGAACGGCGCGTTCCTCTGCCAGGCGGTCACCGATGGCACGGGCACGGCGACGTGCGGCGCGCCGGACACCTACGTGCGCACCGCGGTCAATCGCGGCTACGTGGCGAAGTTCACGGGCGACTCGGCCTTCGCGGCGGCGAGCGGAAGCGGCCTCCTGATCCACTGATGCACCGAGCCGGCCGTCCGCTTGACGCCCAAGCGGACGGCCGCTCTAATACGCGGCCCAACAAGGGCCGGGTAGCTCAGTTGGTAGAGCAGGGGATTGAAAATCCCCGTGTCGGCGGTTCAATTCCGTCCCCGGCCACCATCTTTCTCTGTTGCGGCTCGTGCGGTTGACCCGCTCGTCCCCGGATGCTACATTTGTTGCACTTCGCATCGGCTCGAGCAACGTCATGCCTACAGCCCCTCTTCGTAAGGCCGGCGGGTCGGTGACCGTCACGGTTCCACCGATTTACCTGAAGGAGAACGGCCTCTCCGTGGGCTCGGTCGTCAACCTGGAAGTCAAAGGCGAGCGGCTCACCATCTCGCCCGCCCGCAAGCGGGTCACTCTCGCGGACATCATTTCGGCGGCACCCAAGAACGCCGCCTCGATGCGTGCACCAGGCTGGGACGAACTGAAGCAGGCCGGTAAGGAAGAATGACGCCGGACGCTGGCGATATTCTTCACCTGTCGGTCGACCCGGCCAGCGGCCGGGAAATGAAGGGCGATCATTACTGCGTCGTCCTGACACCCAAGGCGTTCAACAGCAAATTTGGCTCGGCGTGGACGTGTCCGGTCACGACCGGCAGGCAGGAAATCGCGCGCGGCCTCACTGCCGTCACCCTGATGGGCACCGGCAGCAAGGTCTCGGGCATCGCGCTGTGCCACCAGATCAAGGCTCTTGACTGGTCCGCCCGTCGCGCCACCCTCGCCGATCGAATCAAAGGTGCCGCGCTCACGGAGATTCTCGACATCTGCAGCGCGATCATCGATCCGGAGAGGCGCTGACGTGATGTCCTCACGGCACGCGCTCCGCGCTCGACAGTCTTAAAATCACGGTAAACGTTCGGGCGGAGTCGCAGTGGAGACGCAGTTCGCCGGTGTCCTGACAGAAGGCACGCGGCTTCAGGAGTACGCGATCGACCGCGTGCTGGGCCGGCCCGGCGGGTTCGGCATCACCTATCTCGCGACCGACACGCACCTCGGCAAGCACGTCGCGATCAAGGAATTCCTGCCGGCCAATCTCGTGGTCCGCAGCGAGAACGCTTCCGTCACCGTCCGCACCAGCGACGATCGTCTCGTCTTCGACTGGGGATTGAAGTCGTTCCTCAACGAGGCGCGCGTGCTCGCGCGGTTCAATCATCCGAATCTGGTGCAGGTGTATCGCTTCTTCGAGGCGAACGGCACCGCCTACATCGTGATGGAGTACATCGAGGGCGAGACGCTCTCCGATCTGCTCAAGCGCGAAGGCACGCTCGACGAGCAGCGCGTGCAGGGCATCCTGATGCCGATCCTCGACGGCCTCGCCGCGGTCCACGAAGCGAGCATCCTGCACCGCGACGTGAAGCCCGAGAACATCATCATCCGGCCGAATGGCCAGCCCGTCCTGATCGACTTCGGCTCCGCGCGCAACGAGCTCGGCAGCAAGACGCTCGACGTCACCAGCATCCTCACGCCCGGCTATTCGCCGATCGAGCAGTACTCGGCCGAGTCGACCAATCAAGGCCCGTGGACCGACGTCTACGCGCTCGGCGCGGTGGCGTATCGCATGATCAGCGGCAAGCGTCCGCCCGATGCGGTCGATCGCGTCACCAGCGATCGCCTCGTGCCCGCCGTGCAGGAAGGCTTCCGCAAGTACTCGCCGAATTTCCTCGCCGCGATCGATTGGGCGCTGAGCGTCGATCCGGAGATCCGGCCGCGCAGCGTCACCGACTGGAAAGAGTCGCTGCTCGAGACGCTCGACGACTACATGGTCGACGACGCCGAGGAAGAGCCGATCACCGCGGCGCCGGAGATCGCGCAGCGGCCGGCGCCGGTCGCCGCCGCGCCGATCGTCGACGAGCCCCGCTCACAGCGCGTCGAGAGCCCGGCGCCGACGCGGATGTGGCTGTACTGGATCCCGATGGCGATCGTGCTGTGCGTCGTCGCCTTCGTGATCTTCGGCCATCCGTCGAGCGCGCCGCGTTCGACGCCGACGGTGAATGCGCTGCCGGCGCCCGCACCGCAGCCCGCTTCGCTCGAGACGCCAGCGGCGGTTCCAAGCCCGCCGCCTGCGCCCGTTGCCGATCCGCAGATCCAGGCGCTGATCGGCAAGCTCACCGGCGACTGGTCCAGCACGCGCGAATTCCTGGCGACGACGCCGGGGACGCTGTGCGTCGTGCAGGTGAAGCGAAGCTGGACCTTCACGTTCACCGGCGCATCGGCGGACGGCGCGTCGGTGGTCGGCAACTACGCGACGACCGTTGAAGCCAGCGGCGGCGGCACGCGCAAGGGCTGCGACAAGTTCACGAGCAGCGCGCATGTCGGGGGTGATGTCGTCGCCCAGCCACAGTCCGACACCAAGGGCGTGAAGGTCGAGATGATCGGTGCGAAGTGCTCGGGCGACTGCAACGCCATCCCGGGCGTGTTCGATCCGAACCTGATCACGCACGAGGTGAAGCTGGCGCCGAACCGGTCGTTCGAGACGCTGCGCTTCACCGACAACGACATCGAGTTCGCGCTCAAGCGATCCAGGACGCCGCGCACGCAATAGTTAGAATGGGCGCCCGAGGAGGGAGCCCATGCTCACGAAGAAGATCTGCCTGATCGCGTCGATCGCCGTGTTCGCGGCGGGCTGCGCGCACACCGAGAAGAAGGCACCCGCGGCCGCACCGGCCGCGAAGGAAGCCAGGGAAGCGCCGAAGCCGTCGCTCGAGACCTTCGAGAAGACAATCGAGGCGGTGACCACGAGCGTGGACGCCTGGGCCGCAGCCTGGAGCGCGCGCGACGTACCCAAGTACCTCGCGGCCTACGCGCCCGACTTCACGCCCGAGCACGGCTCGCGCGACGCGTGGGAGAAGCAGCGTCGCGAGCGGCTCGGCAAGAAGGGTCAGATCAAGGTGACGGTCAGCGGGCTGCAGGTGAAGTCGGCGTCGACCGGCCGCGCCACCGCGACGTTCGTGCAGTCGTACGAATCGAAGAGCCTGTCGGAGACGTCGAAGAAAGTCCTCGAATTCCGCGAGACCAATGGCCGCTGGCTGATCACGCGCGAGTACACGCGACAGCAGTAGCGATCAGCCCTGCGCGGGACCGTCGTCCTTCTTCGGCACGTAGCCGGTCTGCGCGAGCTCGCCGCCGAAGAAGAATTTCTCCATCTCGTCGACCAGGAACTTGCGCGACTTCGGATCGGCGAGCGCGAGGCGGTATTCGTTGATCAAGCGCGTCTGATGCGCGATCCAGTCCTGCCACGCCTGCTTGCTGACCTGCTCGAAGATGCGCTGCCCGACCGGCCCCGGATAGGGCGGACGCTCGAGGCCTTCGGCGTCGATGCCGAGCTTGATGCAGTGGATCATTCGCGGCATGTGAGTCCTGCGAGGAGTTTCTTCACGGGCGACGGCAATCCCAGCGCGTCGAATTGATCGATTCTAGTCCACGCGCGCTGTGAATCTGCTTTTCGTGGATCGGCCTTCAGGCCGACGCGCATCGGAGTGATCTCCAGCTCGAAGTGCGTGAACGCATGCCGCAGCGACGGCAGCGGCTGCGCGTCCTTCGCGCTGACGCGCAACGCGTCGCGACAGTACTCGCGCCAGTCGCCATCGCACATCGGCAGGCACCACAGGCCGCCCCAGATGCCGGCGGGCGGGCGGCGCTCGAGCAGGATCGCGCCGTCGCGGTTCTCGATCACGAGCATCTGCGCCTTGCGCAGCGGTCGCGCGCGCTTCGGGCGCGGCGCGGGGATTTCGGACTGACGGTCCGTCGCGAAGGCGACGCAGTCGGCGCGCACCGGACATTCGTCGCAACGCGGCGCGCGCGGCAGACAGATCTGCGCGCCGAGATCCATGGTCGCCTGCGTGTAGTCGGGCAGGCGTGCGCGCGGCAGCAATCGCTCGGCGATCTCCCAGAGTTCTGCTTGCACCTTCGGATCGCCCGGCCAGCCCGCGATGCCGGCGTGCCGCGCGAGGACGCGGCGCACATTGCCGTCGAGGATCGCGTGCCGCTGCCCGAATGCTTGCGCGAGGATCGCGCCGGCGGTGGAGCGACCGATGCCGGGCAGCGCCGCGACTTGGTCGACGTCGCTCGGGAATTTTCCGCCGTGCGTATCGACGATCGTCCGCGCGGCCTTCAGCAGATTGCGAGCGCGAGCGTAGTAGCCGAGGCCCGCCCAGAGGTGCATCACGTCGTCGTCGTTCGCGGCGGCGAGGGCAGCGATGTCCGGAAAGCGCGCGACGAAGCGCTCGAAGTAGGGAATCACCGCCGCAACCTGCGTCTGCTGCAGCATCACTTCGGAAAGCCAGACGCGATATGGCGTGCGCGGATGTTGCCAGGGCAGATCGTGGCGTCCGTGGCGATCGAACCAGCGCAGCAGCCGCGCGGCGAAGCTCTTCTTCACGGAGTCTTCGGCGGCGCCTGCGGCTGTTGCTGCTGCGGCGCCGGTTGCGGCTTCGGCTGCTCCGGGGGCGGCATGTTCTTGTTGAGCGAGCGCTTCAGGATGTCGCCGAGCGCGCCGCCGAGCTTGTCGCTGTGCCGGTCGATCTGCTTCTGCAGCTCCTGATTGAGCTTCTGTCCCGCTTTCTGCTTCAGCGCTTCCTGGATGTCGATCGTGTACTTCGGATCGTTGAAGCTGCCGGTGACGCGGATCGGGATGGTCAGGCCTTTGAGCTGATCGAGACCTTTCGCGCCGCCGGCGCCTTCGGTCGTTTCGACGATGGTCGGCTTGATCAGGTAATTGATCTGCTCGTTGCCGATGTCGATGGAGCCTTCGCCGCTGAAGCGGAAGCCCGGATTCGCGGCGGAGAGCGTGTCGGTGGTCAGCACGCCGTTGACGATCCTGCCGTGGCCTTTCAATTCGGCGAAGTCGGTCGACTCGCCCTGATCCGCGGCGGCATTCAGCACCTGCCCTTGCATCAGCGACTGCGCCTGCCGCAGGAGCTTGCCGACGTTGATGCCGCGCACCTGGCCGTGCGCGAGATTGAAGCCGATCTCGCCGTCGAGCGCCTTGCGCACGTCGCCGACGGTGCGGCCCGCGCTGCTGATGTCGAAGTTGAGATCGCCGGTGCCGGTCAGATACTCCTTGCCGAGCATGTCCTTCAGCAGCGGCCCCATGTTGATGTTGGCGATCGACGCTTTCGACGCGATGCGCGGCGGATCGGAGGGCGTGAGCTCGGAGTGGCTCTCCAGCGTGCCGCCGTAGAGCTTCGCGGTGATCGCGTCGGTCTTCGGCTTGCCCTTCGCGAGCGCGATCTTCATCGCGGCGTCGGTGAGCCTCAAGCCGTCGAGCTTGAGCGAGCCGATGTCGAGAGAGCCGGCTGCGTTGATGCCGTCGAGCGATTTCGCCGGGATCTCGGTCTGGTTGAAGCTCGCCTTCGCCTCGGGCGATTCCGCTTCCTTGCTGCCCTTCTCGGGTTTCTTCGCGAGATAGCGATCGGCGTCGATGCCGTCGAGCTTGAGCGCGAACTCGAGTGCCGAGGTCTCGAAGTCGCGCACGTCGATGCGACCCGTGAGGTTGCTTTGATCGAGCTTGATGCGCACGTCGGAGAGCGACGCGCTCTTGCTCGTCGCGTTGAGATTGGCATCGAAGCTCGCCGACTTGAGCGCGCTGCCATCGGCCGGATCGGGAATCTTGATCTTCATCGCGTCGAGCACGCTGCGCGGATTGAACTCGGCGACGTGCAGCGTGCCGGTGTATGTCGCGTTGTCGCCGTTCATGTTCTTGCCGTCGATCGACGTGGTGAGCGTCAAGCCCGCGATCTGCAGCTTCACGTCGCCGAACTTCATCGTGCCCTTGGCCTGATCGAGATCGAGGTCGCCGGTGAGCGCGATGTTCTGCTTGCCGGCGGGCACGGCCTGCCCGGACGCGTCGACGTCGAGCTTCAGGTTCTTCATCTGGTAGTGCTTGGCGTCGGTATCCGCGTCGAGCGTCGCGCCGAGCTTCAGATCCGCGGTCATCGCGGGATCGGTCGAGGTGAGCAGGAGCTTGCCGTTGACGTCGACCGCCTTGCCCGGCGTGAGGCTGCCGGTCTTGAAGTTGAGCTGATCGATCTTGTAGCTCTTCTTCGCCTGCGCGTCGGTGTACGACAGCGACGCGTCCTTGATCTGCAGCCCGGCGATCTCGAGCTTGCCCGTCGGCGAGCTCGACTCGGTCACCGGATGCTCGGGCGCCGGCGTCTCCTTGCTCTTGCCGAGGTCCTCCCAGTTGCTGTGACCTTTCGCGTCCTTCGCGAGATTGAGCTTGAGACCCTCGAGCGTGATCGTGCTCGCCTTGATCTCGCGATGCAGGAGCAGCGGCAACAGCTGCACGCTGACCTGCGCCTGGCCGATCTCGGCGAACGGCTCGGGCCCGAATCCGGGCGCGTTGCCGAGCTTCACCTGGCTCACGTTCACGCCGAGCCACGGGAAGAAGCGCAGCTTGATGTCGCCGCTGATGGTGAGCTCGCGGCCGGTCTCGCTCTTGGCTTCCGCGGAGATCTTGCCGCGGAAGGCGTTGGGGTCGAAGAACATCGCGAGCGCGATCGACGCGACGATCACGAGCGCGAGGAACGCGCCGATCACGATGAGAAGGATCTTGAGAGGCTTCGCCATGGCTTTTGTTCGAGGGGTGTCCTGCGCGAATGCGCGGGTAGTATACGGACCCCTCGGCCCCTCAAAGATTCAGTGCCGGCGACGCACCGCCAGCCCGAGCAGCGGCAGCAGGAGCCACAAGCCCAGCGCGCCACCGCCGCCGCCCTCTCCCGAGTCCGAAGGCTTGCCTTCGAACACCGTCTGATGCGGAACTTCGTTCGGCGAGTTGACGACCGGCAGCGGGAACAACGCCGAGCTCATGATGTAGCCGCAGCTCGCGAAGGTGTCGTGGATCATCTGCTGCTCGGATGCGCTGTATTGCAGATCCTGCGCCGCCTGGTAGACCGCGTTGGCTGCGTCGACTTGCGTGGCAAGCACGCCGGTCATCGCGAGGCCTTCGAGCGCCGCGGTATCCGTTTTCTCGGGTCCGATCTGATCGAAGATCTTCATCAGGCACGTCGACCAGATCTGTCCGCTCGTGTGCTGCTCGCCGAGGCCGAGCGGCCAGCCGAGCTTGTAATCGACCGTGCGTCCCGACCAGCACTCGTTGTGGCCGTCCCAGCTGTAGACCCAGTTGTATTCCGGCTCGCCGGGCTGCCACTGATTGAGGCGCCGGCTGTACGACACGGCCCAGTAGTCGCCGAAGCCTTCGGACAACCCGTCGATCTCGTTGGAGAGTCCGCCGTGCGTCACCCAATCGTGCAGGCCGTGGCCGAGCTCGTGGCGGATCACGTCGGCGTCTTCGTCGTCGTCGACGCAGCCTTCGCCGTACGCGAGCTGTCCGGTCGAGCTGTCGTAGTGCGAGTTGTCCTCGCCGTCGAGTCCCTGCGGATCGAATTGCACGCCGCCGTCGTATTGATACGGACGGATCTGCAGCCCGAGCGTCTCGTTCACGTAGCGCATCGAATCCTGGATGTGCCAGAACGTGTTCGCCGCCTCGAAGCCGTTCGGCTCGCGCGTGAACAGGAAGTCGGGGCTCGGCTGCTGGAACAGCCCATTGCTCGGCGTCTCGTGGTCGCTGATCTCGGCCCACTGGTTCTTCAGCATGTACATGCCGTCGGCGAAGTCGACGTCGCCCAGCGGCTTGGTCACGATCTGCGCGGTGAGCTCGGGACTGTCGGCGTCGTCGTTGTCCTGCATCGGCGCGCCGTACTTCGTGTGCGAGGACGAGAGCGGATCCGGATCGAACACGCTGCCGTTCGCGTAAGCGTCGCGATCCCACAGCACGAAGATCTCGCCGGTGATCGCATCGACCAGCGCCTCCCATCCGCCGATCGGATGCGCCGCCGTGATCTGCACCTGCCACGCGAGACGCGTGAGTGTGCGACCCGCGACCGCGACGAGCTGCGTCGAATCGTGACGCAGCGGCGCTTGCGCGTTGAGGCGCTTCAGCACCGCAGCGCGCGCCTGCTGACCGCTCACGAGCAACTGAGCGATCGCGAGCGCCGCGCGCGGACGGTAGCCGCTGCTCACGAAGGTGACGCGATGATCGGGACTGATGTGGACCGTGAGGCGCGAGTCGTAGACCGGAACGCCGGCGACGCGCTGCTCGAACTGCACGTTGTGCCCGGTCGCATCGCTGCGCGTCCACACCCACTGCAGATCGGCGAGCGCGAGATCCTTCAGCTGCAGCAGGCCACCTTGCGTGCGCAGGAACGCACGCGCCATCTGCTCCGGCGTGTCCGGCGCGACCGGAACCGACAAGCCGTACAGCGCGAGCGGCGTCAGCGTTCCGACCTCGAATCGTCCCGCGCTCGTGTACTGGCTCTGCGGCAGTTCGGGACGCAGCTCGGCGACCGCAGGAACGTGCGGCTGCTTGGCGAGCGCCGCGAGCGGCGATAGAGCAGCGATGAACAACGTCGCGCGAAGCGCGAAGCGAAAGTGAGTCACGGCAATCCCCCGGATTCGTTTGCCTTGGTTTACCGGCGCAGACGGTTCCGCCACAGCGCGCCGCCCATCAGGAACGGCAGTAGCAGACCGAGGCCGAGCGCCCCACCGAAGCGGGAATTGCTGACACTACCGGTGTCACCACCAGTGCCCGGCGTCGGCGTGGGCGTCGGGACCGAATCCGGCAGCGCGCAGACCGCCGAGCCGCGCAGGCGGTACTCGACCGTGTCGGACGAGTCGACGGTCAAACCCGCGCCTTGCGCTGCCGACGTCGTGCGCACGCTGCTCGCCATGTTCTTGAGATCATCGCCGTCCTTCAGCCCGAGCGCGGCCTTGTCGAGCACGAAGGTGATGGTGCCGTCGGCGTTGAAGCTCGACGTGTCGTCCGGCGCGCCGTCCGGCGAATAGAGACCGACCGTCCCGGTTGGATCACGACCGAAGCTGCCCACCTCGAATGCGGGCAGGCCGTTGCCGGTGACCATCGCGACGTAGCGCGTGCCCGATCCATCGGGCGCGTCGTAGTAGGTCACCCAGCGCGTCGACGGCGGCGGCGTGGAGAGATCGTCGACCTTCATGGTGATGACGAACTTGCCCGGCTGATCCGCCGGCTCCGCGAACGCGACCCACTGCAGATCCTGTCCGGTAGTGCCGCCGGTGTTGTCGGCGGACGCGTCCTTGATCAGCGTCAGGCCCGGCAGCGTGCAGGTGATCTTCATCGGATCCGGCGTGAGCGGCAGCTCGACGATGTTGCTCGCCACACTCTCGCCTTGCGCATTCACCGCGGTGATCTTGTAGAACAGCGACGCGGCGGTGCCGTCCTGCGAGAGATCGTCGAAGCTCGACGTCGCGCCGGTGGCTGCGATCGGCGAGCTCGAGAAGCTGTCGGCCGTCGCCGCGCGATAGATCTTGTAGCCGCTGATCTCGGCGCCGCCGTGATCCGGCGCATGCCACTCGAGGTGCGCGTGGCTCGGCGTGCGGAAGCTCTGATCGGCGATGAGGCACGCCGCTTTCGGCGCCACCGGCTCGGCCTGATCGAATGCAGCGTAGAGCGACTTGCCGCCGGTCTGGCGCGCGACGCGCATCGCTGCGGCGAACGTGTTGCCGCCGGCCGGATCGGCGATGCAGCCGCCGACGCAGCCGTCGTCGTAGCCGAACAGCACGCGGCCTTTGTCGTCGACGGTGACTTCGTTGAAGTCGAGCAGGTTGCGGTTCTTGTTGCTGCCGCCTTCCTGCCAGATGCCGCCCGCGCCTTGCACCGGATCGTTGGGCGTCGCATTGACGGTCGTCCAGGTCTGGCCGCCGTCGTAGGTGTGCGCCATGAACAGGTACCAGAGGCCGTCGAAGTCGAGCGACTGGTAGTTGCCTTCCTTGTTGGTGCCGAGGAACCCGCATGCGGCGCGGCCTTCGTCGCCGGCGACCGCTTCGGTGAACGACGCGTTCTTCACGCCGGCCGCGATGCCGATATCGACTGCCGGGCCCCAAGTCAGCGCGCCGTTGTCGAGGCGGCCGACATTGACGTACGCATGACCGTCGCCCGCGACGTAGCAGTAGTAAAGGTTGTCGGCCTTGTCGATGCCGATCGACGGATCGCTGCCTTGCAGGCTGTCGGTGCCGCCTTGGCGCGTCGCGCCCGGCACGGTGAACGTCTGCCAGGTGTCGCCGGCGTCCGTGGTGAACATGCCGCCCTGCTCGTCCTCGAGAGCGTCGTTGAGGCAGCCCTTGCTCGGCAGATAGGCGGTGCCGTCGTACGCAACCTTCACGTGGCCGTGCGTCTTGCCGCAGCGGCTGCCATCGGAGGCGACCTGGATCGCGCCCCAGGTGAGACCGCCATCGTCGCTGCGCACGCAGCTGTTCGGCGGCAGGTAGCCGGGCGTGCCGCGCGGCACTGGCGCGCCGGTGACACCGCCGACGATCTCGGTGCCCGCAGTGTCCTGCGAGCAGTAGTAGACCGCGCGGCCTTTGCCATCCGGACCGACGTATCCGCGCGCCTCGGCGATCGCTTCATACGGCGAGCCGTCAGGGTACGGACCAGTCGCGATGGTCTCGTGATCGGCGCCGCCGAGCGTGCCGGGATTGACGTTGTTCCAGGTCGCGCCGTCGTCGTCGGAGTACGCGTACGAAAGGTTCGGCCCTTGCACGAGATTGGTCTCGAACGTGCGGCCGGTGTCCTGATCGGTCCACAGGATCGGATCGCCGACCGCTTGCGGCACCGAGCTCCACAGCGGCGACGCGTCGACCCACGCCGCATCGCAGCTCTCCGGTAGCGGATCGGTCGCGAGCTCCGGCGGCGTCACGCGATAGACGTGACCGGGGAACGTGATCGCGAACGCCATGATGTTCCCGGTCTTCGGATTGAAGCCGATGTTGTATTCGCCGTTCTGCTGGTTCTCCGCGATGACGCCGTCGTCCGGCGCGAACACCTGATAGCGCGGCTGATCGGGGATCGCCGCGTCCGGCTGGCCGAAGGCGCTTGCTTGCGGGGCAGGCCCGGCCTCGCCGGCGACGAGCTCGATCGTCACGTCGACGATCTCGCCGCTCGGCGTGAACGGCTTGATCTTCACCGTGTAGGTGCCCGACTTGGCGGAGAGCGTCGTGACTTCGGGGTTGTCGCCGCCTGCGCTTTCGGCATCCGGCTGCTGCGAGCCGTCGGTGTCGTGGACCTCACCCTTGTAGACGTGCAGGTCGTAGTCCGACACGCCGGCGCCCGTGGTGTCGGTCCATCCGGCGGTGAACTTGATCACGTCGGTGGGGTGCGCCTGCTCATAGCCGGCAGGCAGCTCGACGGTGAGCACGAAGTCATCGCACGGCTGCGTCTCGCCGCTGCACTCGGGGCCCGAATCGAGCTCGGGCACGGGCGTCGGATTCGGCACCGTGAACGGTCCGGCCGTGTAGGTGACGGGGCCGGACGTGTCGGTCAGCGTGCCGGTTGCAGGATCGGCTGCGCGTGCCGGATGGCAGAGACTGATCGCCGCTGCAGAAGAAAGAAGCAGGAAAGCGCGGACGCGATCCGCGCGAACGGAGAAAGGATGCCGCATGACTTCAAGACCCCTGTGGGTCCCCGGGCATCCTTGCCGGGACCGATTGACTTATAGACAGGGGTGCATTCTAACGCGGCCCGCCGGGCGGCCAAGCGTCCGGCGGGCGGTAAAACTAGCTCCGGCGGCGCCTCCAGGCGGCGAGCCCGAGAAGGGGCAGCAGAAGCCCGAAGCCCAAGGCACCGCCGAACCGCGAGTTGCTCTGCGGCACGCCGACCGGCGGCGGCGTGTTGTCATCGCCGCCGGGCAGATCGTTGATGGCACCGCACTGGGTCTTCAGCGTGTAGACGTCGGCGCCGCCCATCGTGTCGTAGATCGCCTCGTTGGCCGGTGTCAACACGGCGCGCGTCTGCGTGATCATGCCCTTCAGCTGATGGCCCGGCGTGGCGAGGTCGGCGATGTTGCTCTTGTCGAACACCAGCGTGATGGTGCCGTCGGCGTTGTAGGTGCTGCCGTCCGCGAGCGAGCCCGCCACGTTGTAGACGCGCGCGCCGGCGGGACCCACGCCGGCCGAGCCGCTGCTGCCCCAGACGAACTGCGGAGCGCCTTGCTCCGTCGTCATCATCACGAAGTAACTATCGTCGCCGTTGGGCGGCGCAGTGTCCGTGCTGAAGCGGATCGACCAGCGCGTCGCCGGCGGGACGCTGGAGAGATCGGCGACCTTGAGCGTGAACACGAGCTTGCCGTCCTGGTCGGACGGCTCCGCGATGTTGAGCTGCTGCAGATCGAACGCGCCGACGCTGGGCGTCGCGTTGCCGCTGGGCGAAGTCTCGACCGTGATGCCCGGCAACACGCAGGGATCCTCGATGAGCTTCGGCACGACCTTGAGATCGACGATGTTCGACGCAACGCCTTCGCCGGCGGCGTTCACCGCGACGATCTTGTAGAAGTAATCCGCGACGCTTGCGTCCGCAGTCTTGTCGATGAAGTGCGCCTTCGCGCCGGTCTCGCCGACCGGCGTCGTGCCGATCGTGTCCGCGCTGGTGCCGCGGTAGATCTTGTAGCCGCTGATCTGCGCGCCGCCGGAATCGGGCACGCGCCACTCGAGATACGAGGCGAACTGATCGCGCGATCCCGAGAGACACGCAGCCTTCGGCGCGACCGGCTCGGCGACGTCGTTCGCCGCGAACAGGCCTTTGCCGCCGATCTGACGCGCGACGCGCATGTAGCCGACGAAGTCGTTGTTCGACTCCGGCTTCAGGATGCACGCGCGGCTCACGCAGCCGTCGTCGTAGCCGTAGAGCGCGCGGCCCTTGTCGTCGGCGGTGATCTCGTTGAAGTCGAGCTGATTGCGATTCTCTTCGCCGCCGCCCTGGTTCCAGATGCCGCCGGCGCCTTGCACCGGATCGTGCGGCGATGCGTTGACCGTTACCCAGGTCTTGCCGCCGTCGTAGGTGTGCGCCATGAACGCGTACCACAGGCCCGGGAAGTCGAGCGCTTTCGAATTGCCCTTGCGATCGGTGCCGACGAAGCCGCACACCGCGCGATCCGGATCGCCGGCCCACGCGTTCGGGAAGTCGGCGTTCTCGATGCCCTTGGCGGCGCCGAGATCGAAATCGTTGATCCAGGTCTGCCCACGATCGTGGCTGACCGCGACGTGCGCGTGATGCACCGTGCCTTCGTCGTCCTCGGTGTTGATGTAGCAGAAGTACGCCGTGCCGTCGGTGGCGATGCCGATCGACGGATCGCTGCCATCCGGACTTTCTTCCTTGGAATTCGGGATGACGAATTGCGTCCAGCTCTGGCCGGCGTCGGTGCTGAGGACGCCGCCGACCTGGCCGCCGCAGTGCGGGGCCGGCACGTAGGCGGTGCCGTCCGGCGCGACTCGCACGTGCCCGTGCAAGCCGCCGCAGTGATCGCCGTTGCCGTCGTAGATCTCGACGCCCTGGCCATAGCTCGCGCCGCCCGTGTCGCTGCGCTGACAGAACGCGGGACCGGTGCCGGTCTGCGCACAGTAGTAGACCGCGTTCGGATAGCCGGCCGCCGCAGCGATCGCCGCGAACGGCGAGCCTTCGGGATAAGGACCGCTGCCGATCGTCTCGTGATCGGTGCTCGCGTCCGGCGGACCCGCGGCGAGCGGAATCCACGAATCGCCGTCGTCGTCGCTGTAGGCGTAGACCGCGTTCGCGCCAGCCGTGCTGTTCGACGCGAAGGTGCGGCCGGTCGCCTGATCGGTCCACAGGATCGGATCGACGCCCGTGTCGGTGACGGTCGACGACACGTCTTCCCACAAGCCCTCGCAAGCTTCCGGCATCGCCGGATCGAGCAGCTCCGGCGGCGTCAGGCGCACGATCGGGCCGCTGTTCATGTTGAGGATGCGGCCGGTCTTCGGGTCGAAGCCGATGTTGTATTCGCCCTGCGTGCTGTTGCCGGGCGAGCCGTCGGGCGGATAGAAATTCTGGTAGCGCGGCAGGCCCGGGCTCACTGCGTCGGGCTCGCCGAGCAGCGGATTGCCCACGGCGCCCGGGTTGCCCGGAAGGAATTCGATCTTGACGTGGACCGTCTCGCCGGTCGGCGTGAACGGATTGGCCACGACCGTGTAGACGTTGGTGCCGCTGGTCGCGAAGAACGACGCGACCTCGGGATTGTCGGTGCCGCCGCCTTGCGCGTACGGCTGCTCCGGTCCGGTCGGGACGATGTCGGCGCCGCGATAGACGAAGAGGTCGTAGTCGGATTGGCCGGTGCCGGCATCGGTCCACGACTCGGTGATCTGCACGTGCGCGTTCGGATACGTGGTCATGTATCCGTCCGGCAGCTGGACGGTCAGCTGGAAGAAATCGCAATCCTGCGTCGGCTTGTCGCACTCCGGTCCGGAGTCGAGCTCGCCGGAAGGCTCCGGCGTCGGATTCGGCGTCGCGAACGGGCCGGCATCGTACTCGACCGGTCCGGACGTGTCGGTGAGCGTACCGCTCGACGGCGTCGACGCATGCGCGGCGAAGGGGATCGACAAGAGAGCCAGCGCGGCGCCGAGCGCGCGCGAATCGAAGCGGATCATCGTGAAATCCTCCGGCGCAGCCCGGCGATGCCGAGCAGCGGCAGCAACAAGCCAAGACCGAATGCACCACCGAAGCGCGCGTTGCTCGTCGGCGTGGTCACCGGGGGCGGGGTGCCGCCGCCACCAACCACAGTGCCCGGCAGGTCGCCGACGTTGTTGTCGGCGCACACCGCGTTGCCGACGAGGATGTAGCCGTTGACTTCGGTGTCATCCATCACGCGCCCGATGCTTTCCGCCGACCCGGAGGTCACGAGGCGGATGCGTCCTTCCATGCCGGCGAGCAAGTCGCCAGGTGACGGCGAATCGATGAGCTCTTCGGGGACGATCATCGTGATCGTGCCGTCGGCGTTGTAGCTCGACGCGGGATCAAGATCGTCGGTGTAGGTGTAGGTCGTCAGCGACGTCGCGACCAGGCTCTCGACGGCGACGTCGCCGGCCTTGAACGCCGTCGTGCCGCCTTCGGTCGTCATCGCGACGAAGCGCGATTTCTTCTGCGGCGTGGTGAGCATCACGATCCACTGCGTCTGCGGCGGCAGCGTCGACAGATCGCCGACCTTCATCGTGATCGCGAGCTTGCCGGGCATGTCCTTCGGCTCCGCGACCGAGACCCAGCTGATGTCGTGCTCCGACAGCGTATCCGTCGCATCGCCGGCCGCGTCGTTGATGATGGTGATTCCGGGGAGCGCGCAGGTCGATTCCGGCACGAGGTCAGGCGTGAGCTTGATGTCGACGACGTTGCTCGGATCGCTCGCTCCGACGCTGTTCTGCGCAACGATCCTGTAGAAGTAATCGGAGGTGGTCTTGTCGGCCGTGGCGTCGTCGAAGGTCGTGCCCGGACCGGCGCTGCCGACCTTCGCGAAGGGGCCGTCCGCGCTGGTCGCACGGTAGATGTCGTAGCCCGAGATCGCTGCGCCACCGTTGTCGGGCGCCTTCCAGATCAGATGTGCGCCGTGGCTGTCGCGGCGTCCGGCAAGGCACGCGTTCTTCGGCTTGGCCGGCTCGGGAGTGTCGAACTGTGCGAACAGCGTGCGGCCGCCGCTCTGGCGCGCGATGCGCAGATTGGCGGTGAAGTCGTTGGTGCGATCCGGATAGCGGATGCAGACGTCGCTGACGCAGCCGTCGTCGTAGCCGAAGAACACGCGGCCGGTCTCGTCCTTGGTCACTTCGTTGAAGTCGAGCAGGTTGCGATTGTTCGGTGCGCTCGAGCAGGAGATGCCGGCGTTGCAGATGCCGCCGGCGCCCTGGACCGCGTCGCCCGGCGTCACGTTGACCGTCGACCAGGTCTTGCCGCCGTCGTAGGTCGTCGCGAGGTAGAGGTACCACACGCCGTTGAAGTCGAGGCTGTTGTAGTTGCCCGACGTGGTCGTGCCGAGGAAGCCGCACGCGGCGCGATCCGGATCGCCGGCGACGGCCTCGACGAACACCGCGTTGGCGATGTTCTCCGAAGCGCCGATGTCGAAGTCGTTCGACCAGGTCGCGCCGTGATCCTTGCTCACTGCGACATGCGGATGGCCGTCGCCGTTGACCGAGCAGAAGTAGAGCGTGCTGTCGCTCGCCACGCCCATCGACGGATCGAACGAGCCCGACGACGTCGCCGTCGGAACGATGAACTCGGACCAGCTCAAGCCCGCGTCCGTGCTGACCGCGCCGCCCTGGCTGGCGCCGCAGCCGCGACCGTTCGGCACGTAGACGCTGCCGTCCGGCGCCACCTTCGCGTGACCGTGGATGCCGGAGCATTGCGAGTCCACACCGTTGTAGATCGGCACGCCGTTGGCGAACGAGGCGCCGCCGTCATCGCTGCGCTGGCAGAACGCGGGGATTGCGGCTTGCGCGCAGTAGTAGACCGCGTAGTTGAATCCGGCTGCGCCTGCGATCGCGCCGAGCGGAGAATCGGCGGGATACGGCCCGGTCGCGATTGTTTCGTGATCGTGGCTGCCATTCGGCGGCGCGGCCGATGCCTGCGTCCATGTCTCGCCATCGTCGTCGGTATAGCCGAACAGCAAGCTCGCGCCCGCGGTCAGGTTCGAGATGAACGTGCGGCCGCTGCCCTGATCGGTCCACAGGATCGGATCGAGCGACTCGGCGTCGGAGAACGCGGGGCTCACGTTCTCCCAGGTCGCGTCGCAGCTTTCCGGCAGCGCCGGCGTTTGCCTCTGCGGCTGCGTGATGCGGTAGGTGGTCGGCTCCGACATCGCCATCAAATGGCCGGTCTTCGGGTTGTAGCCGATGCTGAACTCGCCCTGCGTCTGCGCGGGAACGTTTTCGCCCGGCTCGTAGACTTGGAATCGCGGCCCGATGCCGACGAAGTCCTGCTGCGGCGGCGGCGCGGGCAGCAGGCCGCAAGTACCGTCCGTCACCAGCGTGTAGCTGCCTTCGGTGCCATTCGTGGTGTCGTCTTCCGGATTGGTGAACAGCGGCTGGCCGGCGGCGCTGCCGAATTGGCCAGCCTCGCCTCGTACCGGACCGAGCACCGTGCCGTTGCCTGGATCGCCGATCACCGAGTTCTGGACGATGTAGGTGATGGTGCCGGTGGTGGCGTCGTAATTCGACGACTTTTCGATGAAGCCGGTGATGGTGAAGCCCGCGGACGACACGGAGCCGTATTCGAAGATCGGGTCCTGGCTGCCCGACGTCGCTTCGGGCGTGCGCATGCTGACGAAGTAGTCGACCTGGTTATCGGCCGGGCCCTGGAACAGGTGCACCCAGTAATAACTCCCCGACGGCAATGCGCCCGGCGCGGCGAGCGTCATCGTGATCGCGAGCAAGCGCTGACCGGGCACGTGCTCGGGCTCGTAGACGTTGATCGCCGTGATGTCGTACGCGGCGTTGACCGACGCCGGAGCGGCTTCGTCGCCGGCTGGATCGGTCGTGATCGGCACGCCGGGCGCCGAGCACATCGGACCGCCGTCGGCGAACGCCGCGGGCGCGACGAGCGTCAGTGCCAGCGCGAGGGAAGGGAACAGGGAATGGCGGACGCCGTCCGCCAGGACGCGAGAAGGATGCCGCATGCTGATTGCCCCAGTCGACCGCAGGGCATCCTTGCCACGGCCATCTATTTACGAGTAGGCGCGCATTCTAATGCGCCCCGACGTAACGGTCTGTAACGTTAACTCCGCGTTAGCTGGAGGCGGCGGCGCCGGAGCGCCGCCAGCCCCGTGAAGACCAGCAGCAGCGGCAGCCCGAGCGCGCCGCCGAAGCGAGTGCGATCGCCTCCGCCCGCCGTGCCACCCGAGCCGCCGACGTTGATCAGCACGCGCGACGTGTTGGTGCTCGACGCGCCCTGCGCGTTCTTCACCGTCAGCGTCGCCGGATAGTTTCCGGGTCGCAGATACGTGTGCGAGATGTCCGGGCTCTGCTGCGTCACCGCATCGCTGCCATCGCCGAAGTTGAACGTGTAGCTCGCGATTGCGATGCCGTCCGGATCCGACGAGCTCGAGCCGTCGAAGTCGACGTGCAGCGGCGCGTCGCCGCTGGTGGCGCTCGCGATCAGGTTCGCCAGCGGACCGCGGGCGACGACGCAGTCCTGCGGGCCGCGCAGCGTGTAGCCGAAGTTATCGGTGCCATCGAGCGTGAGGCCCTGACCGCTGCCCGGCGCGCTGGTGCGCGTCGCCGCGTGGATCGCTGAGAGCTGATCGCCCGGATTCATCGGCTGATCGAGCTTGGACTTGTCGAGCACGAGCACGATGGTTCCGTCGGGCGAGAATCCGCTCGCCGCATCGAGGTCGCCCATCGAGTGGTAGAGGCCGACGCCCGTCACCGCTTGCGCGACGTGCGTGCCGAACTCGAAGTGCGGCGTGCCGCTGCCGGTTTCCATCGCGACGTAGTAATCGAGATCGCCGTTGCCCGGCGGATTCGGCAGCTCGAAGTAAGTGACCCAGCGGAAGCCGGACTCCGGCGAGGGCGGCAGCGAATCGACCTTCATCGTGAAGACCAGCATGCCTTCCATGTCCTTCGGCTCGGCGACGCTCAACTGCAACAGATCGGTGCCCGGCGGGCCGTTGGTGTTGTCGCCCGTCGGATCGTTGGTCAGCGTCACGCCCGGAACGGTGCAGGGACTCTCCACCGGCGGAATCGGATTCACCGGCAGCGTGATGATGTTGCTGAACACGCCTTCGCCCTGACTGTTCACCGCCGTGATCTTGTAGGTGTACTGATCCACGCCCGGATCGGCGCTGAGATCCGTGTAGCGCGGCTTCGCGTTCGGCGTTTCGGTGAGCAGCGACATCGCATCGGGGGACGTGCCGCGATAGATGCGATAGCTCGCGATGTCGGCGCCGCCGCTGTCGGGCGTGCGCCAGGTGAGATGGCTCGCGTACTGATCGCGCTGACCGAACAGGCAGGCGCCGAGCGGCTTCACCGGCTCGACCGGATCGTTCGCCGCGAACAGCGGACGTCCGCCGATCAGGCGCGCCATCGTCGCGTGCGCGCTGAAGCTGTTCGGGCCTTCCTGCACGCACGGACCGATGCAGCCGTCGGCGTAGATCGCGAGCACGCGGCCCAACTCGTCGGTCGTGACCTCGTTGAAGTCGAGCAGGTTGCGATTGCTGTTGCCGCCGCCGTGCAGCCAGATGCCGCCTTCGCGCTGCACCGGATCGTTCGGCGACACGTTCACCGTGTGCCAGGTCTTGCCGTGATCGTAGGTCGTCGCGACGAACGGGTACCAGATGCCGGGGAAATCCATCGCCTCGAGATTGCCCGGCGTGGTCGTGCCGAGGAAGAAGCACGCGGCACGATCCGGATCGCCGGCGATCGCCTGCGGGAACACCGCGTTCTGGATGCCCTGGTAGTAGCCGATGTCGTAGTCGTTGATCCAGGTCTTGGCCTTGTCGTCGGTGACGGTGACGTGCGGATGACCGTCGGCGCCGACCCAGCAGAAATAGCCGGTGCCGTCGGTGGCGAGCGCCATCTGCGGATCGCTCGAGCTGTTGGAGCTGTCGGGCTGCTCGCGCACTTCCCACGTGTTGCCGCTGTCTTCCGACACGGCGACCGCCGCGTGCTTGTGGCAATTGCGATTCGGCAGATACGCGGTGCCATCGGGCGCGACGCGGATGTGTCCGTGCAGGCCGCCGCAGCCATCGTCGGCCTCGGTGTAGACGACCGCGCCGATGCTCGGGAACGTGAGACCGCCGTCGTCGCTGCGCGTGCAGAACGCCTGCACGTAGCCTTGCGAGCAGTAATAGACCGCGTTCGGATAGGTCGCCGTCGCCGGCCGCGTGCCTTCGACATACGGACCGAAGCCCACGCTCTGATGATCGAGCCCGTCGGCGACGACGGTGCCGAGGATCGGCGGCGGGATCGACGTCTGCGGCGGACCGATCTGTCCGGGCGTCCACGACGCGCCGTCATCGTCGGAGAACGCGAAGATGCTGTTGAAGCCCTCGAGTCCGCCGGGCAAGCCGAGCAGCGCGGGGCCGACGCTCAGCAACTCCGACGCGAAGGTGCGGCCGGTCGACTGATCGGTGACGAGGATGCCGTCGATGTTGACGACGGTGAACTCCGTCGGCGTGACGTCGACCCAATCGGCGTCGCACGCTTCGGGCATCGGCGCGTCGAGGTTCTCCGGGAAGTTGATCTGCAGGATCTGCCCGCCGAGGCCTGCGGGACCGGTGCCGCCGCCGGTCGCGATGTACATCGCGCGCTTGGTCGCCGGGTTGTAGCCGATCGAGGGCTCGCCGCCATCGCCGACGCCTTGCTGCGCCGCGTACACATAGAAGCGCGGCGGCGTGCCGGTCGGCGCGAGCGGCGGCGGACCGGTCACGACCGGCGGCGGCGTCACGAGCTCGATCTTCGCGCTGACCAGATCGCCTTGCGCGCGATACGGCACCGTGCGCACGGTGAGGTGATACGTGCCTTTGCCGGCCTTGAAGATCGCGACTTCCGGATCCTGTCCGGTCGCCGCCTGGTTGTTGGTGACTTCGTTGCCGTCGTCGTCGAGCAGGTAGAAGTCCATGTCGTCGCCGACGTTGTCCCACGTGAACGTCGCGACGATCTTGTCGTCGGGGTGCGTCGTGTCGTAATCGTCCGGCAGCTCGACCGTGAGCGAGAAGTCGTCGCAGCGGAACACGACGCCGGGCGAGCAGGTCCCGCCGACGGGCGTCGAGTACGACTCGTTGGTCAGCGGGAACGGGCCGGCGGTGAAGGTGACGCTCGGGCTCGTCGGCGACAGCGTGCCCGACGCCGGCGTCGGATCGTTCGCGCGCGTGGCGAGCGAGCACAGTGCGAATGCGACGGAAAGCAGGATCGGCGCCGAGCGGCGCACGGAAGTGATGTTCATCAGGACTCCCCCAGGCAAAGCGCGGATCCGTCCGTGATCGGCGCTGGTCAAGTAATGACCGTATTCTAGCGGTTAGAATTTCCCGTCGCGCGGGCGTAGTTCAATGGTAGAACTGCAGCTTCCCAAGCTGCTAACGTGGGTTCGATTCCCATCGCCCGCTCCATCTTCGCGAGTTTCGCTTCGCTTTTCGGTGTCGTCATGCAGATCCAGGTCAACGGCGCGACGGAAGTCGTGCCGGAGCAGAGCACGCTCTCCCAGCTGATCGATCGCCTGCGGCTGTCGGGCAAGCGCGTCGCGGTCGAGCTCAACGGCGAGATCGTGCCGCGCTCGGCCTACGCCGCGCGACCGCTCAAGGAAAACGACGTGCTCGAGATCGTCGCAGCGATCGGAGGCGGCTAGATGAACCAGCCCGCGCAGGGACCTTCGGATCTCCTCGTCGTCGGCGGACGCAGCTTCCGCTCGCGGCTGCTGGTCGGCACCGGCAAGTACAAGGACTTCGACGAAACGCGTCTCGCGATCGAGGCGAGCGGCGCGGAGATCGTCACGGTCGCGATCCGCCGCACCAACATCGGCCAGAAAGCGGGCGAGCCCAACCTGCTCGAGGTGATCCCGCCGTCGCGCTACACGATCCTGCCGAACACCGCGGGCTGCTACACCGCCGACGATGCGCTGCGCACGTGCCGCCTCGCGCGCGAGCTGCTCGACGATCATCGGCTGGTGAAGCTCGAAGTGCTGGGCGATCCCAAGACGCTGTACCCCGACGTGCCCGCGACGCTCGAAGCCGCGAAGCAGCTCGTGAAGGAAGGCTTCGAGGTAATGGTCTACACGACCGACGATCCGATCACGGCGAAGCGTCTCGAGGAGATGGGCTGCGTCGCGGTGATGCCGCTGGCGGCGCCGATCGGCTCGGGCTTGGGCATCCAGAACAAGTACAACATCCTCACCATCGTCGAGAACGCGCGCGTGCCGATCCTCGTCGACGCCGGCGTCGGCACCGCGAGCGACGCAGCGATCGCGATGGAGCTCGGTTGCGACGGCGTCCTGATGAACACCGCGATCGCCGAAGCGAAGCATCCCGTGCTGATGGCCAGCGCGATGAAGAAAGCGATCGAAGCGGGTCGTGAGGCGTTCCTCGCGGGCCGCATGCCGCGCCGTCGATACGCATCGGCGAGCTCGCCCAAAGAAGGATTGCCTTTCTGATGTCGCTCTACACGCCGCGAAGCTTTCTCGGCGACGGCGCGCATGCGGAGAAGCTCATCCGCGATTATCCGTTCGCGACCTTGATCACGAGCGTCGATGGCGACGAGCCGCACGTGACGCATCTGCCGATGCTCTACGAAGACGGCTCGCTCGCCGCTCACATGGCGCGCGCCAATCCGCATTGGCGGGCGTTCGCGCGCGGAAGCACGGTCGCCGTCTTCCACGGCCCGCATACGTACATCTCGCCGCGCTTCTACGTCGAGCCGGAGAAGAACGTGCCGACGTGGAATTACGCCGTCGTTCACGTGCACGGGCGTCCCGAGATGCTGCCCGACGACGCGGTGCCGCCGCACATCGAAGCGCTCACGCAAGTGTTCGAGCGAGGCGCGTGGTCACCGACTGCACAGAAAGTCGCCCAGCTCGCGCCGGGCGTCGTCGGCTTCCGCATGAAGGCCGAGCGCATGGAAGTCAAAGTGAAGATGAACCAGAACCGCACGGCCGCCGATCGCGCGAAGGTCATTGATCATCTGCGTGCAACCGGCCGCGAAGACGATGCCGCGGTCGCCGACTGGATCGTCATCGATGACGCTCGCTGAGACGCCCCATCATCGCCGCGTGCGCTCGTTCGTGCGGCGCGAAGGGCGCATCACGCACGCGCAGAAGGACGCGCTCGAGCGCTTGTGGCCGCGCTTCGGCATCGATGCGCCGAAGCAGCTCGATTTCGCGCAGGTGTTCGGCCGTGTCGCGCCGATCGTCGTCGAGATCGGCTTCGGTAACGGCGATCATCTGCTGTCGCGCGCGCAGAACGAGCGCGACAAGGATTTCCTCGGCATCGAAGTGCATCGACCCGGCGTCGGCCGCGTCCTGCATCGTGTCGAGCAGCTCGCGCTGACCAACGTGCGCGTCGCGTGTCACGACGCTGTGGAATTCCTGCGCGACGCCATCGCACCGGGTTCGCTCGCGGAGGTCGTCGTCTATTTCCCCGATCCGTGGCCGAAGAAGCGGCACCACAAGCGCCGCTTGATCCAGCCGGAGTTCGTCGCGCTCATCGCGAATCGTCTCGCGAGCGGCGGCGTGCTGCGGCTCGCGACCGACTGGGCGCACTACGGCGAGCAGATGCTCGCGGTGCTGTCGGCGGAGCCGCTGCTGCGCAATGTCGCGGAGGGCGGCGGCTTCGGGGAGCGTCCGGCGACGCGTGCGCCGACGCGCTTCGAGACGCGCGGCGAGCGGCTCGGGCATCAGGTGTTCGATCTCGAGTTCCAGCGCACATGAGCCGCGCGCATCCGATCGTCGCGGTCACGGGCTCTTCCGGTGCAGGCACCAGCACTGCGCTGAAGATCTTCACGCGCATGTTCGACGAGCTCAACATCCGCGCTGCGATCGTCGAGGGAGACGCCTTCCACGCTTTCGATCGCGAAGGCAATCGCGCAGCGATCGAGCGCGCGACGATCCGCGGCGAGAACTTCTCGCTGTTCGGCCCCGCAGGAAACCTGTTCGACAAGCTGCAGGCGCTGTTCGACGAGTACGCCGAGACCGGCAATGGCGTGACGCGGCGCTATCTGCACACCGAGGTCGAGGCCGCGGCGGCGCATCAGGCCGTGGGCACGTTCACGCCGTGGGAGCGGCTGCCGGCCGGGACGGACATGCTGTTCTACGAAGGGCTGCACGGCGGGTTGATCACCGAGGAGTACGATCTCGCGAGCCGCGTCGATCTGCTGGTCGGCGTGGTGCCCGTGATCAACCTCGAATGGATCCAGAAGATCCGTCGCGACGCCAACGAGCGCGGCTACGCGCCCGAGGACGTCACCACCACGATCCTGCGCCGCATGCCGGATTACGTGAACTACATCACGCCGCAGTTCTCGCGCACCGACGTGAATTTCCAGCGCGTGCCGCTGGTCGACACGTCGAATCCGTTCGTCATGCGCGACATCCCCGCGCCCGAGCAGACGCTGTGCGTCGCGCACTTCAACGATCTCACGCGCGTGCGCGCGGATCTCGACGACTTCCAGCGCAAGCTCGCGGGCTCGTTCATCTCCGATCGGCGCACGCTCGTCGTCCCCGGCGCGCTGATGCACGAAGCGATGGAAGTGATCCTGAAGCCGGCGATCGCGCGCCTCGCATCGACACGCGCGCCAGGTGCGGCTGCGGCGTAAAGCGCGCGAATGCTCTCGCGCATTGCACGATGACAGCGTGCATCTCAGTGCAGATTGCGTCACTTATCCGCGACACTTCAAATAATTTTTCTATGACGCTTGAACGTCGCCCGCGACAGGCGTAGAAAAGACGTCAGGCACGTCGTCACTCGAAAGGAAATCGAAAGCTCGCGGAGAAGTGTCATGGCGGAATGGCTCAGAGAAGTTTCGGTCGGTGAGTGGTACCAGAGCGGCGGCGAGCCATTCGAGATTGTGGGAGTCGATGCGAAAGCGGAGATCGTGCTCGTGCAGTACTTCGACGGCACGCTCGAGGAATACGACTTCGACAGCTGGGGCGAGCTCAACGCGCGACCCTGCGCACCTCCGGAGGACTACTCCGGCGCGCTCGACATGGAGCGCGAGGACTTCAACGCCGACAGCAGCGACGAATCCGGATCGGGCCGCTGGGATAACCCGCTCGATCTGCTGGACACCCGATACCCGTGATCGGGGGTCGCCCTTCAGGGCGACGCTGTCAAAGCGGTATCCTCTAGGCCCGACACGAGCGAACAGGGCCTCCACATGTTTCTGGATCGCTTCGCCACGCCGCAATTGCCGCCGGCGTTCAAGTACGTCCTCGAAGACCAGACGCCGATCCTGGTGCGGCCGCTGCGGCCCGACGACGCGCCGCGCCTTCGCGCAGGCTTCTCACTGCTGTCGCAGCTCGCGCGACGCCGCCACAACTTCGCGGAGCAGGGCGGGCTCGAGGAAGAGACGCTGCAATCGCTGTTCAACCGCAACCCCAAGGAGGGCTGTGCCTGGGGCGCCGCGAACATGAAGAAGCCCGACGAGCCCGGCATCGGCATCGCGCGCTACGTGCGGGTCAACGGCGATCCGTCCGCCGCCGACGTCGCGATCGTGATCGGCGACAACTATCAGGGCCGCGGCGCGGGCTTCGTGCTGCAGGCGTGCCTGCACATCACGGCGGCGCGCAACGGCATCCGCACGTTCTATTACGACGTGCCGTCGGACTACGACCGCATCATCGAGCACCTGAAGCTGATGGGCGCGACGCACGCGGGACGCGCCGACAACATCGATCGATTGCAGATGCCGGTCTACAAGCGGCCGTCGGACGTGCCGAAAGGCAACGCGATCTCGCGCCGCTTCGCCGAGACCTTCAAGAAGCTGCACTCGGTGCAGGAAGTGGCCGACGCATGAGGTAGAGGATCAGGACCAGCGACGGCAGCCCGATCGCGGCGGTGTAGCAGAAGAACAGCGGATAGCCGATTGCGTCGACGATCGCGCCCCAGGCGCTCGCGAGGCTCTTCGCCGGCAGGCTCCACAGCGTTCCGAACAACGCGTACTGCGTCGCCGTGTAGGCGCGATTGGTCAGCGACGACATGTAGGCGATGAACGCGCCGCCGGCGATGCCGTTGCCCAGGTTGTCCACGCTGATCGCGCCTGCGAGCTTGAGCACGTCGGCAGGCTGGGTCGCGAGCCATCCGTAGATGAGGTTCGCGATCGTCAGCAGCGCCCAGCCCACGAGCATCGAGCGATACAGGCCGATCCGCGCGACGAGGACGCCGCCGACCAATCCGCCGGTGAGCGTCATGATCACGCCATAGACCTTCGACACCACCGCGATCTGATCCAGCGTGTAGCCGGTGTCGAGATAGAACGTGTTCGCCGCGACGCCCATCGTCATGTAGTTCAGACGGAAGGTGAGGATCAGGGCGAGGATCGGCACTCCGGCCTGGAGGCCGTAGCGCTTGAAGAAGTCGACGAACGGGCTGACCACCGCGCTGATCGCCTCGCGCGCCAGCGCGCCGCGGGCGATCGTCGTCTGCGGCTCGCCGATGAAGAGCGCGGTGAGGATGCCGACGCTCATGCACCCCGTCATGAGGAGATACGCGTCCTGCCAGCCGAGGGCCGACGCGCTTGCGAGCGCGCCGGCGCCTGCGGCGATCAGCGCGAGCTGATAGCCGATTTGATACGCCGCGGCCATCAGTCCCTGCATCGAGACCTCCGCGGCTTCGATGCGCCACGCGTCGATGGCGATGTCCTGCGTGGACCCTGCCAGTGCGGTCAGGACGGCCAGCAATGCGAAATGCGCCGGATCGGCGCCCGGATCGGCGAACGCCATCGACAGCAGTCCCGCGACGATCGCGCATTGCGACAAGAGCATCCAGCTGCGACGGCGTCCGAGCGCCTTGTGCAGGAGCGGCAGCGGCAAGCGATCGACGATCGGCGACCAGAAGAACTTCAGCGAGAACATGAGGCCGACCAGGCTGAACAAGCCGATGGTCGTACGATCGATGCCGGCCTGGCGCAGCCGTGCCGACAGCGTCGTCAGCACCAGCGGGAAGACGAGCCCCGACGAGAATCCCAGCAGCAGCATCGCGCGCACGCGGGGATGCGCATACGCGGCGAGCGACTCGCGCCAGCTCTTGCGCTCGCTCAATCGGCGTAATCCAGGATCAGCGGCGCGTGATCGGAGAAGCGCGTGGCCTTGTAGATCGACGCCTTGCGCAGCGCGTCGCGCAAGCCCGGCGTGACGATGTGATAGTCGATGCGCCACCCGACGTTGTTGGCGTACGCGTTGCCGCGATTGCTCCACCAGGTGTAGCCGTCGCCCTCGACGTCGGGATGCAGCGCGCGGTAAGCATCGAGCCAGCCGACCTCGCCGAAGACGGTGTCGAGCCACGCGCGCTCGTGCGGCAGGAAGCCCGAGTTCTTCTGGTTGCTGCGCCAGTTCCTGAGATCGATGTTGCGGTGCGCGATGTTCCAATCACCGCAGATCACGTACTGGCGGCCGCTGGCCTTCCATTCCTCGAGCTTCGGCAGGAAGGATTTCAGGAAGCGGTCTTTGGACGCCTGCCGCTCGGGCCCCGCGGATCCGGAAGGCACGTAGAGCGAGACGACCGAGAGCTGCCCGATGCGCACCTCGAGGTAGCGGCCTTCGTCGTCGAACTCGGCCTCGCCCAGCGTCGACAAGACATCGTTGGGCTGCTGGCGCAGATAGATCGCGGTGCCGGCGTAGCCCTTCTTCTTCGCATCGCTGAAGAAGGCCATCCAGCCCTTGGGCACGAAATGCATCTCTTCGGCGATATCGGCCTGCTGGCACTTGGTTTCCTGGATGCAGACGAAGTCGGCCTTCTGCTTGCGGAGCCAGTCGAAAAGGCCTTTGCGTTGCGCCGAGCGGATGCCGTTGGCGTTGAGGGTGACGATGCGCATTCAGAGTGAGTTCAGCGCCGCTATGATGGAGTGCGCGCAATCTTAACCGGGGAATCTCTCTGCAGCCCTACCAGAAAAGCTTTCTGGACCTCGCCGTGCAGCATCAGGTGCTGCGCTTCGGCCGCTTCACGCTCAAGTCGGGGCGCGAGAGCCCGTACTTCTTCAATCTCGGCCAGATCGCGAGCGGTGGCGCGATGCGCACGCTCGCCGGCGCCTACGCGGACGCGCTGCTCGCGTCCGGCATCGCGTTCGACACCCTGTTCGGGCCCGCGTACAAAGGCATCCCGCTGGTGACCGCGCTCGCCTGCGCGCTCGCCGAGCGCGGCCGCGACGTGCCCTACGTTTACAACCGCAAGGAAGCCAAGGATCACGGCGAGGGCGGCCTGCTGGTCGGCGCGCCGCCGAAGGGCAGGGTGGTCATCGTCGACGACGTGCTCACGGCCGGCACCGCGATGCGCGAGTCGATCAAGCTGATCCGCGATGCCGGCGCTCAGCCCGTGGCGGCCCTGATCGCAATGGACCGGCGCGAGAAGGGCAAAGGCGAGCTCTCGGCGGTGCAGGAGATCGAGCGCGATGCCGGCCTGAGCGTCATCCCGCTCGTGAGCGTGCGCGAGGTCATGGAACATCTCGCCCGCGATCCGGCCCAGACGGGAACTCTGGCCGCGATGCAGGCGTACCAGCGCCAGTACGGGATAGACTGAGCCCTTCAGAGTCCATGCCATGAACGTGCATCGGGTCGTCGTCGTTTTCGCGCTCGTCGCCGCGTCCAGCGCCGCCTGGGCGGAAAAGACCCGCATCCAGTGCTGGACCGACGAGCGCGGCCAGCGCGCGTGCGGCGATGCGCCGGCGCCCAAAGACGCCATCAAGGAGCGCAACGTCTTCAACCGGCAAGGGCAGGTCGTCGAAACGTGGCCTCGCGCGCCGACGCCTGCCGAGCTGGAAGAACAGGAGAAGGCGAAGGTCGCCGAAGCCGCACGCGCGAAGCAGGCCGAGCGCCAGCACGCCTACGATCGCTATCTGCTGGAGAGCTATCAGAGCGTCCACGATCTCGAGGCGACGCGCGATCAGCGCTTGCAGGCGCTCGAAGTGCGGATGGAGCTCGTGCAGAAAGCCATCAAGAGCGGTCAGGAGCAGCTCGACGGTCTGGTCGCCCGCAAGCAGGAGCTGCAGCGTCAGGGCAAGCCGATCGACAAGGGCCTGGAAGCGCAGCTGCGCGACTATCGCCGCGCGTTGATCGAGAATCCGAAAGCGCTCGCCGCGCTGCAGAGCGAGCACGACAAGGTCACGGCGCAGTTCGAATCCGACATCGCGCGCTATCAGCAGCTCAAGCAGGCCTCCGCCGCCCCGATTCCGCCGCCTCCACCGACGCCGTGAGCGCGACGTCCTCGCCGCCGGACCGCGTCGAGGTCTCCGCGCTCGTGCTCACGGGCATCGCGCTGATCGCGGTGCTGAAGCTTCACCTGCTTGCCGCGCTGCTCACGGGGCTTCTCGTCTACGAAAGCGTGCATCTGCTGACGCCGGTGATCCGTGCGCGGCTCAACAGCCGACGCGGCGCGCGCTTGGTCGCGGTCATGCTGCTGACGGCGGTCATCCTCGCGCTCATCACTGCGGCGGTGTTCGGGGCGATCAGCTTCTTCCGCTATGGCGGCATCAACGCGCTGCTGCAGAAGCTCGCCGAGATCATCGAGAACTCGCGCGACATGCTGCCGGTATGGTCGGAGCCTTATCTGCCGGAGAGCGCGGAAGAGCTGCGCGGCGTCGCGGTGCACTGGCTTCGCGAGCACGCCGCCGTCGTGCAGGGCGCGGGCACCGAGCTCGGCCGCAGCATCGCTTACGTGCTGATCGCGATGATCATCGGCGCGCTGCTGTCGTTGCAGGAAGAGGTCGGCACGCCGGCCGATCAGCGGCCGCTGGCGCGCGCGCTGAAGGAGCGCGTGCGACGCTTCGGCAACGCATTCCGCCGCGTGGTGCTCGCGCAAGGCTGGATCTCCGCGCTCAACACCGGCCTGACCTGGCTCTACCTCGCCGTGGCGCTGCCGCTGTGCGGCGTGCATCTGCCGCTGGTGAAGACGCTGCTGTTGCTGACCTTCGTCGTCGGCCTTCTGCCGGTCGTGGGCAACCTGATCAGCAACAGCGCGATCGTCATCGTGAGCTTCAGCCAGGGCATGCCGGTGGCGATCGCGTCGCTGACCTTCCTCGTCGTCACCCACAAGCTCGCTTACTTCCTCAACGCGCGGATCATCGGCTCGAAGATCCAGGCGCGCGCCTGGGAAATCCTCGTCGCCATGCTGGTGATGGAAGCGACGTTCGGCATCGGCGGGCTGGTCGCGGCGCCGATCTATTACGCGTATCTCAAGGACGAGCTCTCCGCGCGCGGATTGGTGTAGCTGTTGGTTGAGAGAGGTTCGCTGATCTGATCTGGCGGGGGCGTTCGGCCGCCATGGATGGCGGACGACGAGGCGGCCAGGGAAGGCTAGCTTGGCCGTCCCCCCGACAGATCAGATCAGCGGACGTCCCACATCAGCCGCGGATGAGCGTCCCGATCCCTTCGTCCGTGAACAGCTCGAGCAGCACGGAATGCTCGACGCGCCCGTCGATGATGTGCGCCGACTTCACGCCGGAGTTCACGGCGTCGAGCGCACAGCGGATCTTCGGCAGCATGCCGCCGGAGATGGTGCCGTCGGCGATGAGCTTCTCGACCTGCTGAGGCGACAAGCCGGTCAGCACGTTGCCTTTCTTGTCGAGCACGCCTTGCGTGTTGGTGAGCAGCACGAGCTTCTCGGCCGCGATCACCGACGCCAGCTTGCCGGCGACGAGATCGGCGTTGATGTTGTAAGCCTCGCCGTGCTCGCCGACGCCGACCGGCGCGATCACGGGAATGAAGCCGCCGGTCTCCAGATGCGCGACCACCCGCGGATCGATCTTCTCGACGTCGCCGACCTGGCCGATGTCCTGGCCGTTCACCGTCATCTTCTTCGCGCGGATCAGCCCGCCGTCCTTGCCGGTGAGCCCGACCGCGCGGCCGCCCGCGTGATTGAGCGCCGAGACGATCGCCTTGTTGACCAGGCCGCCGAGCATCATCTCGACGACATCCATGGTCTCTTCGTCGGTGACGCGCATGCCCTCGACGAAGCGCGACTGCTTGCCGAGCTTCTCCAGATGCGAGCCGATCTGCGGCCCGCCGCCGTGCACGACCACGGGGTTCATGCCGACCAGCTTCATCAGCACGACGTCGCGCGCGAACGAGGCGATCATGTCGTCGTCCTTCATCGCGTTGCCGCCGTACTTGACGACCACGGTCTTGCCGCCGAAGCGCCGGATGTACGGCAGCGCCTCGGTCAGCACGCGCGCGATGTTTTGCGCGTTGGAAAGGTCGATCGGCATCGAAAGGCCCTCGGAAGGGGGCGGATTATGCCTAATGCTTGCCGGTGCTGCCGAAGCCGCCGGCACCGCGCTGAGTGGCGTGGAACTCGGTGACCATCTCGAATTCCGCGCGCACGACTGGCACGAACACGAGCTGCGCGATGCGCTCGCCGGGATTGATCGTGAACGTCGACTGTCCGCGATTCCAGCACGAGACCATCAGCTCGCCCTGATAGTCGGAGTCGATCAGCCCGACGAGATTGCCAAGGACGATGCCGTGCTTATGGCCCAGCCCGGAGCGGGGCAGGATCACCGCGGCGAGATGCGGATCGGCGATGTAGATCGCAAGCCCGGTCTTGATCAGCGTCGTCTCGCCCGGCTTCAGCTCCTGCGGCTGGTCGAGCACGGCGCGCAGATCGAGGCCGGCCGAGCCGTCGGTGGCGTAGGCGGGCAGCGGCAATTCCCTGCCGACGCGCGCGTCGAGGATTCTCAGCTGGATCTTCTTCAAGCGCTTCGATTTCCGTAGCGCTCGGCGATCGCGGCGGCGACTTCGCGCGCGAGGTCGGTCTTGGATTTCTGCGCAAGCTCCTTGTCGCCGCCGTGCCAGAACAGGTGCAGGGCGTTGTCGTCGCGATCGAAGGCGCGGCCGTTGCCGACCCAATTGGCGGCGACGAGGTCGAGCTTCTTCTTCTCGAGCTTCTCCTGCGCGTGCTCGGCGAGCTTCTCGGTCTCCGCCGCGAAGCCCACGACGAACATCTTCGGATGCTTCGCGCGGATCTCCGCGAGGATGTCCGACGTACGCTCGAGCTCGACGGACAATGCATCGTCCTTCTTCTTGATCTTCTCTTTCGCCGCGGCCTTGGGCCGATAGTCCGCGACCGCGGCGGTGCCGACGAAGATCTGCGCGCCGTCCGCGGCGCTCATCGCGGCCGACAGCATCTGCTCGGCGGTCTCGACGTCGACGCGCTCGATGCCGCGCGGCGTCGGCAGGCTCACCGGACCCGCGACGAGGGTTACGCGAGCGCCGAGCGCCGCGAGCGCCTGCGCCAGCGCGAAGCCCTGCTTGCCCGAAGAGCGGTTGGTGATCACGCGCACCGGATCGAGCGGCTCGCGCGTCGGTCCCGCCGTGACGACCACACCGACGCCGCGCAGCGGACCTTGCGACAGGGCCTGCGCGACGGCGTCGCGGATCGTGATCGGCTCCCACATGCGACCGTCGCCGACTTCGCCGCACGCCTGGGATCCCGAGCCGGGACCGAGGACTTGCACGCTGCGAGCGCGCAGCTTCTGCACGTTCTCCTGCGTCGCCTCATTCGCCCACATCAGCCGATTCATCGCGGGCACGACGAAGATCGGACGGTCGGTCGCGACGCAGAGCGTCGTCAGGAGGTCATCCGCGGAGCCCCGTGCGAGCCGCTCGATGAAATTCGCAGACGCGGGCGCGACGACGATCGCATCCGCCCAGCGCGCGAGCTCGATGTGGCCCATCGCCGCCTCGGCCTGCGCGTCGAACAGGTCCGTGCGCACGGGCTTGCCCGACAGCGCCTGGAAGGTGAGCGGCTGGACGAACTCGCGAGCGCTCGCCGTCATCACCACCTGCACTTCGGCGCCGGCTTCCATCAGGCGCCGCGTGAGATCGGCGGCCTTGTACGCGGCGATGCCGCCGGTGACGCCGAGCAGCAAGCGGCGGCCGGCGAGCGATGCGGGACTTGAATCGGGTCGATTCGGCGTCATCTTCGGGATGTTAAAGTCTTCGCGACCATTTTGCCGGGGAGGGCTGACATGACCTGGATCGTGCTGGGCATCATCATCGCGGCGATCGTTTTCCTGATCTCCGTCTACAACGGCCTCATCACGTCGCGCAACGCCTACAAGAACGCGTTCGCGCAGATCGACGTCCAGCTGCAGCGGCGGCACGACCTGATCCCGAACCTGGTCGAGACGGTCAAGGGCTACATCAAGCACGAGCGTGAGACGCTCGAGGCCGTGATCGCGGCGCGCAATTCGGCGGTGACCAGCCTGAAGAACGCAGCCGCGAGCCCCGGCGATCCGGCGGCGATGAAGCAGCTCGCCGACACCCAGGCCGTGCTGACCGGCGCAATGGGCCGGCTGATGGCGGTCGCCGAAGCGTATCCGGACCTGAAGGCCAACCAGAACATGATGCAGCTCTCCGAAGAGCTCGCCTCGACCGAGAACCGCGTGGCATTCGCGCGCCAGGCGTTCAACGACGCGGTGATGGGCTACAACAACAAGCGCGAAGTGTTCCCGAACAACCTCGTCTCCGGCATGTTCGGCTTCGGGCCGGCGCAGATGCTCGAGCTCGAGAATCCGCAAGCCGTCCGGCAGGCGCCCAAAGTGAGCTTCACTTGAACGTCATCCCCGCGTAGGCGGGGATCCAGTTTGCTTCCGAGAATTCCAAGACTGGGTTCCCGCCTTCGCGGGAACGACGTTTCGAAACCATGAACTTCTTCGAGAGCCAGGCGCACGCCCGATCGTCGTCGCGCATGCTCGTCTGGTTGTTCGTGATCGCAGTGGCGCTCATCGTCGCCGCCATCGATGTGGTCGTGGTCGGCGCGTTCGGCTTCCATGACTCCACGCGCATGACGATGGACCAGCTGCATCGTCAGGACTACTCGCGCGTCGTCGTGCTGACGTCGCTGGTCACGCTCGCTGTGATCCTGGTGGCGAGCATGGTGCGCACTGCGACGCTGCGCGGCGGCGGCGGTGTGGTCGCCCGCGCCGCGGGTGGCACGCTGATCTCGCCGGACACCTTGAACCCCCGCTATCGCCGCTTGCGCAACGTCGTCGAGGAGATCGCGATCGCTTCCGGCGTGCCGGTGCCGGAGATCTACGTGCTCGAGCAGGAGCCCGCGATCAACGCGTTCGCGGCGGGTTACTCGCCCGCCAATGCGGCGATCGCAGTGACGCGCGGGTCGCTCGAGAAGCTCAATCGCGACGAGCTGCAGGGCGTCATCGCGCACGAGTTCAGCCACATCCTGAACGGTGACATGCGGATCAGCATCCGCCTCATGGGTCTCGTGTTCGGCTTGCTCGTCGTGCACATCATCGGCCGCGAAGTGCTGAACATGGTCGGCCGCGGCGGCGGCGGCGATCGCAAGGGCGGCAATCCGGTCGCGGCGATCGCGCTCGTCGCCATCGGCCTGATGATCATCGGCTCGATCGGCGTGTTCATGGGACGTCTGATCAAGGCGGCGGTCTCGCGCAGCCGCGAGTCGCTCGCCGACGCCTCGGCCGTGCAGTTCACGCGCCAGACCAAAGGCATTGCCGGCGCGTTGAAGAAGATCGCCGGCATCGACGAAGGCTCGAAGCTGCACAAGAACGCCGAAGAGGTGTCGCACATGCTGTTCGGCGACGGCATCGGCTTGTCGTCGCTGTTCGCGACGCATCCGCCGATCGAGAAGCGCATCAAGGCGCTCGAGCCGTCGTTCAACTTAAAGCAGATCGAGGGCAAGCGCGCGGAATGGAACAGCCCGTCGTACGTCGTCGAGGACGACGTCGGATCGACGATGCAGGCCTTCGATGCCGGCAAGCGCCTCAAGGTCGCGCCGACGGCGCTGCGCGTCGGCGAGCCGGCGGCCGCGGACTTCGCGCACGCGGAGGTGCTGCATCAATCGCTGCCGGAGGAGCTGCTCGTCGCGGCGCGCGGTGATCAGGCGGCGCCGCTTCTGATGGCGCTGCTCATCGACATCGACGGCTCGACCTCCGGCCGCCAGTTCGCCTCGATCGAATCGACCTACGGCGCGCCGATCCGGGATCAGGTCCGCGAGCTGGGCCGTCGCCTCGAGGGCCTGCACCCCGCTCAGCGGCTGCCGCTCGCGTCGATCGCGATGCCGGCCCTGCGCAGCTGGCCGCGCGATCGGCTGCTGAAGCTCGTGCAGACGCTGACCTTCCTGGCGCAGGCCGACGGCCAGGTCGGCGTGTTCGAGTACTGCCTGTCCAAGCTCCTGCGCGATCAGCTCGACGAAGTGCTGCATCCACAGGCGACCAGCGCGTTCGGAGCCAAGTCGCTCGATCAGTGCAAGCGCTCGATCCAGGTCCTGCTGACCGTGCTCGCGCAGCAGGGTCACGCCGACGGCAGCGCCGCGCGCGCCGCCTATCTCGCCGGGCTGGAGATCGTGCTGCCGCGCGACGGCCTGCCATTCAAGCCGATCGAAAACTGGATTGCTGCGCTCGACGCGGCGCTCGACGATCTCGACGGCTTGAAGCCGCTCGCGACGCAGCCGCTCATCGAGGCGCTGCTCGCGGTGATGCACAACGACGGCCAGATCACTGTCGCCGAGGCCGAGCTCCTGCGCGTCGTCTGCGCGACGCTGCACTGTCCGCTGCCGCCGCTGTTGCAGGACCAGACGACCTAGCCCTGTCCGTGCGGCCAGTCCTCGCGCGCAAGCGGCGGGACTACGGTGTGCGCATGACTTCCATCCGAGACTGGCCCGAAGGCGAGCGTCCGCGCGAGAAGCTCCTGGCGCAGGGTCCGCAGTCGGTGTCCGACGCCGAGCTGCTCGCGATCTTCCTGAGGACCGGCGTCCCGGGCAAAAGCGCGGTCGATCTCTCGCGCGACCTGCTCACGCGGTTCGAGGGTTTGCGCGCGCTGCTCGGCGCGCCGCGCGAGGAGTTCTGTGAAGCCAAGGGCCTCGGGCTCGCGAAGTACGCGCAATTGCAGGCCGTGCTGGAAATGGCGCGACGGCATCTGCAAACCGAGCTCCAGGGCCGCGAGCCGCTCAAGGACCCGAAGGCGACACGCCGCTACCTCCAAGCGGCGCTGCGCGATCTGCCGCACGAAGTCTTCGCCGCGCTGTTCCTCGACAACCAGCATCGCGTCATCGCCTTCGTGCCGCTGGCGTCGGGGACCATCGACGGCGCCGCGGTCTATCCGCGCGAAGTGGTCAAAGCGGCGCTCAAGTACGCTGCAGCCGCCGTCATCTTTGCCCACAATCATCCATCCGGCGTGGCCGAGCCCTCGGCCGCCGACCGGGCCCTGACCGACCGGTTGAAAGCCGCTCTGGCGCTGGTCGACATCCGGGTCCTCGATCACTTCGTGGTCGGGGAAGGCACGCCGGTCAGCTTTGCCGAACGCGGCTGGATTTGATACATTTCGCGTCCTTTTTTTCGCCCCGAGCCCGTCAGGGCCCGGATTTCCCGAGGTTTGCAGCCATGTCCAGAGTCTGTCAGGTCACCGGCAAGTCGCCGATGGTCGGCCACAACGTCAGCCACGCGAACAACAAGACGCATCGCCGCTTCCTGCCCAATCTGCACTCGCACCGCTTCTGGGTCGAGGCGGAGAAGCGCTTCGTGTCGCTGCGCGTGTCCAACCACGGCCTGCGCATCATCGACAAGAAGGGCATCGACGTCGTGCTCGCCGAGATTCGCGCCCGCGGCGAGAAGGTCTAAGGAGAAGGACGATGGCCAAGAAGGAAGTCGAGAAGATCAAGCTCGTGTCGACCGCCGACACCGGTTATTTCTACACCACGACCAAGAACCGCAAGTCGACGCCGGACAAGTTCGAGTTCAAGAAGTACGACCCGGTCGCGCGCAAGCACGTCGTGTTCAAGGAAGCCAAGATCAAGTAAGACCTGCATGGTCGAACGAGCCCGCCGCTGGCGGGCTTTTTCTTTCAGGCCGCACTAGACTTCCGCGCCATGGCCGAGACCGCCGCCGAACAGCGACCGCACCATCTGCACCTGGAGCAGTCGCGCGCGCAGGTGATCGAGCTCTTGTCGCGCCAGGCTGTCGAGCGCGAGCTCGTCTCCAAGAGCGAGAGCCGCAAGCAGGACGTGGTCACCCAGCTGGTCGAGCGCCAGCAGCAGGCTGCGCTCGAGCATCGCCTCGCGCAGTTCCATCCCGCCGACATCGCTTTCGTCCTCGAAAGCCTCACGCCCGATGCTCGACTGATGGCGTGGTCGCTGGTGCGGGCCGATCGACGCGGCGCGGTTTTGCTGGAGACTTCCGAGGCCGCGCGGCGCGCGCTCATCGCGAGCATGGTTCCCGCGGATATCGCGAACGTCGTGCGCCCGCTGGCGGCGACCGACATCGCCGACCTGATCGGGGATCTCCCCGAAGCGCAGCGCAGCGAAGTCCTCCAGCAGCTCGATCGCGCCGAGCAGGCGGAAGTCAGCTCGGTGCTGTCCTTCCCGGACGACAGCGTCGGCTCGAAGATGGATCTCGATTTCGTCGCCGTGCGCGACGATGCGTCGCTCGAGGCCGTGCATCGGCTGCTGCGCCGGCGTGGCCATCTGCCGGCGCACACCAACCAGCTCTTCGTCGTCGACCGCAGCAACGTGCTCATCGGCCTGTTGCCGGTGTCGAAGCTCCTGCTCGAGGAGCCGGAGATCCTGGTCGGCGAGAAGATGACGCGCGATCCCGTCTACTTCTACACCGACGATCCGCTGAAGACGGCCGTCGAGGCGTTCGAGAAGTACAACTGGATTTCCGCGCCGGTGGTCAACCTGCATCACCAGCTCGTCGGGCGCATGACGGTCGACGCGGTGCTCGATGAGCTGCAGGAGCGCACGGCGAGCGAGACACTGCGCCAGGCGGGTCTTTCCGAGGACGAGGATCTGTTCGCGCCC
>Ga0070741_10003319_pt1 | contig 40299 bp, 38 predicted proteins | sample Coa_R1_4_FD_66440 | JGI IMG/M metagenome (GOLD analysis project Ga0070741, IMG submission 66440) | Surface soil microbial communities from Centralia Pennsylvania, which are recovering from an underground coalmine fire - Coalmine... | ecosystem: Environmental > Terrestrial > Soil > Unclassified ...
GAGCGCCTCCTTGATCTGCTCGCGCGTCGGCTGCGGGTGTTCGTCGAGCAGCGCCTTGGCGGTGACGAGGAAGCCGGGCGTGCAATAGCCGCACTGCGCGGCGCCGAGGTCGGCGAAAGTGTCCTGCAGCGGGTGGAGTCGGCCATCCCGGGCGAGTCCTTCGACGGTCGTGACGGCTGCGCCGTCGCACGCGACGCCGAGGACGAGGCACGACAGCACCGGCGTGCCGTCGAGGAGCACGGCGCACGCGCCGCATTCTCCGAGCTCGCATCCGTGCTTCGTGCCGCAGAGGTTCAGGTCCTCACGCAGCACCTCGAGCAGTGTTTTGTACGGCGCGAACGCGACTTCGGTCGGCTCGCCGTTGACGGTCAGGGCGACGTGCACGTGTGTCATGGAGGTTCAGTCCGGCGACGGCGAACGCCGCCACCCGTTCGGCGACCGCCGCGGCGGGTTCGGGTCCGTCGGGGCGATACCAGTGCGCGGTCCAGTTCAGCGCGCCGAGGAACGCTCGCGTCGCGATGGCGTCGCCGACGAGCGCGCGCACGCCGCGCTCGTAGCGATCGCGCTTGGCGACGATGGCGGTCCGCAGCCGCGGCGGAAGGGCGTCGACTTCGAGGTGCGCGGCCGAGCCCTCGACCTCGTCGACGAGGCACAGGACGTGCGCCACCGCGAGGTCGTGCAGCCGCCGGCGCAGCCCGCCGCGCGATCGCCGCGCGGCCGCCAGCGCGTCGAGCAGCCGATCGAGCGCGCGGCTCTGGCAGAAGTACAGCAGCTCGTCCTTGCCCTTGAAGTAGTGATACAGGTTGCCGGGCGAGAGGTCCGCGGCCCGGGCGATGTCGCGCATCCCCGCGGCCGCGAAGCCGACGCCGCGGAAGGTGCGGGCGGCGGCGCGGAGGATCTCGAGGCGCCGCGCGTCGGCCCGGCGTGAACGGCGGTTCGAAAATTGAACCACCGTTCGATTCTATCAGCTCTCCGGCGGCCCGGATTGCCACGAACAGTTCACCGTAAGGAAACGGTTACAAGTCGCCGGGGCCCGGGCTCTTCCGCTACCATCACGGTGATGCGCTGGCACGCATACGCGCTCGCCATCGCGACGGTCGTGGGGATCGTCGCGGTGCTGCAGGTGATGTCGGTCACGAGCGACGGCGTGGCGGCGACGCTGCTGCTGCTCGACGTGGTGATCCTGGCGCGGTGGTGGGGCCTCGGCCCGGCGCTGACCACGGCGGCGCTGGGCGCCGCCGCCTACTCCTATTTCTTCCTGCCGCCGGCCGGGTTCGGCATCGAGAAGCCGGAAGACTGGTTCGGATTCGTCGCCTTCACCGTCACCGCCTTCATCGCGGGCGAGCTGTCGGCGCGGGCGGAGCGGCGCGCGGCCGAAGCGCAGGCCGGGCGCCTCGAGATCGAGCGGCTGTACCAGGAGCTGCGGAGCGCGTTCGACCGCGCCAGCGAGGCGGAGGCGGCGCGGCGCAACGAGCAGCTGAAGGCGGCGCTCCTCGACGCGCTGACGCACAACCTGCGCACACCGCTGACGGCGATCAAGGCGGCGGTGACGGCGCTCCGGACCGACCTCGACGGCGAGGAGCGCGCCGAGCTGCCGCGCGAAGGCCGCGACGATCTGCTGCAGGTGATTGACGAGGAGTCCGACCGGCTGAACCGCTTCATCGGCGGACTGGCGCTGAGCGACGGGTCGGCGCCGCCGCAGACGGCGCACCTCGGCGACATCGCGGTCGAGCGGGTCGTCAGCGCGGCGCTCTCGCGCGCCGAGACGGTCATGAAGGACCACCGCGTGCGCGTGCGGGTCGATCCGGCGCTGCCGCGCCTGGCCGTCGACGCCGCGGCGGTCGTCGAAGTGCTCTACATCCTGCTCGACAACGCCAGCAAGTACGCGCCGCCGGGCACGACGATCGCGATCGACGCCGAGACGGCCGACGAGCATCACCTGCGCATCACGGTGGCGGACGAAGGGCCGGGCATCCCGTCCGACCTCTCCGAGCGCGTGTTCGAGAAATTCTTCCGCGTCCCCAGGCGCGAGTCGCACGATCCGCGCCGCGGCGGCGTCGGTCTCGGCCTGCCGATCGCGCGGCGGCTCGTGGAAGCGCAGGGCGGACGCATCTGGATCGACACGACGGTCACGCAGGGCACCACCGTGGCGATCCTGCTGCCGGAGGCACATCATGAACAGCATGAGCACGACGACAACCGACAAATCGAAGGTGCTGGTAGTGGACGACGAGCCGCAGATCACCCGGGTGCTCCGGACGGTGCTGAGCAGCCAGGGGTATCAGGTGCGGACGGCGGCGGAAGGGGAGTCCGCGCTGTCGAACTTCACTGAGTGGCGCCCCGAGCTCGTCATCACCGATCTGTACATGCCGCACATGGACGGCATCGAGCTGTGCCGGCGCATCCGCGCCATGTCGAGCGTCCCGATCATCGTGCTGTCGGTGAAGGGTGAGGAGAAGACGAAGGTCGAAGCGCTCGATTCGGGCGCCGACGACTACGTGACCAAGCCGTTCGGCATCGACGAACTGCTGGCGCGCGTCCGCGCGGCGCTGCGGCGCGGCGGCGGCGAGAGCGACCTCGCGTCGTTCGACGTCGGGGAGTTCCGCGTGGATCTCGAAGGGCGGCGCGTGCACGCGCGCGGGCAGGAAGTGCGCCTGACGCCGAAGGAGTTCGATCTGTTCGTGTACATGGCGCGGCACCCGAACCGCGTCATCACGCACCGCACGCTGCTCGAGGCGGTGTGGGGCGAGGCATCGCAGGAGCAGCCCGAGTACCTGCGCGTCTTCATGGGTCAGCTGCGCAAGAAGCTCGAGCCCGATCCGGGCAACCCGCGATACCTCGTCACCGAGCCCTGGGTCGGCTACCGGTTCAACCCGAACGGCTAGCCGCCGCCCGGACGCCCGGGTTCACTTCACGCGATACGGTGCCGGGAACGCCGACAGATCCACGGTGGCCATCGGCCCCGCGCTCATCGGCTGCGCCCAGTCGGTGTTCGCGGTCGACTGGCAATCGTGCGTCGGATCGCCGCTCGGCGAATACGACAGGAACGCCTGCACCGCGATCGGATCGGCCGGGTAGAAGCCGACCGGCGTCGTGGTGTCGAACCGCTGCAGCGCGCGGAGCAGCGGCATCGGCGTCGACTCGGCGAGCGCGTACGCCGCGCCGCCGCATCCCGCCAGCTTGAACATCAGCGGAAACGCCGACGCCTGAATCGTCTCCGAGTCGACGACGATCGCGATCCACGTGCCGTTGTCCTGGCGCGCGACGATCGCGGGATCGTACCCGCTGAACTTCGTGACGCCGACCAGCGTGCCGAGCGTCTCGCCGTTCGCGGCGACGACGCTCAAGCCGAGCGTCCCCGTCCCGGTGCCCGCCGGACCCGGATCCCCTTTCGGCCCCTGCGGCCCTGTCGCGCCGGTCGCGCCCGCCGGACCGGCCGGACCCATCGGCCCCGCGGGTCCCATCGGCCCTTTCGGTCCCTGCGCGCCCTGGGCGCCGATCGTCACGATGAACCGCGCGACGTCCTGGTTGTGGCGGCGGACGATCAGCCGGTAGTTGCCCGCCGCGAGCGTCGGCAGCGCCGCGCGAATTTCGTGCGGCGCGATCGATTTGGTTTGCAGAGCGACGCCGTCGAGGACGAGCGTGCTGCCGGCCGCGAAGCCGTCGCCGTTGACGATCAACACGTTGCCGCCCGCGTCGGGACGAGCGGATGCGATCGTCGCCATCTGCGCGTCGGCGACGCGCGCGAGCAGGAACGCACCACAGAGCACGATCACGCCTGCCGAGACGGACTGCTTCGAGTGCTTCACCACGGATGCCCCCTTTTTGTCAGAACAGAGAGCCTGACACCGGTTGATTCAGCAACGGCGCTGCCAACGCTCAAACCACAGATCCCACACGTATTTAGCGTCGATCGCTCCACCGCGAACCGTGCACCATCCTGCGACGCGCGTTACAATTTCCGGCCGTATGGCCATTCCCGCCGCATCCCGCGCCGTTCACCCCTTTGCGGCCACGCCGGCGGCGGATGCGCCGGCGCGCGCGCCGTGGTCGGTGTACGCCGTGCTGTTCGCCTCGCTCTGCGTGATCCTCGGCGTCATCTGGGACATCTCGTGGCACCGCTCGATCGGCCGCGACACCTTCTGGACGCCGGCGCACATCGCGATTTATCTCGGCGGCGTCGTCGCCGGCCTGACGTGCGGGTGGGTGGCGCTGACGACGACGTTTGCGGGACGCGACGAGGATCGCGCGTCGGCGGTGCGCTTCTGGGGATTCCGCGCGCCGTTCGGCGCGTGGGTGTGCATCTGGGGCGCGTTCGCGATGGTCACCTCGGCGCCGTTCGACGACTGGTGGCACAACGCCTACGGGCTCGACGTGAAGATCATCAGCCCGCCGCACATGCTGCTCGCCGCGGGCATCGCCGCGATCCAGTGCGGCGCGATGCTGATGGCGCTCGCCTGGCAGAACCGCGCGCTCGGCGATCGCCGTCACCTCGGGCGGCTCTATCTGCTCGGCGCCGGCCTCTTGCTGCTGCTCGCGGCGACGGTCGCGACGGAGCACACGCAGCGCTGGGACATGCACACGGCGCACTTCTACCAGGTGAGCACCGCGGTGTTCCTGTTCTTTCTCGTCAGCGCGGCGCGCGCATCGATCGCGCGGTGGCCGGCGACGACGGTCGCCGCGATCTACACGGCGCTGACGATGGTGATGCTGATCGTGCTGCCGCTGTTTCCGGCGCAGCCGCTGCTCGGGCCGATCTACGTGCAGGTCGACCGGTTCATGCCGACCGATTTTCCGCTGCTGCTGATCGTCCCGGCGTTCGCGCTGGACCTCGTGGTCCACGGGCTGCGCGGCCGCATCAACGACTGGGTGCTCGCCGCCGCGGCAGCCGTCGCCTTCGTGGTCGCCTTCATCGCCGTGCAGTGGCCGTTCGCGGATTTCCTGATGTCGCCGTACGCGCGCAACTTCTTCTTCGCCGCGCACCGGATGCCGTACGGCGCCGATCCCTCGGTGCAGGCGCGCTGGTATCTCCTGAAGCCGGCGGACAACGTCGTCGTCGGCCTGCCGACCGCGCTGGCGCTCGGCTACGCGTCTGCGCGCTGCGGCTTGTGGTGGGGCAACTGGATGGCCCGCGTGCAGCGATGACGCGCACGCGCGCGCGCGCCGCCGTGCTGCTCCTCGCCGTGGCGGCGATGGCGCACGTCGGCAGCCCGGACACGTTCTTCGGCGGCAGAGCGGGACCCTACGACGTCCGCGTCAGCGTGCGGCTGCCGGGCGTCATCCCCGGTCGCGCGCAGGTGGCGGTGCGGCTCGCCGGCGTCACGAAGCCGCAGGACTATCACGTGTCGCTGCGCGCCGGACAGTGGAACGTCGGGCTGAAAGGCGCGCCGCCGCCCGAGCCGGCGACGGCGGTGCCGGGCGATCCCGAGCTGTACGCCGCGGAGCTCTGGTTCATGACGGCGACCTCCTATCAGATGGCCGTCACGATCGACGGCCCGTCGGGGAGCGGCACCGTCGTCGTGCCGGTGCTCGCGCTCGCGACGGCGGAGCGATCGATGACGCCGTGGCTGGGCGCGGTGCTCGCCGCGCTCGGCGTATTTCTGACGGCGGGTTTGCTGACGATCATCGGGAGCGCCGTGCGCGAAAGCGTGCTGCCGCCCGGCGTCGAGCCGGATCGCCGGCGCCGCGTCCGCGCGCGCATCGCGATCGCGGCGATGGCGCTGCTGGCGGGCCTGGCGCTGTGGGGCGGCGACGTGTGGTGGAACGCGGAGGCGTCGAGCTACAGCCAGCAGATTCTGTATCGGCCGTTCGCGAGCGACGCGACGATCGGGCGGCGGGGCGACCGCCGCGTCCTGACGCTCGGCATCCACGATTCGCGATGGACGGGCCGGCCGGATCCGCAGACGCGGTACAACGCCCTGATCCCCGATCACGGAAAGCTGATGCACCTGTTCCTGGTGCGTGACGCCGATCTCGCCGCGCTGGCGCATCTGCATCCCGTGGCGCGCACGCCGGAGGCGCTCGCGTTCGACGCGGATCTGCCGCCGCTGCCGCCCGGCCGGTACCGCGTCTACGGCGACATCGTGCACGAAAGCGGTTACGCGCAGACGCTGGTCAGCGCCGTCGACATCACAGATGGCGGCGCGGCGACGACGGCGGCGACCGACGCGGACGATTCGTGGTTCAGCGGGGAGGCGGTGCCGGAAGCGCCGACGGCCGCGTTCGATCTCGGCGACGGCACGCGGCTCGAGTGGCAGCGCGGCGATCGGCCGATCGCCGCGCGCGCCGAGCGCGATCTGCGGCTCGTCGTCCGCGGCGCGAGCGGTTCGGCCGCGCCGGTCGAACCCTACATGGGCATGGCCGCGCACCTCGTCGTCGCGAGCCGCGACGGATCCGTCTTCGCGCACCTGCATCCATCCGGAAGCGTGTCGATGGCCGCGATGCAGCAGTTCGCCGGCACGGCCGCGGACCCGCATGCCGGCCACGTCATGCCGATCGACAGCGACGTCGCGGTGCCGTTCGCGTTCCCGAAGCCCGGGCCGTACCGCATGTTCGTGCAGGTGAAGCGCGGCGGCGTGGTCAGGACGGCCGCGTTCGACATCGATGTTCGCTAGCGCGGCGCCCCCCGACGCCGCGCCGCGCGTCGACGGGGCGTCTCCGCTCCTCTGGGCTTCGTTGATCGTCGGGATGGCGGCCGCGCTCTACGTCGCCGCGCGCGTGGCGTCTCAGTCGATCGTCATCGGCTCGGTCGAGGGCAATTTCTTTTATCGCTACAGCCGGCCGTTCGCCTCGTCCATGCTCTGGGCGGCGGTCCCGGTGCTCGCGACCGTCGTGGCGCTCGCGTACGCGCCTCGGGACGTCGGCCGTCGCCACGCGAGATGGCTGCTGATCGTCTGGTTCGTCGCGGCGTCCGCGCATCAGGCGCAGCTCCGGACGCTGACGCCGTTCTCCTACGAGCAGATGTTTGCCAGCGACACGGCGAACTCGTTCTACGGCGCCGCGAAGCAGCACAGGGCCGGCGCGCTGTTGCGGCGCTTCGACGCGCTGCGTCGATCGCTGCCGCTCCACGCGCGCAGCAACATGCCGGGCAAGGTGCTGCTCGCGTCGGCGCTGGGGGCGATCGTCTCGTCGGCCGGCGCGCAGGCGTGGCTGGTCGTCATGCTGTCGAATCTCGGAGCCGTGTTCCTCTATCTCCTGGTCGTGGACTGGCTCGGCGACTGCGACGCGGCGCTCTTCGCGTTCGTGCTGTACCTGTACGTTCCGGCGAAGTTCTACTTCTTTCCGCTGCTGAACACCGTCACGCCGACCTTCGCGCTGGCGTGGGTGTGGTTGTGCGTTCGCCGGCTCCGGAGCCGCAGTGCGGCCTATGCCGCGTCGTTCGGGCTCGCCACCTACGGCCTGGTGCTGTTCGATCCGCTTCCGATCGTCCTCGGGCTGCTGCTCGCGGCCATCGCGATCGAATCCATCCGGGCGGGCCGCGTCGAGACGCGGGGGTGGCTTCGGTACTCCGCCGTGGCGCTCGCAGCCTTCGGCATGGTCTACCTCCTGATGCTCGCGACGTTCCGTTTCGATCTGTTTCGCACGTTCCAGGAGCTCGGGACGGAAGCCGCCGCCTTCAACGTGGACGAGGAGCGCCGCTACGGCGTCTGGGCGTTTCAGAATCTCCTCGACTTCGGGTTCGGCGCCGGCCTCTGCCAGGCGGCGCTGTTCGTCGCGCTGCTGATCGACGGCGTTCGCCGGATTGCCAGCTCACGGCGGCTGCAGCCGATCGCCACGCTGTCGGTCGGGCTCGCCGCGGTGCTGCTGACCGTGGACCTGCTGGGCGTCAATCGAGGCGAGGTGATCCGGCTCTGGACGTTTCTCGCGTGTCTCTGGCAGGTGCCGGCCGCGGTGGCCTGCGCGCGGCTCCACAGCCGCACGGCGCTGGCGCTCGTTCTCTGCGCGACGGTGGTGCAGGACGCGCTCGGGACCGCGATGATCGGATTCGTGTCGCCGTAGGGAGCCTTCACGCCATGCCGCACCTCGATTCCGATCTCCAGCGCATTGTCGACCGGGCGCATCGACTCGTCCGCCCGTACCGCGTGACGGACGGTTCGCGCTTCCGGCTCGAGGATTTCGATCCGGGCGACACCGGGTCGCTCGAGGGCGAGGACAAGCCGGCGGCGCGGGAGGCGCTCGCCGCCGGGATCCGCGCGCTCGAGACGCTGCAGGAGCGGCTGTACGCGCAGGATCAATGGGCGCTGCTGCTGATCTTCCAGGCGATCGACGCCGCCGGCAAGGACAGCGCGATCAAGCACGTGATGTCCGGCGTCAACCCCGAAGGGTGCCAGGTCCATGCGTTCAAGCAGCCGTCGATGGAGGAGCTCGACCACGACTACCTGTGGCGCGCGGTCCGCGCGCTTCCCGAACGCGGGCGGATCGGCATCTTCAATCGCTCGTACTACGAGGAACTGATCGTCGTGCGCGTGCACCCGGAGCTCCTCGACCACGAGCGGATTCCTCCCCGGCTGATCTCGGGCGGCATCTGGAAGGAGCGCGCCCGCGACATCCGGCATTTCGAGCGTTACCTGGCGCGCAACGGCACCGCCGTCGTCAAGTTCTTCCTGCATCTGTCGAAACGCGAGCAGCGCAAGCGGTTTCTCGAGCGGCTCGATCGCCCCGAGAAGAACTGGAAGTTCTCGATGGGCGACCTGAAGGAGCGCGACCGGTGGAACGACTACCAGCGCTGCTACGAGGACGCGATCCGGCGCACCGCCACGACACATGCGCCCTGGTACGTCGTTCCCGCGGACCACAAATGGTTCACGCGCATGGTCGTGGCGGCCGCGATCGTCGACACGATTGCCGCGCTCGACGTTCGGTTCCCGAAACTCGACGCGGCACAGCGCCGCGGGCTGGCGCGCGCGCGCCGGCTGCTCGGAGATCGATGAGCGTCTCGACCGGGCGCGAGTAGAATGACCGCATGAGCATCGCGCGCGCGGTCCGGTGTCTCGCCCTCGCCGGCGCATGGGCCGCCATCGTCGCCACCGGGATCTCGGCCGCGCCGCCGCCCGACCTGCAGTCGAAGATCGATGCGGCGGTCGAGGACGTGCTGAAGAACACCGGCGTGCCGAGCGCCTCGGTCGGCATCGTGCAGGACGGCCGCGTGCTCGTCACGAAGGCGTACGGCGAGGCGAGGCTGTCGCCGCCGCTACGGGCGACGGCCGACATGCACTACGCGGTGGGGTCGATCAGCAAGCAGTTCACGGCCGCGTGCGTGCTGCTGCTCCAGGAAGACGGCAGGCTGGGACTCGACGATCCGGTGGGCAAGTACTTTCCGGCGCTGACGCGCGCGGGCGAGGTCAAGATCCGCCATCTGCTGTCGCACACCTCGGGATACGAAGACTACGCGCCGCAGGACTACACGATCCCCGCGTGGACCAAACCGACGACGGCCGAAGCGATCGTCCGGGAATGGGCGACCAAGCCGCTCGACTTCGACCCGGGATCGCAGTACCAGTACAGCAACACCAACTTCAACATCCTCGGCTTGATCGTCGAGCAGGTCAGCGGTCAGCCGTTCTGGACGTTCCTGTCGCGCCGCGTGCTGACGCCGCTCGGCATGACGCACACGATCGATCTCGATGCGGACCACGACAAGCTCGAGCCGACCGGCTACTTCCGCCATGCGCTCGGTCCGCTTCGTCCGGCGACGATGGAGGCGCGCGGCTGGTATTTCGCGGACGGCGAGATGGCAATGCCCGTCGGCGACCTGCTGACCTGGGACATCAGCGTCATCAACCGCTCGCTGCTGAAGCCGGCGTCGTACACGGCGATGGAGACCGAGCAGCGGCTCACGAACGGCGAGTCCGCGCACTACGGGCTCGGCGTCAGCGTCTCGATCCGAGAGGGACACCGCCTGGTGTCGCACGGCGGCGAAGTCGGCGGCTTCGTCGCGCAGAACCTGGTGTTCCCGGACGACAAGGCGGCGATTGCCGTGCTGACGAATCAGGAGGCGAGCTCGGCGGCAGGCGCCATCGCGCGGCGCCTCTCGGCCTTGATACTGCCGCCGACGGGCGCGGGGACGTCGGCCGGCGATCGCGGACAGGCCGAAGCGCAGGCGAAGCAGATCCTCGCGGGCCTGCAGGACGGGAAGATCGATCGCGCGCAGCTCACGGCCAATTGCAACTTCTACTTCGATCGCACGGCGCTCGACGACCACGCGAGCAGCCTGAAGCCGCTCGGCGCCGTGCAATCGGTGGCGCAGACCGACACGTCGCTGCGCGGCGGCATGAGGTTCCGCAGCTTCGATGTCGTATTCGCCAACGGGACGAAGCTGCGGCTGACGACCTACACGACGACCGACGGCAAGCTGGAGCAGTTCCTCATCGGCCCGATCGGCTGACGGGCAGAGCGCCGATCAGGCGCCGGCCGCCGCGAGCGCCGCGGTTCGACTCGTGGACACGTTGAGGCCGAGCGCCACGCCGAGCGCGGATCGAAGCGCCGTTTCCTGCGAATCGTACGGGGACAGGTATCCTCCGGCCAACCAGATCCGGCCGATTCCCTGGAGAGCCCGGACGGCGTTCTGCGCGGTGATGGTCGCGGGCGTCGGCAGCAGGTGGACGAAGCTGGCCTGCGCGAGCGTCGCGGGCGGCACGTTGCGGTGGGTCGTCCAGCTTTTCCACAGCTTCGCGCTCGTCGCGAGCGGCACCGAGCGCAGCACCGGCGCGAGCCACATCGACGCTTCGCAATAAGGGCCAGCGATCTGCGAATTGAGGAACGACCAGAGCAGCGGGTTCGACGGCGCGTACGAGGGCGTCGCGTGGAGGGCGAGCCGCGCAGCGCGGAATTCGATTGCTGCCAGCGCGGCGCGCTGCAGCGTGGTGCCCGCGAGTCCTCCGAGCAGCGACAGCGTGGCCGGACCCGACGCGGCGAGCACCAGGTCGTCGACGACGAGCGGCGGTTGGCCCGCGCAGTACACGACGAAGCGTCCGAGCAGGTCGCGCGAGACCGCGAGCGCCGGTGCGTTCGTCAGCACGGACACCGTCGACGTCTGCGCCAGGAGCCGATCGAGCACTTCGATCAGGCCCTGGTCGAGCACGTAGTAGAGGATCGGGTCGAGCGGATTGTCCGGCAGCGCCTTCGCGGCGAAGATCATCGCCGCGCGCGCCGAGAGCCCGCGCGCCTCGTCGATCGTGCCCGAGAAGAGCGATGCGGCCCAGGGGAGCACCGCGCCCTCCCAGCCGGCGCGCGGGATGCCGAGAGACGGCAGCCACTCTTCCAGCGTCAGCGCCCAGCTTTCGTCGTTCTGTTCGCGCTGCTTCGCGGCGGCGAAGGCGCGCGCGAACGCGGCCAGGCCGGTCTGGTTCCACGACGCGAAGATCGGCCACTCGCGATCGGGCACGATCGGCGACACGAACCGGGGCGTCGTCTCGCCGGCGGCGGCAAGCGTGATCGACGCCGGGAACGAGCGCGACGGACCCTGTCCCGCCGGCGACGGCGGGTAGAGCCCCAGGAACGAGAGCAGCGCGGTGTAGAGCGGGTACGGCGCCGGGTGGAAGAACTGCGCGCCGAGGTCCACGACGAACGTCTGGTTGTCGAGCGTCACTTCCAGGCTGCGGATGTTGCCGCCGATCGACGGACGCGCTTCGACGAGCACGACGTCGCACGCGCCGTCGAGCAGCCACGCGAGCGACACGCCCGCCATGCCGCCGCCGATGATGCCGACCCGGCGTCGCGGCGCGGCCGCCGCGCCGAGCGCCGGCAGTCCCGCCGCGGCGGCGAGCGTGTGCAGGATGTCGCGCCGGCTCCAGGCGTGGTTCATGACGAGGGCGACAGATTCTACGTGTCGCGCGCGTCGCCGCGAAGCGAATTTATTCGGCACGGCGTTTGCGGGAACGCGAGTAAAAAGGTGAGCGATCGATGCGTGACCGGATCGGGTATGCGGAGCGATGGCGGATGGCGGCGCCGGTTGTGGCCGTCGTCGCCGCCATCGTGGGAGTCATCTGCGTTGGGGGGTCGACGCCGACGCACGCCGCGGGAAGCGCGATCCGGGGTCGCGCCGCGGCGACGCTGCCGCGCGCGACGGCGGCGGGCGATTTCGACGGCGATGGCAAGTCGGATCTCGGCGTGTTCCACCCGCGCAGCGGATCCTGGTATGCCGCGCTCAGCGGCGGCGGCGCCCTCTCGACCGAGAGCGTCGCGACGCAGCCGGGAGACATTCCCGTCATCGCCGACTACGACGGCGATGGCCGCGCCGACCTTTCGATCTGGCGCCCCTCGAATCCGTTCTGTCCCGGCCAGGGCGGCCTGTGGTTCACCGTCTTCAGCGGCGGCGGCACGCGCGCGACGTGCATCGGCCAGTTCGGCGATCTGCCGGTTCCCGCCGATTACGACGGCGACCGGAAAGCGGATCTGGCGATCTACCGGCCGCTGAACCAGGGATGCGTCGGCGGCGCCGGCCTCTGGTACGTTCAACTGAGCGGCGGCGGAGCCATCAACGAGTGTTTCGGCGACGGCGCGGCCGTGCCGGTGCCCGCGGACTACGAGAACAGGGGCGCCGCCGATCTCGCGTACTACCGCTTCCTGACGGGGCAGTTTCTCGTGCTGACGAAGACCGGTCCGATCGTCGCCTCGCAGGTCGGACGGCTGGCAACGATACAGGTGGGATCCGGCGGCGACATCGCCGTCCCGGCCGACTACGACGGCGACGGACGGATCGATCCGGCCGTGTTCAGTCCGAACGGCGATTGGCGGCCGTGGCTCAGCACTTGCCAGTGCCTGTACGGTCCGGTCCCCGTTGGCAGCATCGGCGTCGAGGACATTCCCGTGCCGGGCGACTACGACGGCGACGGTCGGGCCGACTTCGCCGTGTTCCATCCGCCGAACGCGTCGTGGTACGTGCTGCTGACCGGCGGCGGCGCGATGTCGACGCTGCTCGGACACGCGGGCGACATCCCCACGAGCAAGCGGCCCGGCTACACCGGGCTCTATCCGTACTGATCGCACGGCGCGCACGCGGACGACGCGCACGCAAGTACGCCGTCGCACGTGCAGAACCGTGCACCCGGAAGTTTCTTCGCGGCTGACTCTTGTCTTCCCGGACCGCGACAGTTGCCGCCGGCGGCACGTACGTTTTTCGGTACGCGCGCGCAACGCGCGCGGCGCCGCGTCCGCCGAAGTAGCGCGCTGATACAGATCGCCGCCGACGGCACCATTTTCATTACGAAATTGTGGGTCGGCCGTCCGGGCGCCGCGACGCCGAGGCGACCGAGGAATTCGCGGGTGTGGCACGGGTTCCGCTGATACACGTCCAGGCGCGCGCACATCGCGACGCGTCGACGCCACATCAGCCGGCACGCCGGCGACGATCAAATACACGACGGGGGAACGGACGATGATTCGGGAACGGTCAGGTGCTACGAAATCGGCGATTCGTCGAGCGACGATCGGCGCGGCGCTGATTGCGCTGCTGTCCGGCGGCGGCCGCGGCACTCCGGCCGCCGCGCAGCAGTCGACGCTCGACGAACTGCCGCCGGCCGGTCGCGCGCAGATCGCTGCGCTGCTGGCGGAAAAAGAAGCGCTCACACCGACCCAGCGGCGAATCGACTCGCGTCTGCTCCATGCGAAGCGGACGATCACCCGCGAGACGAGCGTGATGACGGCGAACGTCGCGCTCCCGCGCGCAGCGAGCGGCAAAGTGCAGCTCGAACTGCGCGCCGACGTCACCCAGCCGCTGCTCGAGTCGCTGCGCGCGCTCAACGTCGACATCGTCGCGACCGAAACGCACGGACGAAGCGTGCTCGTCGACGCCGATCTGCTGCAGGTCGAGCGGATCGCCGCGCTGCCCGACGTGTACTTCGTCCAGCCCAGGCCGGGGTACGTGACGATGGCGACCGGACGGCGTCCGGCGTCGGCCGACGAGCGCCGGGCCGACCTCGAGCTGCGCCGCGAGCGCAAGGAGCGCACGCCGGTTGCGGCGTCGCTGCGCGCGCTGTTCGGCGGGCAGGGCGCGATCACCAGCACTGCGGGCGTCGCGTCTCAGGGTGACGCGACGCACCAGGCGGCGGTCGCACGCGCCACCTATGCGATCGACGGCACCGGCGTGAAGGTCGGCGTCCTGTCCGACAGCGTGGTGCACCTGAGCGACAGCCAGGCGTCCGGCAACCTCGGCGCCGTCACCGTCCTGCCGGGGCAGACCGGCGCGGGCGAGGACGAAGGCGTCGCGATGCTCGAAGTCATCCACAAGCTCGCGCCCGGCGCGCAGCTGTACTTCGCGACCGCCGTCACCGGGTCGGCGCAGTTCGCCCAGAACATCCGCGACCTTCGCGCCGCCGGCTGCAGCATCATCGTCGACGATGTGGCGTACTTCAACGAGTCGCCGTTCCAGGACGGGCAGGATCCGGCGGTCATCTCGCCGACCAACGGCGGCGTGATCGCGCAGGCGGTGAAAGACGTCACGGCGGCGGGCGCGCTCTACTTCTCGGCGGCGGGCAACTCGGGCAGCCTGGATCGCGGCGCGTCGGGGACGTGGGAGGGCGACTTCGCCGACGGCGGCCCGGTGGGAGGTCCGCTGGCGTCGCTGGGCGAATCCGGACGGGTCCACAGCTTCGGCGCGACGGCGTACGACGTCGTGACGGCGACCACCGGCGACGTGGTGCTGACCTGGTCGGACCCGCTGGGCGGATCGGCAAACGACTACGACCTGTTCACCCTCGACTCGAGCGGCAGCGTCGTGTTCGACTTCTCCATGAACTCGCAGACGGGCACGCAGGATCCGTTCGAGATCATGGGACAGGCGTTCACCGGCGAACGGATCGTCATCGTTCGGCGGTCCGGCGCGGGGCGGTTCCTGCATCTCGACACCAACCGCGGCCGCCTGTCGATCGGCACGAGCGGCAGCACGCACGGCCACGCGGACACGACGTCGGCCACGTCGTTCAGCGTCGCGGCCACACCGGCCGCCGGCGCCTTCACGCCCGGGTACCCGTCCGGCCCGTACCCGAACGCCTTCAACTCGTCGAGCGTCACCGAGCCGTACAGCTCCGACGGACCGCGGCACATCTTCTACACGTCCACCGGCGCGCCGATCACGCCGGGCAACGTCTCCTCGAGCGGCGGACAGACGCTGAGCAAGCCGGACTTCACGGCCGCCGATGGCGTGTCGGTGAGCGGCGCGGGCGGCTTTCCGACGAATTTCTTCGGCACCTCCGCATCCGCGGCGCACGCGGCGGCGATCGCCGCGCTGGTCTTGTCGGCGCGGCCGTCGGCCACGGCTGCCGACGTCCGGGCGGCGCTGCTGAAGAGCGCGATCGACATCCACGCGGCCGGCTTCGATCGCAACTCCGGCGCGGGCATCGTGATGGCCGATTCGGCGGTCAGGGCCGTCATGCACGTGCAGCACGTGCCCTCGGACTTCAACGGCGACCGGCGAAGCGATCCGGGCATCTTCCGGCCGTCGGTGACGCCGAACGCGTTGTGGTATTCCGCGCCGAGCGGCGGCGGATCGCCGTTCCAGATCTTCTTCGGCACGTCGGGAGACGTTCCCGTGGCGGCGGATTACGACGGCGACGGCAAAGCCGACGCCGTGATCTGGCGGCCGTCGACCGGGTTGTGGTACGGCCCGCGCACCGGCGCCGGCTCGATTGTGATCCAGCTGATCCTCGGCCAGATGGGCGACATTCCGGTGCCGTGCGACTACGACGGCGACGGGACGATCGATCCGGCGATCTACCGGCCGTCGACAGGACAGTGGTTCGGCACGACGACGAACGGCTCCACGGTGGTGTTGAACACGAACCTGGGGCTCGTCGCCGGCGACATTCCGGTGCCCGCCGACTACAACGGCGACGGCAAGTGCGACCCGGCGATCATGCGTCCGGGCGTCGGTCCCGGCGGCACGAACCTCTGGTACTCGGTGCCGAGCGGCGGCGGGTCGCCGTTCCAGATCTATTTCGGCGCCGCGGGCGATATCCCGGTGCCCGGCGACTACGACGGCGACGGCAACGCCGACGCGGTGATCTTCCGGCCGAGCACGGGGCTGTGGTACGGCCCGCGGACGGGCGCCGCGCAGATCGTGGTGCAGCTGATCCTCGGGCAGGACGGCGACATCCCGGTGCCCGGCGATTTCGACGGGAACGGAGCCATCGACCCGGCGATCTATCGTCCGAGCAGCGGCTTGTTCTACGGCACGAACGCCGCCGGGACCACCGTCGTCCTCAACACGAACCTTGGCGTCACGTCGGGCGACATCGCGACGCCGGCGCGGCCGCACGACGCGGCGTCATATCCATTCCGCTTCGGCGCGACGACCGCCACGGCGCGCGCCGCGAAGGCGTCGTCGAACGCTGCGCCGGGCGCGACGCGCCCGACGGCCACCGCAGCGTCGAACGCGACCGCGCCGCGCGCGTCCGGATCCGCCGCGGCGACGAGCGGCACGCCGCCGCTCGGACCGGTCGGCGTCACGGCCGACGCCCCGACGCTCGCGCTGACCACGGCGGCGTCGAGCCGCGGCGCGCTCACCATCGCGCTGACGGCGACGGCGGCCGACGCGGTCCCGATCGATACGATCGATGTCGTCATCGGAGCGAACGGCTGCAGCGTCGCGTACGATGCCGTGACGAACACGATTCGGCTCGCCGGCGACGGCGGCGCGTGGACCGAGGCGCTGGCGGTCGGCAGCTCGGGCGAGCTGCGTGCGAAGCGGTGCGCGATCGACGCGGGCGCAAGCGCCGCGAGCACGGCGGACGGGTCGGTGACGCTGACGCTCGCGGTTCTGCCGACGGACGGCGTGGCCGGGACGGTCGAAGTCGCTGCGCAGGCGCTCGATGCGATCGGCCGCAGCAGCGGGTGGCAGTCGCTCGGCGCGTCGAGGTGATCGGCCGACGGATCAGACCTCGTCCCAGAAGAAGCGGCGTACGTGCCCCCGGCAGCAGTCCGGCACCTGCTCGCGAAGGATCGCGAGGGCACGCTCGGCCTTCTGCAGAAAGTCGTCGGTCGCGTCGATGACGAAGCGGCGCGGATGATCGGCCCATTCGGCCGCGATGCGACGGTCGATCGCTGCCGCTTGCTCGACCGATTCGATGCGCAACGGGTTCTCGTGGTTGTACCCGGCTGACGAGGTCGGCGTCCGCAGGTGGATGACCGCGTCGTAGCGCGCGAGCTCCGCGGCGCGCGTCGTGCCGACGGCGGCATACAGGTCGCCATCGCCCGACCAGTACGCCGCGCAGTCAATCGTGCCCCGATCGCACAGCACGACCGCGGCGCCGTCCGCATCCGCGGCCGACTCGAGTTCGCGCTGGACGTGATAGATCGCGCGCTGCGCCGCCTGTCGCAGCGCGTCGCGATCGCTCCGCGGGAAGCGGCCTCCGAACACGATGCCGGCCGCTTCCGGCAGCGTCGCGACGTGCTCGCAGAAGAAGAGGCGGATCAGCTCCAGAATCGCCGTCTTGCCGGCCCCCGGCCCGCCGGTCAGCACCACGCGACGGCGCGCGTGCGCCCGCCGGCAGCTGCAGCGTCGCATCGCGACCCTGACTACGCGAGCGATGGTTCGACGATGCGGTGAGCGCACATCGCGCGCAGCGTCTCGGCCACGTCGCTCTCGGTCGGGCCGCCCGGATGATGCGTCGCGAGCGCCACGTCGTTGAGCGACAGCACCCCGACCAGCGATCCCTGCGAGTCGACGGCGGGCAGCCGCCTCACGGCGTGCCTGGTCATCCGGCCGAGCGCGGTCAGGACCGTGTCATCGTCACGGCACGAGAAGACCGGCTGGCTCATGACGTCGCCGACGCGCATCCGGCAGGGAAGCGTCTGGTGCAGGGCGATGGCGACGCAGATGTCGCGGTCGGTCACGACGCCGGCCACGCGTCCGTCGTCGGTGACGACCGGCACGAAGCCGCAGTCGCGCTCCAGCATGGCGTACAGCGCGTGTTCGAGATTCGCGGACGCGGTACACGATGCCGGGTCCGTTGTCATGATTTGACTGACGAGCATGGGAGCCTCCGCAGCGCCCGCCCGACGGAAATCCGTCGGAGCGCGCCTCGATGGCGATCTCGTGCAAGACGGCTGCTCGCGGTCCGCGACCTGTCGCATCCCGTCTGTCTCGTTGGGCGGCACTGCGGTTGCGACATGGCGTCGCAGGTGACGGTTATGCGGATAGTTCTCGCGATCGACGACTCGCCCTGTTCCGACGCGGCCGTGCACGCGGTACTCGATCGCGTCAAGCCGGAAGAGACGGAGGTGCTCGTGCTGCACGCGGTCGAGTGGCCGAAGCACCTGTCGCCGGCGATGCAGTTCGCCGAAGGCCCCGCGGCAGCCGACGACGTGCTCGGCATCCACGAAGAAGCGCGGCGCCGGGGACGTCTGCTCGTCGAGCGCGCGTGCGCCGCACTCCTTCAGTCGCATTTCTCGGCGTGCTCGGAAGTGCGGGACGAGGGAGACGCTCGCGCCGTCATCCTCGACCGCGCGGCCGAGTGGCGCGCCGACCTGATCGTGGTGGGATCGCACGGACGACGCGGCCTCGATCGGTGGCTGCTCGGAAGCGTATCGGATGCGGTCGTCCGCCATGCGCGCTGCTCGGTCGCGGTCGTCAGGCCGACGGTGTAGGCGCCGAGCAGGCGTATTGCATGGTCGTTGGTGATCGCCCGACTTCCGCCGGGAAGTTGGCAACGACCTCCAGCACGAAAGGGAGGTTTCCGTGCCGTCCATCCCCGTCGTCTCGCCGTCCGCGTTCGACGACGTTCGCACCGCGGCGCTCCGCATCATGGATCGCCGATACGACCTGATTCATCAGATCCGCCGCGAGCCCGTCAAGAGCATGGGGCTCGCGTTCGGCGCCGGGCTCTTCGTCGGGCTGATCGCGGCCGTCGCGATGCCGACCTGTCGCCATCCCGGCGCCGCCGCCGTGAAATGAACCGCGCGAGCGGTCAACAAGGAAGGACCTTATGCGCGCATGTGTTGCGCCGTGCGTGGGCGCGGTCGCCCTCGTCGCGCTCGCCGGGTGCTCGCACAGCCCCACGTCTCCGTCTCCAGTTCCGCCATCGGCCCCGCACCCGAGCGTCGCCGTCACCTCGATCGCCGTCCGCGGACAATCGGCCGCGAGCGGCTTCCGCTACGCGACCACGTTGAAACTCCGCGAGTCGACCGGCGTGGCCGCCACGATCGTCGCCGTGGACTTGACGTTCACGGCGAACGGCGCGGCCGTCGCCGGGTCGCATCACGACAAACCCATTTCCGACGGTACGAACGTCTGCCCGGCGAGCGGCACGATCGAAACGCGCCAGCTCGACACGGTCGATCCGAATGCCGCGCACGCGTTCGCCACCGCCGTGCAGGCCGTCGTGACATTCAGCGACGGTATGTCGTTCGGCGGCACGGCAACGGCGGCCGCCGATGTGCCGCCCCTGCCGCCGCCGAACCCGCCGCAGACCTTCACGCTGATCGGCGTAATCACCGACGTCTCGACACACGCGCCGATCGGCGGCGCGAAGGTCGAGGCGCTGAACGGGCTCAACGCCGGGCAGTCGGCCTCGACCGACGCCAGCGGCAGTTACAAGTGGACCGGGCTGCTCGCCGACACGTTCCGCGTCCGCGCCTCGGCATCCGGCTACGACCCGGGCGAGCAGAACGTGACGATTCCCACGAATCCGCGCGCGGACTTCGAGCTCCGCCGGCCGGTCGACAGCACCTGCAGCTACGTCGGCGCGTCCAATGCGCCGTCGATCGTCGGGTCCGACGGCGGAGACTTCACGATTGCCCTGACGCGCACGGCCGGCGCGTGTGCGTGGCAGGCGAGCGCCGACGTCTCGTGGATGACGTTTTCTCATGGCGCGGCGGGCGCTGGAAGCGGGCCGCTGGTCTTCACGGTTGCGGCGAACGGTTTGAATACGCGATCCGGGACGATCACGGTTAGCTGGACCGGCGGTTCGGCCTCGTTCCTGATCGTCCAGGGACCGCATCCCGATTGGGAGTGCTTCGTGGCGCTGTCGAAGGGTCCCGAGGACTTCGATCACGTGCCGTCGGCCGGCGGGACGCTGACGGTCTCCGCGTCGGTTCAGTCGGTGCCGGCGGGCTGGCAGTGCACCGCGACGGTGTCGGGCACGGTTCCATGGCTCAGCGGCGGCGGATCGATCACCTCGCCGACGATCCTGACGTTCACCGTGGCGGCGAATCCGACGCCGGGATCGACGCGCACCGGGTCCATCACGATTCAGAGTGGAGCGAAGAGCGCCAGTCAGGCGGTCACGCAGCGCTGACCCCGACTCGAAGGAGGACCGTATGGTCGTCAGTGAATTGATGAAGACGCCGCCGGCCACGTGTGCCGTGACCGACGATCTGGCCGCGGCCGCGCAGCTGATGCGCGATCGGCGGTGCGGCTTCGTGCCCGTGATCGACAGCGCCGGCGGCGTCGCCGGCGTCCTGACCGATCGCGACGCATGCCTGTACGCGGCGAATTCGCAGCGAACGATGTCGCACATCGGCGTCCGCGAGGCCATGGCGCACCCGGCCGTCAGCTGCTTCGCCGATGAGAACGTCAAGGTCGCGCTCTCCACGATGTCGACGCACCACGTGCGCCGGCTGCCCGTCGTCGACGCGCACGGGCACCTGCAAGGCGTGCTGTCGATCGACGATGTGATTCAGGCGCCGCGGCGCCGCGGCGGACCGACCGGCGAGGATGTCATCGCGACGTTGAAAGAGATTGTCGCGCGGGCGGCGCTGGCCGGTATCGCGCGCTAGATGTCCCGGTCGCGGTGGCGCACAAACATCTGCTCATGCGTCGGCGCGGCAGAAGGTGCTGCACGGCGGACGCGGCTCGCCGCCGCGACCATGGCGCGGAGCGATCCGCAACGCGCGGGTGATTCGAAGAAGAGCCGACCGCCGACGCTCGACCGCGCTAAGACGCGATCGGCACGCCGCGGCCGTGCGTCCCCTCGGCGCGCGCCGGCTGGGAACGCGCGACACGGCCTTCGGTGAGTCTCACGTACGAGCCGTCCGCTCTGACATCCAGGAAATTCGCCGCCACCAGCGCATTCAACACGTCCTGACACAACACGCGCTCGACGCCGCACAGGCGCTGCACCTGGTTGACGGTGAGCTTCAGGCCCGGCATTTCGAGGTACTCAGCGCGGATGCGATCGAGAGTCGCGGTGTACGGCATGGCGAGGCCTTTCAGGTGTGAGACCGAGCGTAGCAAACCATGACGCGGGCGACGGTACGGTCGATGACACTCTGCACGCAAATTCGCTCGCGGTCAGTCGGACGCATGCTGCAAGCGGGAGACCGCGATTGCTGCCGGTTTCCCGGCACCGCCGTGCGGCCCGGTGGCGGATTCGCGCAGGCGAGGCGTGAAACAGTCATCGTAACGCTGGCGCTCTCGTCCGCGCGTTCGGCGCGCTCGGCGGACCGCTCCTGAGCAGGTGTCTTGCAGCGGGGTGTTGGATCGCCCGGCTTCCGCCGGGAAGCGGGCACCTGGACGAGAGGCTGTCATGAGCCGGACCCTGTCTCCCATCGACATCGAAGGCGACGTCGCCGTTGGATATCAAGTGGTGCGCGACGTGTTCCACGACAACTTCGTCCGTCGCGGAGAGCTGGGCGGCGCCTGCTGCGCGTACGTCCGCGGCGTGAAGGTCGTCGACCTGTGGGGCGGTGTCCGCGACAAGGCGACCGACGCGCCGTGGGAGCGCGACACGATGGTGCTGGTCAACTCCACCACCAAGGGACTGTCGGCGATGACGCTCGCCGTCGCGCATTCACGCGGATGGCTCGACTACGACGAGCGCGTCTGCGCCTACTGGCCGGAGTTCGCGGAGGCCGGCAAGGCCGCCATCACCGTCCGACAGCTGCTCGGCCATCAGGCGGGGCTGTTCGCGTTGGACGAGCCGATCGATCGCGGCCTGCTCCTCGACGCCGCACGCCTCGACGCGGTGCTGGCGCGGCAGACGCCGGCCTTCGAGCCGGGGACCCACCAGGCCTACCACGCCATCACGCTCGGGTTCTACGAAGGCGCGCTGCTGCGGCGGGTCGATCCCGCGCATCGCACGATCGGCACCTTCTTTCAGGACGAGATCGCGCAGCGGCTCGGCATCGACGCGTACATCCGGCTGCCGGATTCGATTCCCGATACGCAGCTCGCGACGTTGTCGCCGCCCGGACGCGTGGAGATGCTCGTCGGATTTCCGATTCGCTTCACGTTCGAGGCGATGAACCCGCATTCCAATATCGCCCGCGCCCTCCGCGGCTCCGAACTCGCGCGCGATGTCGATCGCGTCTACGCGCGCAATCTCGAGATCCCCTCCGGCGGCGGCGTCGCGACGGCGCGCGGCATCGCGCGCGCGTACTCGGTGTTCGCCACCAGCGGCCGCGACCTCGGACTGACTCCGGCGACGCTCGAGGCGCTGGCGGCGCCCGCACAGCCTCCGACCGAGGGGTTCCACGATCTGTGCATGAAGTCTGACGACGTGCGGTTTTCGCTCGGATTCATGAAGTCGACGGCGGAGTGGAGCTTCGGCAGCCCGACGTCGTACGGCGCCCCCGGGGCGGGCGGGTCGATCGGCTTCGCCGACCCCGACGCCCAGGTCGGCTACGCGTACGTCACGAGCCAGATGGGCACGGCGTTGACCGGCGACCCACGCGACGTCGCGCTGCGGCACGCGCTGTACGCCGCGCTGTGATCGTCAGGTCGTCGGCGCAACGGTTCGCACGTTCATCAACTGGACGGGTGCCAGCCCGTAGTTCTCGAGCACGATCGCGTTGTGCGCGCGATCGACGGTGATCCGCGCCGCCGACGACATCTTGCCTTCGCCCTGGCCCTCGCGGTTCAGCCGCAGCTCGACAATCGTGAACGGGTAGTCGATTGACCGCGGCCGATGCCACGCCTCCCAGAACATGATCGGCCGGTCCGTGCCGAGCACGATGCGCCGTCCGCCGTCGTCGCCTGGAAACTCCCGGGCGAAGCGCAGGTCGTACGCGAGGCTGTTCGGCGTCCGGATGTAGCCGACCGACGGACGGTCGCGCAGCGCCTCGAGCAGCGCGGCCTCGCCGCGCGCGAGCAGCACGCCCGTCAGCTCGGACTGGTCCGCCTCACTGGACCAGTGGGTGACGACGATGTCGACCGGCGATGTCCACGCCGGACCGGGGTTGCCGCTGTTCACGGCAACGGCCGTGAAGCGTTCCGCCGGCACCAGGACGATCGGCACCAGCGCGCACAGGGCGATGTATCGCAGCGCTGACATGATTCACCGTCCAACCCGGCGATTCGTAGCCACATCTCGCACATTGCGGGCGAATGCGGTCGGATTCGACGCGAACAGATCAGGCCGTGGCCGCGCAGCGCGCGCAGATGCACCCCGGAAGGGGACCGAACGCGTCCGCGAGCCGCGCGGCGACGACGTGCACCGCACCTTGACCATGGCTCGACCCGGGCTGTGAATCGAATCGCAAGGTCGAGACCGGCGGAGATATCGAAGCGATCGTGACGCGGCTCCGTCGCCCTGCCGGGATCTCCGCAGCGAGCGCGCGCCACCGAGCCGATCGACTGGCAGCCCTGATGCAGCCGCTCCCAGGTATGCCTCGAAATGTCCGTGTTCTCGTCATCGTCGTCGTGTGCGCCATGGCGGCGCCGCTCGCGGCGCAGGAATCGGTGGTTGCCGATGCCACTGCGCCGATGTCCGACGAACTCGCCGACCAGGTGATCGGCAAGCCGGCCGGTCCGCCTCCCACGCCCCAGCACACCGGCATCGTGGCCACGTTGAAAGACCTCGTGACCGACGTGAAGCACCTCCCGTCGCTCGAGAACCTGTTCTGGGTCGGCGTCGGCGCGGGCAGTGCCGCCGCGGCGCATCCCGCCGACAGCCACGTGAACCGTTCGCTCGTCGACGCCGCCTGGGCGCATCCGACGTTCGTCGCGGGGGCGTACCTCGGTCAGAGCTACACCCTGCTCGGCACGGCGGCGGTGATCTACACGGTCGGCCGCTCGACCGACAACGCGCGCGTGTCGCACATCGGGTCCGATCTGCTGCAGTCGGTGGCGATCGCCGAAGGGATGACGCAAGGGCTGAAGTATTCCGTCCGCCGCGAGCGGCCGGACGGCAGCGGCGCCAATTCCTTCCCATCGGGCCACGCGGCGGACACGTTCGCGTTCGCGACGGCGATCGAGCGCCACTTCGGCTGGAAGGGCGCCGTGCCGGCTTACGCGTTCGCGTCCTACGTCGCCGCATCGCGCCTGCACGACAACGTCCATTACCTCAGCGACGTCGTCTTCGGCAGCGCGGTCGGCATCATCGCCGGCCGGACGGTGACGCGGCCGGGACACGAACTGCCGATCGCGGTGGCGGCGGTGCCGGGCGGCGCCGCCATTCTCTACGTCCGCCGCGGCGAGTGAGGAGGAGGCCGTGAAGACTCGCATGGTGTGCGCGACGCTGGTGCTGGCGGCAGCGGCCGCCGCCGCCCAACCACGCCGGACCCGCGTCGCGGTGTTCGATTTCGACTACGCAACGGTACACAGCGGCGTGTCGGCGATCTTCGGACAGGACATCGACGTCGGCAAAGGCGTCGCGGACCTGCTCGTCACGACGCTGGTCAAGGACGGCACCTACTCGGTCATCGAGCGGGCCGCCCTGGCGAAGCTGCTCGCGGAGCAGAATTTCTCGAACAGCAACCGCGCCGACCCGGCGTCGGCGGCGCGTCTCGGCAAGCTGCTCGGGGTCGACGCGATCATCGTCGGGTCGATCACCGAGTTCGGCAACGAAACGAAGAACACCGGCATCGGCGGCGGGGCGGGATCCTGGGGCGGCTTCGGGATCGGCGGCTTCTCGCACAAGAAGTCGAAGGCGATCGTCGCCCTCACGGCCCGGATCGTGAGCGTCGACACCGGCGAAATCCTGACGGTGGCCGAAGGTCGCGGCGAATCGAAGCGCGAGAGCACGTCGCTGCTCGGCGGCGGCGGCGGCTGGAGCGGCTTCGGCGGCGGTCGCGTCGACTTCGGCAGCAGCAACTTCCAGAGCACCATCATCGGCGAGGCGGTCAAGGCGGCCGTCGACGCCATGAGCGTCGAGGTGATTGCGGGGCAGTCCCGCATCCAGACGCGGCAGGTCGTGGTCCAGGGCGTCCTTGCTGCGGTCGAAGAAGGCCAGGTGGTGCTGAACGCCGGATCGGCAGCGGGGCTGCGCGTCGGCGATCAGTTGACGGTCGAACGCATCGTCCGCGAAGTGAAGGACCCGGCGACGGGCAACGTGATCCGGCGGATGACGGCGCCGGTCGGCGTGGTTCGCGTGGTCGACGTGGACGAATCGTCCGCGCTTGCGGCGATTGTCTCGGGCGCGGGCTTCAAGATCGGCGACGCGTTCAAGACGCGGGTGCAGTAGGAGGAAGACCATGACCACGGAGACCAGAGCGCCGCAGGACGTTGTCGGCTGGCTCGACTATTACCTCGTCAAGAAGGCGCCGGCGCAACTGCCCGACGAAGCGAAGGAGTGGATCGTCCGCTACGGCCCGTTCATCACGATCGTCCTGCTGCTGATCGCGGTGCCCACGCTGCTGTTCGCGCTCGGCGTGGGCGCGACGTACATGCCGTTTGCCGGCATCGGCTACGCCACGGGCTTCACGTACCTCGCCGTCGGCACGCTCGCCGAGATGGGGCTCATGGCTGCCGCACTTCCGGGTTTGTTCGAGCGGCGGATGACCGGCTGGCGGCTGATGTTCTATTCGGCACTCGTCTCGCTGGGCGTGTCGCTGCTGCGTGGCGCGATCGTCGGCGGACTGGCGGGCGGGCTGATCTCGCTGTACATCCTGTTCCAGATTCGATCGCTCTACAAAGCGTGATCGAGGCGGGAAGCCATGGCTATCACTTCGGTTCCGTGTCATGTCCTGGGGTCCACCGTCACGCGCGTCACCGACCTGGAGGGGCGCGTCACGCATCTGATCTGCCCGGAGTTCGACGAGGCCACCGGCCTCTGCCGCATCCGCCGGGACGTGTCGAGCGGTGGACCGCTGTCGCAGCTGCTCGAGCGCGTGGCCGAGGACACGCTCGACTCGCGGAGCGCGCGCTGTCCGCTGCAGTAGGAGGCGCGCATGATCTCCCTGGGGCAGCGCCTGTGCTGTGCGGTGGCGGTCATCCTGTCGGCCGCCAGCGCATCGGCCCAGCCGCTCGGCGCCGGCGCGCCTCGCGCCGAATGGTGCGGGTTCCCGGCTGGCGCGCTCGTGCTGGCGCGGCACACGGGGAACGACGGTCCGGACTTCGCCAACTACGGCATCGGCACGTCGTTCGCCTGGAATCTGAATGCCCGCGTCGGCGTCGAAGCGGAAGCCGGCTTCGGCGTCGGCTGGACGCGCGCGTCGGTCGTCCGCGGCGTGCTCGTCCGTCAAGCGATGCCGGACTCTGCGATGTATTCCGGCAGTCTGGTTGTCAGCCCGATCGGCAGCCACCGGCGGCTCGCTCCGTACGTCGTCGGCGCGCTGGGCGCGCTGTCGCTGCTCCCGCGCAACGGCACGGATGCCGTCGGCGTCGCGACGCGGCAGACGATGCCGACGGCCGCGGTGGGCGCCGGCGTCAAGTGGTATGTCGCGCGCACGGGCGGCGTGCGCGCCGACTACCGCGTGCTCGTCATCGATCGCCACGACGAGGCATTGCCACTGTTCGGTGAAACCGGCGCTCAGGTGGGCCACCGGATGTTCGCCGGCATCTTCACGACGTTCTGAGGTGAGGGCGTGCGACTGCGGCGTCTGGCGCTCCTGAGCACGGCGATCGCGTCCATCGCGGCGGCGGCGGGCCCCGCGGCCGGCCTGCGGACGCCGCCGGCCGATTCGGTCGCGCCCGGCGGCGCCGAGCAGCGCTATCGCATTCTCGGCAAGTTGAACTTGGCCCTGTTCAGCGTCGGCAGCAACGACGTCGGCAGCGCGCGCATCAGCGTCAGGTCCGACGCGCACGGCACCACGATTTCCCTGCTGGCCGGATCGGATCCCGACCATGCGCCGAGACGGTTGAACGAGTGGGGCTACGTGCGCGAGGAGACGCGACCTGACGGCGCGGAGATATTCGTGCTGCGTCCCGCCGACCCGGACGACACGTCGCCGGCGGACTTCGTTTCGCGGAGCGGCGACTCGCGCGTCGCGGCGCGCTGCGCGTCGGTCACCGCCACGGACGTCCGCAGTTTCGCCACGGTGGTCGCGGGACAACCCACCACGTCGTTTCGCACCTTCAATCGATTGCTCCAGCAGCTCGTCGACGCGCCGCCGAAGTGGGAGGCGCAGCATCTGGTCCGCCCGAGCGGCGTCCAGCCGGGATTTCTGACGGCGCTGCAACTGGTGCTGCGGTCGGACGCTCGCGCCGTGCCGTACGTCTACAACGGCAAGGTGTACGAGCTGTCGGTCCGCAAGGTCAGGCCGCTCGGCCGAACGATCGTCGGCTCGCGGGCGTTCGACGCCCTGACGCGGAGCGACCTCGCGGTCGTGAACCGGCAGACGGGCGACACGACGAAATTCGCCGTCACCTACGTGCCGGCAGCATCGAAGGCGTGCCTGCCGGTCCAGATCTTCTATCAACCGAGTTTCTGGGTGAGCGTGGAGCTGCGTCAGGATGATGCCGCGGATGCACCGGAGGATCCGGCCGTTGCCGGCCCCACGGTCGATCAGATCCGCCGCATCTGCGCCGACGCCGCGCGGTGACTACGCCGCGTCCGCGCCGCCGAACTGGAGCCGGTACAACCGCGCGTAGAGGCCGTCGGCCGCGATGAGCTGCGCGTGCGTGCCGCGTTCGACGATGACGCCGCGATCGAGCACGAAGATGACGTCGGCGTGCCGCACGGTCGCGAGCCTGTGCGCAATCGTGATGGACGTGCGGCCTTCCAGCAGGCGTGACAAGCCCTCGAAGATCTGCGCCTCGGACTCGGGATCGAGCGCCGCCGACGGCTCGTCGAGCAGCAGGATCGGCGCGTCGCGGATGATGGCGCGGGCGATGGCGATGCGCTGGCGTTGTCCGCCCGACAGGGTGTCTCCTCGTTCGCCGAGGAGCGTGTCGTAGCCGTGCGGCATGCGGCGGATGAACTCGTCCGCATTTGCCAGCCGCGCGGCCAGGCGAATCTCGTCCATCGTCGCTCCCGGCTTTCCGTACGCGATGTTCTGCGCGACCGTCGCGCGGAAGAGCACGGGGTCCTGCAGCACGAAGCTCACCTGCGGGCGGAGCGTCTCGAGCGTGTAGGCGCGGACGTCACGCCCGTCGATGCGGACCGTCCCGCGGCAAGCGTCGTACAGTCGCGGAATCAGGCCGATCAACGTCGACTTGCCACTGCCGGTCGGTCCGACCAGCGCCGTCCGCTGTCCGGGCTCGACGCGGAAACTGACGTCCGCCAGCACCGTCTGATCCGGCGCGTATCCGAACTGCACCCGCTCGAACTCGATCGCTCCGGCGAAGGGCGGCGCGGGCGCCGCGCCCGGCGCGTTCCTGACCTGCCGTTCGATCGACAGAATCTCGCCGATGCGCTCGAAGGCGATCGACGCTTTCGACAGCGTATCGGTCATCTTCGACAGGTCCTTCATCGGCTTGTACATCTTGCCGAGATAGAGCACGAATACCAGCAGCGCGCCGCTCGTGAGGCGCTCCGCGAGCACGAGGCGCACGCCGTACCACAGGACGAGGCAGGTGCCGCCCGCGACGAGGATGTCGACGAGCGGCGGGAGCATCGCCTTGATGCTGCGCGCGCGGAGTCCGAGGTCGACCGACTCCTGGCTCTCGCGATCGAGCCGGCCTTCCTCGAACTCCTCGCGTGCGAACGCCTTGACGACCCGTGCAGACGCGATCGACTCCTGGACGACCGATGCGAGCTCGCTCTCCTGGCGCTTGACCGCGCGCGTCGCGCTCTTGATCCGGCGCGTGTAGCGGTAGACCACGACGAACAGCACCGGCGCCACCGACAGCGCGATCAGGCTGAAGCGCCAGTCGAGATAGAACATCACGCCCAGCATGCCGGCGAGCGTCAGCACGTCGAGGAGGATGCCCAGGACCGCGGACGAAAAGAAGTCCTCGGCCGCATCGATGTCGCTCGTGAGCCGCACGACCATGTCCCCGGTCTGCCGCTGTTCGTAAAACGACAGCGACAGCCGCTGAACATGGTGGTAGAGAATGTGCCGCAGCTCGTACCCGATGCGCTTGGCGACCGTCGTCGACAGGTACTTCTCGGTGTACGCGCTGGCCGCGCCGAGCAGGGCGATGCCGACGACGGACGCGGCGGCGACGTCGAGCAGCGTGGCGCGGTCGCCTGGCAGCACGTCGCGCAGCCACCGGGGCGGCGACTTGGCCCCGAGCACGTAGTCGAAGATCACCTTCAACGGCCAGGGCTCGAGGAGATCGGTTCCGGCTTCCACGAGCATCGCGGCGAACGCGACGCCGAGCAACGCCGCGTGGGGCCGCAGCAGCGAGACGAGCTTCAGGCGGCGCGATGCCATCGACGCCTCGTCGCCGCCGCCGCCGTGGTCTGCTTCGCGGCCTGCCAGTGTCGCCGCGCGCGCGCGACGAAGTGCCTCGGCTTCTCTTCGGCAATGGCCCGGCCGATCGTGATGGCGCGATAGCGCAGCTCCCCCTGGTAGCGTCTGAGCATGCGCAGGCAGCGCGCCGTGTCCTCGCGCGACGCGAGCGCCTCGTCGACGAGCAGCCGTTCCAGCAGCACGACGTTGTGGTACTCGCCCAGGAACCCGTCGAGCGCCTCGAGGCGGCGTTCGTCGGGCAGCAGCTTGTCGCGGCAGCGGCCCTCGAGCAGCCGCACCTGCAGCCAGAGGTCCTTCGCGCGGCGCCGCCACGCGTGGTAGTGCTCGATCGTCGGCTCCCGCTCGGCGCGGCGCGCCGCCCGGCGCGCGCGGCGGACCGTGCGTTCCAGCCCGCGGGCGACGGCGCGGAAGCCGGTCGTGTTCAGCGTCCACAGCGTGATCGGCTGCTGCTCGCGGCGCAGCAGCGACGCGACGCGCGGCAGCAGGCGCTCGAGCATGGCCTTGCGCCCGATCCGCCGCTCGCGATCGAGCAGCCCGGCACGCAGCGCGGCGACGGTGCGGCGGGGGAGGCGATCGCGATACTTCTGTCCGAGCCGCACGAGGGTATCGACCATCGCTTCGCCGTCGGCGATCGCCCCCAGCATCCGGTTCGCCACCCGCAGCCGCCGATTCGAGGCGACATACGCGTCGCCGAGCGCCGTGTGAACGAGGCGGATGAGCGCGCGCGCCTTCTTGATGTGGCGCCGTGCCTCGTGCACGACCGCGTCGCTCCGGTGGTCGCCGGCCGATCGCAGCTCGCCGATGGCGAGCGACAACTGCCTGTCCGCAATCCGCCGGACGTCGGCAGCGAGCGATCGGCCCGGCTTGAATCGGTACGCCACGTCAGCGCTCCGCGAAACGGCCCACGTGCAGCAGGCGGGCGAGCAGGACCGTCAGCGCGGCGCCTGCGACCGTCGACAGCGCCCCCAGCGCGACCTGGCTCAACACCGGACCGATCGCAATCAGGCCGGTCGCGAGGAAGAGCGCGAAGGTGAAGCCGCTCGAGGTCGCCATCGCGATCACGCCGAGTTCGCGCCACCCCAGGCCGCGCGGCCGTCTGAGCCCGCACGCGACGGCGCCGGCCACCGCGGCGATGATGCCGATCGGACGGCCGACGAGCGCCGCGCTGAGCATTGCCCAGGTGCCCGTGTCGTAGTGCCTGAGGATCACGCCGCCATTGACGAGGCCGAACAAGAGCAGCACCACCTGCGCGACGACGTTCCACTCGCGTTCCGCATGATGCAGCGGATCGTCATCGTCCGGTTCGGCGAACAGCTCGAGCGACCGCGGCTCGCGCGGGAGGAACGGCACGATCGGCACGAGCGCCAGCGCCGGGTGGACGCCGCCGAGATAGAGGGCGAGCCAGCACAGCGGACCCGCGGCGGCGAAGTACGGCCAGAACCGCCTGACGTGCAGGCGCCGCATCAGCGCCGCGGCAGCGATGCCCGCGAGGAGCAGCGCAACCGCCCCAGGCCACACGTCGACGGCGCGCGGCCGCGTCATCAGGACCAGCACGCCGACGGCGTCGGTAGCCAGGGCCGTCAGCAGCACGAACGGCAGCGCCGCCCCGCGGCGGAAGATCAGCTTGATGACATAGTAGGCGGCGGCGACGTCGACGGCGCACGCGATCGGCCACGCCTGCGCGAGCACCGTTTCGTGGCTCGCGCCGACGTACACCAGATAGGTGCCGGCCGTGGCGGCGACGCCGCCCATCGCGGCGACGACCGGCAGCAGCCAGCGGCGCCACGTGTGCAGCGCGCCTCCCGGCATGATCGCCTCGAACACCTCGTGTACGACGAGCGCGAGAAAGACGGCCATCCCGATCTCGTTCACCGGGAACGCCAGCAGCTGCGACAGCTGGTAATAGCCCTCGGGCGCGGTGTTCGCCCAGACGAGCGCGACGGCGGCGCCGGCGGGCAGCAGCAGGAAGCGATCGAAGACGAACCGCACGGCCGGTCCGATGACGGCGCGCCCGGGGGCGGCCAGCGCCATCGGATCGTGGGACAGGGCGTGGTGTCTCATCGCCGCCTCCGCTAGCTGATCGTGCGCCGGGCGACCACGCCGGCGTCGACCGTGCGGCCGGTCCGCGTCACGGTCTGGAAGTGCAGTTCGTCGCCGGCCACTTCGACGAGCATGAACGTCTGATCCTGGTCGAACGATGCCGCCGTCTGCGCCGACGGATTCATGTCGCCCTTGCGCAGCTGCCCGCCCGAGCCGTCGATGAAGTACGTGATCCCCTTCTGCGGCTTGACGCGTTCGTAGACGTGCTCGTGCCCCGAGAAGACCACGTTGACCCCATGCCGCACGAGCAGCGGTTCGAGCGCGACACGCAGCTGGACGTCGGGTCCGTGTCGGCCGGCGTCGGAGTAGAGCGGGTGGTGGAAGTAGACGATCTTCCAGAGATCGTCGGATGCCTGAAGCGCCTCGTCGAACCACGAGAGCTGCTTCGGATCCATCAGGTTCGTGTCGAGCACGAAGAAGCGGACGGTCTTGCGCTTGTAGGTGTAATAACGCTCGCCGCCCATGTTGAACCCGGCGTAGAAGCGGTTCTTCTGATCGTCGTGGTTGCCGAGCGACGCGTAGAAGGGTACGCCGGCCTGCAGCAGCGCCGCGTACGGGCGCTCGAATTTCGTGACGAAGTCCTCGGGCTGCTGGCGGCCGTACAGGTTGTCGCCGAGCATGATCACGAGTTCGAACGGGAAGACGTCGTGCGCCATCGCCATCTGCTGACCGACTTCGTACTGCGGCCGGTCGCCGGTGCCGTTGTCGCCGATGACGGCGAACTTCAGCGAGCCCGGATCCTTCGGCAGCCGCAGCGCATCGATCGCCGCGGCCCACGTGCCGGCGGCGACGACGACGGCCGCGGTCGCGAGCCACTTGCGCATCCCGATCACCACGACGATCCCGCCGTCCAGTCGGGGCCCGCGATCCGCGCGCCGAGCGCGATATTGGTCTTCACCTGGCGGATGAACCGGTCGGCCGTCCGCGCGTCGTACCCGCCGGCGCGGAACGCGTCGCCCCACTGCGCATCGGTCAGCGGGGCGAGCATCTCGCAGGCGAACCCGACGTCGCCCGGCGTGATGCGATCGCGGAACAGCTCCTGATGGAACCCGTGATAATCGAACCGCACGAACCCGTTGCTCACATCGAGGATGAACCGATAGCGCTCGAACCGCGCCGGGTCGCCGCGCACGGGCGAGACGCGGCCCGACTCGCCGAGCGCCGTGCCGATGTCACGCACGACGTACCAGCGTTCGATGAAGTCGCCCGTTCGATGTTCGTAGAGCGTGTTGTTCGAGTTCTTCAGATCGGAGCTGTTGAAGATCGCGAGGATCACGAGCAGCCCCTGATAGGGGCGCATGCCGACGAACGGGTTCTGCTGCCACGACCACTCGCCGACCTCGGTCAGCGACTTGTCGTGCAGGCGGAAGCGTCCGCCGCGCTCGACGTGCGTTCCCCAGTCGTCGCGAAGCGTGAACGAAGGGAGGAAGTAGACCGGCGGCTGGTGGTAGCCGGCGGCCGAGAGGACGCGCGAGAGGACCACTTCGATCGGCCCCTCGGCCGGCTGTCCGTCGGTCGGTGCCTGCTTCACACTCCACTTCCGGCCCTTCGCATCACGCACGGTCATGCCGGGGTTCACGCCGTGGTGCTTGTGCTCCACGAGCGTGTAGACGTCGTCCTTGCGTGGCGCCCTCGCCGTCCCCCACGGGCCGTTGAACAGGTCGCGCGCCGCGGCGTCGCGGGGCAGCGACCACAGGCTCGCCAGCGGCGCCTCCCAGGGCTGCATCGTCGGCCGAATCTGCGGCGTGCAGAACGGCATGTATGCCGCGAAAAGCGGCGACAGCAGCAGGACGCTCGAGATGCGGAGTCCCATGGCGCGTCTCCCTGGCGCCGAACTACGGCACGAACGGCACGGGCGCGACCCGGCGCGACAGCCGGGACAGGTGGAACGGATCGCTCGTCCTGAACAACAGACGCCACCCGTCGCTGCCGTGCGCCAGGTCCACGCGCGCGAACGTGGCGTGCTGGGTGTGCATCTGCAGCCCGATGCCGACCGACTGTTTGCCGAGATCGAGGTTGCGTACGCGCGACGCGACGTTGCCGGCGTCGACGAAGGCCGCGAGATCGACGTGGGTCAGCACGCCGAGGCGGACTTCGCCGTTGACGACGAGCAAGTTGCGATCGTGAAAGCGGAAGTCGTCGAACGATCGCAGCGTGTTGTGTCCGCCGAGGCTCGGCAGCATGTAGAACGGCACGGTCTGCGACGGATCCGACTCGGTGCCGACGAACCACGCGTGCCCGACGAGCGTCAGCGTGTCGGCGGCGAGGCTGACGAACTGCGCGGCTTCGCCCTCGTAGCGGCGGAAGCTCAACGCACCGGAGCTGCGGTCGGCGAACGCCGCCGCAGACGCGCGATACAGGCCGCCGTTCATCGGATGGCTGCGCGAATCGCGCGTGTCGGCGACGAGCGAGAGCTCGCCGTGAGCGTAGTTCGGCTGATCGGGCAGCGCGACGGCGACGTCGTTCGCAAAGACGTCCAGCGCGTTCGGGTTGCCGCGCTGGAAGGTGCCGGCGGGCGAGCTGAGGGTCGGACGCGCCAGCCAGCCGAGGCGCGCGGTCACCGCAAGCCATCGCTCGGGATGCGCCGTCGCGTAGCCGACGACATCGGTCGTCCTGATGCGGTACTCGCTGCGCGCCGACGCGGGCGACGTGCTCCCCTCGCCGAAATAGGTCACCTGCGTCTGGTCCTGCCACATCGCCTGCGCGCCGACGGCCACCCGGCTGTGGGCGAGCTGCGTCCACTCGAACCGGCCCTGCACCATCTTGTACGCGCGCCACGATACGGCGGCCGACGCATCGGCGATCGCCGTGTCGCCGCGGAACCAGTGCCGGTAGCCGGGGCCGATCGACACCCAGCCGGAGCCGGTCGACATGTTCGAGAATTCGGGATAGAAGCCGTTGTTGCGCTGATCGCCCTCGCCGAGCGTTCGCGTCGCGAAGTCGATGCCGCGGACGATGAGGCGCGGCTCCGCGAAGAGCCCTTCGGGCTCGCCCCCGATCACGGCGGGAATGACGGGAACGATTTGATCATCGGGGACCTCGTCGCCGAGAAGCGCGCGGGCGGCGGTGCGAGCGACGGTGTCGGCGGGGCCGCCGACCGGTGCGTCCTGCGCGCGGGCGGCGCAGGGAAGCGCGCTGACGATCAGCGCGAGCATGCAGAACAAGCGGACCGGATCACCGCGGGATGTCTGGTGTGCAGCAATGCGTGACATGACGACCCTCGTGTGGTGGCGAAAAGCTGTCGATTTCGACGGCCGTACGCGAACGATCGCATTCGACGTGCCGCGGCCACCCGCGGACGATCGCCAGGGCGGCTGCCGGTCTTTCGGTAACGACCGGCAGCTTCCCGGCATAGACCGCACCGGCCTCGCCGTCGAGCGTGACGACGTCTCCTTCGCAGAGGCGCCGCGGACCGATCGTGCACGTTGCGCCCTGTTGGTCGATGTGGAGGTCGCCGCAGCCGACCAGGCACACTCGGCCGAGCTGCCGCGCGACGACCGCTGCGTGCGACGTGCGGCCGCCGGATGCGGTCAACACGCCAACCGACGCCGCCAGGCCGCGGAGGTCGTCGGTGGACATCTCGTCGCGGACGAGGACCACGGGCGTGCGCGCGCCGAGCGCGCTGGCGCGATCGGCATCGAACACGACAGCGCCCGACGCGACGCCGACGCTGGCGGCGGTGGCGCGTCCGATTGGCTCGGTGCCGGCGTCGGGCCGGAGCGTGACGCGTCGAATCGCCTCGAGGTCCACGCGCTCGAGGCGCGCACGCGCGGTCTCCGCATCGATCACTCCCTCCTGCACGAGGTCCACCGCAATCTGGAGCGCGGCCCACGGCGTGCGTTTCCCCGATCGGCACTGCAGAAAGAACAGGACGCCTTCCTCGATTGTGAACTCGACGTCCTGCATGTCGCCGAATTCGCGTTCGAGTCGCGCTGCGGCGTGCGTCAGCTGCGCCCACGCGTCCGGCAGGCGAGCGGCCAGCGAGGCGGCGTCCTGCACGGTTTCGCGTCCGCCGACGACATCGTCGCCTTGCGCGTTGAACGCGAAATCGACGTACAGCTCGCGCGCGCCGGTGGCGGGATTGCGCGTGAAGCACACGCCCGACCCGGATCGGGTGCCGGCGTTGCCGAACGCCATCGCCTGGATCAGCGCGGCGGTGCCCGTCTCGGCCTCGAGCCCGTTGATGCGGCGGTACTCCACTGCGGCCGGCGCGTTCCACGACGCGAACACCGCCTCGACGGCGGCGACGAGCTGATCGAGCGGATCGGTCGGGATGGCGCGACCGCCGTGGCGTGCCACCGCGGCGGCGGTGTCGCGCGCCAGCCGCCGGAGCTCGATGGCATCGAGATCGTCGATGCGCGCGACCTGCGCGCGCCCGAGCTGCTCCACCTCGATGCGGTCCAGGACCTGCGCGGGACACTGGCCCGCGGCCTCGCCGAATGATCGGACGAAGCGGCGATAGACATCCCACGCCTGCCAGGGATTTCCGGTCCGGCGCGTGAGGGCCAGCGCAGTGTCTTCGGTCGTGCCGACGTTCACGACGGTTCTCAGCATGCCGGGCATCGAGGAGGGAGGACTCGAGCGGACCGAGACGAGCAGGGGCGGGCTGCCGCCGAGCGTGCAGCCGGTGGCTCGCTCGATCTGCCGGAGCGACCCGGCGAGCGACGGCCGGACATCATCCGGGAGCGTCCCGCGCTCCAGGTACCGGCGGCACAGCGAGGTCGGCAGCACGATCGCGGGCGGCACCGCGAGGCCGAGGCGATCGAGGCGCGCGAGGTTCGCCGCTTTTCCGCCGACCAGTGCCGGCGTCATGTCCGACTCGGACCGCCCGCCCTCGATCGAGAAGACGCGCGCGGCGTCGCCGCCGGTCATGCGGTCGATTCTCGCGGGTGCAGGACGTAGTCGCGGATCGCCCGCGCGCACGGCACGATCGCATCCACCGCTTCCTCGAGCGTGCGCGCGATCTCGGCGAACAGCTGCTGCTCGCGTACGTCGCCGCCGCTGGCGAAGAGCTGCGCGCGCGCCTCGCGCTCGGCGCGGTCGCACGCGTGCTCGAGATCGCCGATCCGATCCACCGAAACGAGCGCCTCGTCGACGTCGGCGCGCGATCGGCCGCGCGCGCAGGCGCATGCATGTCCGAGGCAGCGCACGTACTCGCGCACCGCCTCGTCCACGACGCCCGCGACTCGCTCGAGCGCGTCGAGGCCGGCCGGTTCCGGCGTGTCGGGGAGCAGCGTCAGCAGGAACGCGCTCTCCTCGAGCGCGTCGGCGATCTCGTCGGCCTCGACGAGCAGCTGCACCAGCGCCGACGTGCCGGGCAGCGCGTCGGCGCGGCGCACCGCGTCGCGCACGATGTCGTCGGCCTTGGCCTCCCACGATTTGGCCAGCGCGGCCGCGCTCTGGAGCTGCTGGCGTCGTGTGGCGCCCGGCATCCACGCGACCATGCGGCGGACGCGATCGGACAGATCAAACAGCAGCGATGCATGATCGGCCGCCGCGTCCAGGACGTCGCGTTCGCCCGTCGCGAGGTGCACGAGCAGCTCGGCCTCGATTTCGTCCTGCATCAGACGCTTCGAGTGGCCGCTCCGGCCGCCGACGGACGTGATGCGGAGCACGGCGGCGAGAAATGCCACGGCGGCGGACCGGCCGAACACCTCGTCGAGGCGGGTGCCGCAGCGGATCCGTGTCGGCGCGACCCGCTCGAATGCCGTCTGGACCAGCGCCACGTCGCCGGCCTGCAGGAACCCGCGATGGCCGATGTCGTTGTCGGCTGCCCAGGCCAGGACGGCCACGGCGTCGCGGTTCTTCACGAACCGGCACAGACGCTTGCGCGCGCGGTTCCAGTCGATCAGAAACACGAGCCGGGATGCGACCGTCGTCAGGAATTGCTCGAGCGCGGGCCGATCGGAGGCGCGGAATCGGCCGGTGTGGATCTGGAATTCGCTGTCGCTCGAGACCGCCGCAGTCGTCCACTGGATCTTGAACGCCCGAAGCAGGTCCTTCAGGAAGCGGGCGCGCCGCGGATGCAGGTCGGCGTACACGATCGTCGCGTCGAGCGCAGCGATTCGCACGACGACGACGTGCCCGTCGGTGCTGCCGAGGTCGTTCTGAATCGACAGGTGATCGGCATGACGCACTGCGGTCGTGGCAAGCCCAGGGTGGCCGAACGTGAGCGGCGCCGTCGCGTTGAGCCCTTTCATGAACGCAGCGACCAGGGGGCGGTCGTCGTCGACGAGGCCCGACGCGCACGCGCCGTCGATCGATTCGCGCGCCGTCGCCGCGAGCAGCGCGTTCAGCTCGCGATGCACGTCCATCACGAGCCGGTGGAGCGAGTCGCCGGCCTCACCGCCCGCCGCGGTCAGAGCATCGATCGTTCCGGACGCGATCCGATCCGCGCCCTCCGGCGTCTGCAGGGAGCGCAGCGCATCGAGCCGCCGCCGATCGGCGTCGTGGCGGGCGCGCCACCCGGCGTCGCCGATGCCGGCGACGCGAAGAGGCTCGAGCATCCGCGTCACATCGTCGAACAGCTGTGCGCACAGGCGTTCGCCGCCCGGGATCGTCAGGGTGCCGTCCGCGTTCAGGCGACTGGCCGCCGGCAACTCGTCGAGCGCGCGCGCGTCGATTCCGCAGGCTTCCCGCGCGGTTCGCAGATCCGCGACCGGTTCGCCAGGCCGTTCCGCATGCCGTTTCGCCGCCTGGAGGAGCGTGAAGATGTACTTGGTCCGATCGTTCGCGGCGAGCCCCTCGTGCACCAGCTCGGGCAGCAGCAGTCCGGAATCGCCCGCCGCCTCGATAATCGTCAGGGTTTTCGTCACGATGATCCGACGCTGCAATCCCGGCACCGCTCCGGCCTCCGACTTTTCGGCAGCGCGTGCGGCACGCGCGTTGCGGGGACACGGTGATGGATGTGGATGCTGCGGCTACGGCGTCGGCCGCGGGCGCTGCGCGAGCCCGACAGCGATGTGGATCTCGACGTGCCTGGCGATCGAGACGTTGAAGCCGCCCCACGTCGGACTGCCGTTCAAACCGAACTCGGTGCGATCGATTTCGAATGTCGTCTCGAAGGTGCCGTTGATGACCGTGATCGGTACATCGATCCGCTTGGTGACGTTGCGGATGGTCAGGTCTCCTGTCAGCGCGAGGCTGCCGTCCGGATGGATTGCCGTGCCGGCGCTGACGAACCGCATCGTGGGGTAGTGCTCGACGTCGAAGAACTCTCCGGACTTGAGCAGCTGCGCGTGATCCGGATCCTTCATGCTGACGCTGGTCGTGAAGACGGTGAGCTCGACGTGCGTGTCCGACGGATGCGCAGGATCGTAGGAAATCTCTCCGGCGAAGTCCTTGAACTGGCCTTGCTTCTTCACCGTGAACAGCATCTTCGCGAAGATCGTGAAGTCGACGCGTCCCGATTGCGGCGCGACGACGAGGTCGTCCACATCCGCACCGCGCGCGGTGGGCGGCGTCATCGCCGCGAACACGGCCGCCGCAAGTGTCATCCACACAGCCTTCATCGTGGCCTCCAGGACTACAACAAGGACGGGCGCAGGGCAGAAGCGTTAATCGGAGCCCACCGCGAATATTCCTCTGCGGGTCGTGTTGACACGCCGGCGGGACGTCGTGTCCTCCCTTGAACACGTCGTCGACACCGGCGCGCTGGTCCGCGCGGCGCAGGGCGGCGATCGCGCCGCATTCGGGGAGCTCTACGCCCTGTACGCCGGCATGGTGCATTCGATCGCGCTCGCGCGGCTCGGCGCCGACGATGCCGCCGACGTCGTCCAGGAAGCCTTTCTGCGCGCGCTGCGGCAACTGCGCCGGCTGCGCGACGTGAATGCCTTCGGCGGCTGGCTGGCGGCGATCGCGCGGAACGTGATCCGCGACGTCCAGCGGCTCGGATGCCGACGCGCCGACGCCGACGTCGAGCCGGCGCATCGCGACACGCAGCACGAAGACATGCAGGCGCGGACGGCGCTCCGCGCCATTCGCGCGCTGCCGGCCGTCTACCGCGAGCCGCTGCTGATGCGGCTCGTCGAAGGGATGACCGGGCCGGAAATCGCGCATCGCACCGGCCTGACCCCCGGGTCGGTGCGCGTGAACCTGCATCGCGGCATGAAGCTGCTACGCCGTCGCCTCGAAGCGGCCGGCACACGGAGAAGACCATGACCGACGACGAGTACCTCTGGACGCGGACGGGAGTCCCCGACGACGCGGTGCGGGAGCTCGAATGCCTTCTCGAGCGGTATCGCTATCGCGAGCCGTTCAGGGAGGCGGCGGCGCCGACGCCGCGCAGCGCCGAGAGCGCCGACGCCGCGCCGGACCGCGAATCGGAGTGATCGTGCACGCCAGGAACCGCGTGGGCCATCTGATCGCGCTCGTCGCGCGAGCGCACACGCGGGCCGGCCCGGCGGGCCGGATTCATGGCCGCCCGACTCTCGCCGAATGGCGGCGGCCATGACCGCCCGCTCGATTACCAGCGACCGCTGGACACGTGCATCTTCTTGTGCGGCGTGCGATGATGCAGCGGCGGTCGGCCAGCCTCCGCGCTCCGGCCGATGCCGCGCCCCAAGGCCGACAGCATGTCGCCGATCGTGACGACGCCGACGACGCGGCCACGTTCGACCACCGGGATGCAGCCGGTGCGATGCCCCTTCATCAGGTTCGCCGCCTTGCGTAGCGGATCGGCCTTTTCCACCGTCACGACGTCCCGCCGCATCAAGTCGCCGACGATGGCTCCGGCGCGGACCGCCGCGC
>Ga0070741_10003320_pt1 | contig 40294 bp, 46 predicted proteins | sample Coa_R1_4_FD_66440 | JGI IMG/M metagenome (GOLD analysis project Ga0070741, IMG submission 66440) | Surface soil microbial communities from Centralia Pennsylvania, which are recovering from an underground coalmine fire - Coalmine... | ecosystem: Environmental > Terrestrial > Soil > Unclassified ...
ACCAGCTATTTGCGTGGGGCCGCAACCCTCCTGAAAAACGAGCCCGTCGATAGGGCCAGGATTCGTGACGCACTCGATCGAAGCTCGGATCAGGCTCTTCGCGCCGGCGACATCATCAAGCGGCTGAGGGAGTTTGTCGCCAAGGGCGAAACGGACCATACGCTGGAAAATCCGGCCACGCTTCTCGAGGAGGCCGCCGCCCTTGCGCTGGTGGGTGCAAGAGAGCAGGGCGTTCGGGTATCGCTGCGCTGCGATCGCGAGCTTCCCGATATCATCGTCGACAAGATCCAGATTCAACAGGTCGCGCTTAACCTGATCCGAAACGCAGTTGAGGCGATGGAAACGACGCGCCGTCGCGAACTCACGATTGACGCCAAGCGCAACGGCGAGTTTGCGTTTTTCACAGTGGCGGACACGGGGACGGGCATCAGTTCGGAGATCGCTGATCATCTGTTTCAGCCATTCATCACCAGCAAGGCGAATGGCATGGGAGTCGGCCTCTCGATCTGCCGAACCATTATTGAGGCGCATGGCGGCCATATTTCCGCGCGCCCAAACGAGGGTGGTGGAACCGTTTTTGAGTTCACGCTACCGTTTGCAGAAGCGGAGGCGGGCTAATGGCCAAGACAGTAGTCTATATCATCGACGATGATGCCGCGATGCGCGATTCGCTGGCCTTTTTGCTCGATGTCAACGGCTTTCAGCCGGAGGTGTTCGAGTCGGCGAATTCGTTTCTCGGCAAGGCTCTGAGCAACGCTCCCGCGTGTGTTGTCTCGGACATCCGGATGCCCGGAATGAACGGCATCGAGCTCGTGCGCAAGCTGAAAAGTGAGCACGTCCCGTGTCCCGTGGTCCTCATCACCGGTCATGGCGATGTGGCTCTGGCGGTCGAGGCCATGAAAGCGGGCGCCGTCGATTTCATCGAGAAGCCGTTCGATGACGCGGTGCTGCTTGACGCCATTCGCTCGGCGTTGGTGACTGGCCCTTCAACTCATGGCGATGATGCCGCCCGGGCGGAGGCCCAGAAGCGGCTGGCCGAGCTCTCACCCCGCGAACGCGACGTTTTGCAAGGCCTCGTTGCGGGGAAAATAAACAAGATCATCGCTCATGAGCTGAGCATCAGCCCGCGAACAGTCGAAGTGTATCGCGCCAATCTCATGGCCAAGACGGGCGTCCGCAGCGTATCGGAGCTCATGCGTATCGCCTTGGCAGCTGGGCTTTAGGGAAAGAAACTGAAGCCTACGCAATCGCGTAGCCGAGAGGCCGCACGTCCAGGGGCAAGGGCGTATGCCCGGTGCTCCGCGCCAAGGCGCGGACGAGGTCGTCCCGGGCAATCATGCCTCTCACCCGATTCTCCTGATCAACCACAGGGAAGCTCTCGAAATCGTTGGCGTCCATGAGGCCAATCGTTTGTTCCAGCGTTGCATCCAGCTCGACCGTCAAGACATGTGACGACATGATCTGTTCAATGGTCGTTCCCAGGATCGCGTCGGATTCGCGTGTGCTGGTTGCGTCTTTTGCGACAAAAGGCCTGATGGAATCCGCCCTCGAAACGATCCCGACCAACTTCTCCGCACGCACGACGGGATAAGCGTCGAAGTCGTTCGAGCTGAACAGGCGCAGGAGGTCGCCCAAAGTCATTTCAGGAGCGACGGTCCGGGCGGGACGGGACATGATTTCCCGAACCTTTTTCTGAAAATATTCCATGGCTGCCTCGCTTGAAGAAGTGGAAGTTATAACTATCGGACGGCGGCGTCCAACCACGTTGACCAAGATCAAATCAGGCCCGCTGTCGTGCAGAAAGCCAATATTTGACGAATGTCAAAGCGATGAGGACCCAATGCGTGCAGACTGAATTTGAGATCATCCGGAGGTCTGAAATGAAACAGAATGTTGGAGTCATCGATCTGGTCATCCGCTCGGTGCTCGGAATCGGGATACTCGCCTACCTGACAAAGGATGGCGTTTTTCATGCTGGTTCTGTTCTGGGCATCATCATTGCGGTTGTCCTGCTTGCGACCGCAATCCTGAGGTATTGTCCGCTCTACCAGCTTCTCGGCTTTACCACGACCAGTCCACTTGATCGTTCGGTTTGACGGGCGCGGCGGTGACAGCGACGCTTTCCGCACGACACCATGCGCGACGTCGACTGTACCTGATCTTGGACCAAAGCGCCGAGGTCGGCGGAGCCAGTGCCTTCGTCGATTGGGTCTTGATAGGTGTCATCGTCACGACATTGGTTTCGACGGTGATGCAGTCCGTGCCGGCTGTCGCGGCGGCTTATAACCGGACTTTCGAAGCTGTCGAATATACAGCGACGGCAATATTCTCGCTGGAATATGTCCTGCGGCTCTGGGTTGCGGCAGAACATCCCCCTTGGCAGCGCGTGGGTGCCGCACGCGCTGCGCTCCGATGGTCAATCAGCGCGTCCGGATTGATTGACCTTGCGGCGGTTCTTCCGTTCTGGTTCTCGTTTCTGGTATCGACCGATTTCAGGATCATACTGGTCCTTCGGCTTATCCGCTTCTTCAAGCTGGGCCGCTATTCGCCCGCCATGCGCTCTCTGCTGGAGGCGCTGTATTCCGAACGCCGTGCGCTATTCGGCTGCTTCGTGATCCTGTGTGGTGCAACATTGATGGCGGCTGCCCTCATGCATCTCGCCGAGGGGGCGGCCCAACCGACGAAATTTGGAACGATACCGGATGCGATGTGGTGGGCCATCGTCACGCTCGGCACGATCGGCTACGGCGATGCCGTTCCCGTTACCGCGGTAGGCCGGCTGATTGCCGGGCTAACGATCTTTGCAGGCCTGCTGATGGTAGCTCTTCCGGTCGGCATCGTAGCGACCGCATTCGCCAACGAGGTTCACAAGAGAGATTTCGTCGTGACGTGGGGGCTGGTCGCCCGGATTCCGCTGTTCACGGAGCTCACTGCGGTTCAGATTGCCGACGTGATGAAGCTGTTGCGCGCACAGAAAGCCGAGAAGGGAACGATCATTGCGCGGCGGGGCGAGGCCGCGCATTCAATGTATCTGATCGTGGATGGCGAAGTCGAAATCAGGCTGCGCCACCAGCATATTCATCTTGGCGCCGGCGATTTCTTTGGCGAGGTCGCCGCCTTGAGGCAGTCGCGTCGCTCCGCGACGGTGATCGCGCTGCGGCCCACGCGCTTGCTGGCCCTTGATTCGTCTGACCTGCACGGCCTGATGGATCGGGAGCCGCAAATCGCCTCGCGTATTTGGGAGGCTGCGCGCGAGAGATTGGGGCACGAGCTGGAGGTGGGGGCGGGAGACCTGGTTGCCAGCGAACTCCCGGCTTAGCCTGGGTCTCCGTCCGAACATCTTCATAAAAGAAGTTCAGCAGGATGTTCAATCCAGCGACAGCTTCTCAGGCACATTGCCGAATGTCCGCAGAATTGTAGTCCTCGTTACCGGATAGCCCGAACGGACGAAGGCGACGGCTCCGGCATGGCCGAACGTCTTCCAATAACCTTTTGCGCGCTCGATCGCTGCATTCGGGCTGACGCATTTGAACGGCTCGGCCGCAATCAGCCCTTTGTCGGTCAGGTCGAAAGGCACTGCAACAAAATGAACGATACCATCCATTCGCTTGCCTTTTGATTCCGAGGTTCGTGCAGCCAGGAGCTGGAATACGTCTCACTCAGGGCGTCGATACAAATTGAAGTCCGAAACAGTAGTTGTTCTCCCAGACGATCTTGCATCTGCGGCTGACCTTCCCGTCGCTGCTCAGGACCAGGAAGAATTCGTCTCGGCGAATGCGACCGTCGACCTTTCCGTGCGCGCTGAACTTCCCGCCGGTTTCCGAGATATCGTCGAGCCGGCCCTGAATCGACCAGGTACCGTCGACGGCAATCGCCGTACATCGGATCTTGTGATCGAGGGTAACGCGTTTGTTGGACCTCTTGTCTCGCTTTGACATCTCGATGACTGCCGGGCTTCACATACAGCTAACCACTGAGGACATCAGGCCAGATATCAGCGTCGCCAGCAGCATCTCTTGAGTTGGATCAAAATGTCCTGGGTTCAGCCCTGTAAGACAACATTCTGTTCGTGCTGAACGAGGTCACTCCATGATTCGTGCTGCAAGCCTTGTGGTTGGTCTTTCGGCTGTGGTCGCAGGTCTCTTTGCCGCCAATTGGAGTGGGACTCTAGGCCACGCCGGAACTGTGCTCGGAATACTCGCAATTATCGGTTTTGCGGTCGTTGCTGCTGGATGGACCGAAGATCACGATGTCTCCGATTGATTTTCGTCAATGTCGCTTTCGCTGACTCGCGAGAGGATACTTGAGATAGGAGATGTGGACATGTTGTCATTTGATGTGCGTTTCATCAAGACGGTTTGCGACGATACCGGCCATGAGCACCGTGCGTGTCAGGCAGCATTTTCAGTGCAGGCGCCGTCGCTGACCGAAGCTGTCAAGCAGGCGGAAGCTGATTTTTGCAGGCAGAAGCACGTTCGCGACTGGACGATTTTCGCGGATGCCGTGGAGCTGAAATCGCCGACCACGGTGGCCTGCGCGCACGCTTCTTAGGAAGTGTTCGTACAGGAAAGACCAAGGCAAGTCCGTGAACCATATTGCGCGCCGCTACGCTGAAAGAAATGTTCCGCGATATACGTCTTATCCGACCGCGGCGGATTTCGGACCGACGGTCGGCACGGCCGATCATGAGGCCTGGCTAACTGGTCTCGACGGGCGGAGGAGCGTCTCTGTCTATCTGCATGTCCCTTACTGCCGCGAGATCTGCCTGTATTGCGGCTGCAATACCAAGATGGCGATGCGAGACGAGGTAATTTCCCGCTATCGTCTCGCACTGGAAGCCGAGATCGGGCTGGTTGCGGGTCTCATCGAAGAAGTGCCTCACATCGCGCGGTTGCATTGGGGCGGCGGAACGCCGAGCATCCTTGGGCTGGATGGCCTGAGATCCGTGCTGGCCGTTCTCGGCAGCCGCTTTGCATTCGAACGAGCGTTCGAGCACGCGATTGAACTTGACCCACGCTATGTCACTGACGGGTTCGCCGATGGCCTTGCCGCGCTCGGCGTCACACGCGCCAGTCTCGGCGTGCAGGACGTCAATCCGCTGGTGCAAAAGGCGATCGGGCGAATACAGCCGCTGTCGATGGTTGAGGTCGCCGCCAAGCGGCTGCGGGCGGCCGGCATCAAGAATCTCAATTTCGATCTGATCTATGGGCTGCCGCTTCAAACCGTGGATTCGATCCGTGAAACCTGTGCGCTGGTCTGCGCGATGGCGCCGGATCGGATCGCCTGTTTCGGCTACGCTCACTTGCCCGCACTGAAGGCCAACCAGCGTCGTATCGACGAGGCGAGCCTGCCTTCGCTCGATCAGCGAATCGATCAGGCCGAGCTTATGGCCGAAGAGCTGGTCCGTTACGGCTATCTGCGCATCGGTATCGATCATTTTGCCAAACCGGCCGACCCTTTGGCTTCCGCGGCGGCGTCGGGAAAGCTGCACCGCAATTTTCAGGGCTATACCGACGACGACGAGCCGGTCCTGTTGGGCCTGGGAGCTTCCTCCATTTCGACGTTCGCCGAAGGTTTTGTTCAAAACATCTCCGACGTGCCCAAATATGTCCGCGCCGTTGAAGCAGGTCGCCTCGCATCGGCGCGCGGCTGCCGGCTTGATGCCGACAATCGCCGGCGAGGGCAAATTATCGAGCGGCTGATGTGCGATTTCTCCGTTGATCTTGCCGCCATCGCTCCAGGCGTCGATTTCATCGACGAATTGTCGATTCTGGTTCCGATGGTCGATGATGGTCTCGTCGAGACTTGTGGTACGAAGCTGATTGTCACCGAGGCAGGTCGACCCATCGTTCGGGTCGTTGCCGCGGCCTTCGACACTTATCGGCGGCCGGTGACGGCACAATTCAGCAAGGCTGTTTGATCCAGGTCAACGCAGAATCCCCCTTCGCGAATAAACGTACGCGAAAAGGGGAATGTCATGTCGACGCAAACCAGCCAGCCCACCCGGTCATTTTTCGGCAACGTCTTCACCCGCGCGAAATCTGCGTTCGCAAGATGGCGGGAGGTAAGACAACTCGATTCCCGGGAGATCGACGCGGTTGCGCGCGACCTGAATATCTCGTCCGCCGAACTCGTCTCGTTGATGTTCACGTCTTCCGTCTCCGTCGAATCGCTCGACAAGCGCCTCTCATACGCCGGGCTTTCGGAAGAAGCGCTGGCTGTCTCTCATCCTGACGCACTGCGCGACTTGCGCCGGCTTTGCAGTCAGTGTCTGGAAAAGGCGCGCTGCGCGAGGGATCTTCGCCACAAGCGCATGGCGACCCCTGCAAAATACTGTCCCAATGAGCTCACGCTGCGGTCGTTGGCTCGTGAGGAGCGCCTGGAGCAGGTGCTGGGCACTCCCGACCGGCTCGCTTGATCTCGATCAAACCGTGCGGCCAACGCACGTGCTTCTTTTCAATTCTATCCTCATGCCGAAGGAAGTCGCGCCATGACGCAGACGTCTACCGCCTCGAAATCGATGACAATCGGTGAGGCGATGCTGTTCCCGCTTTTTGCCGTGCTCGCATTCCTGTGTCTGATCGGAACGGCATTCGCGCATGATACGCCTTTTGCCTTCCATGCGTCGCTGGGCTCGATCGCGAGTCTGGCGGCAAGCTTCTTCATCCTGAAGAGATATTACGATCGCCCGGCCGAACTCCCGGCCCAGGAGATCGACGGCCGGCCCAACTACAATCTGGGACCGATCAAGTTTGCCACCGTCGCCGCCGTGGTCTGGGGCATCGCAGGATTTGCCGTCGGTTTGATCATCGCCTCGCAGCTCGCCTGGCCGGCGCTCAACCTCGATCTGCAGTGGACGACTTTCGGCCGCCTGCGCCCGTTGCATACGTCGGCGGTGATCTTTGCTTTCGGCGGCAATGTTCTGATCGGGACTTCGCTCTATGTCGTGCAAAAGACCTGCAGGACGCGGCTTGCGGGCGATCTGGCGCCCTGGTTTGTCGTGCTGGGCTACAACTTCTTCATCCTGATTGCCGGCACGGGCTACCTGCTCGGTGTGACCCAATCCAAGGAATACGCCGAGCCTGAGTGGTACGCCGATCTCTGGCTGACCATCGTTTGGGTCACTTACCTCCTCGTCTTCCTCGCGACGCTGATCAAGCGCAAGGAGCCCCATATCTTCGTGGCGAACTGGTTCTATCTGGCGTTCATCATCACGATCGCCGTGCTCCATCTCGGCAATAATCCAGCGCTGCCGGTCTCGTTCCTCGGCTCGAAGTCCTACATCGCCTGGGGCGGCGTGCAGGACGCCATGTTCCAGTGGTGGTACGGCCATAACGCCGTCGGCTTCTTCCTGACCGCCGGCTTCCTCGCGATCATGTACTACTTTATCCCGAAGCGGGCAGAGCGGCCGATCTATTCCTATCGGCTTTCCATCATCCACTTCTGGGCGCTGATCTTCCTCTACATCTGGGCCGGTCCGCATCACCTCCATTACACCGCACTGCCGGACTGGGCGCAGACCCTCGGCATGACATTCTCCATCATGCTGTGGATGCCGTCCTGGGGCGGCATGATCAACGGCCTGATGACCCTCTCAGGCGCATGGGACAAGCTGCGCACCGATCCGGTCCTTCGCATGCTCGTCGTTTCTGTCGCCTTCTACGGCATGGCGACGTTCGAGGGGCCGATGATGTCGATCAAGGTGGTCAATTCGCTCAGCCACTACACGGACTGGACCATCGGCCACGTGCATTCCGGTGCGCTCGGCTGGGTCGGCTTCGTCTCGTTCGGCGCATTGTATTGCCTTGTGCCCTGGCTCTGGAACCGCAAGGGTCTCTACAGCCTCAAGCTCGTTAACTGGCATTTCTGGATTTCGACCATCGGCATCGTTCTCTACATCTCGGCGATGTGGGTGTCGGGAATCCTGCAGGGCCTGATGTGGCGCGCCTACACCTCGCTCGGCTTCCTCGAATACTCCTTCATCGAATCTGTCGAGGCCATGCACCCCTTCTACGTCATCCGCGCCGCTGGTGGGGCGCTGTTCCTGATCGGTGCGCTGATCATGGCCTTCAATCTCTGGATGACGGTCAACGCGCCCGAGACCAAGGAAACAACGCTCGCCACCGGGCTACTCCAGCCTGCCGAATAGGGTTCGCCATGTCCTTCTATAGTCGACACAAGATCTTCGAAACGAACTCGATCGTCCTGATTGTGGGAATCCTGGCTGTCATCGCCATTGGCGGTCTGGTCGAGATCACACCGCTGTTCTACCTCAAAAGCACGATCGAAGTGGTCGACGGCATGCGGCCGTACACGCCGCTGGAGCTGACCGGCCGCAACATCTATGTCAGGGAAGGGTGCTACCTTTGCCATTCCCAGATGATCCGCCCGCTGCGTGACGAGGTCGAACGCTATGGGCACTATTCGCTCGCTGCGGAAAGCATGTACGACCATCCGTTCCAGTGGGGATCAAAGCGCACCGGTCCCGATCTGGCGCGCGTCGGCGCCAAATATTCCGACGACTGGCACGTTCGCCATCTGATCGATCCGCGCTCGATCGTTCCGCAATCCGTCATGCCCGGCTATCCGGCGCTGGCCGAAACGGAAGTCAGCGTCGACGACATGGCGGCACATCTTCGTGCCAGCCGCGCGGTCGGCGTTCCCTACACGGATGAGCAGATCGCCAACGCCAGGGCCGATCTGGTGGCCCAGGTCGACCCTGACGGTCCCAACGCCGATGCGTTCCAGAAGCGCTACCCGAAAGCCATCGTCCGGAATTTCGACGGTAGGCCCGGAAAGCCGACCGAGCTCGACGCTTTGATCGCGTACCTCCAGATGCTGGGCACGCTGGTCGACTTCAAGCTCTACGACGAAAAAGCCAACCTGCGCTGACGAGGTTCGACATGAAAGCGATCGTCTCAATCGAAAATCTCGCATCGAACCTGGTTCTCACGTTCTGGACACCGGTCTTTGTCGTGATTTTCATCGCCATCGTGGTTTACGCACTGCGTCCCCGCAACAAGACGCTGTTCGATCATGCGGCCAAAATGCCGCTGCGCGAGGATTAGAGTCATGACCGACCACAACGACATCGATCACATATCCGGCCGTACGACCACGGGCCACGAGTGGGACGGCATCAAGGAACTGAATACGCCGTTGCCACGCTGGTGGGTGCTGACGTTCTACGCCACGATCCTCTGGGCAATCGGCTATTGGATAGTTTATCCCGCCTGGCCACTGGTCAGAGGATATACCGCGGGCGTGCTGCACTATTCCACCCGTGCCTCCGTGACCAGGGATCTTGCCGAACTCGAGGCCATCCGTGGCGACAAGATGAAGGTCTTGGCCTCCGCCTCCCTTGCCGAAATCGAAAGCGATCCGAGCCTGCTTTCCCTGGCGCGGGCACGCGGCAAGACGGTGTTCGCCGACAACTGTGCGCCGTGCCACGGCACCGGCGCGGCCGGCGCGAAGGGATATCCAAATCTCAATGACGACGATTGGCTGTGGGGTGGCTCGCTCGAGCAGATCAGTCAGACCATCGAATTCGGAGCAAGGTCCGGCAATTCGAAGGCGCATGAGAGCCAGATGCTGGCCTTCGGGCGTGACGGAATCCTGAAGCCGGAAGAGATCGTCACCGTCGCCAATTACGTTCGTTCCCTGTCGGGGCTGTCGACGGCGCCCGGTTTCAATGTTGCGGCTGGCAAGAAGATTTTTGCCGAGAATTGTGCGGCCTGCCACGGCAACGATGCCAAGGGCAATCAGGAGATGGGCGCGCCGAACCTGACCGACCAGATCTGGCTTTATGGATCGGACGAGGCCACCATTGTCGAGACCATCACCAACGGTCGCGCCGGCGTCATGCCAGCCTGGATCGGCCGTCTCGATCCCGTCACCATCAAGGTATTGACCGTGTATGTGCACTCGCTGGGCGGCGGCAAATAAGTTGGCCGGAAAAGGCTGCGACTTGGGCCGGGGTTGATGCACCTCAAGGGAGGTCGATGTCGCCGCCCTTAAGTTCGTGGTGAAGATCCTTTTGGCGAGTTTTCACGATGAACAGGACAGTGCCGCCCACCGATTGGCAGTTCGACGAGGACGGGCCACTCTACGTGGCCCAGAAAAAAGTCTATCCGCAAAAGGTTTCTGGCACATTCCGCCGAATCAAATGGGGCCTGATGGCCTTTTGCCTTGGCGTCTACTATCTGCTTCCATTCGTGCGCTGGAACCGCGGGCTTGGGGCGCCGGATCAGGCGGTTCTGATCGACTTTCCCAACCGTCGTTTCTATTTCTTCTTCATTGAGCTCTGGCCGCAGGAGGTCTACTACTTCACGGGCCTGCTGATCCTTGCCGCGCTCGCGCTGTTCCTGATGAACGCACTCGGTGGACGGATCTGGTGCGGCTATCTCTGCCCTCAGACCGTCTGGACCGACCTTTTCTACGCCGTCGAGCGCTGGACGGAAGGCGACCGCCGCGAACGGATCAAGGCAGACGCCGCGCCGATGACCGCCGGTCGCCTGGCGCGGCGCGCGCTCAAACACTTCCTCTGGCTGATGATTGCGTGGTGGACGGGCGGCGCCTGGGTTCTCTATTTTTCCGATGCCCCAACGCTCGTGAAGGACCTCGCGACCTTTCAGGCTCCGACCGTTGCCTACATCTGGATCGGAATCCTGACGGCCACGACCTACCTGCTGGCCGGTCATGCGCGGGAGCAGGTCTGCGTCTACATGTGTCCGTGGCCCCGGATTCAGGCCGCGCTGACCGACGAATGGGCGTTGAACGTCACCTATAAATATGACCGTGGCGAGCCGCGTTGCTCGCTCAAGAAGTCTTTCGATCTGCGATCGCTCGGTGAGAAGGTCGGCGACTGCATCGACTGCAATCAATGCGTAGCCGTTTGTCCAACCGGAATCGATATTCGTGACGGCGCACAACTCGGCTGCATTCAATGCGGCCTGTGTATCGACGCATGCGACAACGTGATGACAAAGATCGGCCGCCCGACCCGGCTGATCGGTTACGACAACGACATCAACGTCCAGCGGCGTATGGCGGGAAAAAAGGAAGTCTTCAAGCCGATCCGTGCGCGAACCATCGTTTATGCCTCCGTCATCGCCTTCGTCTGCGCGGTCATGCTTTACGCGCTGCTCACGCGATCACTGCTTGATCTCAACGTGCTTCACGATCGAAATCCGGTTGCGGTCCGCCTCAGCGACGGTTCGATCCGGAACGGTTATACGCTTCGGTTTCTCAACAAGCGCGGGTTTGATCGTGTGGTCGCCATTGATATCGAAGGCCCGGCAGGTGCGCAGATCCACGTCATCGGCGCTGACGCGGCCACGCCGGATCGGCCCATGGTCGTCCTTGGCCGCGACTCGACGACGGAGCTGCGCGTGCTGGTCACGGCGCCGTTCAACGAGAAAATGGAGAGGTCGTCCCCGGTGATATTCCGCGTCACCGATGTCGGATTGGGCGACGCGACCTCCGCGACCGATCATTTCGTGATGCCCTGAGCCAGGAGGATTTGAAGACATGACGTCGTCTCCCCGGACTACCGCGCGGCCGATCACCGGACGATTTGTCCTGATCACGCTGGTGGCATTCTTCGCGGTCGTTATCGGCGTCAATGCGCTGATGATGCGATTGGCCATTAGCACCTTGCCAGGCACCGAGGTCGACAGCGCTTATGGCGCGAGCCTTGCGTATCAGAAAGAGATCAATGCTGCCCATGAGCAGAACGCACGAGGCTGGAATGTCGATGCTCATGTCGAGCGTCAGTCCGACGGCAATGCGACGCTGACCCTTCACGCAAAAGATGCTCGCGGCGCGCCACTCGCCGGCTTGACCTTCTCCGGGCAGCTCGAGCGCCCGACGGATCGCCGTGCCGACCAGCGATTGGACGTCGTGGAGAGCGGCAAGGGGGATTATCGCGGCACGGCGCGGGGCGTGGCGCCTGGCCAGTGGGATCTGGTGATTGAGGCCGACGCCGGCGGCAAGCGACTGTTCCTGTCGCACAACCGCATCGTCCTGAACTGACGGCGGGCCAGCACCATGCAATCGACACTCGATTTCTCGCATTATCTGAGGAGTGCTGGCGAGGGCCTCCTTCATCTCGACCTAGCCGTCGACGGGATCAGCTGCGCGGGCTGCATGGCCAAGATCGAACGCAATCTTTCCAAGATTCCGGACGTGACATCGGCGCGGGTCAATTTGACCGATCGCCGTCTGGCGCTGGAATGGAAGGCGGGAGCGATCGATCCAGCGGTGTTCGTCGATCGCCTCGCCGAACTCGGTTACAAGGCCTATCCGTTCGAACGAGCCGGCGCGGAAACACAAGAAGCCGAACGCGCAAGCTCGCTGTTGCGCCGTCTCGGCGTGGCGGCATTCGCGGCGATGAATGTGATGATGTTGTCCGTGCCGGTGTGGTCCGGCAACGTCGGCGACATGCTTCCCGAGCAGCGCGACTTCTTTCATTGGCTGTCGGCCCTGATTGTGCTTCCCGCTGCCGCCTATTCGGCCCAGCCGTTCTTTGCTTCGGCATGGCGAGCGCTGCGCGCCCGCAGTGTCAACATGGACGTGCCGATCAGCATTGGCATCACACTGGCGCTCCTGATGTCGGTGTTCGAGACGGCGACACATGCCGAGCACGCCTATTTCGACGCGGCGATCATGCTAATCGCGTTCCTGCTGGCAGGCCGGTACCTCGATCAGAATATGCGGCGCAAAACCCGCGCCTTCGCCGGCAATCTGGCTGCGCTAAAGGCGGAGACCGCAACCAGGTTCGTCGGTGAGGGTGAGATTGTCACCGTTCCCGTTGCCGCCATTCAGCCGGGAGACATCGTGTTGCTGCGGCCTGGCGAGCGTTCGGCCGTTGATGGAAACGTGGTGAGCGGGCAATCCGAGGTCGATCAGAGCCTGATCACAGGTGAAACGCTGCCAAAGACGGTGACGGCCGGGAGCCCGGTCTATGCAGGCACGCTCATCAGGTCAGGCGTGTTGCGGGTGCGTGTGTCGGCAGCCTCCGGGGCGACGCTGCTTTCGGAAATCTCCCGCCTGCTTGAAAATGCGCTGCAATCGCGCTCGCGCTATCTGCGTCTTGCGGAACGGGCTTCGCGGCTCTATGCGCCGGTTGTGCACGCTGCCGCGTTATTGACGATGATCGGCTGGCTGATCGCTGGCGCGAGCCTGCACGACTCGGTCGTGACCGCCATCGCCGTGCTCATCATCACATGCCCGTGTGCGCTGGGTCTTGCCATCCCGGCGGCTCAGACCGTGGCTTCCGGCGCGTTGTTCGGCTCCGGCGTTCTGCTCAACTCGGGTGATGCGATCGAGCGCCTTGCGGAGATCGATCACGTCATCTTCGACAAGACCGGCACGCTGACATTGCCGGAGCTCGATGTCGAAAATGCTGCCGCGATCCCGTCCGAGATATTCGCACTCGCCGGGCGCATCGCGCTGTCGAGCAATCACCCCATCGCAGCCGCCGTCGCGCGTGCCGCCAAGGCCACCGTGCCGCTTGCAGGAATCCAGGAGGAGCCCGGGCAGGGGGTCTATGGAATAGTGGACGGATTGGAGGTCAGGCTGGGACGGCCGTCTTATTGTGGCGCGGAGGATGCGGCTAACGCAATTTTAAGCCGCGATCCCGAGGCATCCGTGGTCGCGTTCCGCCATGGCTCCTCCTGTCATGTGCTCGCGGTGCGGCAGCGCTTGCGCCCTGATGCCGCGGCGGTTGTCGGAGCGCTGCAGAGCCAGGGTTTCAGCATCGAAATCGTGTCAGGTGACCGCGAACCGGCGGTACGCGCGGCAGCCGAATCGCTGGGGATCTGCGAGTGGCGAGCTGAGGTAACGCCGGTGGACAAGATCCAGCGGATCGACGAGCTGACGCGCCAGGGATTCAGGGTTCTGATGGTCGGTGACGGCCTTAACGATGCACCCGCCCTGGCCGCGGCTCATGCTTCGATATCTCCGATCTCGGCGACGCATATGAGTCAGTCGGTTGCCGATGCGGTGTTTCTCGGCGAGCAGCTTCTGCCGGTGCAGACAGCTATCGCTGTCTCGCGCAAAGCGCGCCACCTGATGCGGCAGAACCTATGGTTCGCGGTGGCTTACAATGCGCTTGCGGTACCGATCGCCATCGCCGGCGTCGTGACGCCGTTGATCGCGGCGGCCGCGATGTCCGGTTCGTCCTTGCTGGTCATTGTCAACGCGCTGCGTGCGCGAGTTCGCAACAAGGGAGCGGTATGATGGAAGTATTGGTGATTCTTGTCCCGCTTGCACTTCTGCTTGGCACGGTCGGCTTGGCCGGATTTCTCTGGTCGTTGAAAAATGGCCAGTACGATGATCTTGATGGCGCGGCTTGGCGTGCCATTGCCGACGACGATCCGGTTGAATCATCGAAGAACGGCTAGCAGGATGATCCACAATGCAATCGCTACGCCGGCCCAGCCAAGAAGCAAGGACCAGTCGCGACGTTTTCGACGCCCGCCAGTAGATTCTCTCATGAAAAAGGCGATTGCCCCTCTGATCGGTGCTCGCATCGGGAAAGCTCTAGCAACAACTGACTGGGAAGATGACGGGCCATCGAGAGCGCCAATGCGTTGCGGTCACTTTGACGGGCCGCAGCGTTTCCGCATCGAGCCAAGTGTCGCCATGACGAAGGCAGAACCCGCCGATTGTGCAAAGCTCGCCATCGATCACGGCGAGCTCGAGTTCGCGACCGCAAGGAGCGGTCCCAATCTCGCGCCATTGCGAGTTATCGAGAAGTCGGAATAGCGCTGCCGCGAGCCTCTTCATGTCCGTCAATTCTGCGAAAATGGCCTGTTTGGCATTCTTCGCGAACGCGGCCAGTGCGCCTTGATCTTCCTCAACGGCTTAACTCCGTATTTCTACGTATCCCTCCGGGTTTCTACTTAGGGGACCGACCTGAATTTCGAAATTCCTGGAAAGAGGCAAACTCAAATGCATCAAACGATCGCCAACGGAGTTCTGCCATGCTCACCGCCGTCGCAACTGCCAAGTCCTCGATTCAGGTTCGCCCAGCTGCTCCCGCCTCTTCGATCGGAGGTCCTTTGGGCTTGATGGGGGTCCCTATGCGGTTTGCCCGCAACACGGAGATCTATGGTGAGGATGAGCCCGCCGAATACCTCTACCAGGTCATTTCCGGCGCAGTGCGGACCTATCGCACGCTGGACGACGGCCGGCGCCAGATCAGCGCTTTCTATCTTCCCGGCGATATTTTTGGCCTCGAAGCCGGGGACGATCATCTGTCGACGGCGGAAGCGGTCTGCGATGCGCAGGTCCTGGTCGCAAAGCGAAGCGCGGTGATGGCTCGCGCCGAGCACCAGACGGACCTTGCCAGGCAGCTCTGGGCCTTGGCGGTGCGCGAACTTCAGCGCGTCCAGCAACATTCGCTCGCGCTGGTGAAAAGTGCCGAAGAGCGTTTGGCCGGTTTCCTGCTCGAAATGGCAGGCCGCAATTCGGCCGGTGCTGCGGTCGAACTGCCGATGTCGCGACAGGACATCGCCGACTATCTGGGACTGACGATCGAGACGGTGTCGCGGACATTCACCCAGCTGGTGAGTACCGGTACGATCGCGCTGGAATCCTCGCGTCGTGTCCAGCTCCGTAATCGCTCGGCACTTGGTCGATTGAACGCCTGAGACAGGCGCGCAAGCAAAGAAGCGGAACAGCCGTTAAAATGGCCGTTCCGCTTGTTTCTGTCTAGGCCGTGCATTCATAAACTCGAGCGGCGTGGATGACGACGGTTAATCTGAACTAGGGCGCCGGTGGATCGACCCTATTTGGGTTGCCGGCTCTGCGACGTGGTCAGGGCGAGGCTCAAGTCTCACTTCAACACTAGCCGCCAGCAAACTTGAGAGCGCGCTTACTAGCCGGGCCGGTACAAATGGCTTGCATACGAGGATGCTGTTGGGCACGCCTTCGGAAGCCCATTCCGCGACTGCAGTGGCGGTCAAATATATCACCGGAAAAGTGGGGTCCCTTTCCCTGATCTGCCTGGCCAACTCCCAGCCGGTCAAGTTGTCACGGAGGCGGACATCCGTGATCAGCGCCCTGTACGGCCTCGTACCGCTCGCAAACAGCGTCAAGGCTTCCTCTCCAGAAGGCACGGCATCGGTTTCGAAGCCGCCGTTCGTCAAGGTGTTCACCGCGTCCGCCAGCAAAAAATATTCATCCTCGACAATGAGGATCAGGGGCCGCTCTCTTGCGCTTCCAACCCCGAGGGGCATTTGCTTGCTATTTCGTGCGTCGGATGCCGAGCGAAGTCTCAGCAGGAAAAGGTTCTTGTGTCTTTTGGCCGATGAATGTGTTGGGCACGGGACACCGCTTCAAGAGTTCGGCAGCCTCTCTGGCGAAATCTCTCAACCGTTTCAATTCATCAATTTCATTCTGGGATGGCCGGCAAATCCCACGCCGCAGTAGCATTGTTGCGCTCCCTGACGTGCAGGCGGGAGCGCGAACCGGTCTCTCTGCCACCGACGCCTACGGGAATGCCGTTGCCGATGATGCTCTGCTCGTAACAGGCAATCAGCGGTCGGTCTTTAACTTGTGTTACAAAGTGACACTTCTTCTCGATCGCTAATCGTTCTTTTTCGTCCCAAGTATCACACCCGTGCGTGGGTCGATGAAATGCACTCCTGAACACGCGAGGCAAGAAACGGGTTCGTACCGAGCATCATTGGCTGTGAAAGCCTCCTCCGCAAACAATCCCTGAACCTTTTGTCCCGTCCGGGGACAGTCGAATAGCGCGGGGCGCCAGCGTTGCCGATCAGTCATTGTTTTCTTCTGGCTTGAGCGCGGTTTGCCGAGATGGATTTTCAAGCGACCTTCCGGTCACACTCCTCGGCCGGTTTCGACGCCGGCGTCGCCTCGACCCTGCTGCGAATCCATTGGCTTGTCGTGTGATCGGCCCAAGCGACCACGAAGGCAAACAGCAGGAAAACGACGCACACGCCGATCGACACAAGAATGGATTCGGTAGGCATTTGCTCCTCCAACGTTGATGCGACAGCATCTACGGAATCGCCGGTGGGCGTTTGATCTCGATCAAATTTCGTTCAAAGGGATGATCGAGGCCACTTCGGCCACATGGCGATCAAGGCAACGAAGGCGACGATCAGAATGATCGCCACCATGGTTTGAATCAGGTCGAAGTTCAGCGCATCGCGGGCTACGAAGAGAGCTGCGATCGGCGCCGCCAGTGCGAAGAAGATCCGAACGATCCACGAAAGCATGGGAGCGCCTCATCCGCTGGGTTACTGCACGGCTTCCGCGTCTTCCGGCGATTCCACGTAGAAGCCGGAATAGTTATCGACGAAGCACAGGTGATCGTGCACCTTCTTGACACCGCTGACATTTTCGGCGGCGACGAGCGTGGCCTGCCTCGCTTTGTCGGTCGTGATGATGCCGTGCAGGTGGACGATGCCCTTGCGTACGGTCACTTCGAAGCCAATCGGACGCCAATCCGTCGCGTTGACGGCGCGCAGGATTCGGTCGCGAATATGATCGTCATCCGCCGTCGGATCCGGAATTTCGTGCGCTATGCTGGCGACGGCCTGGAGCAGGTTCGACCGGGTAACGATCCCGACGAGCTTGTTGCCGCTCATGACGGGAAGCCGCTTGATGCCTTTCTTTTCCATCAGCCGGACCAGGTCTTCCAGCGGAGTTTCTTCGTCGACGGTGACCGGGCTTTCGCTCATGACGTCCTTGACCTTCCGACCACGCTCGTGAACGAAGTCAGTGGCGGCTCGTCCTGGACCGATCAGGAATTGAAGCCAGGCCGGCCGCTTCCGTCCGGTGCCGATTTCGCTGCGGCGAAGAAAATCGCTTTCCGAGACGATGCCGACCAGCTTGCCAGCATCATCCAGCACGGGCAGGCCGCTGATGTGGGTCCGCAGCATGATCCTGGCCGCGTCCTCGATCGAGGTCTGGGGCGTAACGGTAATGACGTCCTTGGTCATGACTTGATGAGCGCGCATGGCTTGCCTCCGTTGAATTTGATGGCTGCCAGCTTAGGTTCGCGATCAGGTCCTGCCTTGACGTAGCGCAATTTGGACAGCGATCGCGGACGATCATTCCAGTGTTTTTAGAAAAGCGATGAAGTCGCCGATCTGATCGCTGTCGAACCGAAATTCCGGCATGGTCGGATGTCCGGTCACGATGCCTTCCGCCAAGGATTCTTCCAGCATCCTGACCGGATACCGCTCATGCAGGGTCCGGAATGGTGGAGCGATTTTCAGGGGACTCGGGCTTACTTTGTCGGTTGCGTGACATCGTGCGCAATAGGTCAGAGCAAGGCGCTTGCCCTGCTCGGCGCTGGAGGCCAGGCAAGGAGCGCCGCTGCTGATGGCAATCAACAAACCAACGATACTGGGGAGTGCGAGCCTGCAGGTCATAAGTCACCTTCAGTGATCAATGCGACATCAGGACCGGCATCGTCATGGAGCGGAACATGTCGCGGGTGACCCCGCCGAGCACGACCTCGCGGAGGCGGGAATGCCCGTAACCGCCCATGACAAGCAGATCGAGGCTCTCGTCGGCCGCCGCGGACAGGAGCATCGCCTGGATGTCGGAATGGTCAGCCTGGAGCCCGATCGACCTTGCCGGTAAACCGAGGCTTGCCAACCGCGCCAATAGACGATCTGGCGATGCCTCAACCGAAGCCGGCTCATTGACGGTCAGAACGGTAAGCGCGTTGGCTTTGGAAATCAGGGGCATGGCGTCCCGCAGGGCTCGCGCCGCCAGCCGGCTGCCATCCCAGCAGATCCCGATGCGACGGGTATTCAGGGCGCCATGAAAAGTGTAGGGCACCATCAACAGCGGACCGCCGGCCTGCAAAAGAAGGGTCTGCGGCAGCAGGTTGTCGCATGTCTCCCGGCCAGGATCGGGCTGCGAGACGATGGAGAGATCCGCAAGCCGCGCGCTGCTGCTGACGATAGCGGCGGCTTCGGCGAACGAGGCGCCCAATGCGCGGCTTCGATGCTTCACATTGGCGGCCTTGGCTTCGACCTCGAATACGGCCAGCGCGCCATTGGCGCGCTCGAGGGCGTGCAGATGCTGGGCTTCGAACACCGGCGCCATCGCCGCGGCGCCCTCGGCAACGAAGGGAACGTCGTTGATTGATTCATAGCCGATGGCGAAAGCCTCGAGCTCGGCGCCACAGGTCATTGCCAACGTGACCGATGCATCGATCGCCGCGCGCGGGGATCGTTCGGTGGGGACGTGAACCAGCAGCTTTGTGTACATGGCCTTTACCATCGGTTTGCGGACAGCATCTGATGGAAGCACTGACCGGGACCGTTCGGTTTGATGCACGTCAAAGTCGGTCGTGAGGATGCGGCCTAGGTTGCCACCATTGAAAGGGACGCAAAATGACATCTTCAGGTTCAGACCAAATTCATCATCGGGCCGTCGTCTGGATTGACCATCTCTCGGCGAAGATATTCACGATGGGTCTGACGGGTGTCAGCTCCAGCACCGTACAAGCGCACCTCCCGTCATCTCATCTTCATCATCATGCCAACACGATCGGTTCAGGCCATATTGAGCAGGATCCAAAATTCCTGACAGCGGTCGCCAAGATCCTGGAGGGCTGTGACAATGTCCTGATCCTCGGGCCTGGAATCGAGAAGACGGCCCTGATGCGCCGTCTGCAATTGGCGCAGTCGAAAATCACGCTTCGGATGGAGTCGAACGATCATCCAAGCGATGCGGAGATCATCGCCATCGGCCGAAAGCATTTCGGCCTGTCCGAGCCGCGTGCCTGAAAAAGGTCGACCGCTTCGAAAAGGAGATTACCTGTGTCATCTTCCGCGCCAGCCAACCGTCTGCCAAACTTGGTAGAGGAGCATATCGATGCGCCTCCGGTCGAAGAGAGCCCGTCTTCGGTCAGCGCCGAAGCCACTGAGGCGGCCGACCGTGCCTTTCATGCAAGCGTGGCCCAGTTGACGGGTGGTCTTTCTCCGGCGGCCGTTGCGTTGGCGTTTGCGGACTGGCAGCTCCATCTGCTGTCGTCGCCCGCAAAATGCGCTTCGCTCGCAGGAAAGGCGATTCAGCACGCCACAGAATTCGTGAACGCGCTGACGCCGAAGCACGCGATGTTCCAGCCCTGGTCCGTGATCAAGCCTCCGCCGACCGACCGTCGCTTTACGGGCCGTGACTGGGAGCTGCCGCCCTTCAATCTACTGGCCCAGGCGTTTCTGCTGACCGAGGATTGGTGGCACTCCACGACGTCAGATATTCGCGGGTTGGCGCATTCCGACGCGGCGATCGTTGGTTTCGTGCAGCGCCAGTATCTCGACACGGTCGCTCCGACGAACTTTGCCAGCCTCAATCCCAAGGTGCTGCGCAAAATCATGGAGACCGGTGGCGGCAATTTCGTCCATGGCCTGCAGAACTGGTCCAAAGACTGGCTGACCGTGCTCAAGGGGGGCAGGCCGGATCAACAATTTGCCGTCGGCAGGGACGTTGCGGTAACGCCCGGCAAGGTCGTCTATCAAAATGAACTGATCGAGCTCATTCAATATACGCCGACGACGCCGACGGTTCGTCCAGAGCCCGTGCTGATCGTGCCGGCCTGGATCATGAAGTATTACATATTGGATCTTTCGCCGCGAAATTCATTGGTGCGGCTTTTGGTCGAAAGCGGGTTCACCGTCTTCATGATCTCGTGGAAAAACCCTGGCTCGGAGGACAGGAATCTCGGCCTTGAAGACTACCGCGAGCGCGGGGTCGATGCGGCGGTCACGGCGATCCACGAAATCATGCCGGGAAGGGAGATCCACGCCGCCGGCTACTGCCTCGGCGGAACGTTGCTATCGATTGCCGCCGCGCAGCTCCAGCGCGACTGCCCGGGCTGCCTGCGCTCCGTCACCTTGCTTGCCGCGCAGACGGATTTCACGGAAGCGGGTGAGTTGACGTTGTTCATCAACGAAAGCCAGGTGGCATTTCTTGAAGACATGATGTGGCAGCGCGGTGTGCTCGGTCCGATGCAGATGGCGGGCACCTTCCAGATGCTGCGGTCGAACGATCTGCTCTGGTCGCGTCTGGTGCACGATTATCTGATCGGCGAGCGGGCGCCTGCGAGCGATCTGATGTCGTGGAATGCGGATGCGACCCGCATGCCTTATCGGATGCACTCGGAGTATTTGCGCCAGCTTTTCCTCAATAACGATCTGGCCGAAGGCCGCTATCATGTGAATGGCAAGCCGATTGCGCTGTCGGACCTTCGCAAGCCGATGTTTGTCGTCGGCACTTTGCGCGACCATGTTGCGCCCTGGCAGTCGGTGCATAAAATTCATTTCCTTGCGGACGCGAGCACGACCTTTGTGCTGGCGAATGGCGGGCATAATGCGGGAATCGTAGCTCCGCCTGATGAAGCCGACCACAGCTACCAGGTCATGACAAAGAAAGCCCACGATCCATATGTCGGTCCGGACGAATGGATCAAGCTGGCGCCGTCGCACGAAGGATCGTGGTGGGGAGAGTGGGTGAAGTTTCTCGCGGAGCATTCCGGCCCGCCGGTTGCTCCACCCGGGACTGACAAGTCCCTGCCGGATGCGCCGGGATCTTATGTCTTGCAGCATTGATCGCAGATCGTTCCAGATTATCCGGCATTGAGGATTCGTTTGGCCCGCTCGAGCGTCTCTGCAGGTGAGCCCGAGGCGTCGAGGATTGGCCAACTGATTTCGCCGATATCATAGTCCTCCTGGCCGGCAGCTATTTCTGGCGTCGCATCCGAGGCGTCATTTTTACGCGAACGGATGCGATCGAGCCGGACGTCGAGATCGACGGTCAGGAATACGGGGCGAAACTCTGCATCGAGTTCACCGGCAGCCTGCGACAATACATCTCGTTCGGTCTCCTTCAGGAAGGCGGCATCAAGTATCGCCGAGAAGCCCTGACCGATAATTTCCCGGCTCCGCTCAAGAAGCGCTTGGTAGACGCGCATATTGACTTCGGAATTGTAAGCCGCTTGCGGCAGGGGCGCGAGCGGATCGACGCCGAACAGTTCCTTGCGGATGACGTCCGAGCGCAGGAGGATTGCGCCCGGCAACGGCGGCAGCAGCGGCGCGATCGCGCGAGCCAGCACGCTCTTTCCGGTCCCTGACTTTCCGCCGATCGCGATTAAAGAAGGCCGAGTTGGCTCGATGAACTGTAACGCAAGATCGAAGTAGGCCCGTGCAGTCGCGGCATGATCGTCTTGATCCGGCGCCAGCCGACGTTTGGTAAAAAGGACGTCAGAGCGAATGGCGGCGCGCATCGATAGAAACAGCGGCAACAGGCCGAGTGCCGTCCCGTTTTCGTCCCAGCTAGCCTGCAAATAGCTGTTGAGCAGCCGGTTGGCGCAGGCCATCAGACCGAAATGGCAAAAATCCATCAATGGGAAGGCAAGATCATAAAGGATGTCAGTCGTCGCGATCACGGGATCGAATTCGATCGCGTCGAAAAGAATCGGCTTTCCATCGATCAGCACGATATTACCGAGATGCGCATCGCCGTGACAGCGACGGACCAGGCCTTTCGATGCGCGAGTTCGCAGAAGCTCCTGGCAATCCCTGAGCTTCTGACGACTGAGTTCGTCAAGCCGCTGCACGTTTTCCCGCGGAAGCTCGGCCTCGTTGCGGAAGACCTGCGTATTGCGTTCGATGATGTCAGAGATTGATGCGAGCCAGTTCGCACCGTCAGTGATCTCTGCCCGCCGGTGCGCATCGCGCAGCGTGGCGGCCAGCGCGTCGGCAAGTTCCGGCGTGATGCCGCCGGACTCGGCCAGATGATCGAAAGTCTTGTTCTCGTCAAAGCGCGACATCTCGACGGCCCACTCGATCGGCGAGCCCGCACCGTCGATGGCCAGTCCGTCGTCGGCCCGTGTGATTGGAACGACCCGACGATAAAGTTGCGGCGCGAAGCGGCGGTTGACGATCAACTCGTCATTGCAGGCCTGCTTGCGTTTCTCCAGCGTCGAATAGTCGAGGAAAGGAAGTCGCACCGCGCGTTTGACCTTGAGGACCCGATCGCGCCCAAGAAACACGATGGAAGAGTGGGTGTCGACCCGCTTGCAATCTGGTTCGCTCTTGCCCAGGAAAGCGAGGACCGCTTCCTGATCCTGCATTGCCTTGTCGCGCGCCGTCATGGACGCAGCACCGCTGCACCCACCAATTTGCCTTCGCGCAAGCGGGCGAGCGCCTCGTTGGCCTGGTCGAGGGGAAAGACGGTTGTGTGCGTCCGGATATCCGCGCCGGCAATCGCCTTGAAGAAATCGACGCCGTCCCGCCGGGTCAGATTGGCGACCGACACGACCTGCCGTTCGCCCCAGAGGATGTTGTAGGGAAAAGCTGGAATGTCCGACATGTGTATGCCGGCGCAAACCACACGGCCGCCCTTGCGTATGGCTCGAAGCGCCTGTGGAACCAGAGGTCCGACCGGCGCATAGATGATCGCTGCGTCGAGTTCCGCCGGCGGGGTGTCTTCCGACGCGCCAGCCCAGTCTGCTCCCAGCGAGAGCGCTAGCTCTTGAGCGTCCTTGTCGCCGCGGCGGGTGAAAGCATAGACCGTCCGCCCTTGTGCGCGCGCGACCTGAGACACGATATGGCCAGCTGCTCCGAAGCCGTAAATTCCGATCGCTTTGCCTTCGCCGGCCATAACCAGCGACCGCCAGCCGATGAGGCCTGCGCAGAGCAGGGGAGCGAGGGCGGTATCTTCGCCTGCTTCACCGAGCGGAAAGCAATAGCGGGCGTCTGCTACGAGGTGACTGGCAAAGCCGCCGTCGCGCGTGTAACCCGTGAATTTCGGACGGTCGCAGAGATTTTCCTTATCCGCGCGGCAATAGAAGCACTCGCCGCAGGTAAAGCCGAGCCACGGCACGCCGACGCGCATGCCGACCGTTAGATCGGCGACGCCGGCGCCCAAGGCATCAACTCGGCCGACGACCTCGTGACCCGGGATGATGGGGTAAGGGATACCCGGCAATTCGCCGTCCACGACATGCAGGTCAGTTCGGCAAACGCCACACGCGCTCACCTTGATGCGGACCTCGCCCGGGCCGGGTGCGGGGTCGGGCCGCTCCTGCGGAACTAATCGCTTGCCGCGTGCGGAAAGAACCATCGCGTGCATGTTGCCTCGATCCTGTCACAGTCGGCGCAGTTTCGCCGTCGCACTCCCGGGCGGTTTGACATTGGTCAAAGCGCAGGGTCGATCGGCGACATAAAAGTAGTGTTACGAAATCCGTCCAGTGGTGCGTAGGCTCTTTTACAGGGAAATGGCGATGTACGAATTTCTCCAGCAGACGGTCGGCGATACCATGACCCGGTCGGTTCGAAGCGTCACACCGGAAACTACGGTTGCAGATCTTTACAGGCTATTTGCGGTCGACGATTTTGATGCCTATCCCGTCGTGCAGGACGATACGCTGGTCGGTATCGTCTCAAAGCTGGATGCGCTGAAGCCGTTCGCTTTTGCCAGAGATCAGCTCCTGCCTCACTACGCCGACGGCATGGCGACAATGGTCGGCGAGATCATGTCGACCGAGGTCGTTGCTGTCGAGTCTGACACCCATTTGCAGCGGGTGCTTCAGCTGATGATCGCTCATCGCGTCAAGAGCCTGCCTGTGGTCGACGAATGGAAAAATCTTCTGGGCATCATTGCGCGCGAGGACATCATGCGGGCGATGGCGCGCTCGGTGCTGCTGGAGTATCCTCCGGCTCTTCCTTTCGCGACCGCCTGACACATGTCGACATTCGGGTTAGAGAACGTCTTCGCTCCGAAGCGTGTTGCCATCGTTGGCGCCAGTCCGCGCGCCCGTTCAATCGGGGCCATCGTTCTTCAGAACCTCGAGAAGGGCGGCTTCACCGGCGAACTCGCTGTCGTCAACAATCACTATGACAGCATCGGCGGACGAAAGACTTTTCCAAGTCTTGAGGCGTTGCCGTTTGTACCGAACCTGATCGTCATCACGACGCCGGCGGCGTCGATTCCGGAAATTATCCGTCGGGCCGGAGAGCTCGGCGTCAAGGGAGCGGTCATTATCTCATCGGGCCTTGGCCACGGCGCGGGATCGATGGCCGAAGCGACCTTGCAGGCGGCCCGCGCGCACGGCGTGCGAATTGTCGGTCCGAACTGTCTCGGCATCATGTTCCCCGGAATCGGATTGAACGCGAGCTTTGCCGCTCGGCGCCCGGCGGCGGGATCGTTGGCTCTTATTTCGCAATCGGGCGCGATCGCGGCGGCGATGATCGACTGGGGCGCAGAGAAGGCCGTGGGCTTCTCGGGAATCGTCTCGATTGGTGATCAGCTCGATGTCGATGTGGCCGATCTGCTCGACTATTTTGCGCTCGACGACAAGACGAGCGCCATTCTTCTCTATCTCGAGGCAGTGAAGGACGCGCGCAAGTTCATGTCTGCCGCTCGTGCCGCCGCGCGTCTCAAACCAGTTGTCGTGGTCAAGTCCGGCCGGATGGCGGAAGGCGCAAAGGCCGCTGCAACCCATACCGGCGCGCTTGCCGGGTCGGATGCCGTCTACGACGCCGCCTTCCGAAGGGCCGGACTGTTGCGCGTGTTCGACTTGCGCGAACTGTTCGACTGCGCAGAGCTTCTTGGTCGTCATGTTGCTCCGCCCGGCGGAAAAAAACTGACGATCCTGACCAACGGTGGCGGCATCGGTATCCTTGCCGTCGATCGGTTGGCCGAGCTCGGAGGCGAGGCTCCGGCTCTTACTCCTGAAGTGTCTGCAAAACTGAATGCCGTGCTGCCTCCGACTTGGTCCAAGGCCAATCCGGTCGACATTGCGGGTGACGCCGATGCCGAGCGTTACCTCAAGGCATTGCATATCCTGCTCAATGATCCTTCCAGCGACGCCTTGCTGATCATGAATGTCGAGACAGCGGTCGCCCCGGCAGACGACATCGCCGCGGCCGTCGCAGAACGTGTAAGGGCCCATCGCGCCACGGTCGGGGGCGCACGCAAAACGATCCTGGCAGCCTGGGTCGGAACCGACCAATCGGTGGCTCCGATCTTCGACAAAGCCAAAATTCCACATTTTCCGACCGAAGATGACGCCGTTCGCGCCTTCATGCATCTCGTCAAGCATCGCGAGGCGAGGGAAACGCTGATGGCGACCCCGCCCAACGTCTCGTCCTTGTTCACTCCCGATGCAAGGGCAGCGCGGCAAACGATCGAAAAGGCTTTGGCCGAAGGACGCGCCTGGCTCGATCCGATCGAGATCAGCAGGCTGTTCGACGCCTATTCGATCCCGATGGTGCCGACCCTGGCGGCTATCGGTCCCGACGAGGCGGTCGCGAAGGCCGAGGCGTTTCTGGCGCAGGGTCTGTCGGTGGCCATCAAGATCCTGTCCCGGGATATCACCCATAAATCCGATATCGGCGGTGTCAAACTTGGCCTTGCGACAAAGGAACAGGTTCGCGAGGCGGCCGCGGACGTGTTGGCGCGGGCGCGGAGGGCGCGCCCCGACGCGCGCATCGATGGCGTGATGGTTCAACCGATGATCGTCCGCCCAGCGGCTCGAGAATTGATTCTCGGCATCGCTGACGATCCGACCTTTGGGCCGGTGATCGTGTTTGGCCGAGGTGGAACTGCGGTCGAGGTCGTCAAGGACAAGGCGCTGGCGCTGCCGCCGCTTGATATGAACCTGGCTAGCGATCTCGTCAGCCGCGCCGCTATCGCCAGGTTATTGCCCGCCTATCGCGACGTCGCAGGCGTCCCTTCGGATGCAGTCCCATTGACGCTGGTGAAGCTGTCTCAGATGGCGGCCGATTGTCCCGAAATCATCGGCCTCGATATCAATCCGTTACTGGCAGATGAGAACGGCGTACTGGCACTCGATGCGCGCGTCGCCATTCGAAAGCCGGAATGGCCATCTCCAGGACGGACCAGGTTTGCGGTCCGGCCCTATCCTACCCAGTGGGAGGGTCAACTCAAGCTTCGAAACGGCGAGGCCATGGCGGTTCGCCCCATGCGTCCAGAGGATGAGCCGGCGATCGCTCATTTCCTGGCAGGCATTTCACCTGAAGATCTCAGGCTCCGTTTCTTTCATGCCGTGAAAGACTTCTCGCATCAATTTACGGCGCGGCTAACCCAGCTCGACTATGCGCGTTCGATGGCCTTCGTGGCTCTCGATGCCAAAGGCGAAATCACAGGCGTCGCCAGGCTCCATTCCGATTCCCGCTACGAGAATGCCGAATATGCAATTCTCATCGCGTCGGCGTTGAAGGGCAAGGGGCTCGGCTGGGCGCTCATGCAACTATTGATCGACTATGCGAAGGCCGAAGGCCTGAAGTATCTCAGCGGGCAAGTGCTCCACGAAAACACCATGATGCTGACCATGTGCCGCGAATTGGGATTCAGTATCTCAAGCGATACCCAGGATGCCGGCATCGCGGTGGTGTCTCTGGACCTCGCGGCGCCGCTTGGCGCGAGGGCTTAGGTTAGAGCGGCAGTATGGACGCAACGCGGTAGACGTTCGGGCCGTCGGTCTCCTCGACAGAGACGTATTCGCCCGGCTCAAATCGCGCGTTATCAAAATGGCTCGCGGCCTCGTCAGGCGCGCCCGCGGTCAAATCGTAATGAAACCGCCAGCTTCCACCGGGACCGTGAACGAGGTGACCCAGACTGTCCTCACGGTCTGGACGCCTTCTTATGATCCGGCAAGCTTCCTTATGCTTGCGGTAGATTTCGGTGTCGATATGCGACTCGGTGTCGAGCGGTGCAATCATGATATAGGCGATGTTGCTGTCGCCCTCGGGATGGTGCTGATCGCGCGCTCGCTCCAAACGAATGTAACGGAAGCTGTGCGGCAGTGAGCTATTGCGGATCGGCGTAAAGGCGGGGCGATTCATCGATTTCCTCCAGAATATCAGGCTGCTTCGCTCTTGGCTGTTTCGGCCTTGTGCTTATGCAGTCGTTCGATCACAACCGGAATCAGCGGCAGCACCACCGGAATGAGAACGTTCTCGATGGCAGTGCGGATTGGCCCGCCGCCATGCAAGTCGGCCTCGAAGGCCGAGATAGCCTGTTGATGGACCTCCTGCGCGACGGCCAGTTCACGCGAAACCGGTCGGCGGAGCGCCAGCAGGACGACGCATCCGGCAAGCACCAGGTCAAACGAGCCGAGTGCGACCGCGGACCAGATCGCGTCCCATCTTTGAACCAGCGCAAAATAGGCGGCGAGTTCGAACAGAAGCAGGGCACAGGCCGCGATCAAAATGGCAAGGGCCTGAAGGCCGAGGTTGGTCAGGAGGCGCTTCAGCCGCAGCTCGGCGACGGTGCGCTCGGTACGCCAGAGCTCGCGCAGGTGACCCATCAGATGGTGTGTTGTCATTGTGGTTTTCCCTTCGTTTTTGATGCTAGGGCGAAGCGCCGTCATTAGGCGTTGATGTGCATCAAATGCGGGTGCGGGGTGTTGTTGCGCTGTATCAAGGAACGGTTCTGTCGCTCGGTTAGGTTTTCCCAACAACTGGAGAACCTGGCGTGGTTGGTCAGCCTGATTTGGCAGTGGTCTATGGTGAGCATGTAACGCTTCGTCCAAGTGGCGCGTGGACGCTCGACCACGTCGAGGCCCTGGAAGCGCTCTGCGCAAAGTCGCTTCCGGCGGAAGCTGCGATACTCGACATCAGCCAGGTGACTGCGCTCGATACGGTCGGAGCCTGGCTGTTCGAGAAGCTTTTACGTCGCTTTTCAGCGTCATCGGCGAAGGTTTCGCTTGTCGGCGTGTCCGAAGCTCAGGCTGGCCTGATGCGGGAGATCGAGGCTGTCAATCGGAGACGATCGACTGCTCGGTCCCAGGACAACCCGATCCTCGATTTCCTGGAGCGGATCGGGCGCGGCGTTGCCTCCGAGGCGGCGAGTTTCCTGCAGATGCTGGGTGCGGTCGCGATCGCTTTATTCGGCGTTCTCCGTCATCCACGTTCGCTCAGGCTGACGTCGACGGTTTATCAGCTCTACAAGGTCGGCTGGCTGGCGATCCCGATCATGGCGCTGATCACGTTCCTGATCGGCGCCATCATCGCCCAGCAGGGCTTCTTCCACTTTCGCAAGTTCGGCGCCGAGTCCTACACCGTCGACATGGTCGGAATTCTGGTGTTGCGCGAGATTGGCGTACTCATCGTCGCGATCATGGTCGCCGGCCGTTCCGGCAGCGCCTATACCGCCGAGCTCGGTTCAATGAAAATGCGCGAGGAGATCGACGCGCTGAGCACCATGGGTCTCGATCCCGTCGCGGTGTTGATCCTGCCGCGGGTCGCCGCATTGGTGATTGCGCTGCCGATCCTGACCTTCATTGGATCGATCGCCGGGCTCTATGGCGGCGGTCTGGTCGCCCAGTTCTACGGCGGCATGGCGCCGGCCGTCTACATCGAACGGCTGCACGAGGCTGTCTCGGTTACCTCCTTCAAGGTCGGAATCCTCAAGGCACCCTTCATGGCGCTGGTGATCGGGATTGTCGCCTGCGGCGAAGGGCTGCGCGTGCAGGGAAGCGCCGAGTCGCTGGGCAAGCAGACGACGACGTCCGTCGTGAAATCGATTTTCCTCGTCATCGTTCTCGACGGACTGTTTGCGATATTTTTTGCGTCGATCGGGATGTAGCTATGTCCGACGGGTCCATCGCCATCAGCGTCAGGGATCTCGTGGTCGGTTTTGGCCGGCATACCGTGATCGACCATCTTTCGCTCGATGTGCGCGCGGGTGAAATTATCGGCTTGGTTGGGGCCTCCGGCGGCGGGAAATCGGTCTTGATGCGAACACTGATCGGCCTGTTGCCGAAACGATCCGGCGCGATCGAATTGGCGGATACTGCGAACGCCGGAACCTGCCGCCGCGGCGTACTGTTTCAGCAAGGGGCGCTTTTCTCGGCCCTGAACGCGCGCCAGAATATCCAGTTTCCGCTGCGCGAAGCGGTGCATCTTTCGCCCGCGCTGCTCGATGAGATTGCCAATGCCAAACTCGAAATGGTCGGCCTGAAGGCGGAGGATGGCGACAAGTTTCCTGCGGAGCTTTCGGGCGGAATGACCAAGCGCGTGGCGCTCGCCCGGGCTCTCGCGCTTGACCCTGCGTTGTTGTTCCTGGACGAGCCGACTTCCGGCCTCGACCCGATCGCCGCCGGGGAGTTCGACGCACTCATCAAGACGCTGCAGCAAACGCTGCGCTTTACCGTCTTCATGATCACCCATGACCTCAACTCGCTTGCAGCTGTGTGCGACCGCGTAGCGGCGCTCGCCGACGGGAAGATTGTCGCACTTGGGCCACTATCGGCAGTACTGGCGTCGGACCATCCATGGGTCAGGGCTTATTTCCACGGCGCACGCGCGCAAATGCTTCACCTTGAAGCCAATTGAGAGAGAATCATGGAAACCCGTGCTCCTTATGTCATCGTCGGTGCCTTCGTCTTGTCGGCGATCGCAGCCGTGTTCGGCTTCGTCTATTGGCTCAACAACACCGGCGGTATCGGCAAGCGCGACAGCTATCAGGTCGTATTCAATGGTCCAGTTCCGGGTTTGCTGGTCGGCGCGGGCGTCCTTTTCAACGGCATTCGCGTCGGCGAGGTCACGTCGCTGCAGATTGTGGCCGACCATCCTCATGACGTTCACGCGACCATCGCAGTTGTGGAGAGTACGCCGGTCCGCGCCGACACCAAGGTGGGTCTCGACTTTCAGGGCCTGACAGGTGTGCCGGTGGTCGCGCTGGAGGGCGGCGAGAATGCGTCAGCGCCGCGGGTGCAGGGCTTTCTCACTGCCGAACAGGGTGCGGGCCAAAGCATGACGCAGGCCGCGCGCGACGCATTGCGCAAGGTCGACAAGGTGCTGTCGGACAACGCCGCGCCGCTTCACGACGCGATCGCAAATTTGAGCACCTTCACCGAAGGGCTTGCGCGCAACACGCCGAAACTGGACGGCATCGTCACCGGTCTCGAAAAGATGACCGGAGCCACCTCGCCGCCGCGCAAGATTGTCTACGACCTGCGCGCGATTGACGTCTTTCAGGCGCCAAAGACCCCTTTGCAGGCCGGTTTGGCTATCGCCGAACCCACGGCCACGGCGCGCCTTCAAACCCAGCGTTTCCTGTTTGCTTCCGATGAAGAGGCGCATGAAGCATTCGACAACGTGCAATGGAGCGACAGCCTTCCGGCGCTCGTCCAGGCAAAGCTGCTGCAGAGTTTCGAAAACTACGATATCGCGCACGCGCCGGTGCGGGCCGATCCGGCTGGTACGCCCGGAATGCGGCTCGTCACCGATCTGCGGCAATTCGAAATCTCGATCGAACCCGATGCCAAAGTGGTCATTTCTCTTTCGGCCAAGGTCATCAACGAGGCAGGAGACGTGAAAGCAGCCCGCATCTTTGAAGCGTCGGCGCCGTTGGACGGCATTACTCCGGCAAAAGCCGCTGCGGCTTTTGATAGCGCCTTTGCCGAACTTGGCCGCAATCTGATCACTTGGGTTGGGTCGGTGCGCTAAGGGTTTGGATCAAGCCGCGGCGCGGCGAGGTCCTCAAACGTTGCTCTTGGGATGGCGCGGCAACGCTAGTGGCTCGTGTTCGGAACGAACATGAGGATCGCGGCGAGGCCCATGACTGCTGTGGCTATCCAACAAAGCGCCAGAATCGGCCGGCTCGACGTGAACTGACCCATCACACTTCTTTTCGAAGCAAGGAGGATGATAACGACCATGAGCGGGACGGCGACGACCCCGTTGATCACCGCGCTCCAGAACAGTGCTTTCATCGGGCTGATCGGCGAATACTGGATCACCATGCCGGCGAGCACGCTGACGGCGATGACGCCGTAGAAGCCCCGCGCATCGGTTGCTTTTCTTTCAAGGCCGGACTTCCAGCTCATGGCTTCCGCCAGGGCATAAGCGGCAGAACCTGCAAGCACCGGCACGCCGATGAGACCGACGCCGAGGATTCCCATCGCAAACAGGACAAAGGCAAAATCCCCGGCGAGCGGCCGGAGCGTGCTTGCCGCTTCGGCTGCCGTTTGAATGTCGGTGATCCCCGCGACGTGAAGGGTTACCGCGGTCGCCAGAATGATGAAGTAGGCGGTGATATTGGAGTAGAACATTCCGCTCCACGTGTCCCATCGTATTCGTCGCAGTTCGGCCGGTGCGGCGGCCGGGTCGCGCAACAGCGGCCTGGCAGACGGGTTGGCCAGCATGTCTTCCACTTCCTCCGAAGCCTGCCAAAAGAAAAGGTAGGGACTGATCGTGGTTCCGAATACGCCGACGACGACCGCGGCAAAATCCGAACTCAAGGTCAGCTTTGGCCACACCGTTCTCAGCGCAGCCTCGCCCCACGGAACGTCAACTGTGAACAGCACGGCGGCATAGGCCAGGAGTGAAAGGGTGAGCCATTTCAGGAAGAACACGTAGCGATGATAGGGCACGAACACCTGGAGCAGCAGCGTCACGACGACGAAGATCGCTGTCATGACATGCCGGTCGACGCCGCTGACGAGCTCGGCGACTTCGCCCATGGCGGCAACATCGGCAGCAATGTTTAGAGTGTTCGCGACCAGTAGCAGCAGAACCACGCATTTGAGCACGATGGGTGGAAACGCAGCCTTGATATTGGCTGTCAGTCCTTTGCCGGTAACTCGCCCGATCTGCGCGCATATCGACTGAATCGCCGACATGAGAGGGTATGCCAACGGCATCGTCCACAGCATGTTCAGACCGAACTGTGCTCCGGCCTGGGAATAGGTGGCAATGCCGCTGGGATCGTCGTCGGCGACACCGGTGATGAGCCCCGGCCCCAACCTGGAGAGTGGATGCTCCTTCAGGCGAGCCCAGAGGGCGTGAGCCCGACTTTTTGGTCCAGTGTCCCGCGCGTTCTCTTCGGACAGGTTCACCACGGTGCTTGGCCTGACGAGCTGCGACGACTCGAATCTTGCGGGATAGTAGCCGATTTGGTTGCGCCGCCCAAAATGGCGGTTGAGGGGTCGGATGAAAGGTTAGGGATAATTGGGGCTCATAAGCGCTGAGGAGCGAGTTACCTGGACGTAACCCGAGGGCCGCGGCTCGCATCGCGCGACCCCGCCCGGATTGAGGCATCAATCAGAAGCCGTAGAATTTTTCACGCAACGCGCTTTCGTAGGCTTTCTTGGCGGTCTTCACGCGGCTGCGAATTTCGTCTTCCTTGAAATGGGCGTTTTCCCATTTGTCCACTTCCGCGACCGTGTGGTTGACGGAAGCCAACGCTTCCTCCTGCCTGATCGCGGTGATCCATTGCTCGACCGCTGCAATGTAGGCTTTCTGCTTTTGATCCAATTCTGCATGGTTCTGCGGCATTTTGAGATTCCTCTTGTGCGAAGATGATGTGACGTGAGCGCGCCGCAAGCGCGAGCAAAATGGATCGTACCCGAGCGGGGCGTGTGTTCGCTTGATCTTCCGCAAACGGCTTGACGAATACCGGACGAATTGGATCGTCCCCAAACTGGTTGACGGATTTGCAAATAGCTGGCGGACGAGCTAGCTGAACAAGTGAGCGAGCCAATAGGCAGCGCCCGCGGCTAAGCCACCAACCATAAGCGTCTGCAGCGCGGACTTTGGCTTGCTCGTGCCTGTGAAATGGCCCTTGATTGCGCCGAAGCACAGCAGAGCCAAACCTGTGGCGGCAACCGAAATCTGCAACGCGGTCGTGATGTTGTGCGTTAACATATAAGGCACAAGCGGAATTAGCCCGCCGATGATGTACGAACCTCCGATAGTGGCAGCGCTGATCGGTGCACGCTTCGGATCGGGGCGTTCGAGACCGAGTTCGAAACGCATCATGAAATCGACCCAGCGCCTCCGGTCGGCCGCGATTGCGCGCACGACGCTCTCTAGCGCTCTCCCTTCCAGTCCATATCCCCGGAAGATCGTTTCGATCTCCTCGATCTCCTTTCCTTTCAGGTGATCGATCTCATAGTTCTCTCGGCGTTCTTCCGCCGCGTAGTGCTCTGCGTCCGTTCGCGCCGCAAGATAGCCGCCGAGCCCCATGGCAATCGCACCGGCCACGACCTCTGCAAGTCCTGCCGTGACGATCACGTCAGTACTGACAATCGCAGCCGAAAGTCCGGCCGCCAGCGCAAACGGAACGGTCAGGCCGTCGGCCATGCCGATCACGACATCGCGGACGGATTCCGATGCGGTAAAATGCTTCTCGATGTGCGGTGTGGCAGGCATGATGATCGTTTCGGTTTCAGCCCGACTTCCGTAGACGCGGCAGCATCCGTTTCAGTGTGCCGTCGCTAAAAACGATGTGATGCACGAGCGCGGCGGTCATGTGGAATGCGGCCAAGATAATGAGGAGGTTGGCCAGGATCTCGTGCACTTCCTTGAGGCTGTGCGCGAACGCCTTATCGGCGACCCAGGGCGACGGAATCGCCGCCAGGCCGAAGAGCGGCAAAGAATGACCTCGCGCGAACTGCAGTGCGATCCCGAGCAAAGGAACCAGCACCAACAACCCGTAGAGCGCGTAATGCATCACCCGGGATACCGGATCGGTCCACTCGATCAGCCATCTGCCGAATTCAGTAGGAGGGCTTTTGGGAGGAGGATTGGCGATGCGCCACGGTATCCGCAGGAACGCGATCACCAAGATGGCCAATCCGACCCAGATGTGAATCAGTAACCCGGATTCCCGGGTTCGTCCCTCGGCAAGCTCGTCGCCAAATGTGCCCAGCGCCCAGGCGACGATTACGAAAGCAACGGTTATCCAATGCAATGTCTTGGCAACGCGGCCGTAGTCTTCGCTCTCGACGTTCTTCATGCTTCACCCTCTTGATTCAAAGATAGTCCGGCCCGAGCGAGTGAAGTTGATTTGAATCAACGTTAGCGCCCCGATGGGCGCGGGAGATGGATTCGATTAATCGTTGAAGGGGTGAGGAAAGCGCACAATCAATCCGGAATGACAGGCGCTCCGCTCGTTGCGGCTACCCGCTCGATGAAAGGATACCAGAGAGGCTCGATTTACAGTTCGTGACGCGCTGCCGTTCCTGAAACAGGCACTGGCGTAACGATCATCGAAATCTGCTCGTCTGGTGAACGGGATCGCGCGCGACGAAAGGCGAAAGCGCGGCCCGACCTCTATTGCCTGGCCTTACTTCTTCATCTGCATGATGAACGCGGCGATGTCCTCTGCTTCACTTCTCCTGATCGGCAGATCGGGCATTGTCGAATGCGGAAGCATCAGGAAATCGGCAATCACTTTGGAGCTGACGCCGGGTTTTTCGGCAATTTGTTCAAACGGAGTCGCTCGCCTTGCCTTCGCCGCGGGCGTACCAATGGTGTGGCACCCCGCGCACCATCGCGCGGCGAGCTTTTCTCCGCGATCCGCGTCTTGCGCCAAGGCCGCATTTCCATAGAAGACAACCGCGACTGCCAGTTTTATCGCCATAATGCGCATCTTGGCCTCTCACCCGTTTCGATCGCCGGTTAACGCCGCCATTGGTTGGCCATCCCGCTCACACCAAGGAAGAGTCGCCGAGCGGGCTGGGGTATGCGCTTTCGGACTAACTTATCTTGCACCTCGAAACGATGCCAGCCGCGATCTGCAACGTAGAGCCAATCGCCCAGCCAGATCAGAATGGTGCCGGCGGCGTCAGAATGATGTTCGTAGTCGAAACGGTGGCGCGCATACGCAGCTTAAAAGGATGCTTCAATTCGAACGGTGCAGCAGCCGCTTTCGGAATAGAATCGCCCCGTCGGTGAAACTCGGGATGCAGGCGTGACCTTTTGCAAAAATGCGCAAGCGTCCCAATGCCGCATCGTTGAAACCAAACAAGCGCTCGTAATCCTTGCGCGTGATGTGATGCAGGGCACCCTCGGGCAATTCGTCGAGTGTCCGATCAAGTTCGGGAAGCGAAAGGATCTGAGGTCGCATCCGGGATGTCCTCCAAGATGCCAACCTAGAACTCAGGTCGGGGCATCACATTGATCCAACTCAAAGGCGTTGGGACGCCAGGGCTTAGGGACCCCAAGCTGATCCGAGATGCGATCGCGGCGCAGCCACCATTCCCAACAAATTTCCACTGTGAACGGCACGTTTCGCGATCAGTCTCGGGTCCAAAGCGATCAGTTGCCTGAAGCACGCATTCGCGTGCCTGGAGGATTACCAAAAGCGCAAAAGTGTCTCACTAAACGGCCGAAAATCGGCCGGTGAGACAAACAGGAGAAATGACCTCGGAAAATCAAAGCAGAAATAGCCAGATGGTGGGGCCGGCAGGACTCGAACCTGCAACCAGACCGTTATGAGCGACAGGATATCGACCGGCTTCGTTGATTTTTCTGCATTTTCATTTGAATTCGTTTCTGGTGCGAGACTGGTGCGGTAGGCCCGTGAGCGTAATCCCAACTCATCGGGACCCGGTATTTGAAGTTGACACATATCAAGAGGAAAAATGGGGAGGCGTGTTAGGGGCTCAAATGGGGTTTAGTTCGTTTATGGAGATGAGCAATGCACGCGCAGAGCAATATCCACTTCTATGTAAATTGGGCCAAGGAACGACTGGATGAAATGGAGGCCGTACTGACGTCGCTTGAAAGCAGGATTGGCGAGGTTCAGTCCGATGCTCGCGACAAGGCGAACAAGGCACTCGCCGACATGCGCAAAGGTCGTGATATTTTCCGGGACACTGTCAAGAAGCAGGCAGAGGCCAACGAGGCCGCGTGGATGAGCGCCAAGGCAAAGCTTGAGCCGGAGTGGAATACGTTCGAGGCCGAGGTCAAGAAATTCGTCGAGACCTTCGGCAAGCAAGTCGAGCAGCAGCGGGCGACATTCAAGCTTCAGTCTGCGGCCCAACTGAAGGCGTGGCGCGAAGCCGCCGACAAGCTTGCCGGCGATACCAGGCAATTCGCCACCGAGCGTCAGGCCGAAATCGATACCGCCGTGAAGCGCATGCAGGCCGACGCTGCCGCTGCGGAGGAAAAACTCCAGAAGCAGATGGAGCAGATGGAGACACAGTCATGGTCCGCGCTGATGGCGGTTTTGACCGAAACCCGCGCTGCGTTCGATCGCGCCAACCAGGCGGCGCGCGAGGCGTTCAAGCGAGCTGCCTGATCCAGACACGTTCTCGTTCGGAGAGGCCGCCGGGAGGCGGCTTCTCCTATTGGAGATGCGAAACGGCCGCAGAGGAGCAGCTGCGATGAGCAGCATGGATATGGATCCCCGGGATGAGCGATCAGGTGATCCGAAAACCGCCGTCGGCAACGGGCCGCACGTCAGCTTTTGGATCAGGGAGTTACCTTTCAGCCTGGTGTTGCTCCTGACCTTGCTCGGCGTCGCCTATACCAGTCTGCTGAAACAACCGATCATGGGCTATTGGGAGCTTCTGGCGCCGGTGATTGGATTAGTCTGTGTTGGCTCCGGATGGTCGAGCGCCAACGACAGAAACGCGCGAATGCAATTGATAGCCACCCAGGCGCTGCACTGGGCAGCGTTCCTGCTTGTGATGAATATGATCCTTTTGCCTAGCGTCCAGACGATACTCAATGCCAATGCGACCGGGCTCGCCGTTCTCATGTTGTTGGCGCTCGGCACCTTTACCGCGGGTGTTCATATCCTTTCTTGGCAGATATGTCTTCTCGGGATCATCATGGCGCTCTGCGTTCCGGTGGCGGCGTGGATCGAAGCTTCAGCTCTGATTGTCGCGTTGATTTCGATAGCGGCACTCGGAATCGGGGTTGTGCTCTGGTGGCAGTGGCACGAGAGCCGTGCTCAAAAAACCTGAGCGAACGGGCCAATCAAGCGCCGACCTTCGATCAATGTCCAGAAAGAGCAATTGCACCGCTTCAGTTCGCAGCCGATTGCGCCGAAATGAGGCTGCGCCACGCAAGGCCCGGACCATAAAAGCCTGCCATCGCCAAGGCTGTGGCGGGACAGCCTTCGCTACGATAGGGCTCGGCCAGCCGTAGCTTGCGGAACGCAAGCGAAGGCTGGTGGGCCCGGCAGGACTCGAACCTGCAACCAGACCGTTATGAGCGGCGGGATAACGGCCAGCTTCGTTGGATTTGCTACGTTTTCGTTCCAGTTCGATCGCGTTCGTTGCGTTTCGTTCAGGTCGTTTCTGGTGCGAAGCTGGTGCAGTTATTGGCCGGCAGCGGATTTTGAGTCCACCATTCGGAGGTTCGGTCCCTCCCGGCATCCATGATTGAAGGCGATCTTCGTTACAACCGAAATGGCTCACTCATCGGATTGCGGGAATTATCTAGTCTGCTTGCAGTCATTCCCCATTCGTCCGAGAACCGCACCATCCACGCGAAATGAAAATGAAGAAGAAGATTCGCCCGCGTGCAGATTGGGCCGTCATCATCCTGCCTTTGTCGGCAGGATTGCGGGCCATTGATGACCGGCACCACGGAAGTTCGCTGGAAAATAGGGCCTGGCTCACGCTGATTGCTTGCGATATTCGGCTGGCGTGACGTTCATGTGTCGACGAAAGACCCGGTTGAGGTGGCTCTGATCCGAAAACCCGCTCAGCAACGCGATCTCCTTTAGCGCCAGGCGATCCTTGCGAAGGTGCTGGCACGCGCGTTCCACCTTGCGGTTCAAGACGTAGGCATGCGGCCGCATGCCGTAATGCACATGGAATTTGCGCGCGAACTGGACCGGCGTGCAGTTGCAGATGTTGGCCAATTCCTCGAGCGTGATGTTCTTGGAGATGTTCTGCTCGATATAGTCTTCGATCAATCTCGCGTGGGCCGGCCTGAAACGTCCCTGCGAGCAGGGCATTCTGAAATGCACGGAGGCATATTTTCGCAGGATGTGAACGCTGGCCTGAAGCGCCAGCGCGTCGTAGCAGAGACGCCCACCCGGACCTCCCGCCGCAACCTCCTGAACCATTTGATCGCTGATCCAGGTCAGGACCGGATCGTCGATCTTGAGCAGGTCGTGCAGTTCGACGGTCTGTGCATCGCGATCGAAAGCCTCGCCCGCAGTCTTCGCCATGAGGGTCGGCGAGATGTAGAAATGGCTGACTTCGATGTCATGGCTCCATCGCCAGTTCGAGGCTTCCGCACGGGTCAGTAGCGTGGTGACACCGCGGCCGACATGATCCTGCTTCCACGCCCCGGTGACGCGGCGGTTCATCGACGTCGTCCCTTCCCGGTAAACGACGATCAAAAAATTCTCGGACGGGGGGACCCAGATATCGGACGGCGCGTAGCGGAACACCCGCAGCCGGAAATCAGCCTTTCCCACCGCAACACTGTCCAACATCAGTTCGCCGGGGGCATAGCGAGGCAGCTCCTCGACCGTGATGAATTGGCCCATCGCGCAGTCTCCTCCGTGCAACTCTTTGGCGCGGTTGACCGCTGCTTCTTCTCGTTCACCGAATGGCAGGTCCGCAGGATAAGCCGCTTTTGCCATTTGCCAAGGGAACTCTGCCGGCTCTCGGTGGCTACGGCGAGCGCTTGCTGCTCCGTCCAAAGGATTGTCGGTTTTGTTCAAGCCCGCAGCACCCGCTCCCTCGTAGCCTCCCTCACGTCTCGAGCAAGATCGGGAAGAACGGCGCAAGAGCCAAGTCAAACAAGAGCCGTAGGCCACAAGAAGCCGCCGACCTGCCGGGACCGACATTGATACGACGCACCAACCTCCCGATCACACGACGGGTGGGGAAGGTCGCGTGCGCCTTGCAGGCACCAGGAGGGAAGGAAATGACGGAAGCCGCGACCAAGTCCAATGGAAGCAACGGCGCGCATGCGACGGCAAAGTTCGATGCCGTGGTTGTCGGAGCCGGCGTCGCCGGGCTCTATGCGCTCTATCGTCTGCGCGAGCAGGGATTGAAGGTGAAGGCCATCGATGCCGCTTCGGGCGTAGGCGGCACCTGGTACTGGAATCGCTATCCGGGCGCGCGGTTCGATTCGGAAAGCTACATCTATCAGTATCTTTTTTCCGAAGAGCTCTACAAGGGATGGAGCTGGAGCGAGAAATTCCCCGGCCAGCCGGAAATCGAGCGCTGGCTGAACTACGTCGCCGACCGCCTTGACCTCCGCGAGGACATCCAGTTCAGCACCGCGGTGAAAAGCGCGCACTTCAACGAGGCAACGCAGCGTTGGCTGGTCACGACCGACAAGGGGGACGTGATCGACACCCAGTTTCTGGTCACTTGCTGCGGCATGCTCTCGGCCCCTCACGTGTCGTTCCCGGGACAGGAGACGTTCAAGGGGGAGCTGTTCCACACGGCGCGCTGGCCCAAGCAAGCGGTCGACTTCGCCGGCAAGCGCGTCGGCGTCATCGGCAACGGGGCAACCGGCATCCAGGTCATTCAGACCATCGCCGGCGAGGTCGGTCATCTCAAGGT
>Ga0070741_10003321_pt1 | contig 40284 bp, 34 predicted proteins | sample Coa_R1_4_FD_66440 | JGI IMG/M metagenome (GOLD analysis project Ga0070741, IMG submission 66440) | Surface soil microbial communities from Centralia Pennsylvania, which are recovering from an underground coalmine fire - Coalmine... | ecosystem: Environmental > Terrestrial > Soil > Unclassified ...
TCTCGACGTTCTGCATGAGTTGTTATCCCAAGTTCGGGTTGACTAACGCCGGCTCCGGCTCCTTCACCGAAATGTCGCGCAGCCAGCCTTCGTTCTCCAGCTTGATGTGCTGGATCAGCACCGCATTGGCATTCGCGTCAAAATCGCCGAGCGCCTGGTACTCTGAGACCCAGCAGCGGAATATCTGGTAGGAAATGACCTTCTGTCCGGCCTCGTTGAATACATCGATGGTGATGTCTTTGCGAAAGTCTTTCAGCGACGATTCCAGGCCAGGACCGGCATGAAAGTTCCACACCTTGGTGGCCCAGGCCTCAAAATCGGTGTCATGCGTGACGCCGCGCTCCAGTGTAATGGCTTCAAACTTGGTCAGCCCCGGTGACTTGTAAGGGCTGCTGGGGTCGCCGCCTTCGCGATGTTCCACCGGCGCGGTGGTTCTTTTCAATGCGCTCATCTTACTGATCCCAGCTACATAGCTGGAGCTGTTACCGAATTTAAGCCTGAACTTGAAGTTCTTATACGGATCGAAGCGTAACGGCTGTTTCGTGAATGGTGGCATTGCATCCTCTCTTAGGCAGGAATCTGTCCTGCAAGTTGCTGGATCTGGATAATCACAAATTCCGCTGGCTTCAAGGGCGCGAAGCCCACAAGGATGTTGACAATCCCGCGGTTGATCTCAGATTGGGTATTGATTTCCGAATCGCATTTCACCAGGTAGGCTTGGTCCGGAGTCTGGCCCTGGAACGCGCCCTGGCGAAACATGTCATGCATAAAGCTGCCGACGTTCATGCGGATCTGCGCCCAGAGCGGTTCGTCGTTGGGCTCGAATACCACCCACTTGGTGCCGCGAAACAGGCTTTCCTCTAAAAACAGCGCCAGCCGCCGCACGGGAATGTACTTCCATTCAGAATCCTGCACATCGCTGCCGAACAGCGTGCGCGCTCCCCAGCTCACATTGCCGTATACGGGGAAATTGCGCAGGCAGTTGACGCCCAGCGGGTTGAGCACTCCGTTCTCGCGATCTACCAGGTTGTAGACCAGTTGCGGAACGTTGCGCAGTTGGGTATCCACACCGGCGGGCGCCTTCCACACGCCCCGGCTTACATCGGTCGCCGCCCAGAGGCCAGCGATGGTGCCGCTCGGTGCAATATCGCGCAAACGGCTGCCGTTCAGCGGATCAGGGATGCGCACGCGTGGAAAATAAATCGCAAGATTGCGGTCGCGCAGAGTGTCGTGCTGCGTCATCCACGTCTGCATGCCGGGAACGTCATTCACAGTTGATGGTATGTCGACGATGAACATCGCCCGGTGAGCGTCGCAATAGGTGGTTGCTTCCGAGATCACAGCCTGCATTGGAGTGTCATTGAGCTTGGCCGCGGCGGGAATACAGAGGATATTAAAGAGATCGACATCATCAAGCGCATAGAAGCCTGTCTTGCTGGCTTCCAGCCCCCGGATGGCAACATCGTCTATTGCAGTGTCGTCCTTTCCTCCCGATAATTCATATTGCTGAACATTGGCTGCGCCAGCGGCGTTCAGAAGCAGGGCAGTTGCCAGCACATCCGGGGGGACGCCACCATCCGTAAAGGTCAGCTTGACGTTAGGATCGAAGTTATTACCGCCGCGACCCGCAAGAACACGGAAGAAGTAGGGATTCGCTGTAACCCCTGCGCCGCATAACTGCACCGTGGCGCCCGCAAAGAGCGGATTACTGGGATCGGCGGCGCGGATGGCTGCTTCCAGAAAGGGACGCAGGCTGGGATAGTCGGGGGGCGTTGGGCTTCCGAAGTAGTCCAGCTTACAGGTTTTGGCAGGGCCGCCGGTCGGAGTGATCTTGCATGTTGCGCCCGTCGTTGGCACATTTGGAACCACTGGCAGAGAGCCGCCCACGGTGCCTGTGGCCTGGGGCCTCTTCGTCGAAGCGCCGGCGACCACGTAGACAATTCGCGACCCATTATTTACCACGTCTACCGCGTAGCCGACATCGCCTGTGGTCATATTCAAGTTGCGAAATACTTCGCTCTGCAGCACTTTGCCGGTGGCATCCACCTCGCTGATAGAGAGATTGAATAGCTTTGTGGGATCGCTGGTGTCGTAATCCACCTCCAAGCGAACGTTGTTGGCCCAGGCCCCTGGGTTATCGAGCGTGCGGTCACCAATCTTCTGGCCGGCGTGGGCGGTGAAGACAGTGGCGGCGGCCGTATCAGGAACGTCTTTTGTTGCCGTCTTGGCATTCTTTCCGGTTACGCGCACGGCATAAGCCTCGGCCCCGCCATTGAGGAAGAATTGCTGGATGGCATAGCTACCTTCGCTGGTTGTGTCCAATCCTCCCAGCAGCCGTTCGAAATCCGACATGCTCAGCAGGTGCACCGCGTAGTTCACGGGACCGCGTTCAAATGTGTCAATAAAAGCCGCGATCGACGTGGCCACACCGGTGATGGTGTGCACTCCGCTGGGAATCTCTTCCACGTAAACGCCGGGATAGGTCGGGGTAATGGGCATCGATCTTCTCCTTATCTTTGAAACTGTCTCTAAAAATTTTCGAAGCTATCTCAATTGCATTCCCATTCACTGGGTCCGGTCACGTTTCACCTTTTATTGTGGCGGCTTTGATGACCTCTAATTTGTCCACGGGCACAATGAGCGACTGGGTCCTTACCACCTCAATCACGGCAAAAAAACGGGACCTGAGACCGGAGTCGGAGAAGTCAACAATCGTGCCTTCCAACTCTGTTTCTTCCAGAATTGAAGGCAATGCCCCGCCGGAGCTGGGCAAGAATACGTCCGACACCTGAAATCGCACCTTGTCTCCTGCCCGCGTATTGCACCCCCGCATAGCAGCTTGCATCGCAAGCATCTGTGACTTGTTAATGCACGAACGCGGCCATTAGTCTCCCGTTCCACCCACACCCGCAAGACCGGCATTGTTGGCAGAGCGATCTAGTTGCAGATAAATAAGTTAAGGGTCCTGATGTGCGAAATGCAGAGTGCGCGGCAGGCGCTTGTTCCAGGACTTGCCGAATGCTATGTCTGCAAGTTATGACAGTGCCGAAGCCGGGCATGGAGCCGGTTGCGATGCAGACGGAGCTTTTGCAGAGAAGTGCGAAGAGCAGAAGCAAAGGCTTATGGCGATTCAGAGTGCCGAAGGTTTCGCACTGAAAGAAATTGCAGCGCCTCACCAAACTTTGCAGTCAGAAATCGCAGTGGAATTTTGCAGTGACAAATGTTTCGATGTGGAGAAGGTTATCTGCTGGAAGGGCTTACACCCAGAGCGCGCATCTTGTAATAGAGTGTTCGTTCACTGGTATGCAGCATCTGGGCCACGGCCCTACGTGTGGGGCCGCCAACACTGATGGCGGATTGCAAGACCCGTTTTTCAATTTCCTGAAATGCCTTCGCGTATGGAATGCCGCGGCTGGAGATTGCCTGCCACATGGCACCGGCCGCTTCCGCCAGCAGGTCCGTGTCAGCCGGAGCATTTTCCGGCACGGATTGCGCTATCCAATCCGCCACGCCCAGCGAGGTGCCCTGGGTTTTTAGGAACAACATGCGCTGTACTGCGTTCTCTAACTCCCGGACATTTCCCCGAAACGTCTTGGCCTGAAGAAACGAGATCAGGGGAGACTCAATCTGCAGGATGGGCTGATAGAGCCGGCTGTGCCGCCTGGCCAGAACCAGAATAAGATTTGCCAGGTCAGCCCCGCGTTCGCGTAGAGGAGGCAAACACAATTTGACGACATTAAGACGGTGAAACAGGTCTGAGCGGAAGCGCCCTTCCCGGACCATGGGCTCAAGCGGCTGATTGCAGGCGGCGATGATGCGCACATCAATGCCGACTTCGCGGTCTGAACCCACCGGACGCACCGTCCCTCGCTGGATCACATCCAGCAGTTTAGGTTGCAGATGAGCGGGCAGGTCGTTTACATCGTCGAGAAAAAGCGTACCATGCTGGGCCGCCTGGAAAAGCCCTTTCCGGTCTGCCACCGCGCCTGAAAATGCCCCCCGCCTGTGTCCGAACAACTCGCTTTCAGCCAGCGACTCGTTGATGGTGCTGCAGTGAACAGTAACAAAAGAAAAGGGACTGCGCTTCTGATCGAGCTGATGTATGCCTTGCGCGAGCAACTGCTTACCGGTCCCCGTCTCTCCCTGAATCAGGACCGTAACATCGCTGACCTCTGCGGCTTTCTGCGCTCGCCGCAGCACGGCCATGACGTTAGGGGAGCATGAACAAATGCCCAAGCCATCAAACGTCTTTCTCAGGACATCGTCTGACAGAGGGTCGATCATCCCGCACTTCCTTTCAAGTCGGCTCCGACGGCAGGGGAAACTCACCTCTCCAACGCTTTGAGTAATGTTTCTGGAACTGAGCCGGCCACCGGTACTTTCTGGAGTAGTGCATTTTAACTCAAGAGCGTTTCAATGCAAGACATTTGCCGACAAGCAAAGCTCGATTTTTACAACCCATTAATATGACAAAATTCGCCTGTGGAAAACGAGAGCAGGATGCCGGTGGACAGGCCGGATGCTAAATGATTAGCAGCAAATGTGTTGCTGAACAAAAGACTTGGTAGCGCTAACGGGAATCGAACCCGTGTTTTAAGATTGAGAATCTCACGTCCTAACCCCTAGACGATAGCGCCACTCGGCCGGATCATAAAAATTATAGCAGCAATCCGGTTTGATTCGAGCAGCTCCCACTCGCGCGCCGTCTGATATCGGGGGTGAAAGGTTACCGTTCGTCTTCGCCGGCCCACAGGTCGATGCCCCAGATTGAGGCGCCGGGTTCAACACATTCAAAGCCCACCTGTCCTTCTCGTTTCTCTTCGCGAGTGCCGACCCAGGCCACACGGTACATGGCTTTTTCTTTGCCGCGCTGGATGGTTACGACGTCGCCGGCCTTGATCGTGTTGCGGATGCCACCCAGCCGCGCTCCACGCGGACTTACGTTCAGTGTGCATGCCATTTCGGTTTTGTTGCGCTTATCCGTATCCACAATAATGACCTTTACAGGAAGCGCAATCGGTGTACGTTGTTCACGGCGTTTACCCATGTTCGATATGTTCCGTTCCGGGAAATTTTTGCAGGCTTCAGCGCGCACCGCACCACTACGGCCGCAGAGGGAAAAATTGCTGAAAACCAAGGAGGAGGCAACAATCGTAATCCAAAAAGCCCAATCCTGCAAGAACTAAAGTAACGGATATTTCCGCTTCTGGTACTTGAAAAAAGCTCTTAGCTGTTAGCTCTAAGCCTTTAGCTTCCAACCTATGCCGACCTTGAAAATTGCCTGGGAGGCAAAGTATTCAGGACATAGTGATCCAGGTTTCCCCGGCTGTGTTGAAACTCGATATCGAAAACTGCTTCTTTAGAATCCGCGTCGATCCGCGTCCATCCACGGCGAAAAGTCTTTGCTTTTGCCTTGAAATTTGAAATTGAATTTAATGTCCCTGCGTCTCCAGGAATTTCTCCACTTCCAGGGCAGCCATGCAGCCGGTACCGGCGGCTGTGATGGCCTGCCGGTAGCGCCGGTCCTGCACGTCTCCACAGGCGTAAACTCCCGGAATTTTTGTATGGACATAATCGCGCGTCAGCAGATAACCATCTTTATCCGTTTCCAGCGCCCCGTTAAATATTTTTGTATTAGGAATGTGGCCAATCCCCAGGAACATGGCGCTGGTGGGCAGCACGCTGGGCTGGCGGGAAACGACATTGCGCAACTTCAATGCCGTCACCTCTTTCTTGTTGACGTCGAGCACGTCTTCGACGATGGTGTTGGGCAGGAAAGATATTTTTTCATGGCTGCGGGCGCGGTCAAGCATGATCTTGGAGGCGCGGAAGTGTTCGCTGCGATGGATAATCGTCACTTTGGTGGCAAATCGGGTCAGGAACAGCGCTTCTTCCATAGCCGAGTCACCGCCGCCGATCACGGTGACCTCTTTTCCCGAAAAGAAAAAACCATCGCAGGTAGCGCACGAGGTGACGCCATATCCAATGAGGGCCTGCTCGCCGGGCAGGCCGAGCCAGCGTGCGCTGGCGCCGCTGGCGATGATGAGTGTGCGCGTCAGGACCTCGTCTTTGCCCACCTTCACCGCAAAAGGCTTCTTGGTCACATCCACTGAGACGGCGTGTTTCAATTCGATCTCCGCGTCGAAGCGCAGCGCCTGCTTCTTCATATTTTCGATCAGCTCGGGTCCATGAATGCCGTCAGGGAAGCCGGGAAAATTTTCCACCAGGGTTGTCAGTGAGAGCTGGCCGCCGGGTTCATGTCCTTCAAGGACCAGTGGCTTCAAATTGGCGCGAGCGGTATAAATGGCGGCGGTCAGCCCGGCGCAGCCGGAGCCGAGAATGACCGTGTTACGAATCGAATCAGGCATAAGTGTTGGATTCCAGATTCCCTTTAAAGTTTCAGACCAGGATTTCGCAGAATTGTGTAATTGGATGATTGTGTAATCGAGTAATTGCAGAGATGCATGATTGGATGGTTTTCAATACACAATTACCCGATTAGGCAATTCTACAATTCTTCATTCAATCGTAAATCGTACTTCGTAAATCGTAACTCCCCTTACGGCTGTTTGCTCGAGGGGGCGGGTTGCGCAGGCTTTGTCCCCTTGCGCGTTTCAGGCCCATTGGATTTCTGGCCGACTCCCAGCCTGCGCAAGTCAGCGGGAACGGTGGTGCGCACATTCAGCGCCGCGCGATAGCGGCTCAAGATGCTTGAGGCCTGCTGAAACAGCGGATCATACGCATGCTGGTCGGCTCCCGGGCAGCGCGCCAGCGCCACCGACGATTTTCCAAAGCGCTCAATGCGGACCCGGTCCACCGGGGTATCCGACTTCAGCACCTGCGCGGGGTCGGCCCCGGCAGACACCTTATCTTCCATGGATACCTGGATCACGTCTTTCATCTCGCGCGAGCGGAACACCAGCGTTTCGATGATGCCCCCGGCATCCACGCTCATGGAGTATTGCACGCTCACGAAAGGCGACTCTGCCGGAAACTCCCGCCGGATGCGCACCCAGTTCGAAGGGCCGCTGTCTTCACTCACAACCGGAGCCCCTCCCAGTACGGAGCCCAGCGCCTCGGGCGGCTCGGTCATGGTGGTGCGTCCGCGCGACACTTCAAAATCAGGCGCAAAATGGATCTTCGCCGGCAATCGCCCCAGCGCCGCGCCCAACTCCTGTTTCTCCGTGTCCGACGGCGAGCATACGTTTAAGTAATTGATCTTGATCTGCGCATTTTTATCTTCCCCGGCCTGCTGCGCCCATCCCATGGCGCCGGCAAGAATGGCAGACAAGAAAAGGGGAATCAATAGCGGTTTCTTCAGCACGAACAAGATTGTATTCGTCGCCGGCCCTACTGGCTAGAAGAATTGAATCGGAGAAGAATTGATTCAGCGGGTCATTGAATTATTGGGTCATTAAAAGGCGAAGAATTGAATGAGAAGAAGAATTGCGCAATTGCATCATCGGGTCATTGTGTAATTGCGTGATTTGATGGTTTTCAATTACACAATGACCCGATTACCCAATTCTACATTTCTCTCAATCTTTCTTTCCTTCTCTCCAACCAAGGCTGACGCTCGCCCCCGAGCCCTCGCCTACCTTGCCGGTGTAGGCTCCTCTGGCTTCCTCCGGCTCGAGTCCGGCCATCTCTCGTTTGCGGTTCTGGATCTCGCGCAGGTCGCGCAGAATCTCGGCCTCCATCGTGACGTATTGCTCCTCGTTGATTTCGCCGCTTTCCAGTTTCACTTGCAATTCCAGCAAGCGCTCTTTGATGGGAGCGTCGTCGGTATATTGTTCTTCCGCAATGCGGGCCAGCGTGCGGAAAACAAATTTCATGCCGTCAATGGGCATAAGCAGAAGATCGTCAATCAAAAACATAAGTTCGATTTACGAAGTACGATTTACGATTTTAGATCGTACTTCGCCCTTCTTCCTTCATACTTACGGCGATGTGCCTCTCTCCAGCTTCAACCGTATATTCACGAAGTTATAAGGGGGCCATGGGCCGGTATATTTAAAATTGAGCCGGTCGCCGAATTTCTTCGCGATTTTATTGACAGCGGCGTCGAACGCCGTCTCTCGTTCGCGTTGGATCAGGAATGCGGCGTTCATGATCATTTTATCGCCAATGGGCTTGTTATCGCGCGAAGCTACGCACACCGAGCGCAGCCCATCGTAAATTTCCCGCACAAAATCCGCTGAGCGCTCGACCATGGTTTTTTCGATCATGCGCCCGAGCTGCATGCGGGCAAAATACGTGGATTGCAGGTGCTTTTTGGTCAGCTCCTGGTGGAAGCGGCGGATCTCTTCGTCGTCGCGTTTAAGTTCTTCGATGATGCGGTCGCGGTCCCAGGTGACTTTGAGCCCAAATTCCACCTTGCCTGCCATCTGTTCCAGCACGTCTTTCAGCGAGGCGTAGATGCTCTTAAGCACCTCGCGGATGTCGTCATCGGTGCGAAAGACCGTGCCGAAGCTCATGGGGATGATCGTATGCGTCTTCATCACCAGTTCAATTACGTGCTCGTGGGCCAGAGCATTTTCGCGTGTGGGATCAAAGATAAAGACATTGGTCTTGCTGACCACGGCTGCTATATCGCCATGATGCACGGTGTAAACCTGCTCGCCAAAACCGCCAATGCCGGTACGGCCAAAATTGACGGATTCTTTCATGCCCGGAGCCTGAATCACCCCGTAGACATAACGACCGCCACCGGCTACGGATGCTTCGGGCGGATGTACTGCAGACTTGCGGCGAGGATCCATCAGTTCAATACTGTGGACATCGGCCTCCGCGGCCTTTTCCACCGGCGGCGTGGCTGCGACTGCGGCTGCCATCTGTTCCGACCTGCTGGCGGCCAGCACCGGTTTTAGTTTGGTTCCTCCGCCATCGTTGTTGTTCCGCGCGGCGCCTCTGTCTGCGGCCGCCTTCCCACGCACGGCCGAGCGGGCCTTATTGCCATGTTTGTTGCTAGTTGGCTTCGCCATGATGGTGGTCCTTTAATATGCTCGCTATCGTTGACAAAAACTCTTCAATATCAATCGGCTTAAACAGCACCGCGATTCCCTCGCGATCGGCCCTGTCCACCGCCTCTTTCGAGGCATACCCGGTGAGCAGCACGCATGGAACATCCGGCCTGCGCGCCCGCGCCGCATCAAAAACCTCAAAGCCAGTGCGCTTCTCTTCCAGCGACAGGTCGCACAACAACAGGTCAAAATTGTGCTGGTGCACTTCGTTGACTGCCTGCTTGCAGGTTTCGACAGCCGTGGCGGCATAACCCTGTTGCTCCAGAATCATCCTGTAGGTGAACAGAACGGCCGCCTCATCATCCACCACAAGGATCGATGGTTTGTCACTCATAACGAACACTTGCTCTAACTCTCTGTGCCTCTGAGGTTCTTTACTGGAATTGAGAACTGAGAACTGTTTTTATCTCACCACCGGAAGATCGATCTTAAATACCGTTCCTTTTCCCAATTTGCTCTTGACCCGCATTTTGCCGCTGTGGTTCTCGATGATGCCTTTGACGATCCACAGCCCAAGGCCGGTTCCTTTTTCGCCCTTGGTTGAGACAAAAGGCTCAAAGACAGTCTTGATGATCTCCGGAGGAATTCCGCTGCCCGTGTCGGCAACCGTAAGGCGTACCCAGCCATGAATGCCGTCACCTGCAGGCAGATGGCGTGTACGGATCATCAAGGTGGCGGTTCGGGCGCGAGCGGTTTCCTCCACTTCCTCACCGGAAGAAACCATGCTGTCTTTGGCGTTAATCACCAGGTTCGAGACCACCTGCCGAAACTGGTCGGCAGAGCCGACAATCGGCGGCACTCTGGCCAGATCTTTTTCCAGCCGAATGCCCGAGCGCTCCAGTTGCCGAGAGAACAGCACCAGCGTATCTTCCACCACGCTGTTTACGTCAATCGTGCTTACCTGCTCCGAGTGCCGGTACAGGCCGAGCATCTGACGCACAATACGGGCCACGCGGTCGGTTTCGTTTTTCAGGATTTCATAGATTGGCTGTGCTTCCGGCTTCATTACCCCTTGCATCAGGAAAATGGCATTCTTGATCGCTTCCATGGGGTTATTGACCTCATGGGCAATGGTGCCCGCCAGCCGGCCAGTGGCGGCAAATTTTTCCATCTCAATCAATCGCCGCTCCATCTTGAGCTGTTCCAACTTGCGAAATGCGGAAAGGTCGCGCAGCACGGTAATGGTGTAAGAGACCTGCCCGCGCTTGTCATAAATTTTCCCAGAGCGGGTATCGAAATCAATCTCACCCTTGTTCTCGGTCGAGTAGAGGCGCAAGTTGCCGTCCTGGCGCGCTGAGAACGAAAAGGTAAAGGCCTGCAGATAGGCATCCAGCTTTACCTGGTTGCTTACAATGCGGGGGTCTACCGTGTCCAGGCGAATCGGCCCGCTGGTGGTTTCGTGGATGCGTCCAAACAACTCCTGCGCCAGGGAATCGAGCAGCACCACCCGGGCCGAACCATCGGCGACAATAATCGGGTCGCCGACGTTTTCGATCACCATGTGCATCAGGTCGCGGTCCTGGCGCACCACCTCTTGAGCGTCGCGCAGCCGCTCCATACTGGTGCGGAACTCCTGGTCGGCGCGCCGCAGGTCGGTCACATCGCGCATGACGGTTACCAGCCCGCTGCGCATGCCATCACGGCCGAAGCTGGGGGCGGTCACCGCCTCAAACAGCACCTCTTCACCTTCAATGATGTCTACCAGCGTCAGGTCGCGCGAACCGTCCGAACTGCCTGAGACTGCCATCGAAGACAGCGCCGCCGAAAATAGGAGATTGTTCAGTTCAACCGCCCGGGCTGCGCCCTCGGTCACATCTTTCTCCGGCAACTTGAAAAAGCGCTCGGCAGCGCGGTTTTGCGCTATTACCCGGTGCTGCGAATCGGTCAGGATCACCGGGTCTGCCATGCTCTGCATCAGGGTTTGCATCTGGGCGATGGTTACATCGCTATCGCGCATGCGGTTGTAGTAGTGGTCTACCTTGAAAAGCCGCGAGAGGTATCCGTTAGCAAGATTGATCACCGACCGCAAGTCATTTCTTTGGCGCTCGCTTATGTTGGCCGGCATCTCCACGACGACGGCGCCGGCGTAGGCCCGCATCTCGCAGGTACGGCAAACCTGCGCACCAAGTTCCAACGCTCCCGGCTCATGGAAGTTTTGCACAGCAAGACAGAATCGGTTGCCACGCTCCGCTTCCCAGCAAGCGGTGCGGTTCTGGAAGAGCAAAGGATGGCAATAAAGAGAGCGCCCGTGGGCGCCGGGTTTTGGAATGATTGCGGGCTTCAGCGAACGCAGCACCCCAACCAGCGGGTTTTCTCCCTGCCAGAGTGCGGCTGTGAACTTCTGCTGGTAATTGGAGCTGAAATTGATGCCTGCGGCCGGCTTGATCTCGCCGCTCTCCAGGTCGAGCGTGACAACCAGCGCGCGGGGGAAGCCCAGGGTGACAATCTCTTCCATCAGGATGGGATAAATCTCATCCGAGCGCTCCGCCGAAAGCAGCCTGAAAGCCGCGCGTCCCCTTTCGGGGATCAGCCGGCGTTCAACTTTTTCGACCAGTCGCGGAGCTTGTGCGCGCATTTCCGGAGTTGCCATGCTTCGGTACCCTTTGGACACAACCCTCCAGCATTACCTGCGCGTGGCAGTCCGGCGGCGGGTTGTAGTTTCGATGACCTCGGCGGGCGCCGGGCTTTCTGCCGGCAATTGCGGACGAGAAACCAATCCCACCAGTCCAACGGCATCTGCGTACTTCAGATACGTATCAATCGAAGCGACTACGACGCGCGCCTCTACCGTGATCAGGTCTATGCCGACCAGGGAGATGCGCACCCATGCGTCAATGACAATGCCTTTGTCGAGTACGCGATCCAATACATCAATTAAACTGGATCCGCCTGATACACGTTCAACAGCCATGTTCTCCTCCAGTACTCGGAAATTCCCAGGTACTCCCCTAACTCACGTTCAACTGCTCTACAAAAATATTTTTCAACGGCTTCAACCCGTCACGGCGCCATGGATAGCCGATGACTCAATGGCGCAGTTTATCTTATCGCCTTCTTTTGGCAGTCTTGGCCGAAATCGCCGGTTTTCTTGTTTGCGCCACCCGCCGCACCGCTCCCGGATGCAATCCTATGTGCGAATCGATCGGCTGTGTCAGGTTGGGATCGTGCTTCCACCAGTTCAACCCGATTTGTTCCGCTTTGTCCACCGAACATACCAGCAGGCGAATTCGGATGGTCAGCAGTTCAACATTGGCCAATGAGATGCGCACGTCGCCCGCAATCACCAGACCCTTGTCCAGAATGCGGTCGAGGATATCGATCAGGTTCGTCGTCGTTCCGGAAACAGTAGGGGAGCGTTCCATATGTACAGTTGTACAACTTGGGCGTGCTACTTTAATTGATACGAAGTATTGCCAACCGAGCGGTGGGGGGAGGCCCTTTTTCGGTTGCGCTTTCCTGCCAATTCCATAAACCCAGATGCCAGCTTGATCATGCCGCAAGCCCACATCTGCGTTAATGAATCCTAACTGGCGCTGATGCCCATGTCAATGCAGGCCGCACCTCTTTCGCAATTATTTTTCATTGAAATCGAGAGTTCCAAAATAATGAGTCAGGGCCGGACAAAAATATAAAAATGTGACTGAATAATAAGCTACTTATTTCCCCCCGCCTATGAAAGCAGTAACCCTTTCGTGCTAGGTATAACTCCGACTATGAAAGCGGCATTAAGGAAGACCACTCGCCCATTTCGGGCCTGAAAGCTTCGGAAGATTGGATTCCAGCAGCTACACAGGAGTTGTATCGCGCTAGTTTACCGCATTGTGAAATAAAAGCCCCTTGGTCCTGTATGTCTCTCCTGACATAACTTTGAGGCCTCATTTCGCAGTTTTACTTCCCCAGCGGCCCCAATTCCAGGTTCAAATCCTCCGGCTTTAATCCAAAGCTTGCGGCTAATTCGTGGATTTTGACCTCTAGTTTCATGAGCGCCTGGCCCATGGCTTCGATTTGCTCATCGTTCAGGCTTCCGCCCTGCATCCGCCTAATGGCCTGCCGCTCCAGCAACCGCCGCAACAACTCAATCAGGCCCAGCACCAGCTTGGCCAGGCCTTGTTCTATAGTCTCCGGATTGCACTCCACGCGCTGCAACGTGCCTTGCGACAAGGCTTCCAGTTGCTGCTTGAGGTCATTGATTTCGACCTCGATCTCCGCCGGTGATTTGTGCGTTTGGGTCATTCTAAAAATTCAGTACATGGCCACGGGCCGCTGACCGACAACTGAGTGAACTCAGCTATCTTCATCGATTGTATGTGATCGCGAAAGTCTTTTTCCGCCTCTCGCCCTATCAGCGCATAACAGCGCAGGCAGTCCCGCTGCTTTCCGGCGCGTGTCCGCCAGCCGGCAAGCAGCGGCTGCACCCGGATTCGGGCTTGTTCGGCAGTGTCTGCCAATTTTTGCGATATCGCGCGGCGTTCTTCCATATATTCTCGGCCGGATGCAGGCTGCGCCGCCACCCCCTGCACCGCTGAAATGGAAAGCTCCATCTGGATTGAATCGCGCAATCGCGCCAGCGCTGCCGAGTACTGCGTGCCCTGCTTCTGGAGAAAAGCCCGCAGATCCTGCTCTCCATTCAGGAGCGTGGGAAAGCGAATAGGGATCGCCGCCGTCTGTCGAAAAATCCCACTGATCACCTTATGAAATGCCAGGGCATCTTGTTGGTTGACTGCACTAAGCCCTTCGCTGTGGGAATAAAAGCAGCGTAGCGGCCCTTCGCTCAGGCTCTGGATGCTTGCGCCACGCACCCCCGCCTCCGGCAAATCGCCTGGGAAGGTGGAAGCAGTAATGCAGTAGGGAAGTAACAGAAACCTTTATTCCTTGTAATCCTGAGCGCCGCTTTTTGGTGCGAAGGATATTGCGTTTTGGGTTCATTCAATAACTAATTTGGGATTTATTTTTCTACGTGCTTCATCGCCGTTTCCACCGAAGTCAAAACCACGCTTAATCCCAGATAGATGAGGTCGACACCCGCCACTGAAATCACCAGGCTCCCTTGTATGACCACACCCGCATTGAGCACGTGATCCAGGATATCCAGCAGCGAAATATCGGAACCGCCGTTGCCATCCAGCGTGATTACACCTTTGTTGTCCATAATCTGCGACTTAAACGACGGTTGAACCGGTTCTCTCAGTGCCGCGATGCTTCCGCGGGTGAACGACTGGCAACCGCACTGCTTCTACACTTTTACAAACGAGTACGGCGGCCACGGCCCGGTAAATTCAATCCGCCTCTGCCCCTGCCACAGCCGTGAAAAACGTTCAACCATCGAGGTGAATTGCTCTTGCCGGTGGCGCGGCAGCAGGATAGAAACCTGCCACTCCAACCCTGGTTGTCCTCCGCTTACCTTTCCCACCGGCGCCGTTTCCAGGGCAATATGTTCCAGCGCCCCCGCCAGCTTTTGTATCTCCGGAGAAAGCGATCGCGCGCGTTTGCGTTGTTGCACTTCGCTGCTCAAGGCAGAGGCCTTGCGCTGCAGGTAATCTAAGCCTGAACTGGCCGCAATCAGCGCGCTCTGCGGTTGTTGCTCTATGAAGACTTTGATGCCCCATTCGTCTGCCTCAGAGACGTGCAGCAAACTTTTGTGCAGCGCACGCTTGCGCGCGGCGATATCGTGGCCCAGCGATTCTTCGCCGTGAAAAACGGTGCCGAAGCGCGCCGGAAGAATCGGACCGTATCGTGACAGTTCGCTCACCACCCGCTGGTGGCGAACTCCTGTCGTCGCCAGCCAGTCGAGGTTCTCGAGGTTTGTGGAGATTTTTTCCGCGAATCCGGCGCGGCTGACCCGGCTGATCCAGCATGTGAAGCCGGCGCATGCAAAAGGCTCAACCCGGGCTGACCCATCAACCCCTTCCTGGCGGATAGGTTCCACGTGACGCCGTGGCAGGGTAACCCCATACAGGTATAGGGAGGTCTCGCTTTTACCGTCAAAGACATGCGGAGACCTGCTGGTTGCCCTGCGGATTAATGTTTTTTTGCGGCGGCCTTTGACCGGCGCATTTCGTTTACGTTTGTTGGTCTTTGCAGTTGCCATAGCTCATGAGTGAACGATTGTAACCTGTCAGCTCCGGCTACTTCTTCAGGAAAATTTCGTACAATCCAGGGCCGCTCTCCAGGGCCACCTCCGAGCCGTTCCTCCAGATTACCCAGTGTAGCCAGTTGCCACTCCCTGGCCCTGGTACAGCGCGGGCAGCCTTTCACGTCCCGCCCAAACAGCACACGATTCACGAACACCGGTGACGTGCTGGTTCCCAGCTCCTTCAAGGCATCCAGAAGCCGCTCCGTCTCCCGGTCAGGAAGTGGTTCGGCCAGCATTACCGGCACTAGCAACACCTGACGTGGATCGCGCAGCATACGCGCCAATGCCCGCACTCGCTGCCCCAGGGATGCAATCTCCACCGCCGCATCCTGCGCCAGCGGCAGGCTGCGGTGCTCGGCCAGGGCTTTCAGCAGCAGCCGCGACCATAGCAGCATGCGGTCAGGCATGCGCAGCAGCTCCAGCGCGTGGCCGGTAGGAGCCATATCGATGATGACGAGTGAAGTATTCTGGCCACCAGTCCCGCTTTCCAGTAGATCGAGAATGCGGAAGATGGAGAATATTTCATCCACCCCTGGAGGAACGATATCCAGCAGGGCAGAGAAGATCTGGCGGTCAAAGCTCATGTCAACATGGATTCCACGCCGCTCTCCGCTGAACGCTTGCTCAATCGTCTTTTTGATCCGCTCGCTCCAGCGCTGAAATTCCGCCACCGAATCCAGCTCAGCCGCCCGCAGCCGGGAATCACCCAGCACAGGTGTTACCTGGTTGCCAATTGGTTGCTGAAAAATGTCATCCAGCGATGGCGCCGGATCGGTGGAGCAGATGGTCACAGACTTTAGCGGTAGCTGCTGCCTTTGCGCGAATGCCAGGGCCGACGAGATGGTTGTTTTCCCCACCCCACCCTTGCCAATGGTGAGTGCCAGCGGAACCCCCAGAATCGGCCACGCGCAATGCCTGAGCCTCTTCTCGATGTCTTTAAGGTCCCCTTTACATGGGGGTTGGGACCGTGCCGCGAATTTTTTCCTGGCGAATACATGCGCTCCATATCTCCCCAGCTCTTTTGTTCCCAATATAGGAGCACCCGTATCCTCTCCCTGGAAGATCGCCGCCTTGGGAAAATGCTTTTCCAGAAAGACTTCAGCTTTCCGGGTCATTTCCCTTGTTCGGGAACATCGCTGGCAACGTTTTCCTGGTTTGTGCACGACCCGGTTCAGCACGATTTCTGCAATCTCCAACCCAGCTTGCGCCAGGGAGTTGGCGGCGCGCACTGATTCTTGCAGCGCAAAGTTCTCCGGAGTTGTGACCAGCACCAGCCTGGAAGCTGGGGCGCGCAACACGTTTTGCACGTCCTCCACCATCCTTCGCCATTCCTGCAGGAAGACATGTGAAATCTGGGCTTTACCGCCGAAGCTGGCAGCCAGTGTGGCGTCGCGTCCTCCGGCCAAGTCCAGAAAGTCAAGAAAGCGAAGAAAGTGCTCCGGCATCTCAAACAGCCGCAGCGTATGCCCCAGAGGAGCGGTATCAACCACAAGCCGGTCATATTTTTGTGACTGCAGCAGATCATGGATGGCAATCAGAGCACCCATCTCCGCCATTCCCGGCAGATGGGTCGAAAGCAGCGGCTCAATCTCGCGCCGCGAAAAGATAGTGCCACTTTCCAGCAGCGAAAAGACCGCCTCCCGGTGCTTGTCCAGGAACTTCCCAAACAGCTTTTCCGCGTTAATCTGCCAGCCAGATAGCTTTCCGTTGTTTGTGGGGATGCGCCGCGGAGAATCCCCGAAACCAAGCTGAAAAATGTCTCCCAGGGAATGGGCCGGATCGGTTGAAACCAGCAATACTTCTTCCCGCGGATGCCGCAGCGCACTATGAACGGCAAAGGCGGAAGAAATGGTGGTCTTTCCCACCCCTCCTTTGCCGATAAAGAATGAAAGCTGCACTTTGCCATTCTAGAAGGAAGTGTCCGGTGATTACCGCCCTTTTCTCCTGTGTAGAGAAGCTCCTAGCTTCTAGCTACTAGCTGTTTTTGGGTCTGGATGATGCGGGCAGCTTCCACGCTCAAACACAGCTAGAAGCTAGCAGCTAATAGCTTCTCTCTCCCGCCGTATAATTTATCGGATATAGTTTCCCGCGCTATGGACCTCTCTCTCGCCAACTTCCGGCAAAGGCTTACCGACTCCGGTCTCATGCCCCGGAGCCGCCTGGCCTATTTCACCCTGTTGATGTCAGGCATCGAGCTGCTTCTCATCATCATTCGTTGGCTGATCGTGCTGTTCACACGCTCCGGGCCTGGCGTGGAAAACACGCAGGGCCCGCTCGCCGGCTGGATTGCATTTTTGACCTTCGTAAATACCATCCTCTTTGTCGCCCTTGCTGTTCGCTGGCTACGCAATACCCTGATGTGGCGCTTGCGCAACCGGCTGATCGTGACCTATCTCTTCATTGGAGTCATCCCGGTCGGCTTGATTGCAGCTATTGTTCTGCTAGGCGGTTATCTGATTGTGTCCCAATTCGCCATCTTTCTGGCTTCGTATGACATTCATACTGAAATAGACAGTCTCCAAGAGGCTAATGCGGAGTTGGCTGGGCGTTTAGCTGATGCGGCGCGGCGCGGCGTACCCTTATCGCAGCCCAGCATCCTGCAAGAAAACCTGGCAGCGATTTATAAGAATTTTCCCAGGTTAGAAGTTACAGCTACCTACAAGGGCCAGACCGAGACTTTCAGTAAGAAGCCGGCACATCCCGGCTCCGCTCCCCCGGCTTGGATCAAAAGTCAGTATGGCGGATTGGTATCGGAAGCCGATCACACTCTGCATCTGCGGACTGTGACTCTGACTCCGGTTGGCAATGATGTTCTTACGGTGCAGGCCAGCGTGCCCATTGACGCCGAGGAACTCTCACGCATCAGCCGGAATCTTGGAGAAATAGGCTTCGTCAATAAGGACAGAGAGGCCGGGGAGGGCTTCGAAGCCGGCACAGCCGTTAATGTCAAAGCTGAACGCGATACTGCTGGGAACGTGGGTGGCGGAAGCGTGCCCCCAGCGGCTAACTTCTTTGACCATGAAATTCTATTTCGGAATCCGTTTCCGATTGCGGATTGGCAGAGTGGCGAGAATCAAAATCGCTGGATGATCGTTCACACTCGGCTATCTGCTCTTTATCCCCGTCTCTTTCTGACCTCCAGCGACTCTGCCGAGCTGATTCGAAGCGCCCTGGTCGGAAGCGCGATTTTCTTCGCATTGATCGAGCTTGTTGCTCTGATTATTGGTTTGCGCCTCACGCGCACCATTACCCGGTCGGTAGCCGCCCTTTATCAAGGGACGGAGCGCGTTAACCAGGGCGACTTCCGCCATCGCATCCAGGTCAAGACGCGCGATCAATTGGCGGCACTTGAAACCTCATTTAATTCCATGACTACGTCGCTGGAATCGCTGATTGCCGAGCAAAAAGAAAAACAGCGCCTGGAAAGCGAATTGGCGATTGCACAAGAAGTGCAGGGGCAGCTCTTTCCCAAACTCGACCAGCAGATCGCTTCGCTTGAAGTGCATGGCGTTTGCCGCCCGGCTCGCACCGTCAGTGGAGACTACTATGATTTTCTTCCCCTGGGCACAGAGCGCATGGCGATCGCGGTAGGCGACATCAGCGGTAAGGGTATTTCAGCTGCGCTGCTGATGGCTACGGTCCACTCCGCCGTGCGGGTCTATGAGTTCGGGGGGGTGCCGGATCGTGCTACGCTTGCGGCAGCCGGCGCTGCCGCCAGATACAAAGGCGGATCGGCGACCCTGGAAGTCGCAACGGTCAATGGCAGCGCCACACATTCACCCAGCGAAGTGCTCTGGCTCCTCAACCGCCATTTGTTTCACAGCACGCAACCGGAAAAATACGCAACGCTGTTTCTGGGAATTTTTGACGGCACCAACCGCCGGCTTACCTATAGCAACGCCGGCCATCTCCCACCGATGATTCTGAGTGCAAATGGCGAAGTCCGTCGTCTGGAAGCGGGCGGCACCGTGATTGGGTTATTGGAAAATATCTCTTATGTGGAGAAGTCGGTCGAACTGCGTTCCCAGGATCTGTTCGTGGCTTACAGCGATGGTGTTACCGAGCCGGAGAATGAATTTGGTGAATTTGGCGAGGCGCGGTTGCTGGAGATTCTGCAGGCAAACCGGCAGCTACCGCTGGCTCGGCTTTCCGAGATGGTGACCTCGGCTGTTCTGGAGTGGATGGGAGGGGCTGAACAGCCCGATGATGTGACCCTTGTGCTGGCCCGCGCACTTTAGTCGCGCTGCCATCGAGCTAAAATGCGCTTGGAATTTCTCAATTCGCCAAGAGTTCAGGGGGCTTTGCTGGCAATGGCTCTGTGCATGCCGCTGTTCTTCCTCGCTCAGGATTGGTGGTCAAATTATTGGATCTTGAAGGATGGGCAGACCGGGACAGCGCTTGTGACCGGATCATTTTGGGGTGGCCACGGCAACATGAACTATCTTTATACCGTGAACGAAAAGCAATACACAGGGCACAGCCCCCAAATTGGAAAGACGCTCGATACCGTAGTGTGCAAATTGGGGAGTATTGTCCTGTGTATTTCTCCCGTTCCCATCCTTGGCTTTCGGTTTTGTACCAACCAGAGGTCGTCTTCGACGCGCTGCCGTTTGCGTTGATCGTGCTGCTATTGCAGTCGTGTGCTGTGACAACTATCATCAACCCAAAAAGCCGCTGGGCATTTCGGATTGGTTCTCGGCCAAGCGCAGATTGCCGAGGTTCGCACCGGTGATGCCCTCCGAAAACAGCCCCTACCTGCGTCTTCAGGATTGGTTTAGAATAGACCCGAACACGCATGCAAAAACTCACCCGTCGGCGATTCGCCATCCCCCTTTTACTGTGCGCTTGTTTGTGGGCGCAAGACAAGACAGCCCAGCAAAAAGATAAATCGCAGAAGCAGAAGCAAAACCAAACCCAGGCGAAAGATCAAAGCGCCAAAGATCAGGCGGCCAAAGACCAGCCTCAAAACGCTACCCAGCCTGCGGCCATACTTCCTGATGAGCAACGCCATCTGCAGGAGGCCGGGACTGTGCTGAAAGAAATCCTGAATATGCCTGACTATATTCCACAGCCGCTTCTCAACAAGGCGGAGTGCGTGCTTGTCTTCCCTTCGGTCAAGAAGTTCGCGATTGCCATCGGCGGCAGCTCGGGTCACGGCGCTCTAAGTTGCCGGACTGGGGAAAAATTCAATGGCCCCTGGAGCCCGCCTTCGCTGTACTCGCTCAAGGCGGGCAGCATCGGACTGCAAGTAGGTGGGGCTTCCACCGATTTTATTCTGCTCATTATGAATCCGCGGGGGGTGGATTCGGTATTGCGCAGCAAGGTAAAACTGGGTAGCGATGCGGTAGCTGCCGCTGGCCCCCGGGGCAGGGCGGCTTCAGCCTCCAGCGATCCCTCTATGCATGCTGAAATTCTTACCTACTCACGTTCTCGTGGACTATTCGCCGGCATTTCCCTCGAAGGCGCCACCTTGCGCCAGGACAACAACGCCAACGAGAAGATTTACGGGCGCAAGGTCAGCGCCAATGAGATCGTGCGTCAACACGCCGTTACGGTCACCCCGCCAGGGGATCTAATGATTTCTACCCTGAATAAGCTATCTCCCAGTGGTCTGGCAGAGCCCCAGTAACCTTTCAGATGCCGGGGGTATCTTGCCGCCTGTTTTCAGGGGTGGAAATGGGTCAAATCAGGAAGAAAAACCAAGATTTTCAATGTTTGTTGTAGACAAAAGCCAAATCCGCAATAGAATTCTCTGCGTATAAGTTGCGTGGGTCATTTCGGCCTCGTAACCCCTATATATCATTAAGAGAGTTGTATGCCTGTAGACCCGAGTACAGTACTGGTGTTGGTGTGCCCCCAGTGCGGCAAGAAATATAAAGGTGACCCTAACAGGCCTGATGCCCGTTATGAGTGTCCGGTTGATCAATCCACGCTGATTCGCCTGGACATGCAGGCGATTACAGCCGTGCGCCAGGCCCGGCAGTCAGAGGGCGCCACAGCAGCCTCAGCGCCCGCCTATACTCCCACCCCTGCGCCTGCCCCAAATAGCGCTTTGCAATCAGAAACCAACGGTGTGGGTTCCACTCAGGATGAGGCCCCCACGCAATCTTATACACAGCGGATTGACCAGGAAACCCGCCAGCTCACCAGTACAGACGATGCCCAAGCCACGGTCAAGATTCCTCCTCCCATCGGAGCCCAGGAGAAACCGCCGCGCGAGCTCACGATGTCTTATGGGGAAAGCTCATCTTTTGCGGGAACATCCCCAGAGGGAGGGATGTCTACCGAATCTCCGACACAGGATTTTTCCAGCTTGCCAATTCCGGAGCAAAAATTACAAACCCAGCCTAAGCCGGCCCAATCCAGTGTTACTCTCACTGCCGCCAGTTTTATTTCGACAACTTCGCATGGCAGCACCGAACTGCTGAGCGGGTTCGAGCAGCGGCGCTCGGTGGTTGCAGCTTTGGAGCGCATGGGAGGCACTGACCCCGTAAGCGGCCAACCTATCCCCGTCTACAAGTATGAGATGAAGGGCAAATTGGGCCAGGGAGGCATGGGAGAGGTCCACAAAGTTCTCGATCGCGACCTGCGGCGAGAGGTCGCTTTGAAGATGTTGCGCCCGCGAGGCAGCAGCGCCGCCGGTGAAGAAGACATGCTGCGCTTCATCAAAGAAGCGCAGGCCACCGGACGCCTGGAACATCCCAACATTGTTCCTGTGCACGATCTTGGCATCGATGCTGACGGGCGCATCTACTTCACGCTTAAATACGTGAAGGGAGTCTCTCTCAAAGAAGTTATCCGCGGCCGGCGCGACAACAAGCAGCTCGAAGACGGGCGCAAATTCCGCGAGGTATGGAGCCCGCGGCAGATGATCGAAATCCTGATCAGCATCTGCAACGCTATGGCCTATGCCCATAGCAAAGAGATTCTTCATCGCGATCTCAAGCCTGACAACATTATGCTGGGTAAGTTCGGTGAAGTGCTGGTCATGGATTGGGGCCTGGCCAAGATTCTCACCAACCGGGTTGCCGCCGCCAAAAACGATTCCAAAGAGCAGCAGGAGACCTTTCTCGACCTCACCATGCGGGCCAACCTGGATAGCAGCATGACCATGGAAGGCGCGGTCGCAGGCACGCCCGCCTACATGGCGCCCGAACAGGCTGCCGGCAAGATCAGTGAACTTGACGAACGTACGGACGTGTATTCGCTGGGCGCAATGCTCTACGAAATTCTCTCTGGCGAGCCCCCTTACAAAGGGAGTACCGCGCTGGAAGTGGTGCGCAAGGTCAACCAGGAGCCACCGCCCCCATTACAGACGGGAATGCACGGCTTCAAACCCATTCCGCGCGAGCTCAAAGCGATTTGCGAGAAGTCCATGGCGCGCGATTCCCACGAACGCTATGCCACGGCCCAGGAAATGCGTAACGACTTGCAGGCTTATCTGGAAGATCAGCCGGTTTCCTGCTGTCCGGATACGCCGCTGCAAAGGTCAGTCAAATGGGTCAAACGCAATCGCCACCGGGTAACTGCCAGTGCCACCACAGCAGCGGCCATACTGGCGGTGGTTCTTTTTGCCTGGTTCGGATACAAGCAATACCGCGTGCACCAGCTTCTAAGCTATGCCCAGTCTGAGATGAACGACGGCAAGATACGGTACAACGCCTATAAAGATTCTGTATTGAAGCTGAGTCCCGATGATCCTTATCGCCTGACCACCCAAGCCGCCGCGCAAGCGGAGCTGGCCAATGCCTATCGTGACAAGCTTCAGCATGCGGTGGACGCCGCCAGCAAGGCGCTCGACGTTTCTCCGGGCAATAACAGCGTGCGCAGCTTTCTGGCGCAGAGTTACATGGAATTATGGCGCCTGGCGCTGGCGCAAAACAATGACGAGCTGATGAACGTATACAGCAATGAGGTATTGCACTACGCGCCCAGTCCCGGAGACTACCGTAAAGAGTTGGAAGGGCTGGGAAATCTGGAATTGACAGTCGTACCGGAAGATGCTGAAGTATATCTTTTCCGCTTCGAGACCTTGCGCGCGAATGACCAGCAGGGCAATCCATTGCCCTCGCGATTGATTCCTGTTCCTTTCAATTTGCAGACTCTCAAATCAGACGAAGCTTTTTTGCTGGCCGAACAAAACCGGGCGAAGAATGGTGAAGCGGTCATTAGCGGCACGCATTCCATCTTCCGGCTCGATCCTTCCACCGGTTCGCGTCTCGGCTCCGGAAAGATTTCGTTCTCAGGACTTCCTCCCGGCAGCTACATGCTGCTGTTGACCAACTTGGATTATGCAGAGACTCGCGTTCCTTTCAAAATGGAGCGCTCAGGAAATGTAAATCGCCACATTGAGATGCCGTTGAACAAAGAAATAGTGCCTGGTTTCTTTTATGTGGCAGGCGGCGATGTTTGGGTGGGTGGCGACAGCGCCAATGCTTTGCCTCGTCAAAAAAAGACCATCGCGCCTTTCCTGATGTATCACGATGAGATCAGCATGGGCGATTATGCCCAGTTCCTGAAGAGCATAGGCGGAGCCGCGAAGAACCGTCTGCCGCGCGACTTCGGCAAACCCCTGGCGGTGCTGACTTCCAGTGGCTTGGCTCCAGCCAACGGCGGCGATGCGGATAAGTTTGCTAAATCGCCGGTGCGGGGCATCTCTTACAACGATGTTATGACTTACATCGACTGGCGCTCAAAACGCGATGCGATTGTTTACCGCCTGCCAACAGAAATCGAGTGGGAGGGAACTTGTCGTGGCGCCGACGGCCGCAAGTATTCCTGGGGCAATCAGCCCGGGAAAGGACTGGCTATTGTGACCCAGGGCTATGGCGACTCCGGCGCCAACATCAGTTGGAAGTGGGAAGACTATAAAGATGAGTCCCCGTTCGGAGTCCACAATCTGGCCGGAGGAGTGGCCGAGTGGACCAGCTCTCTTTATGACGAAAAAGCCAAGCCCACAGATCCGGTTTATGGTCAGCGCGCGATTCGTGGCAATGCCTGGTCGCTGCCTCCAACCGGCTTGGAGTGCGCCTTCCGAACCTCAGGTCAGCCGGATTACTTCCATCCCACGATTGGTTTTCGTCTCGCCACGGATTGGCCTGTCAAGCGGACTGGAACCCCCCAGACACCAGACGACACAGAGACTCATGAGACTGCAGTCACTCCGCCGCCAACCCCCAAGCCAACGCAACCGCCTCCTCGCAGCAAACTGGATGAGGCCCTACACAAATTGGGACTCGATAAATAATTGGGAAGTCGGAAGTAAGAAGCAGGAAATACGATTTTACGAAGTACGATTATTTGAATCCTGCAAATCGTACTTCGTACTTCGTCAGAGTTTGTGTCCACAATCCCACGTACCGCTTGCGCTGCCGTCATTGAAGGCAAACGACCCGCTTTGCAGATCAGGGTTGACCGTGATGGTGCCGAAGCCGACCATGGGTTTCCCTTGCGGAGCTTTGAGCATTATTCCAATATTAGGGTAGGCGCCTGCGCCATCGTAGGGCTTGTTGTTCTCCTGTCCGGGCGAGAGGCTGTCGCGCAACGGTCCGAGGGTGAAGGCCAAAACGCGGTTGGACCGGTTGGGGAAACCGAAACCGACATTGCCGGCAGATTTTCCGGCACCGCTGTAACACTCCGCTCCGGTTAGTTGTTGCTGAAAAGGTTTTTCAATGCGGGCTCCGCCGCCAATAGCCGTTGCCACCGATTGCGCCGAACCGAGCACGCTTTCCGAGGATGGATTCTCCTGTTTGTTGCAAGCTGCCAACATGATGAGGGTAGCCAAGCCAAAAGCGATGGCCAGAATTGAATAGCGCCGCATAATGCCAAACCTCCAATGGGGACAAACAACCAATTCTAAAGCGTTTTCAGAATTAATGTGCTTATCGCGTCGCATACGGCACTGGGCTTCAAGTCGTGGAAAGGGTTGTAAAATTTTGGCTTCAACCCCGGCTTCTCTGCTGAGAACTGGGAGCCGGAACTGAGAACTGCTTTCACGCCGTCTGCGTCTCCTTCGCAGCCAGCTCTGCCGCCATTTCTTTAATACGTCGCAGGTCCAGTTTCCCAGTACCCAGATAAGGCAGCGCCTCAACATGGAAAAACTGATTGGCGCGGGGTTTCCATAATGCCGGAAGATCGCAGGCGGCAAATTTTTCCAAACAGTCTTTCAACTGCTCGTCAGTCAAAGTGTGCAGCACGATCAGGCGCTCGCCTTTCTTCTCATCGGGCACCGCTGTGACCGCGAACTTTTGTTCGGTGGCGTCGGCAAGTTCGTGCAAGCGCTCTTCCACTTTGACGTGGGGAACCATCTCTCCGCCGATCTTGCTGAAGCGGCTCAGGCGGTCGGCGATGGCGAGGAAGCCGTCTTCATCCAGAATAGCGATATCGCCGGTGTTGTACCAGCCATCGCGCAGGACTTCGGCGGTCTTCTCCGGACGATTCAAGTATCCCTGCATGACGTTGGGGCCTTTGACCAGCAGCAGACCCTGCTGACCGATCGGTTGCGGCTCTCCGGTTTCGGGATGAACGATACGCACGCTCATGCCCGGCAGCGGATGGCCAATCTTGCCGCGCTTGGCGCCCACCTGGCGGAAACCGGCGGCGCGGAAGTGGCGAGTATTGACGGCTACGACCGGAGAGCACTCGGTGCATCCATAGCCCTCCAGCGGACGTATCCCGAACTGGTCTTCAAATGCTTGCACGATGCGTTCCGGCAATTTTTCCGCCCCGGCGAGCACAAACTGCACGCTGCCAAAGTCTTCAGGCGCGCAGCGCCGAACGTAGGTCTGTAGGAATGTCGGCGTGGCCACCATGAAGGTGATGGCGTATTTTTGCGCCAGCGCGCCAATGACGCGCGCATCCAGCGGATTGGGATGGAAGACCACCCCCACTCCCAGAACCGTGGGCAGGCAAATCGTTACCGTGAAACCAAAGGAATGAAAGAAGGGAAGTATGCCCAGGACGCGATCGTGCTTGTCGAGGGCAAAAACCTGCCCCATCTGCTGGATGTTGGAAGCGATGTTGTAGTGAGTGAGCAGCACGCCTTTGGGATCGCCGGTCGAGCCGCTGGAAAAAATCACGGTAGCGAGATCGTCAATCTGGGCAGTTTTGCCGCCGCTCAAATAGCGTTCAAGCAGAGGCCGTGGCGCCAGCCATGAGAGCAGCAGCGCAATAATCTTTTCGCTGAGGCGTGGGTTGGCGGCGAGTTCCTCCAGCAGGATTACTTTCTCCGGCGGGTGAACCGGAATTTTCTCCAGGAAGGCGCGGGCCGAGATTACGGTCTTCAGTTGGCATTGTTGAGCGCAGGATGCGACCACCGAATCTGATGCGGTGTAATTCAAATTGACCGGAATTTTCCCGGTAAGCAGCGCAGCCTGATTTACCAGGGCGCCGGGGACAGAAGGCGGTAGCAGAATGCCGACCATCTTCTGGTCTTTCCAGACGTGGCGCAGCCGCCGCGCCAGAAAAATCGTACGCGTGAGCGCCGAGCCGAAGGTGACTTTGGCAGTCTGGCCATCGGCCATGGCAAAGCGCCGGCGATGCTTGCGCGCGGAGCGCACAAAGCCGTGGTGCAGCGGCTCAATGCGCTTGCGGCGAAGGTCGTAGGCTTGCGTGTGCAGCTCCTGCACGGCGCGGCGCACTTCAAAAGGAGGCGTATCGGGCGGCAGCGGCTTCCCGAAGCTCACGGTGACGTGGTATGGAATCTCGCGCGGAATCTTCCACACGAAACGTCCGCGCTCGAAGCTAAAGATGCTCCCCCAGACCCCGTCCAGATGCACCGGGATAATCGGCGCATCCACATTTTTCATAATGCGCTCCATACCACGCCGGAAGGGAAGCATCTGGCCGATGCGGGTGATTTGCCCCTCGGCGAAGATGCAGACGATCTGTCCCTGCTGAATGGCCTCGCTGGCAGTGCGCAGAGCGCGAATCATCTCTCGCGGGCGAAGCTGCGATGAAATCGGAATGGCCTCGCCCAGCTTGGCCAGTGGCTTGATCATGGGAAGGTCATAAATATCTTTGAACATGATGAAGCGCACAAAGCGATCGGTCGAGGCTACCAGCAGAAGCGCATCCATGAACGAGAGGTGGTTGCTGACAAACAGCGCGCCGCCTTTGGAAGGAACATTTTCGCGTCCTTCGACCTTAATGCGATATACCGTGCGTGTCGCCATCCACAGCAGCAGCCGGACCAGCGCCTGCGGCAGCAGCATCAGCGAATAAACTGTCGCAGCCAGGGTAAGCAAGCCGCCGACCAGGAAGATCGCTGCAGGCGACAGGTGCAGTAACTTCAAACTGGTATGTGGGATGGCTGCGCCGCTGGTGAGCGCGTAGTAACATCCTGACGCCAGAAAGACGCCTACAAAAGAAAGCAGGTTCGCGGCAGCCAATACGGAGCCTTTGCGCTCCTCGCTCGGCCGATGCTGCATAACGGCGCTCACAGGAACAATAAAGAAGCCGCCGAAGAATCCCAGGGCAGCAAGCAGGGCAACCACTTGGACGAAGGCGAGTCCGTGAAGAAACAGCACCGCCGAAAACACGGTCATCCCGATTGCGCCCAGTGGAACCAGCCCGTATTCAATCTTGTTTCCCGAAAGATACCCTGCGGCGATGCTGCCCAGGCCCATGCCCAGCGCTAGCGCGACCAGCATGTATCCGATGTGGCTTTCATCGAGGTGCAGGATATCGGTTCCCAAAATGAAAATGTTGAGCTGGAGCAGGGTTCCCAGGAAAAAGAAATAAGTGTTGCTCATGATCGCCAGCCAGAGCAGACGGTCCTGACGGGCGTACTGGATTTCGCGCCACAGATCGGCAACGAAATTGAAATGGAACTTACACGCCGGATTGGCTGCAGGCACCCGCGTGATGCCAAAGCTTGTTCCCAGGCCGGTGAACGCCAAAGCTACCAGCAACGCCCCGGACCAATACTGCCGGCCGTGAAAGTATTGCGCCAGAAACGGACCTGTGGCGGTGCCCAGAATGATGGCAAGAAAAGTTCCCAGCTCGATCACGCCATTGCCCCAGGAGAGCCGTTCGCGCGGCAACAGCTCGGGCAGCAAACCATATTTAGAAGGACCAAAGATGGCGCTGTGCACTCCCATCAGGAAAACTGCGGTCAGCAGCAGCGCGGGAATGGAAAAAAATAACCCGCAGGTGGCGGCCAGCATGATGCCAATCTCAAAAAACTTGATGCAGATCGTGGTGGTGCGCTTGCTGAAACGGTCTGCAAAGAAGCCGCCATACATCGAGAACAAAATGAAGGGCACGGCAAAAATGGCGCCCACCGCCGGAACCATTTTGTCGCGCAGCTCCTGCGAGAAACCCATGCTGAGCACCAGCACGGTCACCAGCTTTTGCAGTGCGTTGTCGCTGAAAGCGCCCTGGAACTGGGTGACGATCAGGCTCCAGAAGCCGCGCCTCCAATTTTCGGGTGCAGCCGGAAAACTTGCCGAATGTGTTTGTTCCATAGATTTGGATGAAAGTGGAGATGTTATAGCAAATAAAGCCCTTGGCTACTAGCTCATAGTTAAGAACGAACAAGGCAGGCTTTCTTGCAAATTGCCTGGCATGCCGCCGCAAAATCCTAATTTTACCGATGTCCTCCGAGTGTTTGCTTTTTGAAGCTCGAAACTGGCCCTTGCGGCATTATGTAGTTTGAGCGCCAACATCTTTTATACTTGGCTTACCTGAATGCTTCTGACCATCACTACTACCAAAGCTCCGGCTACGGACCTGGGCTATCTATTGCACAAGAATCCGTCGCGCCTGCAATCGTTTCCGTTGGCGTTCGGGGAAGCGCACGTGTTCTATCCTGAAGTTGCCGCCGAGCGTTGCACCGCCGCCTTACTGCTCGATATTGATCCCGTCGGATTGGTTCGCAAGAAACGCGGTCCTGCGGGCGAAGGCGGATTGCTGGAGCAATATGTCAATGATCGTCCTTATGTCGCATCTTCGTTCCTCAGCGTTGCTATTGCGAGGGTCTTTCGCAGCGCCATGGCGGGGACGAGCAAAGAGCGGCCTGAGCTGGTCGATGCGCCGTTGCCGTTTTTGGCTCGCGTTACCGTACTGCCTTGCCGTGGCGGCGAAGAGCTGCTGCGCAAGCTCTTTGAGCCGCTGGGATATCAGGTGCGGGTCAAGCACCATCCCCTCGATGAAAAGTTCCCGGAATGGGGAGCGGGGCCTTATTACACCGTCGAATTGGAAAATTCAGTTCCCCTGAAGCAATTGCTCACCCATCTTTACGTCCTGATTCCGGTGCTTGATGCCGACAAACATTACTGGATCGGCCAGGCCGAAGTGGAAAAATTATTGGAAAACGGGAAAGGATGGTTGCAGTCGCATCCCGAACGCGAGGCCATCGTCAGCCGCTACCTGCGCTTCCGCAAGCTCACGCGGCAAGCGCTGGCTCGCCTGGTGGAAGAAGAAGCGCCTGATGCCGATGAAGAGCAGGAACAGCGCAGCGAGCAGGAAATTGAGATTGAAAAACCCATCAAGCTTCACGAGATGCGCTTGCGCGCAGTGGCACAAGAGCTGAAAGAGAGTGGGGCTAAACGCGTACTCGACCTGGGCTGCGGCGAGGGCAAGCTGTTGCGCGAGTTGCTGAAAGAAAAGGAATTCGAAGAAATTGTGGGCATGGATGTTTCTTACCGCAGCCTCGAGATTGCGCAGGAGCGCCTGCGTCTCGACACCATGCCGGCAACCCAGAAAAAGCGCATCCGGCTCTTTCAGGGGTCGTTAATGTATAAGGATAAACGGCTTGCCGGCTTCGACGCCGCTGCGGTGGTAGAAGTGATCGAGCACCTCGATGAGCCGCGGTTTGCCGCCTTCGAGCGCATGCTCTTCGGGCACGCGCAGCCGGGGCGCATTGTCATCACCACTCCTAATGCGGAATACAACGTGCGTTTTCCCACGCTGCCTGCCGGCCAGTTCCGGCATAAGGACCATCGCTTCGAATGGAGCCGCAATCAATTCCAGAATTGGGCAACGGCTACGGCGCAAAAGTTTGGCTACAAGGTGGAGTTTCGCCCAATTGGAGAAGAAGATCCCGAAGTGGGAGCACCCACGCAGATGGGGGTCTTCAGCCGATGAAGATTACAATCCCCGAACTTTCTCTGGTTGTGCTGGTAGGCCCCTCCGGATGCGGCAAATCCACCTTTGCCCGCAAGCACTTCAAATCCACCGAGGTGCTCTCTTCCGATTTTTGCCGTGGACTTGTTTCCGACGACGAAAATGACCAGACCGCAACCACAGACGCCTTCGCGGTGCTTCATTTCATTGCGCGCAAGCGCCTGGCCGCCGGCCGGCTCACGGTGATTGACGCCACCAATGTGCAACCCGAAGCGCGGCAGCCATTGGTTGCCATCGCGCGCGAATTCCACACCATTCCTGTGGCCATGGTTCTCAACATTCCGGAGAGGCTTTGTCTGGAGCGCAATCGCACGCGCCCCGACCGGAACTTCGGCCCTCATGTCATTCGCAACCAGACGCAGCAGTTGAGGCGCTCCATCCGCGGATTGGAGAAAGAAGGCTTTCGCCATGTTCATGTCTTCTCCTCGCCGGAAGAGGCGGAAGCGGTTGAAATCGAGCGCCAGCCGCTGTGGAACAATCTCAAGCACGAACATGGCCCCTTCGACATCATTGGTGACGTGCACGGCTGCATTGATGAGCTGCTGACCCTGCTCTCGAATCTCGGATACAAAATAGAAAGCAACGGAAAAGCTTGCGCCATCACTCCGCCCGCAGGTCGCAAGGCAGTGTTTGTCGGTGATCTGGTGGATCGTGGCCCCGGAATTCCGCAGGTACTGCGGCTGGTGATGCAGATGGTTTCGGAAGGCGCGGCATTCTGCGTCCCTGGCAACCACGACATAAAGCTGCTGCGAAAGCTGCGCGGCAAAGAAGTCAAAGTAACCCACGGGCTGGCAGATTCCCTTGCGCAACTCGAAAATGAGCCGCCTGAATTCAAGCAGGAGGCCGCCAAGTTTCTTGACGACCTGGTGAGCCATTACGTCCTTGACGACGGCAAGCTGGTCGTCGCCCATGCCGGCATGAAAGAGGAGATGCAGGGACGAGGCTCCGGTGAAGTGCGTTCATTCGCCCTCTTCGGCGAGACCACCGGTGAGACCGACGAATTCGGGCTGCCGGTGCGCTACAACTGGGCAGCGGACTATCGCGGCAAAGCCATGGTCGTTTATGGACACACCCCGGTTGCCGAACCGCAATGGCTGAATCGCACCATCAACATCGATACTGGCTGCGTTTTTGGCGGCAAGCTGACGGCATTGCGTTATCCGGAAAAAGAGTTAGTGTCCGTGCCTGCGCTGAAGACCTATTACGAGTCGGCGAAGCCTTTTTTGAAAAAACCGGATGAATCGGCGACTGCTCCTCTCAGCGCCCAGCACGAGCACGATGAGCTGCTGGAAATTGATGACGTAATAGGCAAGAGAATCGTTGAGACCACGTTGCAGGGCAACATCACCATCCGTGAAGAGAACGCCATTGCTGCCCTGGAGGTGATGAGCCGCTTCGCGGTCAACCCCAAGTGGCTGATTTATCTTCCGCCGACTATGTCGCCCTGCGAAACCAGCGATGCGCCCGGGCTGCTCGAGCATCCCGCCGAAGCCTTTGCCTACTTCAAGAATCAGGGCGTGGAAAAAGTTATCTGCGAGCAAAAGCACATGGGCTCGCGCGCCGTCGTGGTGCTTTGCCGCGACCGGCAGACAGCGCTCAAACGGTTTGGCATCGTGCAGAATGAAATTGGCGTCTGCTACACGCGCACCGGCCGCCGCTTTTTTAACGATGCCGCCCTGGAATCCGAGTTTCTCTCCTGTCTCCATCGCGCGCTGGAATCGGCCGCGCTATGGGACGAGCTGAAGAGCGATTGGGTATGCCTCGATTGCGAGCTCATGCCTTGGTCCGCGAAAGCCCAGGATCTGCTGCGTCTGCAATATGCCCCCACCGGCTCAGCTGCCCGGGCAGCTCTGGAACGGGCAGTTTCAGCCTTGGAGCAATCCAGCCGCAATCAGACTGATGTCATGCCTCTGCTGGAGCACTATCGCGAAAGAGCAGAGATGGCAAAAGACTACGTCGAGGCTTACCGCCGCTACTGCTGGCCGGTGCACTCTCTTACCGATCTCAAGCTCGCGCCTTTTCATCTGCTGGCGTCAGAGGGCAATCTCCACGCCGATCAAGACCACCTCTGGCACATGCAGATGTTGGCGCGGCTTTGTGCTCAGGATTCCGCACTCTTACTCGCGACCCCGCACAAGCTGGTTGATCTGTCCAGTGAATCCAGCCAGCATGAGGCGGCACAGTGGTGGGAAGAACAGACCAGTTCGGGAAGCGAAGGTATGGTCGTCAAACCCCTAAGCTTCATCGTCAGGAATAAGCAGGGCATAGTTCAACCGGCGGTCAAATGCCGCGGCAGGGAATATCTCAGGATCATTTACGGTCCGGAATATACGTCCCTCGAAAATCTCAAACGGCTCCGCATGCGCGGGTTGGGAAGAAAACGCTCTCTTGCGTTGCGCGAATTTGCCCTGGGTATGGAATCGCTCAGGCGTTTTGTGCAACACGAGCCCTTGCGGCGGGTGCATGAGTGCGTTTTCGGCGTGCTCGCGCTGGAGAGCGAGCCGGTCGATCCGCGGCTGTAGATCTAAATTTTCCTATCCTGGTATCTTCCAGTTTCCAGAGATGCGCATTGATGGCCGGTCTCAGGTTGGGCAAGTGTGGCACAGCCGCCCCTTTCAGCAAGCAAACGCCGCAGTTTACAAGAAAGCTGACCGTGAGGCTTGTGTGTGCTTTTGAAACTCGAAACCTGAAACTGCCTTCGGCCAAGCTTCTTTCTTGCACATGGTCATGACTTAAAAATGGCGGCCATCTCCTTTGGGTTCACGGCTTCACCTGCGAAGGCAAAGGTACCGTGCTCCCGCATCTCGCGGGCGGCGCGAAGAAAGGCGCCGAGGGCGGTGCGGCAGAGCGCGCTGCCTACGCTGACGCGCTTGACGCCAATCGCCGCCAGGTCAGCCAGGCTCAGTTGAGCGCCTCGTAGTCCCATTACCACGTTCACCGGGCGATCCACAGATTTGATCACGGCGGCAATATCATCCTTGGTGGCTAGACCCGGCGCATACAGAACGTCGGCGCCCGCCTCCTGGTAGGCCTGCAGTCGCTTGATGGTGTTTTTGAGGTCTGGCCGGCCGTGCAAGTAGTTTTCTGCACGTGAGGTCAGTGTGAAAGGAAAGGGAAGAGCACGCGCCGCCGCTACTGCTGCGCGGATTCGCTCAGTGGCATGTTCGATTTCATAGATTGGATCGTCCGGGCGCCCGGTGGCATCTTCGATTGAGCCTCCTACAACTCCCGCGGCCGCTGCAAGTCTGATGGTTTCGGCAGCGATTTCAGGCGCATCTCCAAAGCCATTCTCAAGATCTGCGCTGACCGGCAGGTTGGTGGCTGAGGCGATCGCGGAGGCGTTCGCCAGTGTTTCCTCGCGGTCAAGCGTGTTGTCGCACCGCCCCAGAGAGAAGGCATAGCCCATGCTGGTAGTGGCCAGCGCCTCAAAGCCCAGGTGTGCCAGCAGGCGCGCAGTACCTGCATCCCACGGATTGGGAATGATAAAAGCGCCTTCACGCTGGTGGAGCGCGCGAAAGGCTTGTCCCTTCACAGCTTGCGTCGCCATCTCGGTGTGAGTTGTAGTCATCAATCTCCTCCTTGCTTTTAGCTTAGCTTCAAAATGGATAATGAGGAACGGCGAACAACGAAATGTTGTAGATTCCCAGGTAAGGGGATAAATGCAAAGTGCGTGATCGTCTGAGCACCGATTCTTCCGTTGACTGGGAACTGAGAACTTCCTTCTTACCTCGGTCTGGGGGAACGATAGAGTATTACTAATGAAGCTGGTAGAGAGATTGGCGCGAAGCAAGCAAGGGCAATACTTTTGCGCGCCTTGTTGGTGGGAGCTGGACAGTGCGGCTCGTTACGATCCGGAGTTGAAGTGCGCTTATCAGCGCCTGGCGCACAGGAAGTATCGTGCGCTAGCGAGGTGAGAGCAGCGATGCGGAGGGCTTGAATTCAAGAATGATTCTTAAACAAAAACAGGGAAGCCGTGAACTTAATCCACGGCTTCCCTGATCAGAAGCGACAGAGGCGATGTCTTTTAATTAGACGCACAACCACCACAATCAGTTGTTCTTTTTACAAAAAAGATTGAAGATTTTTGCGCTCGAAATTTTTGCAACGATCATCGGTATTAAGTAGTTTGGCTTAAGCACATTAATATGCGTATCTTTTCTGCCACGAACGATGTCGCGCCCCCAACCGAATCCAAAGTCATTCAAGAGAGGTTCGTGGAGGTCAATGGCTGCCACATTCGTTACTTGACCGGAGGTGAAGGCGCTCCGTTGATTATGATCCACGGTTTGCTGGGATATTCGTTTTCCTGGCGTTTTAATCTCGAAGCTCTTGCCCAGCATGCACGCGTTTACGCCCTCGATTTGCCGGGCACAGGATTTTCCGGCAGGCAGCCCGTCTGGCCGGGGGATCTGATCTCGCTGGCACAACTGGTGCTTGCCTTCATGCAGAAGATGGAAGTGAAGTCGGCCATTCTGCTGGGCAGCTCCCATGGTGGCGGAGTGGCGCTTGTGGCGGCTGCCAGCGCCAAGCAGCAGAACATCTCGATCAAGGCAATGATCCTGGTGTCGCCTATTAACTCATGGTCGAGCCAGGGAGCATTTCTTACCCGGGTTGCAGGGTCATTTATTGGCGGAGGAATTTTTCGGTCCATGGCCTGGTGCCTGGCGCCGCTGCACGGCAGAATTCTGATGCGGATGTATGGCGATCCGCGGCGTGTAACGCCAGAAACCGTCGAAGGCTACAGCCGGGGCATTGCAGTTCCCGGCACGATTGATGCTCTTCTGGGCCGCGTCAAGAATTGGAAGACCAATTTGGCCAAGGTCGAAGAGGCGTTGCCACATGTCGCCCATATTCCGACTCTGTTGCTTTGGGGCGAGCGCGATGGCGCCGTGTACCTTTCTTCAGCGCAGCAGCTCGTGAGCAGGCTGCATTGCGCTGAGTTGCAGGTGATCCCCGGCGCCGGCCATTTGCCGTATGAAGAGATGCCGGAGCGGTTTAATCAGGTAGTGAGCGAGTTCCTGATGAAGGTCAGGGATGCAGGCGAAGAGCCGCCCAGTATTTACAATAGTCCGACATGAAGACTCGCCGGGAAATTCACTAAATGTCTGACTACTTGTTCGAGCTCTTTCGCCATTTTTTCCGGGAATACGGATACTGGGCAATCGGCATAGCGTTGCTTCTGGAAAATGCCGGCATTCCCGTTCCTGGCGAGACCATTCTTCTGTTTGCCAGCTTTCTTGCTTTTTCTGAAGGCCGGTTGCACCTGCCTTTGATTATCCTCGTTGGAACGGTTGCCGCTACACTGGGCGACAATCTCGGATACTTTATTGGTAACCGGGGAGGGAGGCCGCTGCTGGAACGTTACAGCAAGCTCTTTCGTATTCGGCCGGAGATGATTGCGCGAGGTGAGCAACTCTTTCAGCGGCGGGGCGCGCTGACGGTGTTTCTGGCTCGTTTTATTTTTGGAATGCGGATCATTACCGGGCCGCTGGCCGGCGTTTTACGCATGCCCTGGAAGCGGTTTGTGCTCTTCAATTTTCTCGGAGCAGCGAGCTGGGTCACCATGATCTCATGCGCCGGTTATTTTTTCGGAAGCCAGTGGGACCGCTTGATGCACATTGTTAAAAACGCCAACATCATAATTTTTGCGCTGATTGCCGGAGCTGTGCTGGTTCACTGGTTGCGTTCTCGTCGCGTCACCGGAAGCAAGAAGTACGAAGTAGGAAGTACGAAGTAGGAAATAGGAAGTTTGAAGTAGGTAAATAAGGAGCACGAAGTAAGAAGCCGGCTTCCCACTTCCAACTTCATACTTCCGTCTTCTTATTTCTTTGAGCGTAGAATAGAAAACACACCCTTTTGAACGCCGCACTCCAATCCATGCTGGCCAAAGTGGACCGTCAGGCCTGGATACGGTTCTTTGTCGCCATTGGCGGGCTTACCGTCGCATTTGCAGCGGCCTTGTATTCCACGGTGGCGCGCGATACCGGCGACGTGCTGATGACTGCCGTACTCGCTTCTTTTGCCCTGGTAACGGCGGGAGTAGTGGGTATTGTTACCGTCCCTTATCTGGCCAAGCGTGTTGCTGCCCATCGCCGGCGCGAGCGTTTTCAGTATGAATTCACCAAAGAGTTTGCCATCTACCTGATTGCCGTGCTGGTGATTGTTGTCGCAGCGCTCAATACCGGCAACAATCTTTTGTTCATCGTTGTCTCGGCCATGCTGGCGGCCATTGCCGTCTCAGGCATTGCTTCCGCCGGAATGCTGCGTGCCCTGGAACTTGAGGCGGCATTGCCCACGCATGTTTTTGCCGGATCCACGGTGCTGGGAAGGCTCATTCTCGCTAATCGGCGATGGTGGGCGCCGGCTCTTTCGGTGACCGTTGCCCCACTCAAGAGCAGGGCCGGTAAGAAATATTACAAGTGGCAGCGCACGGTTTGGGGATGGCCCCGCAAAAACGCTCCTGAGCGCCAGTGGCTACGCCTGTCAGATTGGGAATGGAAGTCTTTCGTCGAGCCTGCCGCTCCTCCCAGCATCTTTCAGGGAGCAGTCTACTTTCCCATGATCAGCCGCAAGAGTACCGCCTCTGCAGATGTAGAGTTGAGCTTCCGCCATCGCGGGCTCTATGCCCAGAAGGGGCTGGGGATCGCAACCCGCTTTCCTTTTGCATTCTTCAAGAAGACCCGTCCGGTGGCCTTCTCGCAGGAGATTGTTGTATATCCGTCGGTCGAGCCTACGGAAGACTTCTTCCAGGTGCTGCCCATGATTACAGGAGAATTTGAAATGTTCGTGCGCGGCCGCGGCAACAATCTTTACCTGATACGCGAGCATACTCCGCAGGATTCGGTCCGCCACCTCGATTGGAAGGCCACCGCCAAAACCGGCGCGCTCAAAGTGCGCGAATTCACCCGCGAGGACGAACGCAAACTGCGCATCGTCTTCGACAATGCCACACCCGGCGCGATTCCCGAGAAGGATTACGAGGCCGCCGTCTCGCTCACCGCGTCGCTCGCCTGGTATTTCGCGCAAAGCGACGCCCAGCTCAGCTTTGCCGGCCAGGGATACAACGGCAGCAACGATGTTTACGAGTTCCTCCGCTATCTGGGCATGATTCAGCCCGGCGACCGCGGCCGGCTTCTCGAAGACCTGGATGTAACCGACGACTACAACATCGTAGTCACCGCCCGCCCCCGCGGAAGCATTTCCACCAACCTGTGGGCATCGTCGTATTTCCTCTTCATGCGCAGGTGAGCACTGACTCATCCGAATCTGGCCCGGGCGAAGTGGTATCATGCGGCGGCATGAATGCGAAACACATCACCCCGATCCTGAACGTAGCCGACATCGCCGCCAGCTTCGCCTGGTTTCAGAAGTGGGGCTGGCGGAAATGCTGGGACTGGGGAACTCCGCCGACCTTCGGCGCGGTGGGCTCGGGCGAATGCGAGATCTTTCTCTGCCAGGGAGCCCAGGGAGGCCGTGGCCGGGGCACAAACGTTTCCACCTTCACCAGCGATGGCGATGAGGCATGCGATAAGGGCGTCTGGATGTCACTCTGGGTAGACGACGTTGACGCGGTGCATAAGCAGTGCGTCGCCGCGGGCCTGGATGTCACATTTCCTCCGACGGATATGCCCTGGAACGTCCGCGAGATGCACGTGCGCCATCCCGATGGCCATGTGTTTCGTGTGAGCAAGGGCATTCAAGAGTCCGAAGAGGAATAAGCCGCATGTTGGTGGCCCCACCCTTCCGCGCTCTCCGTTAGGAGGATGGGGGCAAATCGCGCCGGAACCGCCAGAAGCTCAGCGAAAACAGATTGTGCCGATGTAAAACCAAAAGCTCCCAGAGCGCAGCGGCCATACACCGGCCAATCCCGCTCGAGATGATGAACACGATTTTCTGTTTGCTTGCGTCATCTCTTCTTCTCCAGTGTATGCAGATAAAATGCACCACAAGCCAGAACAAATACCGCGTAATAGAATTGCGAAGTGACGCCCAGGGAAGCAATCATCGCTGAACCAAACAGAAGAAGAAGCAATGTCGCCGCCAATTCTGCCGGACTTGCCAGAAGACCGGATACCAGCAGAAGGCCAAGAGTTGTTTCGCACACCGTGGCGAGCCAAGCCAGGAGGGGAGCCCATGTTGCTGGCAGAAAGCTGTTGACCTGCTGCGTGTACGCGATAAAGTGCGAAAAATCTCCCCAAGAGATGCCTGAAGCGCCGTTCTTGCCCAACAGTCCAAAGCGGTCACAAACAGAGAGGCAAAATGCGAGGCCAATCAGAACCCTGCAGGAAATGTTCAGCCAGCGATAACGGCCATTGCTCAAGGCAAAAACGGCAAATAGAGCTGTGATTACGGCCGCGTAAACGAACTTGCCACGATCGATATTGCCTCTCCAGAGCACAAACGCCAGCCATGCAGACTGGATACAAGCTGCGATCAACAGAGCTATGCGGGCCTTGCCCTTCATGAGACTTCTCCATTTTGTGGATGTCGCTTCAGCCTGCTCAGAAAAAGCGCCGCGAACAGTCCGAGTGTTACCAGGGCAAGCGAAATATCTGTGACTCTATCTCTTCCGGAATGGAATCCTTCGCGAAGGTGGCTGATGAGATGCAAGGCGCTGGCCGCCGCTGCTATGGTGATAACGCCGGTACATTGGCCCGACCTGCACGCGGCGAGGATGAGCGCAACCCCAAGTGGCAAAAGAAAACTGCCCAGATCGATCATGTAATGCTGATTGAAAGACCCGACGGGGAAGAGGCGTTCAAAAAAGACTCGCGGAACGAAAAACAGAAGTCCGCCTGCCACCACATAGTATGTTCCGCAGAGTAGGTAGATGGTTGATGCGAAATACATGCGGGTCTTCATTGCCTGCCTCCAAGCATGTTGCTGAGCAGTTGAACCACATGCCGCTTGCGCTCCGCGGCGAATGCATCGAGGGCGGCGTCTGGTTCCAAGATCTGAAACGGCCACAGACACATGCTTGCAATGCTGAGGAGCAATTGCCGTAGATCAAAGCCGTGAAGCGAAGTCCGTGGAATAGCAGCAGAGACCACTTCCAGCGTTTCCTGAAACAACACCTGTGGCACGCTCGCAGAAGAACGCCGTTTGGTTCTGAGAAATTCCCATTGCAGCAAACGGATGATATGAGGATGTGCAGACAGGTAGTCAACATAGCTCTCGACTAAAAAAATCAGGATGTTCAAGAGCGAAGATTGCGTCTGCAACTTGATCGGCTGCAGCACGCGCTGGCGGAGCTCATCTGCAGCACGCGCCAAAACTGCGTCATAAAGCTTCTCTTTATTCTCAAAAAAATAAGATGGCAGCCCCCGTGAGACCTTCGCTGCGGCAGCGATATCGGCCAAAGAAGCGCTCTCATACCCCTGGCTGGCAAACAGATGCTGGGCAGCGGACAAAATCGCGTTCTTGGAGCGGTCGGGGTCTCGCTGTCCGGTAAACATCATTCTATTCTAATATACTTGCTGAACGTTCAACAAGTAGTTTTAAAAAAGTGCTGGTCGCAATCAAGATCAGCAGAATCCACATCAATAGCATTCGCCTCTCCTTATGCCACCGTGATAGGACGGGGTGTGGCCCCACCCCCTTTCGCATTATTTTTAGTTGTACCCCTGCCCCGTACAAAACAAGCTCCCAGCCGCCGGTTGCCAGTTGCCAGTGAAGGGCAAAGAGCTAAGAAGTGCTAAACTTGCGCCAGCGCCCCGTCTATTCTGTAATCTTGAAATTGATGACTTTTCCTGCACTCGTCAGGCAGTTAAAAAAAATTGCAGGCCGTGATGCCGTGCTCGAGCGGGTCGAAGACCTCATGCTCTACGAGTACGATGCCGGCATTCTCACCGGCTCGCCTCGCGCGGTGGTGTTTCCGGAAACGACCGAGCAGGTTTCGCGGATCATGCGGCTAGTCTCTGAGAGCGGATTCCCGGTTGTGCCCCGCGGCGCCGGCACCGGGCTGAGCGGGGGAGCCATCGCCCGCGATGGAGCCATCGTTCT
>Ga0070741_10003322_pt1 | contig 40280 bp, 38 predicted proteins | sample Coa_R1_4_FD_66440 | JGI IMG/M metagenome (GOLD analysis project Ga0070741, IMG submission 66440) | Surface soil microbial communities from Centralia Pennsylvania, which are recovering from an underground coalmine fire - Coalmine... | ecosystem: Environmental > Terrestrial > Soil > Unclassified ...
CCCTGACATACCTTTTTTAGAAATGCAAATCGATTCTACGAGTGTTGATCTTGGACATTTAAGTACCAGCTCAACAGCCACGGGGTCGGCCAATTTCCATGTTAGAGCGTATCTCGATAGCGGTTTTACTGTTTTAACTATGAGTAATCCTCCAAGTATCCCGGCTGGCTATTCTCTGGCGAATATGTCTTCTCAGGGAACAGCGGTTACCGGTACCGAACAATTTGGGATGAACCTGGTAGCCAATACGTCACCAGCTAGCTGTGGAGGGAATCCTTCGCCCCAACCTGATAGCACCTTTGCGTTTGGCCAAGCGGCTCCTGGTTACGATACAGCGAACCAGTATAAATATGTTAAGGGGGATGTTATAGCCAATACGATTAGCGGTAAGAAGGGTTGGGGGCGGACCAACTTCACAATTTGCTATATAGCAAACATTAAACCTTTAACCCCAGCTGGGGTTTATACCATGGTTCACGACTTAGTGGCTGTACCTACGTACTAATGTTTATTACGTCTGTGATTTATCTAACAGAAGAGTGATATAAATTTTATGGCTGTGGACAATTTAAAAAAGCTGGTTTAAAAGTGTTTATGCTCTATAATGATAATAGTTTTCGAGCAATAATGAATTTTCTATTAGGGAAAATTGAATAAGGGCCAATGTCGAGAGGGATTATCAAACAAGTATCAAAGCGACTAGGTAGTTTGACGCTAACTATCCTGATTGTTGTCCTTGATGTTTTTTTGCCTCTACTCGTCCCTAAGATTGTACTTGCAGCTTCAAGCCAGTTGACTAGTCGCTCTGTGACAATATCATCCGGGATACCGGGACAAACCAGCGTGACTTATACCTACGGTTTTACAACTATCAATACTCAAAACATAGGTTCGATTCAGTTTAAAGCCTGCACAACAGCTCTAGGTGCAGCCGGGTCAGCTACCTGCACCGCGCCAACAGGGATGAACATTAATCAGGGTTCAGAAGCATCAAGAAGCGGGTGGACCGGATCCAATACGTTCACCAGGGATGCTGTAGGCGGCAATGACTGTACTCCAGCTAACAACGTCTTATGTGTCAAGCGTACTGCCCAAAGTGAAACTTTGGGAGCAAGAACATTAGGCTGGAATACACAGACTAATCCCACAACAGCAAACTCATCATTCTTTATTATGATCAAGATGTATAGTGATAATGCTTGGACGGCAGGTAATCTTGGCGACTTTGGTGTTGTGGCCAGCGCTGTAGTGCAGACATTGACAGTTAATGCAACTGTTGACGAAGTTCTGCAATTTTGTGTAGGTAGCACCCAAACGGATACGGGAAGTGGAACGGTAACAAATTCAACCGGTGGAACCATGAACGACTGCAGTAACGTATCAGGTACATCTTTAAACATCGGTACCCTTGATAGTACTAACGTTAATGTATCACCTGTTGCGAGCGGTACGAGTGGCGGAGGCGATGGACTAAATGGGCTTGTAATGCTTAGAACAAATGCGCAAGGTGGCGCAACTATAAGTTATGATGCTATCCAAGATGTTTCAGGAGCTGCAGATAATCATAAGGGCACATTAAAAGTCCAAGGTAAATCGTGCAATGCCGGAAACGTCAACACAGATGAGTGTATCGATGCAAAGGGGGCTACCCAGGGAACGCTAGCTGCTGCTACAGAAAACTTTGGCATGACTGTTGCAGCTGTAAACTGCAGTGCCGGTAGTGCTGGTGAAGGCTACGCTTGTACCTTTGCTGGAGGCACTTATCATTTAACCAGAAACACTAACTATGATGGAACGGGTGCTAATACTTACCCAACTGATTCAGGTCAAGTAGCCGGAACTACGAATGCCGGTTATGCGTGGGTAGAAGACGGAACAGTAACTCAGATCGCCAGCTCTACAGGAGGCGCAAATCCACAAAGCAGAGTCGTGGATGATGAAGCTTTAATCCTTAAATTTGCAGCTACGCCTTCAATTGTTACACCAGCGGGTACCTATCTGGTAAAAGCCGATTTTATAGCTGTTAGCACCTATTGATCTAATGTCTATGACCGTGGGTCTTAAAAACGTTGGTTATAAGCTATTGACCGTCTGCTTAATAGGGCTTCTTGTCACGGTTTCAAGTCTGATGTTTCCTAGGGGTGCTAAAGCCGCCCAATTAGTAAATCGTTTTGTGCAACTTTCTAGTGCTACACCATCTATAGCCACGTCTTATGAGCTTGATTTCACCTATGCAAGTGTAAGCAACGTGGGCTCAGTGGTCTTCGAATTTTGCGATAATTCACCCAATCAGGCTGACCCATGTAATGTCCCAACAGGTTTTAGCGCGACGGGAGCGAGCTTGTCGGCACAGAGTGGTAACACAGGCTTTAGTTTTGATGGCGCAGACAGTACAGTTAATAAAGTAGTTATTTCTAGACCATCAGCTGCTATTATTCCGAGCGCGAGCTCCTACACCCTAGATAACGTCGTTAACCCCTCTATATCTAATTACGCAGTTTATGTCCGTATATCAACGTACGCCTCATCAGATGGCAGTGGTAGCTCGACTGACTATGGTTCAGCGGCTTTTTCAACTTCCACTCAACTTGCCGTCGGGGCTTTTATTCCACCTTTCTTAACATTTTGTGTCGGTGTGAGTCTAGCAGTTGATTGCTCTTCCAGCACAGGTAACAATGTTGACCTTGGCGTATTTAAAACCTCATCGCCAAGTACCGGAACTAGCCAGTTTTCTGTGGCAACTAACGATGTCTCTGGCTATAACATAACAATTGATGGTACAACTATGACTTCAGGTAATAACGTTATTCCAGCCCTATCTTCTCCCAGCTTCAGTGCTATCGGGCACAGTCAGTTTGGGATTAACCTTAGGCATAATACGTTTCCGAATGTTGGCGCAGATCCTGATGGCCTGGGCGGTGTAGGAAATCCTACGCCAGACTATAATCAGCCTAATCTATTTGTTTTCCGTGACAGTGATTCGATAGCAAATTCATCAACATCATCATATTTCCGGCGAATGACCGTATCATACTTAGTTAACATTGATTCATCTCAGCCGCCAGGTATCTATGCATCAACATTTACTTACATCGCTACCGTACAGTTTTGAGTGAAAATGATTGATGGAAATTTTACTAATCGAAAGTCAAATAATATACTTTAGGCAATGAAGCTCTTCCAACTGATCAGAAGCTATTCATTAATTCTCATATCTATTCTATTTCTAACTTCAGCTACTGTATCAGCAGCCCAGTCTCCCACAACAAGCGGCATAAGCATCTCACCGACACGTAGTGAGCTAACTCTTAGCCCGGGCGAAGCCAGTACGTTGAAGATCATTGTGAAAAACGTTACTTCTGGCGATATCGTTGCTAAGCCAATAGTGAATGATTTTGAAGCAGACAACTCTTCGGGTAATCCAAAAATTGTCCTCCATAATCCCACCCCATTACCGACAAGTATCCAGAACTTTGTCCAAGGTTTACAGGATGTACCACTTAAAAAAGGAGAGCAGAGGACCTTGGACATTGTAGTTCAGGTGCCTCCCCATCAGTCAGCCGGTGCATACTATGGTCTTATCAGGTATGAAGCTGTCCCGGTAAATTCCTCATCGCCAACATCTCAAACGTCACTATCGCTATCCGCAAGTGTAAGCACAATTGTCTTAGTAACTGTTCCCGGTAATTTGACACAGAAGCTCGAGCTCAAGGCTATTCATGTCTACCGTGATGATAAAGAAAGCACTTTTTTCTTAAAGAAGCCAAATACAGTCGGTGTGGAAGTTAAAAACCTAGGGAATGCCTTCGCTAAACCTTTTGGAAAAGTAGTTCTGCAGAGTATGAGCGGTAAACAGGTGTACTCATATGAAGTTAATAACGCTAATCTACGGGCCAACGTTCTACCTAGTAGTAGCCGGATATTTAAAGATGCCCTTAAAAACGTTGGTGGTCCAGGTCGCTACACCTTGGTTGCAAACATCTCATACGGGAGTGGCTCGGACATCTTAGTGGCGAAAAAAAGTTTCTGGTACATCCCGTTATGGCTACTGATTGTTATCTTGGTCGTCATAATAATTCTGATCCTAGTTATGTATACAGGCTTCCGTCGAATGCGTGGGCGTCGTTATCATAGGCACCGTTTATAAAATCGAGTTGCGTTTAGGCTAAAGCTGGTTCATTCTAAGCATATGCGCTTTGGTAAGTTGCTCGTGTTATTTATGGCCTTGGCAGCGGCAGCATTTATCTTAACTATGCCCTCTGATGCGAGGGCCGTAACTCAACAATCCGGTGCCATTGGGGTGCAGGGTACGATTCCAAGCGCTCCACCTACACAGGCTCCAACAATTACGGTACCAACGACCGGCCAGACTTTTAATAAGATACCCATAACTGTTGCTGGTCTATGCCCTAAAGGCCTACTGGTTGAGGTCTTTAAGAACGGTGTCTTCGCGGGAGCTGCTGAATGCCCGAGTGGCAGTTATTCTCTTCAGATAGATCTGTTCAGAGGCAAGAATGATTTAATCGCTAGGTCATATGATTCCTTAAATCAGCCAAGCCCCGACTCTAATTTAGTAAGTGTTACTTTTGATGACTCCCTGCCACAGACTGGCCCTAGAATTTCACTTTTTTCAGTCTATGCTAAACGAGGGGCGTTACCTGGAGACCTATTGACCTGGCCAATCACCTTGAGCGGTGGAGTGGGTCCTTATGCCATAAGTATTGATTGGGGCGATAAGACGGCTACTGACCTTATTAGTCGCCAATCACCAGGCGATTTTACAATCCAACATATCTACATTAATGCGGGGGTCTACAATATTATTATTAAAGCTACTGACTCTCAAGGCGCTACAGCATTCCTGCAAGTTGTCGGTATAGGCAATGGCCCAATTAAACAAACCACACCTTCTGCTCAAGCGACACAAGTTGTAACACCAAACTTATTATGGATACTATTAATCATCCTGCCGCTTTTGCTATCTTCATTCTGGCTTGGTAGAAAGCATCAGCTTCAGATAATTCGTGATCGCTTGCGTCGCGGTCAACGACCCTTTAAGTAGACCCCTCACCTCTGTTATAATGGACGTAAGATGAAGCGAGTTTTTGTTGGTCTCTCCGGAGGCGTAGATTCCTCTGTGGCTGCCCTGCTTTTAAAGCAGCAAGGCTATGAAGTTACGGGCGTTTATATGAAGAACTGGAGTCAAGACTTACCAGGGATGAAGTGTCCATGGCAGGAAGATTATCAGGATGCCAAGCGGGTAGCCGTGCAACTTGGAATTGAATTCAAGATGTATGACTTCGAGAAGCAGTATCGTCACAAAGTCGTTGATTACATGATCCGTGAATATAAAGCAGGTCGTACCCCAAATCCGGATATTATGTGTAATCAGGAAGTTAAGTTTAAAATTTTTCTCGAGACTGCCCTAGAAGACGGCGCTGATTATATAGCGACCGGTCACTACTCACGTGTAAAGCACGGTAAAAACCCAGAGCTTTTACTAGCTAGAGATTCTAATAAAGACCAAACTTACTTCTTATACAGAATTAGTCCAGGAGCATTAAATAAAGTTCTATTTCCTATCGGCAATTTAACCAAAAGCGAAGTGCGAGCTCTGGCCAAAAAACACAAGTTAATTTCAGCTGAACGGAAAGAAAGCATGGGTATTTGCTTTGTGGGTCAGATAGGTATTAAGGACTTTCTGAGCCAATATCTAGAAGGGAAGCCTGGCAATATTATTGATCAGAATGGAAAAATTATCGGCAAGCATGACGGAGCAGTCTTTTATACAATCGGTCAAAGACATGGATTAGATGTTGGCGGTGGACTACCATACTATGTTACCAAGAAAAATATCAAGAAGAACGATATCTACGTAACAACGGATCTACAAGATGAAAGATTATGGAACAGGGAAGTCAGACTAAGTAATATCCATTGGCTTGATTCAGTCAACGAAGAGATTCATAAAAGAAGTAAACTTTTAATAAGGACAAGGCACCGCTCTAAGTTGATAACAGTAAATAAGCTTAACAAGTCAAGTAGTATTTGGACGGCTGAACTTGATGAAGATGTTCGAGCACTGACTCCGGGGCAATCTGCTGTCTTTTATATGGGCAATAGAGTACTTGGCGGCGGCATCGTTACATAGTTCTATCTCTGTTATAATTCGACTGATGACAGCGCAGGAAATTAGAAAAAAATATTTAGATTTCTTTGCAGCTCGCGGTCATAAAGTAATACCGCGGGCCAATTTGGTACCGCAAGATGATCCAACCACGCTATTCACTGGTAGCGGCATGCAACCGATGGTGCCCTACCTGCTCGGGGAAAAACATCCAGAGGGCACTAGAATTGCAGACAGCCAACCATGTTTTCGTGCCGAAGATATTGAAGAAGTTGGCGACAACAGGCATTTAACTTTATTTGAAATGCTTGGTAACTGGAGTTTAGGCGACTATTACAAAGACGATCAAATAAGTTGGGCTTGGGAACTATACACTAAAGTCTTTGGCCTAGATCCTCAAAAACTTTATATTACTTGTTTTATTGGCGATGAAAAGACTAGAGTGCCTAAAGATACAGAATCTGCTGAACTCTGGAAAAAACTCTATAAAACTGTTGGTATTGATGCGGCAGAAGTTGAGCTACCCGGCAAAAGCGGCGCCGAAAAAGGCATGCAAAACGGCCGGATATTTTATTATGATGCCTCAAAAAACTGGTGGAGCCGTGAAGGCGCGCCAAGTAATATGCGCGATGGTGAGCCCGGAGGACCAGATACTGAAATATTTTATGATTTTGGGACTAAGCATGATTCTAAATTCGGCGAGTTCTGCCACCCAAACTGTGACTGTGGGCGTTTTGGCGAGATTGGCAATAGTGTTTTTATGGCTTACCGTAAAAACAAAGATAAGTTTGAACCGCTACCTAACCCAAACGTCGATTTTGGGGGCGGCTTGGAACGGATAGCAGCTGCAGTTAATAATGATCCTGATTTGTTCAAAACCAGTGTGATTTGGCCGATAGTTGAGTGTATTGTGAAACTATCAGGGAAGCAATATAAAGACAATCAGGCTGGCATGCGTTTTATCGCCGATCACATGAGAGCAGCCACATTTTTGGCGATAGACGATGTTACTCCAAGCAATAAAACCCAAGGATATGTATTACGTCGTTTAATTCGTCGCGCTATTCGTTATGCATATGAACTTGGTATTGAGAACGACTTAGGGCAGCAAATAGTGCCTGTAGTAGTAAAGATTTTTGCGGAAGATTACCCTGAGATGAATGCAAAAAAGTCGCAAATAATCGACATATTTTCTAAAGAAGAAAAACTATTCCGGCAGACCTTGCGAAAGGGACTGAATATACTAGAAAAAGCTTTGGGAGAAGATGATGCGTTGTTGACGGGTCAGTTTATATTCCAGATGTATGATACATACGGGTTTCCTGTCGAGCTAACACTAGAAGAAGCACATAAAAGAGGCTGGAAGATTGAATCTGACTGGCGAAAACACTTTGACACACAGATGGAGCAACAGATAGAACGTAGTCAAACAGCTGCACAAGGTATCTTCAAGGGTGGTCTAGCTGATCATTCAGACCAAGTTATTCGTTACCATACGGTAACCCACTTGATGTACCAGGCACTTAAAGATGTGCTTGGCAAACATGTTGTGCAGCGCGGTAGCAATATTACCTCCGAACGAACCCGGTTTGACTTTTCTCACCCAGAAAAAGTAACTCCTGAGCAAATAAAAGAAGTTGAAGATATTGTTAATCAAAAGATTGTTGAAGATTTGCCAGTGACATGGAAAGAAGAAAAAACCGAGGAGGCTTTTGCTAAAGGAGCGTCTGGCGCATTCGGTGATAAATATGGGGATAAAGTAAAAGTTTACACGATCGGTGATCCCAAGAAGCCGTTCAGTCGCGAAATTTGTGGTGGGCCACACGTCGAACGCACGAGTGCAATTGGCGAAGGTGGCAAAAAATTTAAAATTGTTAAGGAAGAATCAAGTTCTGCGGGTGTTCGACGCATTAAAGCCGTACTAGTGTAATTAACAACTTGACTTCATTCCTTATATGCTAAGTTCGTGCTAGCATAAGCTTATCGATAAAAAATAAAAAATGAAAAAACGTCTGGCTGCTTTTAAGCCATTACCAAAATCTGCCAAGCAGCATAAAAAACGTCTACATAAACGGCGGCCATACCACAAAAAAGTCCTCTTACATCCCATCACAGTATTTTTTCTATTTCTTACAGGCGTAGCTCTAGTTGGGCTAACCTTTAAAAGTTTTGCTGCTGATATTACCGTAACTGCCAAAGTCCCTGCTGAGGTATTAACTGAGCCGGCCATTATTGAAAGCCCAACTAATGGTAGCCATACTGCAAAACCATCGACAGTAATTGCAGGCACCTGTCCTGCTAATTCGTATGTAGAACTTCTTAGGAATGATCTTTTTAGCGGCACAGCAGGGTGTATTAGCGGACATTTTGAAGTGACTACAGATTTGTTTCCCGGACTAAATAATTTCCAGGCGCAGGACTATAACTTTACTGACGATAAGGGGCCAGATTCATCAATAATATCTATTTATTATGATGAACCTGCGGTTGAAGAGCCGTCATTACCAAACACAAATACTCCAGCCTTCACATTGCTAAAGGATACGCAATACCAAGGAGTTACAAGCTCTAGTGTATTTCGCACCACAATACAGCTGGTGAGCGGTACTCCTCCGTATAAGATCAATGTTAATTGGGGGGATGGCGTAGAAGAAAACTATGTTCATAATGATAGATCACCTTTAGAGCTGGAGCATGCATATACAAAGACGAGTGTTTTTCACAAACTAAAAAGCTCTCCCATAGCTAGTATTTTCCTAGCCCCTATCTTTGGTTCTGCCACAGCGACTACTACTACTACTACTGACTACTATGCTTACACAATTATGGTCACTGCGACAGATAGCTATGGCAGTGTGTCAGTGATTCAGCTCGTAGCGATTGTTAATACAAAATATTTAACACCAGCTACAAATAACATCCAAAATGGCGGTACAAGCCATCATGCATTCAGTAGCTTACTATGTAGTTGCTTGGTTAGCATCAATCAAAATAGAGTATTAAGCTCTATGCATACATGGGTGTGGGCATTTTGGCCAGTTTACTTAATTTTGATCTTAATGACTCTTAGTTTTTGGCTAGGAGAACGTCAAGAGCTTCATATTTTAGCTAGCAAAAAGCGGTATCGTAGGCGAACGAGTTAATTTAAGGGGCAATTATCAGGGGTAGTAGACGGCTTCCTATGTTATAATCAACCTGATTATGCCTATCTTAGACAAGGCGAAGGCTTTAAAGTCCAAAATACCAAAAGTCAAACCAACAAGTAGTCGCTCAAAGCCACTTGGAGAGTATTTGGTAGCTCTAGATATTGGTACAGAATTTGTTAAAGCACTGATTGGCCGAATCGTCGGGAATGAAGTAGAAATTATAGGGGTTGGCAGGGCTCATCAAGAACTGTCAGATATGCAAGCAGGCGCAATCGCTGATATTTCGGCAGTCGTAGCCAACTGTGATAGAGCACTAGCGGCAGCCGAACGTCAAGCTCAAGTCAGTGTTAGATCAGCGGTAATTGGTATAGCTGGGGAACTCGTTAAGGGTACAACCTCAACCGTAAGATTTAAACGCAAAAACCCGTCAAAAGAGCTCAGCATAGAGGAAATGGATCGAATTATTGAACTAGTACAACAAAGGGCAGAAGAAAAAGCTCGGCAACAATTGGCATGGGAACTTGGCGGAAAAGATATTCAATTGCGTCTTGTTAATAGTGCACTAGTTCGTATAGATATAGACGGGTATAAAGTTACTAATCCGGTTGGCTTTCAGGGCAAGGATATTGAAGTAGAAATGTACACGGCTTTTGCGCCAATGATACACATTGGTGCTCTAGAACGAACAGCATCAGAACTAGATCTAGAATTATTGGCAGTGGCAGCTGAACCTTTTGCTGTAGCCCGATCTGTTGTAGGCGATGATCCAAATGCCTCTGTGAGTGCGGTTTTAATGGATGTGGGTGGCGGTACGACCGATATCGCTGTGGTTAACGAAGGTGGTGTTGAAGGCACAAAGATGTTTGGTATTGGCGGTAGAGCATACACTCAGGCTATAAGTCGCGAGCTAGATATTGATTTTAATAAAGCAGAATCACTTAAAGTTAACTTAGATTCGGCCCGTACAACCGAAGACAAGAAACAACAAATCCAGAAGGCTCTTTCTAAGACCTTAAATGTCTGGATTAATGGAGTTGAACTTGCACTAGCTGAATTTACTAAGCTTGATAATATACCTCATCGTATACTGCTTTGCGGCGGCGGCTCTTCCCTTCGAATGCTAATGGACGAACTGGAAAAAAGCTCGTGGTATAAAAATCTGCCCTTTACCCGAAAACCAGCCGTTCAACATATCCAACCCGATGAAGTAGTTGGGATCACTGATACTACCGGTGATGTAACAGACCATACGTTTATCACCGCCATGGGGCTGCTAAGAGTCGGTCTAGATACAATAAATTCTGGTGTTATAGATGAAAAATCTTCAGTTAAAGATAAACTGAACAAGGTATTACGAGTATGAGTCCAGCCGCTACCCCACCAAAAGATAAAGATACAGTTTATCTGGAGGTTGACGATGATATAACTACCCTAGTTGACAAGGTAGAATCAGCTAAAGGTAAGATCGTTGCTCTTGTTCTGCCTAAACGGTTTGCTACCCTGCAAAGCATCGTTAACATGCGATTGCTGGCCCGCAGTGCTAAAACAGCCGGCAAAGAAGTTGTATTGGTAACCAGTGATTCTGCACTATCCCCGTTAGCGGGCGCAGCTGGGATTTATGTAGCTAAAAATCTGCAAACCGCCCCGGCCGTTCCATCTTCTAAAGCTGCTAATGCCGCTGTCAAAGTATCTGCAGTCCAAGACGAAAACTCCGATGAGGTAGATGAACAAAACGCAAAACTCGACTACCATCGCTCTATTGGTGAACTAGCTAACCCAGAGGAAGAAGCAATAGCGTTAGAGGATGAGCAGGAAGAAGAGACAAAGGATGAAAAAGCCAAGACCAAAACTCCTAAAAATAAAAAGCTTAAGGTACCTAACTTTGAACGATTTCGTTTGATGCTAGCGGCAGGCGTGCTGGCAATTATAGGACTTATTGTCTTTATAATTTTGGCTATTTTTGTTTTGCCTAAGGCCACAATCACCCTCCAGACAGAGGCTATACCAATTTCTGCTAACCTTAACCTGACAACTTCCGACAGCGCTAAGACTCTGGATGAAGCTAAAAGTGTTATACCGGCTTCCTTAAAGACGTCTGATTTTACTTCTAATCAACAAGTTCAGGCCACAGGTCAACAGAATAACGGCGATAAAGCCACAGGCACAGTTGTTTTCTATAACTGCAGCAAGGACGACACATTGTCCGGTACGGTTCGCACGGTTGGCGCCGGAACTGGTGTAACTGCCAATGGCTTAACATTTATTACTCAATCTGCTGTAGATGTACCACCCAGCCACTTCAACGGAGATACATGTAAAAAGGATGCGCCAAGTAGTTCTGTCACCGTTAAGTCTCAAAATGGCGGCGCAAAGTATAATATTGATGCTACAACCTTTGCGGTATCAGGCTTTTCAACTATAAGCGGGGACGGATCCAAAATGACCGGAGGAACTGACAACGTGGTAACCATTCTAAGTCAAGGAGATGTAGAAGCGGCCAAGAGCAAAGTTACTGATCAGGACAAGACTAATTTTTCTAATAATTTCAAGAAACAACTAGATGATCAGGGCTTATATGTGCTGGCTTCTACTTTAAAAGCCAGTGATCCGGTTGTTAATGCTTCGCCAGCAGTAGGCCAACCGGCTAGTACCGCCAGCATAAGTATAAAAATTACATATAGTGTTTTAACGGTCCAGAAGGGTAACCTAAAAACAGCTGTGACTGATGGACTTAATAAACAGATTGATAAGAAGAAGCAGAAAATTGGCACAGATGACGTGCTCAAGAACTTGTCTGTGAATGTCCAAAGTCAGAGTTCGCCAACAGTGGCACTGCTAGCCGTTAGTGAAGACACAACGGCCGTACCAATAATTGATGTATCTGTAATTAAAAAGCAGGTCGGTGGAGAGAAGGCAGGGGACATAAAGGCTTTCTTAGGTAATTGGCCGGGTATTAAAAACGTTGATGTTAAAATGAGCCCCTTCTGGGTTAGTAAAGCGCCTAAAAAACCCAATAAAGTCCAGGTAATTTTGTTGCAAATTAAATCGTCAAATAAACCGTGATTGAGGCTTCGGAGATTCTTGGATTGGATATTGGGGTAAAGCATACAGGTATTGCCAGGGCTTCAAGTATTGCTCGTCTAGCGCAACCCCTACAGACTGTATCCACTGATGACACTATTAACACAATCCAGGCTTTTTTGGGTGAGCATAAATTAGAGGCTATAGTCGTGGGCCTACCTCGTAATCTTAAGGGCCAGGATACAGAGCAAACCGCCTGGATCAGAGGTTGGGTTGATGATGCTAAAGCTAAGATCTCCACGACTTTTTATTGGCAAGATGAGGCTCTGACAAGCAAGCAAGCAGAATTAATTAATAAGAAACATAGCATCTACGATGACCATGCTATTTCCGCGGCTATTATTCTGCAGAATTTTCTAGATAGCGAGACAGACCGGACATTGGCATGAAGTATAAAATCTCCAGTTTTAGTAAAAGACTTAAGGTACTCTTTCTAATCCTGACAGTACTTGTTCTTGCTTTGGCATTGGTAGTTATAGCTTACTTTCATAGTCTGTCGCCCGTGTCTTCCTCTTTTCAAAAAAGTTATTTTAGAGTTGAGTTGGGGACAAGCGTTAATCAAATTGCCAGTAATCTTAAAGAAGATGGTTTGATACGTAGCGGAACCGCTTTTGAGATATACACTAGAGTGCACCACCTTACTAGGCTTCAAGCAGGAACTTACACACTTAGTCCTTCGCTAGATGTTCCCGAAATCGTGTCTAAAATGGTAAAGGGAGACGTAGCTAAAGACTTATTTACCATCCTGCCCGGGAAAAGAATCGACCAGATTAAGGAAGCTTTTAAAAAGACAGGCTACCCCGATGTTCAAATAGAAGCTGCGCTTAATCCGGCTACATACAGCGGGCATCCTGCATTATCCAGCTTGCCTGCTGGTGCATCTTTAGAGGGCTATTTGTACCCCGATTCTTTCCAAAAACAAAGTGATACTCCTGTAGAAGTTATTATTCGAGAATCACTGGATGAGATGCAGGCCCACCTAACAAAAGATGTCGTAGATGGCTTTACTGCTCAGGGTTTGAACGTTTACCAAGGAATTACGCTAGCTTCAATAGTTGCTCAAGAATCAGGCGATTCAACAGCCCAGCCAACAATTGCCCAAGTTTTTCTGCTGAGACTCAGACAAGATATGGTACTGGGCTCTGATGTGACTGCGTACTATGCTTCTGATGTTGCCGGGGTACCTCGTACCGTAAACATTGACTCACCATATAATACGCACCTTAATAAGGGACTACCGCCAGGACCTATAAGTAATGTTACCGAGACAGCTCTAGCAGCCGTTGCACATCCTTCAACAACTACATATCTGTATTTCGTGGCTGGCGATGATGGTAAAATCCACTTCTCACATACTTTTGAAGAACACCAGGCGGCGGTACAGCAATTCTGCAAGAAAAACTGCTCACAGTAAGAGTGATTTAGCGTGTATTTTGGTATAATAAATCTGTTTCCTCAGGAGACTCATCATTAGTAAAGCAAGTTCTTTTTTTAGTAGATTTTCGAAAAAGATTCCAATTGCGGAATCTTTTAATCAACTTTATCGACCGCCAATTGTTGACAAGCAGACTAAGCGTCGTTTTAGTCGCTGGGCTATAGTTGCCGGCAATCTGATCCTTCTGGCTGCAGTAGGTATATTTGTAGTGACTAACCGTTCGACCAGTCAAACAGTAAGATCTAACACCCTTAATGGCGCAGTGAGCTCTGCAAGTTCTATCTCAAACCCGCTTGACCAGTTATCCTCAGCCCAGATTGCGCTAAATGTGGCGCAGATGACGCACTTACCAGAACTAACACCGATCCGCAACCAAGCAGACTCCGATAGCCTTCTACTGTCAGTTGTCCCTAACGATACAACAGTATTAGCTAAACCGCAGGTGGTTGCTACTGCCGAAAAATCAAAAAAGGACATTATTCATTATGTAGCCCAAGCAGGAGATACAGTTGATTCGCTCGCCAGTAAATACCAAGTCTCTGCAGATAGTATCCGCTGGTCAAACAATTTGACAGGCAACAGCCTAACTGCTGGTACAAATCTGTCAATCCCGCCGATTAATGGGATAGTCTACACCGTGAAAGCTGGTGATACACCGGCATCCGTTGCCCAAAAATACCATGCTGATGAGGGCCAAGTTATTACCTTCAACGATGCAGAGGTGAACGGCTTACAACCTGGCGACCAAATCATTATTCCCAATGGGCACGTACAAGCGGTCGTTACCTATGGAGCATTCTTGGCTAATTACGGAGGTAATGGCTATGACTACGGCTATTGTACTTATTATGTTGCGTCAAAAATATCTGTGCCTACAAACTGGGGGAACGCTAACACTTGGGCTTTGTATGCTGCTTTAAGTGGATGGACTGTTAGCTCTACTCCTCGCCCCGGCGCGATTGCTCAGACAGGTAAATATGGGCTAGGACATGTAGCTTATGTTGAAGCAGTCAGTTCAGATGGCGCAATGATAAAATACTCGGATATGAACGGTATAGCCGGCTGGGGCCGGGTAGGCTTTAGCGATTGGGTGCCAGCCTCTACCTTCGAACATTATATTTACCACTAGAACTTAAGCCCTAGGGCCTAGTCTATGCCCTGTGTCATGTTTCCTATATCCTATTTGTATGAGTTTTGTGGATAGGGTTGAAGTTATTATTAAAGCTGGTGATGGCGGTGATGGTATTACTAGTTTTCGCCACGATAAGTTTCATGCAATGGGAGGACCGGATGGCGGTGATGGTGGCAATGGCGGTGACGTTATTATTCGGGCCAGCCGCAATCAGAATACGCTGGCGGACTTTAGATATAAAAAGAAACTAGTGGCAGAAAACGGGAAAGCTGGCAGTAAGGCAAAAAAACACGGCAAAAGCGGGAGTAGTTTGATCATAGACGTACCGGTAGGTACAGAGGTCAAAGATAAATCTGGTAAATTACTGGCAGATTTTATTATAGACGGTCAGAGTGAGGTCTTATCCCGTGGCGGTAAAGGGGGATATGGTAATGCTCACTTTGTTAGCTCCACACGCCAAGCTCCTCGCGTGGCCGAAAAAGGGGAAAGAGGAGAAGAAGTAGAGGCAACTTTCGAACTTAAGCTGATAGCAGAGGTTGGATTAATTGGTCTGCCAAATGCTGGCAAGTCTACCCTCCTATCGGTAATTAGTAACGCCAAGCCGGAGATTGCGGATTATCCATTCACTACACTTGTTCCGAATCTTGGGGTTGTTGATGTTGATGAAAAAAATAGTCTGCTTTTTGCTGATATTCCTGGTCTGATTGAAGGCGCCAGTGAAGGTAAGGGTCTAGGCGATGAATTTTTGCGCCACGTTGAGCGAACAAACGTATTAGTCCATCTGATAGATGCCTATAGCGAAGATGTAGTTAGTGACTATAAAACTATTATGTCTGAGCTAGCGGCTTACCAGACAGACCTGAGCCACAAGCCCCAAATAGTGGCACTAACTAAAGTTGAGGGCATGGATAAAGACTTGCTCGAACTTCAACTAAAGAATATTAAAAAGGAAGTACCAAGAAGTACGCCGGTCATAGGCCTATCTAGTCTGAGCGGTGAAGGTATTAGACAATTACTGCGTTTAACTCTGAGGAAAGTAGAGCAAGCCAGACTAAGATCACATGAACAAAAAAACTCTAAGCAATTACCAGTTATTGGTTTGCGTGAAGATGTTACTGATTGGCAGATTAAAGCTAAAAAAGGCAGCTTTGTTGTAACTGGGCAAAAGATTGAACATTTTGCCAGACGTACACGTTTCGGTGACTTTCACGGCGAGCAGCGACTCAGAGATATTATGACCAAAATGGGCATCATGGCCGAACTGGAACGCCAAGGCGTAGAACCAGAAGCAAAGATAGTTATTGGTGACCCGATAATAGGAGAACTGACTTATTAGTATGACATTTTACTTTTATGATCTGGAGACCAGCGGTTTTAGTTGCCGTGATGACCGCATAATGCAATTCGCTGGACAACGTACTGACATGGATCTAAATTCGATGGGTAAGCCAGATAATATCCTCATCAAACTGTCGTCCGATGTCTTGCCTGAGCCCGGTGCAGTCTTGGTGCATGGTATTTCTCCCCAGCAAGCATCAGTAAAAGGGATAACAGAGGCAGAGTTTTGCCGATTCTTAACGAGTCAAGTATCTAAAAAAGACACGATAATAGTTGGCTACAATAATATCCGTTTTGATAACGAGTTTATTCGCTTTACTCTCTGGCGGAACTTTCATGATCCCTATGAATGGAGCTGGAAAGATGGTTGCAGCACATGGGACTTGCTTGACGTGGTCCGTATGACAAGAGCACTTAGACCGGCGGGTATAAAATGGCCGTTCGCGCCTAATGGCAAGCCATCAAGTAAGTTGGAGTATTTGAGCGCCATAAATAAACTGGACCATACTGATGCCCACGACGCGCTAAGCGATGTTAACGCTTCGATTGCTCTAGCCAGGCTCGTGAAAGAAAAACAACTAAAGCTCTTTGAGTACTTATTAAATCTTCGTAGCAAGGACAAAGTTAGACCGCTAGTTACTAAAGGTGACCCACTAGTGTACACAAGTGGACGTTATTCTTCAGAGTTTGAGAAAACAACCATAGTTGTTAATTTAGTCGAGAGAGCAGATAAATCGGGAGCTTTAATGTACGACCTCAGGATTGACCCCGATGAATTTAAGGATTTACCACCAAGTGAATTAGCTGAACGGTGGAAAGATAGATCTGATGCCGCGCCTTATTTCCCGGTGAAGGAACTAAAATATAACCGTTGCCCAGCTATTGCCCCATTGAACGCCCTAGATAAGCCTGGTTTAGAACGCCTGAAAATACATCAAGAATTAATCGACTCTCATCTAAAAAAATTGAAAAAGATTGCAGGATTCGGTGATAGATTACTTAAGGCCCAAGAAATAATGTGGCCCAAACGCCAGCCGGACTTGATAGTTGATGAACAAAAGGTCGATACTCAGCTATATGACGGTTTTGCGGCAAGTGAGGATAAGATCAAGATGTCAATGGTACGGGCAGCCGGACAGAACGAACTCAAAGGCCTAACCGTAGACTTTAGGGATGAACGACTAAAAGTCCTATTCCCCCTTTATAAAGCTCGTAACTTTCCGGTGATCTTAACAGAGTCAGAGAAAAAAAGATGGGAAGATTTTTGCTGGCAAAAACTAGTTAGCGGTGGTGAAAAAAGTAAATTGAGCAGATTCTTTAGACAGATAGAAGAACTAAGTAATACACCAGGACTTACTCTCGATAAGCGGCAGCTTTTAGCAGACTTAAAGAATTACGGGCAATCTATTATACCGGCAGCTTTAGTTGCTGCCCGCGCCTAGTAATTAATTGTAGCCTTATCAAATTCAGGCTATGTCTAGAAGTTAAATGCTTCTTATGGATTAACCAAATAAGCAGTACAGTTAAAGTAGAGCTAGTTAGCTCAAGAAAGGTTATCTGAAAATTAGTGCCAGGGATTTGCCCCAGGACTAGCAGGAAGTCCCACATATTAAACTCCGGTTTTCTAGAATTCTATAACTAAATTGCTTTATTTACAATATTAATGTATTGCTTAAGCTTATCTGTTGTGGATAAAACAGGTTGTAATTAGTCTAATCTTTCCTCACAATAGTGCTTAAGCTTGAGTTTAATAAAAAGAAGGTTTAATGCCAGACGAAGTCTCAGAAATCGAAGGTGAATTACCGAACCCTGATCCTTCCAGACAGGAAGATTTGCCTGGAAGTTCTCCGGCTTCTAACGATCCAGTTTCTGATGACCAAGTTGCTGACGAAAGCACTGGTAAACTCTTTCCGGGTACACCTACAGCCCCGCCGCCTGAATCTTTAGGCGGAAATTTAACACCTGTAGAAACCAGTGATAAAAGCCTACCTGACTCGGCATCAGAGCAACAAACCAATAGCGAGATAAATGCTGGAGACTTTGATGCCGGCTTTCCTGTCCAAAAATGGATAGAGAATATCAAAGCTGCTGATATACCAAACCGCGAAGAACTGGTTCGCATTCTAAACGAAGAACTAGAAATTGTTGCTGCTGCCGGGAAGGAACGTTATAAGGGTGAGCAGGCTCAGACAGAGAGTCGTGAACGGCAGGACAGGGAGGCTTATAATACTGCTCTTAAAACAGTGGTAGGAAATATTGCAGCTGCTAAATTTGCGCCAAAGCGTGGACCTGAGCAAGATCTTGTATTCGTCATGGCCTCTACACCGACCGAGATTGATAGAGGATTTAAAGAAAGGGCCATGGATGTTGTGCTCGATAGTGTTACCCAAGAAACCGCAAAATTAAAACAACCCCTCTATGATTTATTGCGCTATGAAATTTATGCCATGCTAGGGGCTCCACCACCTAGGGATGAAGAGTTTAGGTTTGTTAAAAAGCCCAACTTTAGAGAGAGTGTAGGCGAATGGACTTCGGATCTTCGATTTAAAGAAGCTGTAGAACAAAGGGCGACAAGCGATCCAAGCATAGACATTGTGGAAGTCGTTAATAGCTACGATCACATGGATGACCCTTTTGTCAGAAAGCTAGCTCTTCGATATAAGAGACCAAACTCGGTATCGTATTCAACTTCTTCTGACACTATCGCAAACCCCTGGGCTGAAAGAATGGCCAATCAACCTGCTAAAAACACCGCACAGAAGGAAGCTAAAGGCTTAACTAACGAAACTTAGGCCCAAAATGCAGTTAACCTGTTATTGACTGTAGACGCAGTAATGCTACTATTGAGCTAACAAACTAAACATAAAAAAGGAAACAACATGACAGATATAGAAATAGATCCACAAAAACAAGATGGTGAGCAGCCTCCAGACGACGACGCGAAAGCCGAACTTGGCGAAGTTGCTGTGAGCGGCCAAGCAGCCTCTGGAGACCAATATGTGGATACTCCTGGCTCAGATGACCCTCGAGAAAACTACGAGCTTGCTAGAGAGGCGGCCTACGCCGAAAAACCCTCCCAGGATAAGGTAGCTCAAATAAAAGCTAACCTTGAAGCAGCGGGACAAGAGTTGGATGATTATATTACAGTTACATTGCGAGGACTTATCGATCAAGGGACTGAGGCGGCCGAAATCGCCCAAAGGGGAGAAGTGAGACGACAGCGAGCGGCGATAGAAAGAAGACAAAGACAAGACAGCGAATACAAAAGTTTAGCAACGACAATTGCTGCGAGCATAATAGAAGCTACAGAAGGCAACCCAAAGGTAACAGCTAAACACCCTGCTTCGTTATTGTGGGTAGATGCCACTGGCTACCACAGGGGTGGTGATTTGACTGCCCGGAGCGAGAAAGAGTATGAAGGCAGAGATGTCAGAGCCGAGCAAGTATACGCGTTAAGGGAGGCTGCTTACAGAATGGTGGGAGCCGAACCACCGCCTTCGGACAAGTTCGATTACACTGGTGAGCATTATCCCCCTCAAGGGCTCAGAGATCGTTTTCTTGAATGGTGGGAGGGCAGTGATGAACAAATAAGATATGTCGAAGCTACAGTTACGACACCGGGTAATCTAGGCTTCGCTATGCGTGAGAGAAGACAGGCTTGGCTAAGGCCTGGAGGTGAGGCGTTTGGTCCCGAACCTGGAGTGACCAAAGGAGCTGAAGTAAAGTCTTTCAGTCTTGAGCTAGTTCCAGTAAATCAAGCAGAAGAACGAACTTCAAAAGCTGCCTAAACACTAGAAAAGTTCGGCAAAAACCTGTATAATCGCTCAGCTAAATGAGTGGAGTTATATCTGTTAAAGGAGCACGCGAGCATAATCTTAAAGATATTTCTTTAGAGATTCCTCGCGAAAAGCTAGTTGTAATTACTGGACTTTCTGGCTCAGGGAAGTCATCTTTAGCTTTCGATACTATTTACGCCGAAGGACAACGCCGTTACGTAGAGTCTTTGAGCGCTTATGCGCGACAGTTTCTGGGTTTGATGGAAAAACCTGATGTTGATCAAATTGATGGCTTAAGTCCGGCTATCAGCATAGATCAGAAGTCAACCAGCCGTAATCCAAGAAGTACAGTCGCCACAGTGACAGAGATATATGACTATTTGCGTCTACTTTTCGCCCGTATTGGCATTCCACATTGTCCAATCTGCAACAAGCCTGTTACTCGACAGACTTCTACAGCAGTAGTGGATCAGATTGTGAATGAGGTACCGGGGTCAAAGCTAATTATCCTGGCGCCCGTGGTGATAGATAAGAAGGGAGCTTTTGAGCACATTCCCGACCAATATCAGCGCGTGGGTTTTGTGCGAGCCCGCGTTGACGGTGTGGTTTACGCACTTGATGAATTTCCAACTCTCGACAAAAACTACAAACATAATATCGAGATCGTAGTTGATAGATTGGTCAATAATAAAGAGAGCGTAGGGAGGCTCACCCAAAGTGTAGAACAGGCATTTGATATAACTGATGGCCTGCTTATTGTTAACAATGCTGATACTAAAAACGACTATAACTATAGCCTTAAATATGCCTGTGTTGACCATCCTGATGTGGCTATACCTGAACTTGAGCCGCGAATATTTAGCTTTAACTCTCCGCACGGAGCCTGTCCTGTTTGTACAGGTTTGGGCAGTCGTTTAGAGGTAGACCCTAATTTAGTTATTCCAAACGGTCGTCTAACAATCGCAGAAGGCGCTATACGACCTTACAACAGATTAACTACTGATTCGTGGTATCTCAAAAAGCTGCAAGCAGTTGGCGACCGTTATCGATTTTCAATCCACGTACCAACATCAGAGCTATCTAAACAGCACCTTGATATTATTCTGTATGGCACCGGGAACGAAGATTATCGGATACCTTTGGGCATCGGTAGGTCGTTTGGGGCGACATATGAGGGTGTCATTCCTAACTTAGAGCGGCGGCACAAAGAGACACAGAGTGATTTTATTCGTCGGGAAATAGAACGTTTTATGCGCGAACGTCCTTGCCAAGCTTGTCATGGCAAACGTTTAAAGCCGGAAGTCTTGGCTGTTACTGTAGCAGATAAAAGCATTATAGATCTATGTGAACTTGATATTGACAATGCTGTTAAATTCTTTGAGTCCATTAACTTGGATGCTACACAACAAACTATAGCAAAACAAATTATCAAAGAGATTAACGCCCGCCTAAAGTTTTTACAGGACGTAGGTCTAAATTACTTAACGCTAGCACGTAGCGCTGCGAGTTTATCAGGTGGTGAAGCTCAACGAATCCGTCTTGCTACGCAAATAGGATCGGGTTTGCAGGGTGTCCTCTACGTGCTTGACGAGCCAAGTATAGGCCTTCATCAGCGTGATAATAACCGTTTACTTAACACATTAATGCGACTGCGTGATTTGGGTAATAGTGTGATTGTGGTAGAACATGATGAAGAAACTATCCGCAGCGCTGACTTCTTGGTAGATATCGGCCCTGGGGCCGGGATACATGGCGGTGAGGTGATTGCTACCGGTACTCCGACTGAGGTGGCTAAGAGTAAAGACAGCGTAACAGCTCAGTTTTTACGCGGCGATAAGCTTATTCCTCTTCCAAAGAAGCGTCGTCAGGGCAACGGCAAGCAAATAATTATTAAGGGCGCAAAAGAAAACAATCTTAAAAATATTGATGTTAGTATCCCTCTCGGTGAACTGGTAGTAGTAAGTGGCGTTTCCGGCTCTGGCAAATCCAGTCTAATTAACGATATTTTAGCCCGTGAGTTAAGTGCCAGACTGATGCGTGCCCAAACAGTTCCTGGCTGTCATGACGATATAGAAGGTATAAACCATCTAGATAAAGCCATTGTTATCGATCAGTCGCCTATTGGCCGAACACCAAGGTCAAATCCAGCAACTTATACAGGGGTATTTACTCCAATCCGTGAACTTTTTGCAGCAACACCGGAAGCGCGCTTGCGCGGCTACACCCCAGGCCGCTTTAGCTTTAATGTCAAAGGCGGGCGCTGCGAAAACTGTGCCGGCGACGGTGTGATAAAAATTGAAATGCACTTCTTACCTGATGTATACGTACCTTGCGAAGTATGCCATGGTAAGCGTTATAATCGTGAGGCCCTTGAAATACACTATAAGGGCAAAACCATTAGTGATGTATTGGAGCTAACGTGCGAGCAAGCACTGGAGTTTTTTGAAAATATCCCATCTTTAGCACGAAAACTGCAAACCTTAGTCGATGTCGGTCTTGGTTACATTACACTGGGTCAACCGGCGACAACTTTATCCGGCGGCGAGGCGCAAAGGGTTAAACTGGCAACGGAGCTTTCAAGGCGCTCTACCGGACGTACACTTTACATTTTAGATGAACCCACAACTGGTTTGCACATGGCTGATGTAGCTAAATTACTACACGTACTTCATGCTCTGGTTGACACTGGCAATAGCGTAGTAGTTATTGAGCATAACTTAGATGTTATTAAATCAGCCGACCATATTATTGATATGGGTCCAGAAGGTGGTGAAGCCGGTGGCCAAATCGTAGCTGCGGGTACCCCCGAACAGGTCGCTAAAGCAAAAAATAGTCACACAGGTAAATTTCTAGCCAAGGTTCTTAAGTAACTTACTTCTGGCGCTTAAAAAGGTAGTTCCATTCTTCGCGGAGGGACTGGACAAATTGTTCACGACTTTTAGCGCTACGTAAAAGAAACCAAAGTTCTCCGCCGGCTGTTGCAATAATTCCAATTAGAATTATAGGAACTATAAACTTATCAATGTTGTTTACGCGCTGGCCTATCCAATAAGAACCTAACACCAGACTGCAGGTCCAAGTAACTGCCCCGACAATGTTATAGAACAGAAATTTTCCTTTTGGCATTTTGCCAACACCAGCTATAACAGGAATAACCGTCCTAACTACTGCAATAAAACGGGCTAAGATCATCGACTTACCTCCATGTCGGCTTATAAATGCTTCTGTCCGAGGTATGTAATCCTTACGGAAGAACAATCCGCCCTTTCGCGTAAAAACCCGCGGGCCAGCATTCTCGCCAACTGCATAGCCGACTTGATAGCCAAGAATGGCCGCAACAGCTACAGTAGGCAGTAATAAATAAATATTTAGCTTATTTTGGCTGGCTAGGATACCGGCGGGGATTAAAAGAGTGTCGCCCGGCAAGAAAAAACCAACCAGCAAGCCGCTTTCAGCAAAAATTATTAATCCAGCAGCTAATATACCTCCAACTTGCAGGATATGATCAGCGTTCAGCCACATATCAATAGCGTATAGGGTTTAGGGTAGGCGGTAAAGCTTTAACCACATTTATTATAATTTGCTGATCTGTAACTCATCTGTTATAATTCTTCCGCTATGGTGGATTTAGACAAACCACTTAAATTACAAGAACGTACTACCATTCGTAAAGGTCTTAACGACCTAAGAAGCGAAGGGCTTGTTCCTGCTGTTGTCCATAATCATGGCCAGCCATCGGTCCATGTAATGGCTCCAGAGATGGAACTGGAGCGAATTTTCGAAGTTGCTGGTAAGCACCACCCTTTAAATCTAGAGGTAGGCGATCAAAAATTCCTAGCCCTTATAAAAGATGCTCATTTTAATCCAGTCAAAAGAAAACTACAGCATGTAGTTTTTCAGGCTATTAGACGTGACGAGAAAGTTGAAGCAGAAGTACCAATTCACTTAGAAGGCGAGATTCCGGCTGAGAAGGTTGGCTTACAAGTACTACATCATTTAGACCATGTTGAGATCGAGGCTCTACCAGCAAATTTACCGGATTCTATAGTGGTTGACGCAACTGTGCTGGCTGAGATCGGCGATAAAATCAACGTTGGTGACCTTAAACTTCCAGAAGGTGTAACCTTGCTTACAGAGCCAGAACAATCAATTGCCGCAGTGATTGAGCCTAAGGAACAGGTTATTGAAGAACCTGAGGCAGAAGTTGCAGAAGGTGAAGAGGGTGTTGAAGGCGAAAGTGCTGCTGCCGAAGGAGAGGGCGAATCAGGGACGGCTCCAGATGTTAGTGAAGCTCAGGCTGCCGGCGAGCAAACTCCTAAAGAGTAGAATAGCTCTAGTCTTTTAAGAATCCACCTGATTGATGCGTCCAGAGTTCGGCGTACTTACCCTTTTTAGAGATTAATACTTCGTGAGTTCCTTCTTCAATGATCCTGCCTTTTTCTAGGACAATTATGCGATCCATGTTACGCAAAGTAGACAGGCGGTGGGCGATGGCGATAACAGTCTTGTGCTCCCAAAGTTTTTCTAAAGCGTCTTGAACTAAAATTTCACTCTCAGAATCAAGAGCACTAGTAGCCTCATCTAAAATCAAGATAGGCTTATCATCTAAAAAAGCCCGCGCGATGGCAATGCGCTGACGCTGACCGGCTGACAATTTAACACCTCGCTCGCCAACCAAGGCGTCATACTGGTCCTTTATCTGTGTAATAAACTCATGGGCATGGGCCTTCTTTGCAGCATCAATAATTTCTTGGCGGCTGACTTCGCGGTCGGCAGCATAGCCTATATTGTCGGCGATGCTGCGATGAAATAATGAGGTATCTTGAGGGACATAGGAGATTATTTTTGGCAAATTCTTGTTATTAACTCCATTGCCATCTATGAGAATCTCATTTTTATCGATAGGGTAGTATCCAAGAAGAAGTTTAGTAATTGTGGTCTTGCCGCTACCGCTTTTGCCTACAACACCAACCTTCTCGTTTTTCTTAATCTTAAGGTTGATGTCAGATAAAACCGGATGAGTTGGATTATCGGGATAGGCAAAATGAAGATTTTGTAATTCAAGCGAATCATCTAGGCTATAAATATCTGCTGCCAGCTCTTCTTCATTAAAGAATTCTTCAACGATGTTAGTTTTTCCGAATAGGTAAGTATAGGCTTCTTCTGCTCGCGCGAATTTAATACTTAGCTGGGAAAAGTTCCATATAATGCTCCAAATATAGTTGGTAAAAAGTAGGATTGCGGACAGTAAAGCAGTAAGGGTGGCTAAGTTAATTTTGTGGTTCAGGAATAAATAAACATTTAGAACAATAGTTGTCGGCCAAATCAACTCTCTTACGACAAAATTCATTGAGGTCCAGAACCACACGCTCCACACATACGCCCGTGAAGCAGAAGCGATAGTTTTATTTTGCTCTACTATGACTCTCTGATTCTCGGCTTTTTCTTTCTGAAAAGACTTAACGTTAACAAAGTTAGCAATAATATCAATTATTTTTCCGTTTTTAGTGGACTGAACATCTGTCAAATTTCTCTCATATTTAATACTGTTACGAATTGTTTTTCGGCCTACCAGAAACATTGTTGCCAATCCGCACACAAAAAGAAGACCAGTCTGCCAATTTAAAACTGCTAGGACAATTGCGACCCCTACAAGCCCAACCAGGTATCCTGAATAGCTCCAAAATAATTCTTCTAACTGTTCTCTAAAGACTTGGCTCAAATTCGTTATATTTGAAGACACTTTGCCTGTAAATTTATCTACAAAGTAGGGGTAAGGCTGATTAATTACATGCCGGAAGATTATATTTTCGTAGCGGTAGCTTATCGGTGTGAGAAGTTTAAGATAAAGCAGTTCAGAAACACGCCAAGTAACACTATGCCCAAAACTGAATCCAATTAATAGCGCAACAAAAACATAAACATCATGGTGGTTGATCTGATTTGCTGATAAAGCTCCCACTAGTTTACCTAAGAATAGCGGGATAAAAGCTAGCAAGGTACTAGATAGGACAAAGCTTAATAGAACGATAGCGATGCGTAATTTATATCTCTTCAAGTATGTTAAGAACGACTGAACAGAAATATATGATTTGAATGATTTCATCGCTACTCCTCCAAAAAACCACCTGATTGGTGGGCCCAAAGTTTGGCATAAGTTCCAGCTGCTTCAATCAACTCTTTATGGGTTCCATGTTCAACAATCTTGCCTTCTTCCATTACAACAATTCTGTCCATTTTCTGAACAGTACTTAAACGGTGGGCTATGACGATGGCCGTTCGGTCTTCCATGAGTTTCCAGAGTGCCGCCTGTATCAGTTTTTCACTTTCTGAATCGAGGGCGCTTGTAGCTTCATCTAGGACTAAAATAGGAGCATCTTTAAGCATGGCTCTAGCGATAGCAATTCTTTGGCGTTGGCCACCAGACAGCTTGATACCTCGCTCGCCTACAAGTGTTTCATAGCCTTTTGGCAGTTCTTTAATGAAGTCGTCTGCGTGCGCCATTTTAGCCGCTTTTATGATTTCTTCTCTACCAGCGCTTGGTTTGCCATAGCTAATATTCTCAGACAACGTCCGATGGAAGAGCAGCGGTTCCTGGGGTACGTACGCAATTGTCCGACGTAAGTTATCTTGGGTAACTTGGGTAATATTTTGATCATCTATCAATATTTCTCCTGCGTCTACATCCATAAAACGTAGAATTAGTTTAGTTAGTGTGGTCTTGCCGCCACCAGAATGGCCGACTAATCCCACTTTTTCGCCGGGCTGTATGTCTAGATTGAAGTTCTTAAAGAGCGGCTGACTAACAGTTTTACCTGAACTTTCATGGGTAAATTCGACATCCATAAATTGAACATGCCCATGCTTAAATTTGGGTTTCTCTGGAACTTTAGGGTCCTGAATAGCGGGTGTTTGACCTAGTGTGTTTACCATATCGTAGGCATCACCGGCGCTGCGGTTGTAGTTGCGCAGGCTGCTATTACTGAAGTTAAATAACTGGTCTGCAATGCCAGCGGTGTAACTGAATATCAAAAACACGACGCCTATGTCGACGCCAAAGTTAACCACACTTATCACGGCTATAAATAGGGCTGCTCCACCCATTGCACGACTCAAAGAGCCCAGGTAATTCATTTGTTTCTTGTGAGCATTTGCGTGTAGCTGAAGAGCTTCATGAGTTTCAGTTGTAGCCTTGGCAAATCGTCTTCTTTCGTAAGCTCCACGAGCAAAGCTCTTAACAGCAATTACATTTGTAATTGCGTCGGCCAGATAACCTGTTTGACGACTTTCAGCCGAAGCGACTATCGCACCTGTCTCTCTAACTGGACGTGAGACTTTAAATGATATGAATATAAAGAATATGGAAAAGACTAACAACACGAATGCATAGAGAGGTGCCTTTGTTATTAATATAAGAAAGGCAATAATAATCCCGGCAAAAAGCGGGTAGACATTAAAGATGGTTGTGTCTGCCGTTCGTACGTAACCACCCATAAGCTTATTAGTCTGGGAAACCATTGAGCCAGTAAAATTATTTGCGTGGAAGTCAGAACTTTCATCTAATAAATGATCTAAAACTTCTTCGGCTATATCTTTTTGGATCCTGCCTTCTAACCGCCAAGCAAACGCATCGACTATCCGCCACAGGCCCATTCCGGCCATAAGCAATCCCACATATATGACTAGTTGGGGACCAAAACTGGACCATATGTTATGAGCTTGATAGCTATGGTTACTAAGTTTTCTTAAAACATTTGCCAAGACAATGGGCGGTAAGTAGCTATTGACTAAGATGGTTAAAGGCAAAAAAAGCAATATGCCTATAACATAACGAGGATAGGCTTTAACCTTTTTCCAATAGTAGCCAAATACCTTACGGGCTTTAGTATGAGTTTGCATGACACAGTCTCCTACTGCGCTGCTTAGTTAATCTATAGTTTAAATTACAATTTTTCTTTGAGGTTAACAGGCGACAAAGAGCAGCCTGATATATTCTTGTTTACTGTTTGCCATTTTGTGCTGCTCCTTTCTCCCTGTTAGGTGATAATTAATTACAACAGTATAACACCTTAAAAATAATTGCAAGCTTTTTGTGAAATATATTTGTGGTAGGATATATCACGCATCCTTAAAATGGTGGGCAAGACTGAAAAGAACAAACTAAAAAACACCCCCGAGAAATCATCTGGTTTACAGGCTGCAATCAGGTTGGTGGCGACAGGCTGGCCCTAGAGGTATTTGGGCCATAAGACTACATGAAGAGGTTAAAATATTAGTAATGACGGACAAACTAAAGACAAAGCTTGCCAATCTGCCAACTACCCCGGGTGTTTATTTTCATAAAGATAAATCGGGCGGGATTATATATATCGGCAAAGCGGCTAATCTGCGTAATCGCGTACGTCAATACTTTCAAAAGAGCCGATACGGAGATCCTAAAACGGATCTTTTGGTAAGTGAAATAGTGGATATAGAGTGGACTGAGGTAGAAACTGAGGTAGATGCGCTCTTTCTTGAGGCCGAGCTAGTGCGTCGTTATCTGCCGCGCTATAACATATTGTTGCGCGATGATAAATCTCTACAGTACGTCCGCATAGACTACAAGAGCGACTATCCAACCGTGAAATTAGTAAGACGTCCACTGGATGACGGCGCGGAATATTTTGGCCCCTATATTAACGGTTATGCGGTTAAAAAAGCTCTAAAGTTTTTGCGCCGGGCTTTCCCATATGCCATCAGCAGACCTATAAATCAGAAAAGAGCTAGTCTGCATTATCACCTAGGACTAGACCCTGGGTTAGAAGATGGCCGCACCACTCTTGAGGATTATCGCGCAAATCTCCGCAAACTTATGCAGTATCTAAAAGGCGAGCGAGTAACACTAACGCGTGAAATCGAGCGTGAGATGAAAAAAGCTGCTAAAGCTGAAGAATTCGAGACAGCAGCACGCTTACGCAACCAACTTTTTTCGCTACAATCACTTTCTAAGCAGGTATTATTTGGTGATCGCGAGATCCAAGATGCTAGCAGGGATGTAGCATTAGTGGAATTGGCTAAACTATTAGATCTAAAAAAACCCCCGCGTCGCATAGAAGGTTTTGATGTCAGTCATGTTCAGGGGACCGATACTACAGCCAGCATGGTAGTTTTTTGTAGTGGCCTGCCGGACAAAGCATCATATCGTAAATTCAAAATGCGTGTGCCTGGCAATGACGATTTTGCTCACATTTACGAAACGATCACGAGACGTTTTAGTGAAACAAACGCTAAAAAATGGGGACTGCCAGATCTAGTGTTGATTGATGGTGGAAAGGGCCAACTGTCGTCGGCTATGCTGGCCTGCGATCAGGCAGGATACTCCGACATTCCGATGATTGGCTTAGCCAAACGCTTTGAGGAAGTAATTGTTAAGAAGCCGACTGGGGAGTTTGAGGTTATTAATTTGCCTGAGACATCGCACCTGGTTAAATTGTTGCAACGGATCCGTGATGAATCACATCGGTTTGCTGTTAGTTATCACAGTACACTGCGTCGAAATCGACAGACAGCTAGTTTGTTAGATGAAATTCCGGGGGTGGGCCCGTTAACACGCAAAAAACTGATTCGCCACTTTGGGTCCATGCGGAATGTTATTAACGCTTCTCCAACTGAACTCCAGAAAGTTTTGGGTATGCAGCGTGGTGCTAAGCTAAACCATTACTTAAAATCGCTTAAGCAAACACTCGCCTAAGCGACGGACCACTGATAAAATAGATGTAATGCCACGACATGTGTTAGCGCGTTTTGGGATTCGCTGGTTTGTATCAGCCTTGGGTTTATGGATTGCAGCTTCTTTTCTTGGAAGCGACAGACTAACCGTAGGTAATGGTTGGGGGACAGTCATAGGTGCCGGTTTTTTCTTAGCGCTGGTCAATATGGCGCTTAAACCTCTTTTGATAATTTTATCTTTTCCGGCCATTATTTTAAGTCTCGGGTTGTTTATGCTTGTTTTAAACGGCTTTTTAATTTTAATTGTTCATTGGATATATCCGCCTCTATATGTTAAAAATCTAGGTGTAGCTATTGTGGCTGGATTGATAGTCGGTTTTGTTAACTTTTTAGTAACTCAAATCTTGGAGAAAAAATGAACATCTGGAATTACATAACTCTTATTTCCGACATCTTCTTAATAATTTTAATACTTATTCAAACCAGAGGGGCAAGTCTGGGAGCAGGTTTAGGTGGAGCAGGAGAGGTAAATACTATTAGGCGAGGTTCAGACAAGACCCTTCATCAATTAACGATTATTCTGGTGGTTGTTTTTGCTGCCAGTATTATTATGACGATAGTTTCGCAGTAAAAGGTTAAAGCAGGTGGAGAAGCTAGTTAATCGTTTTCAAAAACGGCGCAAAAACGCTTTAGTAATTTCTCAGCAAGCCGATCAACAGATAGAGAAGCTTCTTTTGCGTCGTTTTGAGCGTTTAGTGTCCGTAAGAAGGTTTGTTTTTTTGTGGGTTGGTTTATTTGTCATAATTTTCTTCACCACATTCATCCAGTTTATGGGTCTGTCACGTTACTACCAAAACTTACAGCCGGTACCCGGAGGATTTTTTAGTGCTGGGCTTATTGGGTCCTTCACTAACGCTAATCCTGTATACTCCAGCGGGACGGTGGATGTGGCTGTTAGTCGCTTGGTTTTCTCGGGCTTATTTAAATATGATACTAACAACAATCTAACAGGTGATCTGGCAAGCAGCTACACATTAGACAGTTCTCAAAAACACTACACGGTCCATCTTAGAAAAGACGTGACATGGCATGACGGGCAGCCCTTTACGGCTGATGATGTGCTTTTTACCTATCAAACCATTCAAACTTTAAGTGCGCAGTCGCCACTTTATGCTAGTTGGCGAGACATAAAAGTCGCTAAACAAGATACTTATACCGTAACTTTTGATCTGCCAAACTTGCTTAGCTCTTTCCCGTACGCTTTGACTAATGGCATAGCACCCGCCCATTTGCTTCAAAAGATCCCACCAGAGCAACTTCGTAGTGCTTCATTTAACACTAAGCCCGTCGGCACTGGGCCATTTGTTTGGCGATTTGTAGAGGTTAGTGGAGTTACACCTGAAACTAGACGTCAGCGGATTACCCTGGCAGCCTATAAAAACTATTGGCAAGGCAAACCTAAGCTCGATGGCTTTAGCCTTTTAACCTTTAATAACGAAGATCAAATGCTTACAGCCTTTAAAAAGAAAGAAATCAACGCTATGGGAGGGTTAGAGACCATTCCAGAAGATCTTTTGAGAGATGATTCAGTTCAGATCCATGTTACGCCACTTACAAGTTCTGTGATGGCGTTTTTTAATAATTCGCGACCAATTTTAAATAGTGCCAATGTCAGAAAAGCGCTCATAAGCGGGGTTGACCGCAGAAAGATTCCTACTCTGACCCCTTATCCTACAAGGTCAGTCGATGAGCCATTTCTTAAGGGTCAACTAGGCTACGATCCTAGCTTTGCAGAGCTACCATATAACTTTGATTATGCTAACCAGCTTCTAGATCAAGATGGCTGGGTAAAAGACCCCACTGGTCAACGGTCTAAAGCTGGCACACCGCTGGCCTTTAGTCTAAGTTCACAGGACGCCCCGGATTACACGGTAACAGCTAAATTTCTTCAAGAAGAATGGGCGAAGTTAGGTGTTAAGGTGACGGTTCACTACTATAGTGGTGACGAGCTACAGAGCAACGTTATTGCTAACCATGACTACGATGCACTCTTGTACGGTATCAGTATTGGTGTAGACCCAGACGTGTTTGCTTATTGGGATAGTAGTCAGGCTAGTGTTGCCTCACAAGGCCATTTAAACTTGAGCGAATATAAATCGGCTGCCGCCGATCAAGCACTTCAGGCCGGACGTACGCGCTCTGACCCAAACCTTCGAGTTCTAAAATACAAAGCCTTTTTAAAGGCTTGGGATGACGATGCACCGGCATTAGCACTTTATCAGCCTAACTACACCTATATAACTCGTGGTCCAGTATTTAATTATGACCGCAAGGCGGATAATTCATCGGCTGACAGGTTTTATAACGTTAATAATTGGATGATTCGCCAAAAACGCCAAACCATAGATTAAATATAGGAATACAACCGATTAAAAGTATAATTAGTAACCAGATAAGGCGCGATGGCCGAGGAGTTAGGCAAGGGTCTGCAAAACCCTATACACGGGTGCGAATCCCGTTCGCGCCTCCAAAAATATGAAGTCTGTTGTAGTTTGTAGTTCAAAACGATACCTCAAAAATGTTGCTAAGTTTTGTGCTGATTTGGAAAAACTTGGAGTAGTCGTCTTTGAGCCAAATTTCAAACAGCCACTTCCTGAAAATACAAAATTCTCGTCGCCTGTAATAAAAGATATAGTTTTCAAAGGCCTAACGCTTGAGCACTTTGACTGGATTAGAAAAGCTGAAGCATGCTTTGTCTTTAATAAAGAAAACTACGTTGGCGTAAGTGTCAGCTTAGAAATGGGCTTTGCAAATGCTCTCGGAAAGCCAATCTATGCGCTTAGTAGAGAAACAGGCGATCCATGCCGCGATAGTTTAATTGATAAAACGGCTAAAACTCCAAAAGAACTTCTTAAACTTCTCTAGAAGTGTTTATAATTAGATAGTTCGTAAAGTTGGGCGAGTGGCGGAACTGGTATACGCGACGGACTTAAAATCCGTTGGCTGAATAAGCCTTGTGGGTCCGAGTCCCACCTCGCCCACCAAAAATTAAGCTGCAGTTGGTCCCTGAGGTGTAACTGGTGGTTGCGGGTTGGGCGGAGTAGGAGATGAAGGGGAAGCAGAATCCGTAACTGGGGTGACTGCTGGAGTGGCCGGGGGCATAGAACCCGACTGACTTGATGAACCACCAACTGTTGCTGGCGATAGATCGTTATACATACTTTGCAAAATAGCCATGCCTACAAAGCCTAGTGCAACTAGCAGCACCAGAGATAATACTGTTGAGATTTTACCGTTACTTACCTTGTCTACACCTTGGCAATATTTCCACAGCCAATACAGATTAGCAAAGGGCACAATTATTAGCCATGAAGTTGGAATCTCTGCCCCCAATTTAGTTAGTTCACCCTTAGTTTTTACTTCCCAAACTATAGAGTAAATACCTAATGTTATTAGTGAAAAGAAAAATACAGCTAATGGACTACGATTTTTCATTTTGTTTCCTTTTATGAATATTACTGCCTTGATAATATTCCTAAAACCCTTTATAAACAAGATTCCTCACTACCCATTTTTACATAGCTGAGGCAAATGACCAGCTCTTAACTTTGCCGATTTAGCTTTAAAATAAGATGTCTACTTAAGATTTTCCGTTTAGGTACTTGCCGGCAACGCTTAGCGCAAATGACGGCAGAATGATGAAAACTGTTGCCATTAGAAGCCGTATAATTATCATGTTGAAGTCTGACATATCCTGATCTTTATCCGGCATGGTCAACACTTGTATCATGCCTAAAATACCAAAGACAATCGAAGCGTAAACAAATACTCGTGTAGCTATCTTTTGCATAGCCTAATTATATCAATAACGGAGATAGTTTTAAGTGCCAACCGTACCAGTTTTGACTTTGCCAGCGCGTTTGTAGTTGGCCAAAATCACGCCACTGGGCAAAGTTTTAGAATCCTCTAGCTCAAATGCAGCTGGGATGGCGCCGCCGGCAAATAATTTTTTTCCTTTGCCAAGCGTAATTGGGTATATGCGCAGGCGCAGCTCATCAACCAGATCATTTTTAAATAAAGTTTGCACTAAAACGCTGCTGCCCCAAACATGCAGCACTGGGCCAGCTTGTTTTTTCAGCTTTTTAAGGCCACTTACTACATTATCTGTTATAAGAACCGATTCTTTCCAGGGCGTGTCAATTTTTTTACTCGAAACCACGTATTTAGTAGCTTTGTTAAACGGGTCGCCAATATAATTTTTTTGCTTGGGCCAATAAACCTTCCAAGTATCATAGGTTTTGCGGCCTAGTAGTAAATCAAATGGTCCGCTCAGTTCTTTTTTAAGTATGGGGCCCATAGCTTTGTCGGCAAACGGCGCCGTCCAGCCGCCATATTTAAAGCCGCCGCTTGTATCTTCTTTTGGCCCACCGGGCGCTTGCATAACCCCGTCCAGCGTAACCATCATAAAAACAACTATTTTCCTCATACCTATATCGTAGCAAATTCTAGCTAACTGTTTTTCGTACTTTGCGACTTAATTTAAACGGAGTAAGCCAAAGGGCACTTTTAGTTCAGCTTCGCTAAGTCCGCCGTGTTCACCACGGTGTTTATATGGCTCTTCATTTGGATGGAGATACCAAACTGTTTTATTCCCTTTTGGAAGTACAATCATATCGCCTATTCTTGATTTAAGGTGAGGGTGCTTAGCTAAGGCTTCGCCAAAAAGCCCGGCCCTTAAAGCTTCTTCACTTTCTACGAGTTCCACGTCTTCGCCAAGTTTATCTCGCAATAACTTTAAAGCGTCAGCTTGTTCGTCATCATTGATAGCCATGAACATCTCTCTTTTGCCGCCCCAGGGTAAAATCGGGTTGCCATTTTTGCTTATTCTAAAAAAATTCGCTAGCCCAGCAATTTTATCAAGATAAATTGTTTCTTTAGGATTTACGTTCACTTGGCCATGGTCAGCCGATATAACAAACAGGGTGTTTTTTGTATCGTTTACTTTAGCCAAAAAATCCTCAAGAGCCGTAAAGTACTCGTTAACAACCTGCCTATACTCGCTAGTGTCTGGACCGTACTGATGGCCGGTACCGTCAATACCGCCCCAATATACAAAATTATAAGTGGGCTTTTCTTGCGGCTTGGCTAACTCATTAGAAAGCGTGGCAAAAAGTTCAGTTATGTCAACATGCGGTATTAGTTCACTCCCTTTATAAGCGACCTTTGTGTATACACTCTGGAGGTAGCCTTTTAGGATAAAGGTTTTTGTTTTTATGCCTTGAGCTTCAAATTGCTCGTAAGTTGTCGGATTGTCTAAAAGAATTGAGGGCTTTGCGCCAATTTTGAGTAGCGAGTCCATTTCTTCATTACCCATTGCGGCAAACGGCAAAGTAGCAATTATCTTGTCAATTTCTTCTACGTATAACCACCAGTCAATCAGGCCATGCTGAGCAGGTAAAAGCCCGTTAGTATGCAGAGTATTGAGTGCCACGGGTGTGCTAGACGGAAACACGCTTTCCAGGGCATTAATGTAGCCGTCTTGCTCAAATCTCTGTAGCGCCTTGTATTTGGACTTATAAGTTTCCCATTGCTTAACGCCAAAGCCATCAACCAGAAAGAAAACGATATTTTTTACTCCCTCCAGCCGTATTTTATCGGCTATGCTGTTCGAGAGCGCATTATCTCTATTAGATAAAAGCGTGTTCTGAAAAAAGGCAGGTAATTGAACTATGCATTTACCGTCGTAATCTGGTGTTCGGATTTTTGTTCCGCTGTAAGCTTGCACATAAGTCGACATGAGTCTAACTATAACAAAACAAGGGTTACGATCTTTATTGTGATCGGGATAATACCCTATTTACAAATTATTAAGCTTATGCTATAATGTCTATACAAATGCGGTCTCTGAGGCCGATTTCTCTTCAACTAAAACAGTAAATAACAGATATAAATTAACTGCTTTGCTATTGCAAAGCTTATAGGGATATAAAATGCACGAAATAATATTTCTATTAGTTGCTCTTCTACTAGGGCTGGCTTCTGGTTTTATAGGTGGAATAGCCAGTGGCGGTGGCTTGGTATCAATCCCAGGCTTGATATTTATTGGCTTGCCGCCCAGCGCCGCTATTGCCACAAATAGCCTGAACTCCGTTTCAAGTATAAGTTCTGCCCTAAGGTTTCATAGATCAAGCAAACTACAGCCGCGTAGGATGTTACCATTACTTTTAGTCGCCTTCTTTGGCGGCGTTATCGGCGCAAAGCTGCTCTTATATATAAATCAAGCTATCATGCAAAGAGCTTTTGCTATTGCTTCAATAATTTTGGTTGCGACTTTTGTAATGAATAATGGTCCGCACTCCCAAAAACGCGGCAAAATACATTCTGTACTTGGAGCCTTAGGTATATTTTTAGGTAATGTTTTTGCTGGCTTATTTGGCACAGGCGGTGGCTTCTTTATGGTCTATATACTTAGCTATCTTCACGGCCTAAGTATTATGGAGGCCAATGCAAACTCTAAAATAATCAATATCGCTGGAGCAATATCTGTTATAGCTATATTTATACATGCAGGAGTAATTAACTTTGAAGCGGGCTTACCAATGATGGTGGGCTCTACAGTTGGCGGTTATATTGGCGCTCATGTGGCGCTTAAAAAAGGGGAAGGGTTAGTAAAAGGTATTTTTCTACTGGCCGTACTTGCTTCTAGCGTTAAGCTACTGTTTGGATAACAAATCATTACAGCACATGTTTTTACCAATACAATATTTGCTAGACTTACTTGTATGAAGGCTAGCAGAGCCAAAACAGTTGATCAATTTGTAGCGGAAGCACCGGTAGAGGCTCGTCCGGTTCTGGAGCAAATTCGGGTAGTCATAAAGAAGGCAGTGCCGGAAGTGGACGAAACTATGGGCTATGGCAAGCCATATTATAAATACCACGGCTGGATGACCGGAGTCACTTTATACACAAAGCATTTGGGCGTAGAGATATGGGACGGGCTATCAATTAAAGATCGAGAAGAGCTAGAGGCACTTGGTCACAAAACCGGCAGCAAAAACTTCCAGATTAGCTACGGCCAAGAAGTTCCGGCTGAGTTATTGACTCGCTTGGTCAAAGCCCAAGCCGAACGCAATGAGCAAAAAAACTTCGGGTGAACAGAAAGCTAAGATGCCAAAAAAATCACTACATAACCCTAAAAGCTTTCAATTAGAAGACGCTACACTTACCGCAAAAAACTATGTGGGTTGGAAGCTCAATATCGTCCGTCTTTGTGTGTCACTATATATTTTTAGTTATGCAATTGTTTTTACCGTTTTTGTGTCCCAGCATGTTTGGACTTTAACACAGGCACTATTAACTGGTTTTGGAGCACTGGTAGCTCCTACGATTTGGGATAAGCTCCTCGGTAAGGAGCGAGCCGCCCGGATGGGAACTTACACTCTTAGTGATCTCGAAAAACAGGGAATAGTTGGCTTAGTTATCTTGGCAATCCTTAGTCTTTTATTTGCGTTCGTCGTATGGAAGGGCGGGCCTGCAATCGGAGCCAATACTAGGTGAGAGGTTAAATAAACGGGAAGGTCTACTAGCTGGTAGGCGCAAAAATGGAACGAGTTTTAGAATCGAACACTATCTGCGATGGGCCATTATCTCTTAAATACTGAAGCTTTTCTGCACTTTCTTCAATGGTCGGTGTGGCGTCGTTTTCTACAACCCAGAGTGCAAGCGAAGCCGGCTTTTTTACTCTGACAAAAAGATGCTGATAGCTAAGCAGCGTACGTATATTACTGCGTTCTTCTGTGAAATTTACTAGCGTATTGATTGTTGGCCAAACAGTAATGTTCATAACATATTGCGAGGATAACTCTAGACCACGTAGAGGAAGATTCTCTGTAATCTGGCCAAGTAAGCCGCGGAAAATCCGTCGGCCACCGGCCAGGTCAATTAGAGGATTTACAGCAGCCTGAAACTCGAGCACATCAAATTGGTCGGTATGTGGCTGTAATCTGGCAACATTAACTTCGGCTATGGCCATAAATAAAATATAAGCACCTTTATATTGACGCAACAACAAGGAGGATCAACCCAATAATAATCAGGATTGTCCCGAAAATTTGCTGCCACCTAAATAACTTATAGGCCCAGGCTCCTAGGCCGTCTCCGTATCTCCAGCGAGCTAGTGACCCACATAATAAACCAGAAAAACCAAATATTAGAAAAAACTCTGCTACTTTAAACATTGCTATCATCCTACGCCGATTTGTAGGTCTTGGTAATAAGCTTTCTTTGGTGCAGCACTATTAATGAATGTGTAAACTTATTGTGGCAATAGGTATTTACAAGGTTTATTGTTGTATCGATTCTTTTCGTGATGATAACAGCGCTTCACGCTTCCTGGCTTCGTGCGTTTACCTTCAATTTCGACTGCATTACTCAAAGCCTCGTTGAACATAATTTTAATTGTCTGGGCCTCTTGCTTGGAGAACTTCTGAATGTACAGTATTTCACCAGTAATGTGTAGCTTCTCGCCGGCAGTTACATTACCGACATCCTCAAAAGACCTGATTTCCCTTATTACATCATTTGAATAGCTCTTTAGTAATTTTGGACTTTTATTCAAGACAACCCGCGCGCTTCTTTGTTGATGCTTTCTGTCCCAAATATCAGTTTTCCGCGGATTAATGTACTGACCGTAAGATCTTGCAATTTTATACACTTCGCTAATCACTGCGCGGGCCACGTTATCATCGCCGGAAATACAAATATCGTCAACGTATTGGGTATAGACTAGCCCATTTGCAGCACATAGTGCTGCTATTTCAGAAGCCATACCAGTTAAAGCAAAATTGCATAGCAATGGGCTCGTCGCAGGACCTTGCGGTAGATAACCACGAAACGTTGTCGTACGGTTAAGTAGTGTGGCCAGTTCTTCAGAAAATCCCAGCTCACGACGCCAAATATTATAAAGCCGGCGGTTTGAAATGTGAGGGAAGCAATTGGAGAGGTCCATACATACAACAGTTGGTCGATTAACGTGAGGTAATAGATGGTTGAATAGATTTCTACCTTTTATGCTGCCGACCATCTCAGAAGGCAAGCGGCTTACTTCTGGCAGTAAAAGCTGTTTGTTAATTTTTTTCTGCAACTGCCCAAGTGCAGATTTCTTTCCAGGATTATCAATGTGCCGCGTCTTTGTTTTACCATTTTTGGTAATTATTAGATGAAATGGCTCGTAATAGTCGTAGGATTTGGCGGCGATATGCCTTAGTACGTCCTCTTCATAGCCCAGTTTTGCTGCTAGGGCCGAAAAGTCGTCCTTGTACATGCTTAACTCTTAGTTATAATCTCTAGTAGCCTTGCGCCCATCTCATCAAGAAGATGCCGGTCCATCTCGTCCATTTGTTCATAATTTTTACCCAGGAGCATAAAAAGCGTGACGGGGACTTTCAAGCGCTCACACAAGAGGTTTACGAACTCTACCGAAGGAGTGCGCTCATTATTCTCAACACGCGAAATATAGCTGGGAGTCTTACCAAGAAGCTCTGCCAACTCTTTTTGTGTTAAGTTCTTTGCGGTCCGTATGACCGTAACCGCCTTACCGTAATCCATAATTTCTCCTTCTACTCAGGTGCCAACCAGTGGCAACTAGGGAAAAGGAGCAAAACTACATGCTACCGCTCATCCAGACTCTTGGAAAGAATCTCGGCAATCGCCTTGACCACCATGAAGCGTAACTCTTTGCGTACCAGCTTGCCTTCCGGCGTATTTAGCTGGCGCGCGAGACGCAACATGGCTTCAGCATGTGCTTTGCTGATAACCCCCCGCTCCTTGAGCTTAGTAATAGTTTGTATTAGTGAAAGATGATGTAACATCTTACCCTCCTTTTACTTATCCGCAGACTTTTGTCTACGGGTCCCCGTTTGCAGACAACGTCCTTCGGAGGGGGTTAAGCGCGGTTTTTGCTGCTTTTCCGGGTGAAAAACGTAGGTTTCGGACGTCCGGTGGCGAGGTGAGCGTGGTGCTACCAGGGTCCCCAGATATGTATGTCCTAACACAACTTTAATCACTTAGATTGAAAGGAAGAAAAACAGAGAAGAAAATCTACCTGAAGAACATCCTCAACAACCCAACAAAGATGAAAATAACACCTTTGAAATTGCTCAAAAAGAGCCACAGTATCGCTACTGTCCGTTCGTCTGCTTATGGAGTAAGCTCAAAATTTTTAAGGAGCTGGCTTCTGCCACCTGGTACCCTCACTTGGTCCATAATCATGGTAGCAAAATGCAAGTGCTTTGTCAACTCAATTGTCACACAGGTATATAGCGCTTCTATGTTGTAACCGTCATTTCAATCTATAAAATGGCAGGTTTTGTCTCGTGAGGTCTAGTGTGCGGGACTTAGGTTGAAACCGTGCTGCCGATCAATAAACAAAAAGCTCCCGAACAAGGGAGCTTTTTTAGGTGTCATCTTGGTGCGGGCGATGAGACTCTAACTCACGGCCTCTTCCTTGGCAAGGAAGCGCTCTAAACAACTGAGCTAC
>Ga0070741_10003323_pt1 | contig 40267 bp, 38 predicted proteins | sample Coa_R1_4_FD_66440 | JGI IMG/M metagenome (GOLD analysis project Ga0070741, IMG submission 66440) | Surface soil microbial communities from Centralia Pennsylvania, which are recovering from an underground coalmine fire - Coalmine... | ecosystem: Environmental > Terrestrial > Soil > Unclassified ...
CCATGGGCCGCGCCTGGCACGAGGACTAAAGGGACGACACTCCCATTTCGGGCCCGACATGCTAAGGTTGCCGGCAAAAGAACCGGCACGGGGGGAGGAACGATGATAGCGCGATGGACCGCGGCAACACTCATGATGTTCGCCGCCATCTGCGGGGCGCAGGCGCAGGACTACCCTACAAAGACGGTGACAGTGATCGTGCCGTTCGCGGCCGGCGGACCTGCCGACGTAACCGGCCGGATCGTGGCCGACATCTTCACGCGCCATCTCGGCCAGCAGTTCGTGGTCGAAAACGTCGGCGGTGCCGGCGGAACCGTCGGCTCGCTCCGTGCAGCACGCGCCGCACCTGACGGGTATACCCTCATATCGGGACACATGGGCACACACGCAGGGGCGCCGTTCTTCTACCCCAACCTTGGCTACGATCCGCAAAAGGATTTTGAGCCGGTCGGGCTGATTGCCGAGCAGCCGGAACTGCTCACCGTGCGCAAGGACATCCCCGCCAACAACCTCAAGGAGTTCGTCGCCTACGCCAGGGCGAACGAAAGCAAGCTCAACATGGGTCACGCCGGCGTCGGTTCGGTGTCCTACATCGGCTGCCTCCTGCTGAATTCGGCCATCGGAATCAAGCCGACACTGGTGCCATTCACCGGCACCGCTCCGGTGATGAACGCGATTCTTGCCGGTCAGATCGATTACGACTGCGACCCGATCCTTGGGCCCCTGCCGCACGTGCGCGCGGGAACGGTGAAAGCACTTGCCATCGCCGCCAAGAAGCGGAGTCCGCTGCTGCCGGACGTGCCGACGTCATATGAGCAGGGGCTGCCGGAGTTCGACTGCGCGCCCTTCTATGCAGTGTTCGCACCGAAGGGCACGCCGAAGGCCATCGTCGACAAGCTCGCCGAGGCCCTGAACAAAGGCCTCAGCGAGGAAGCCGTGCAGAAGCGCCTTGCTGCGCTCGGAGCCGAGATCGCAGAGCCCGAGCGGCGCGGACCGAAAGCACTCGCTGCCCTGGTGAAAAAGGAAGTTGACCGGCTGGGACCGATCCTGCGGGCAGCGTCTTCGAAGCAGTAAATCTAGCGCGCGGTGGCCATGCAGGCCGAAGTATTCTCGAGGGCCTGCCAGGTCTTCTCCATCTCGCTGCCGTTCTGATTCTGGTTCTTCACGCCTTCGGTTTGCTGGTGCAGGTGGATCTGCACCGGCGTCGAGAGCCACCAACTCATCGAGACCGGCCGTGACGTTTTTTCCTCCGAGCCGCCGCTCGCACGCTCGACGTATTGTGGCCACACACGCACGTGTGCGGTGTCCGCGCCGCAGCTCGACCGGGTCAGGAGATCGAGCACCGAATTGAGCTGCAATACGGCAAGGCGACCGCGTCCGGTGCGCGTGTTGGCAATAGCCTCAACCGGGATCGAAACATCGGTGAGAAAGACCGTGTCAGGCACTTCGATTCGGTTGAGGTCCGGGTTCTCGTCGGGATCGTTGGAGATCACCAGAACGAAAGGCGCAAGCTCGCGCCGCGCGGCGTGGATCGCGACGGCAAGCTCCATCGCGGTGATTGCGCCGTAATTTTCGATGTAGCCGCCATCGACGATACGATCGACGACGTTGTGCTTGATATTCCGCACGGCGCCGGGCGGAGAAATGACCGGAAATCGCGCAGAGTTGTGTGCGGCCGTGCTCAGACGAATATCGTCGAGGTTCTGCCGCGGGAAAATAAAAGGCAGCTTTTCGCGGATGTACTCCCACAGGAAAAGGCGCTGCAGGCCCGCCCAGAAATCGACGTTGGTATCGTTCGTCAGCAGGGTGTGAAACCGGGTCGCCTCCATGAAAATCGGGCAGCCCTGGCCGGGCTCTTCGGTAACGTAAGCCTGCTTCGTGAGCGACTTGGCCTTGATTTCAGACGTCACGCGCAACGGCGCTCCGGTCGGGCAGCGGCCGGCCGGAGTATAGGCGGGGTCCAGCGCCATGGTGATCAGCCGGCGGCCGGTTGCCGCCGACGTGCCGTTGAGCAGCAGCAGCGGCACCCAGAGGCCCTCGCGCGGCCGCAGGCTCGTGAACGGGCAGCGCATGTCGCCGGGACATTGGCCCTGCCAGTTGCCCCGGTTGCGGCCGCCCGTGAGATTGGCGAAACGGAGCTCCCATGAGCGTTCGAGCAGCGCGGCGCGATCACGCCACCAGCCGAACCGGATCATGTCGTGAAACGCCAGGCCGATCACGGTGGGAGTCAGGAAATCCCCCGCCATCAGCGCTTCCAGGCAGTCGCGCCACGTATTGATCTGCGCGCCATACCAGAGTCCCGGCTTGCTGTTGGTGCAGGGCTGCCTGGTTTCCGGACCTCCCCGCGCGAGGGCCGCAGCCGTCATTGTCGCGCCGACCGCACTTCCCGAGACGGCTGAAATCGCAAAAATCCGCTTGCGAATCCCGGTGGAGTCGAGCGGCTGGCCCTGCGATGCATGCCGTCCGGCGTCATCAAGCAGCTCGCCGATCACGCTGGCGGTAAAGAAGCCGGCACGGCTCGCGCCGCCGGCACCGGCGATGATCACCGGCCGCGGGCAGGAGCGAGGATCGCCGGCGCAGCGATTCTCCGCCATCCACAAGTCGAGTGCCCGGTTGAGACGGATGGTCGAGGTGTCGACGGGACGGTGCAGAATCGCGCTTGCATCGATCCGCCGGACGGAATGGTTGTCGCCAAGGATTGCAGAGAGGCCGGCGATCAGAAGCATGCATGCAACGATCAGCGGCGCCCGCAGCTGGCGGCCAAGACCCGACAGGAATGTCAGCAATGGCAGCCAGCCGCCGAGGATCACGGGCACGATCAGCGCGCGGGGCAGCCAGTCGGCGGCCTGGTCGGCCTCGAACACGATGACCGCCGCCGAAACCAGGAAGACAATGACGAGAAGCAGCGGCCCGAGGCCCGGCTGAATCTTGCGGCCATCCGGCGTACCGTTTCCACCGAGCCCGATCTGCTGCAGCAGTCGATTGACGAATCCGGCCTTTGCCTCGGCGCGCTGGATGAAGCCGGCGGTCATTAACGTGCGGCGCTTGACGGTATAGGCGAGGAACAGTGCAGCGATGATCACGATCAGCACATCGAAGATACGTAAAGTCGAGGTGACCGCGGAAATCACGCCAGGGTCGGCAATGTCCGGCAAATTCCAGATCGAGCGTTCCGATGCAATCAGTACGACCGCGAATGGAATGATGCCAAGAACGCGAGGCACCCAGCGTTCGGCGCAGGCTGCGCAGCCGGTGTTGGCAGTGCGGACATAGGCGCGGAATCGCTGGTCCGTATCGAGCAGCAGCCGTGCCGCATAGTGCGTCGTTGCCGCCCAGACGACGGTCAGCAGCACGAGGAACAAAGTGATGCGCCCGTAATCGCCGGCAAACTCTGTAAACAGGTCCTGTGCCTGCGGTGTGTAATCGAGCAGCAGGAACCCGATCGTCACCGCGAAAAGAGGTACCCGCGCGATCCAGAGGACGAGACCAAGGTCGAGGCAGTTCTGCCAGCATCGCCGCACGCATTGACGCCAGCGTCTGCCTGGGTCCGCGATCGTATGGTCGTCTGCAGCCATTGTCCCCCCACGGGTCGGGCTCTTGGATTGGTGGATCAAAGAGCGCCAAGCTGAACGACTGTGCTCCGGAAAACCCGGAGTTTAATTCAAATATCAATTCTGGCCGGCTGCGGTTGTGAACTAGCTCACAGCCCCGGGATTTATTGCGAGTCGCCGGTGCCTATGTAGCCGCCGATCTTCCAGCCTCCCGCGTCCTTCACGTAACAGAGCTGGTCGTTGCCGATCGGCGCGAGCGAGTCGGCCGCCACAAAACCGGTCTTGCCGGCCGGTGTGACGACGCGCAGGAACGTCGGGACGTTCGAGCCACCTTCCGGCACGATGCGCAGGAAAACCGCTCCCAGCTTTTCGATCACGGGCGCATTCGCTTGCGGCGTTGCGCGCACCTCGACATCCGTTGCAACCGGATAGCCCCATTCGCCGACATCTGTTTTGGTGGCGGCGAGCAGCTCCCGGAAGGCTTTGCCGTCGAACGCCGGGTCGGCCGGTGCACAAACCGCATCCTTGCGCTCAGGTGAGGGTGCGCCGGTCGGATCGTCGGCAAAGCTCGCGAGCATGTCCCAGCCGGCACCGTCCTTGTTGTTGAGGCCCAGCGCGGAAACAAGATTTTCGACGCCCGACCTGCGCTTGTCGGCACGGTCCCCTTTTTCACCGATCCAGAAGAATCCCTGGGAAACCACGAGTTTCGCGAGCGCGCTGCGGTCCTTGCGCTGCGCGACCTCGGCGAGCTGCTTACGCAGCGCCTCCAGTGCCGTCTCGTTCAAAGGCTGCGGCGCCGTCACTGTGACGGCCGTGTAGGGGCCAGGTCTGGCCGGCTGTTGCTGGCCGCGCGGCGGGCCTTGCGCCGGTGCCGTCGACACGAAGGCAAGCAGGCACGCAGCGGTGAAGAATATCGGACGCCAGATGCACATCGTGTCGCTTCCGGTTCCGGTGTGCAACCAAAAGCCGTGCGTCAAACCTAGCACGAACAATTGCCGGCCGGCGACCAGCAGGCACGCTGCGCGCCAAAAAATATGCGGTCCCGGAGAGCAGGGTCAGCCGGCGGGACCGCAGTAGGGGCAACGCAGCGTACGCAACACTGACGGGAACGCCGGATTGCTAACGCAGGGCCATGACGCGACGGTGACAGCCGGGGTCAGCTGTGGACTTTCGCTGCAATAATCCGCTAGAACGCGCCCCTTCTGGAATAACCCTGCTCCCACCGAGAATTACATGCCCGTCATTTCGCCCTATCTGGCGCCGGTCCTGCTGTTGACCGGCTCCAACCTGTTCATGACCGCCGCCTGGTACTGGCACCTGCGCTACAAGGGAATCTCGCTCTTCTACGTGATCCTGATCAGTTGGGGGCTCGCGTTCATCGAATATTGCCTGGCGGTGCCGGCCAATCGTTACGGCAGTACCGTCTACAACGCGGCACAGCTCAAGACGCTGCAGGAAGTCATCACCTTCGGCGTATTTGCGGCGTTTTCATATTTTTATTTGCGCGAGCCGATCACGCTCAGCCAGGGCTTCGGATTTGTATTGATCGCAGCCGGCGCGTTTTTCGTATTTCACAAGTGGTGATGTATCGCATAAATAACGAAACCGTCATCTCGCCGGCACGACGCGCAGGATGCGTCCGGACGAATTGTCCGTAAGCAGGTAAAGCGCGCCGTCGGGTCCCTGGCGCACGTCGCGGATGCGTTCATTCAGGCCCTGCAGCAGGCGCTCTTCCCTGACGACCTTCCCATCTTTGATTTCGAGCCGCGACACCAATTGAAATTTCAATGCGCCATTGAAGAGGCTGCCTTTCCAGTCCGGAAAGAGATCGCCGGTGTAGAACGTCATTCCGGACGGCGCGATCGATGGCGTCCAATGCCAGAGCGGCTCATCGATTCCCTGCATCGTCGCCTTGCCGGTACCGACCGGAGAGCCGTCATAGTTGACGCCATAACTCACCAGCGGCCAGCCGTAGTTATGGCCGGGCATGATCAGATTGATCTCGTCGCCGCCTCGAGCCCCGTGTTCCTGTTCCCACAGCCTGCCGTCCGCCGGATTGATCGCGAGGCCCTGCGGATTGCGGTGACCGTAGGACCAGATCTCGGGCCGTGCACCCGCCTTGTTGACAAAGGGATTGTCGGGGGGTGCGGCACCTTCGCTCGTGATCCGGATGATCTTGCCGAGATCGTTGTCGAGCGTCTGCGCCATGTTGCGGTCTGAGAAATGTTCGCCGTTCGTGAGGAACAGCGTGCCGTCGGTTGCCTGGACGATGCGTCCGCCGAAATGATTTCCGCTCGAGGGCGGGCCATGCTGCCGGTAGATGACCCTGACATCCGCGAGACGCGGCACTTCACCGGTTTCGATCCGCGCGCGCGCGAGCGCAGTGCGCGCGCCGCCGTCGAACGGTTCGGCGTAGGAGAAGTAGATGGTACGGTTCTGTCCGAAATTACGGTCGAGCACGACATCGAAAAGGCCGCCCTGGCTGACGGCAAAGACCTTCGGCACATTTGCCAGCGGCGGAGAAAGCTGACCGTTCTGCGCAACGATGCGCATACGCCCGGGGCGCTCGGTCACGAGCATGCGGCCGTCGGGCAGAAAGGCAAGCGACCATGGATGCGAAAGGCCTTGCGCGACCGTTTGAACGCTCAATTTGCCGGCCGAGCTGGAAAAAGTCGTGTCGACCGCCTGCGCGACGCCGCACGCACCCAGTACGACAACCAGTGCCGGAAGCAGCCGCATTCCGTCCTCCTTCGATGCCGCTTTGATTTTGCGCCATCTGCAGGAGTTTCGGTAGACACGATTCAGCGATGTCGTCCCTCAGCCGTGGCTTTTCTTGTGCCGCGGGTGCGGCAGCGACAACGCGGTAAGACCGCTCAGGCCGATGAACAGAAGCCCAAGCAGGAGTGCTATCGCAAACAACCCGCTTTCGTTGTCGATGACACTGGTGGCGACATCGGCCCGCGCCATGCCGATCGAGACGATGGTCGCTGCGACGAGAGTGCAAACGGCCAGTCCGATGCTTGCCGCGAGCTGGGCAAAGATGGCGCCCGGGCGATCATCGTCTGATGTCCGGCTCGCCGGGGACATAAAACCCACGGACGGAACGTGCTTGCGCATGGTCAACCTGAAATTACTCGCTTCGATAATGATGCTGTATTAACGCCGGAAACCGGCGGCGGTTCGGCCCCATTACGGCAGAGCCGGTAACGAAGCGGGGCGTTTTCAAGGCAGGGACGACGCAGGCCCGCGATTTGCGCGCTATTGCGCCGGCGCAAGCTCCGGCTGCCAGGTCATGGGAATGTAGCCAGGCTCGTCGGCGACCCGTGCAAGCCAGGCCCGGATCGCAGGGAAGCGACTGAGGTCAAAGTCGCACTGGTCGGCAACGTGCGTGTAGGCATAAACCGCAATGTCGGCGATCGTGAAATGGTCGGCGACGAAATAGCGATGGCGCGTGAGATGGGTCTCCATTACGCCGAGGGCGCGATAGCCGTTTTCCATCCAGTCCTCGAGCGCGTGGCTCTGCAGCTCGCGTCCGCCCTTGATCAGCGCCAGCCAGAAATAGGCGGCTCCGATATTCGGCTCGAGACTGTGCTGCTCGAAGAACATCCACTGCAGCGCCTCGGCACGGGTGATCCGGTCTTCAGGCGCAAGCGTGGAGCCGCCGGCTACGTACCAGAGAATCGCATTGGACTCTGCAAGATGACGGCCAGGCGCAACCTCCAGCAACGGCACCTGCCCGTTGGGATTTTTCGCGAGAAACTCCGGAGTGCGGCTCTCGCCCTTGAGGATGTCGACTTCGACAAGCCTGTAGGGAACGCCGAGCCGCGCGAGCGCGAGGCGAACCTTGTAGCTGTTGCCCGATCGTTGCATCGAGTAGAGCGTGTACATTCCGAACCTGACCGTCGCTGTCCCGGGCGCAAATCATTAGGAGACAGAAAGTCCGGCAATTACAAGGCCTACGATCACGCCGAGATAACGAAAATGTTAAATCGTATTCGCTGCATCGCAGCAGCAAACGTCCAGCCTCCTGCGGCGGTGAATAGAAGAATTCTATTTCGCGGCGAATGCCGGACAAACTGTGCGAACTAGTCCAGATGTCGTGCTGCAGGGCGCCATGAGGTCGCAGTACCTGTTTCCGCCATGGCGCGCTGCAGCAACCATGCGAAGGCTGCGATCATTGCCGGAACCGCAAGCGGGATGTGTGTCGCTTCCGCGACCGGGCGGGTCAGTATCGGCACCAGCCATAGCGACGCGAGCAGCGTTTTCTCCCACGGGTCGAACCCGCGTTGCATCCCGTCGGCTGCGAGGAATGCAATCGCCGGCGCAAGCAACATCAGATCGTAGTCGAGGCTGTAGGGTGTCGCGAGCGTCGTGCCGATCGCGAGCGCGGCTGCCTTGACCGGGAAAGAAGCGCGGCTTCGCCAAAGGCAGGCAAGTGCGCCGGCGATGGCGAGGGTGACCACACCCTGGACGGCGTAGGCGAGCGGAATGTTTCCGCCCCACATGCGCACGACGGAAAAGACGCTCTGAATCTTGTGCCAGCCTGTCTCACCCTGTTCGAGCACCACCGTGCGCGTGAATGTCGTCGAGGCGAGAAACGCACTCCATATCCCGCCGCCGAAGGCAAGCGTTACCGCAATGGTGAGCGCTGCGACGGTTGTGGCCGCCGCTGCAAACGCGCGCCACCGTCCGCCTGCTGCGAGTACGACCGGGATAAGAAGTCCGAATTGCGGTTTGTAGGCGAGGCAGCCGAACAGAATGCCGGAGAGGATAGGCCTACGGTCGAGCTGCAGAAGTGCCGCTCCGAACAGCGCCGCGGTCAGGAACCCGTTATGGCCGTGACCGAGATTAATGAACACCGCTGGAAAGCCGATGACCAGCGGAAGGCACAGAGGGTCGGCGAGGGCGCGGGCTCCTTCCGCGCGCAGGATGGAGCGTGTCGCCCAGAGATAAAGAACGAAAGTCACGCCCTGCCAGAGCGCAAGGGCGAACGCGTAGGGCATCGTGGCGAACAGCGCCGCCAGCGCCAGAAAATAAGGCGGGTAGTGCCAGCCGTAGAACGGAGTGTCTTTCCCGAAGATCGCCTGTTCGCGCGCGTACTGGCGCGGCGGGTCAAATGGAGCAGCGGCATTGCCGTCGAGAACATAGGTTCCGGCGGCGTAGACGTTGGAGAAGTCGGTACCGAGCGGACGGCCGAAACTGTCGTTGCGGCCATCCGAGGTCGCGACCAGGTAGACGGCCGCGATCAGCATGGCCGCGAGCAGGCCGAAGACCACGAGCTTAGTCCGCTCGCGGGTCAGCCAGATGCCGCTGCGCAGGGTGTCCAAAGTCTGTGCCAGGGCTTGCGCCATGGCGAACCGGATAACAGCTGTGCCTTAAAGGACGGTTAGGCCATCAACAGCCTTGATAATGGCCATCAGCCAATGCGGCTTGCCGTTGCCGCGTTGGCGCTTTACGACACTGCGGCAGGGGCCTTGGCCCCGGATTCGGAGATTTCATGGGTTTTCTGGCGGACCAACTCAAGCGCATCAAGCCGTCGGCAACGATTGCCGTCACCGACAAGGCGCGTGCGCTCAAACTGGCGGGCCGCAACGTCATCGGGCTCGGCGCCGGCGAGCCGGACTTCGACACGCCCGACAACATCAAAGAGGCGGCCATAAAGGCCATTCGCGACGGCAGAGCCTCGAAATACACGAATGTCGACGGCATCGCCGAGCTCAAGGATGCTGTTGTCAGGAAATTCAAGCGCGAGAACGGCCTCGACTACAAGCCAAGCCAGGTGACGATCGGTACCGGCGGCAAGCAGGTGCTGTACAACGCTTTCGTCGCGACGCTGAACCCTGGCGATGAAGTCATCATCGCGGCGCCGTACTGGGTAAGCTATCCCGAAATGGTTCTGCTCGCGGGCGGCGAGCCGGTTGAAGTGGTTACCAGCATGGCAACCGGTTTCAAGATGACGGCAGAGCAGCTCGAACGCGCGATCACGCCGAAAACGAAATGGGTCCTGCTCAACTCGCCGTCGAATCCAAGCGGTGCGGCGTACACGCGCGCGGAACTCAAGGCGCTCACTGATGTGCTGGTGAAGCACCCGCACGTGCACGTGATGACCGACGACATGTACGAGCACCTGGTCTATGACGATTTCGTGTTCACAACGCCGGCGCAGGTCGAACCGTCACTGTATCCGCGCACGCTGACGATCAACGGCTGTTCGAAGGCCTACTGCATGACCGGCTGGCGGATTGGCTATGCCGGTGGGCCAGAGCCCTTGATCAAGGCCATGGCAACCGTGCAGTCGCAATCGACATCGAACCCGACGGCCGTATCGCAATGGGCCGCGGTGGAGGCGTTGACAGGGCCGCAGGATTTCATCGCCAAGCACAACAAGATCTTCAAAGAGCGGCGCGATCTCGTCGTCTCGATGCTCAATCAGGCGAACGGCATCAAATGCCCGACACCGGAGGGCGCATTTTATGTCTACCCATCGTGCGCAGGCACAATGGGAAAGACGGCGCCGAGCGGCAAGAAACTGGCGACGGATCAGGACTTCGTCACCGAGTTGCTCGAGGCCGAAGGTGTGGCAGTGGTCCAGGGCACGGCCTTCGGCCTGGGCCCCGCATTCCGAATTTCATACGCGACCAGGACCGAGGACCTGGAAGAGGCCTGCCGCCGCATCCAGCGCTTCTGCGGCAATTTGAAATAGCGCGTTTCCCCCGGGTTCACCTTTTTTTATGCCCGGCTCCGCTAGTCTGCGGGCATGATTCGACTTTCGGTTGCGGTTTTTATTCTAATTTCGAATCTGTCCCTGGCGGCCGATGCGCAGGAGCGCGTCGTCATCGGCACGCAGCGCCTCACTGAAAACGGTGCGTTATTCCTCGCCGCGGCGCAAGGCTACTTCAAGGCGGAAGGCATCGATCTCGCGATGACCGCCTACGAATCCGACAAGGCGGTCGCCGAAGCGCTGATATCCGGCGCCACGGATTTCGGTCTCGGACGCTTTACACCAGCGGCACTCGATGCAGCGGGCAAAGGGCAGATCAGGGCGATTGCTGCGCAGAGTCGCGAGAAACGCGATTACGAGGGCAACCAGCTCATTGCCTCAAGCATCGGCTTCCAGAAAGGCCTGCGCAAATTTGACAATCTGGCTGGAAAGACAATCGCCATCGATGCGCTTGGCTCGACTGCCCACTATCAGCTCGAGCAGATCGCTGGAATCAGGCATGTCGATGCCAGCAAAATCACGATCAAGCCTTTCGGATCCCTCGATGCCATTGCCCGGGCAGTCGGGACCGATCAGGTCGACGCGGCAATGATGCCGGCGCTTTATGCGCGCGAGCTGCTGATCGCAAATCAGGCCAAATTTCTGGGGTGGTATTCGGAACTCGATGAGCAGCAGCTTGGCGCGTTGTTTGTTTCGAGAAAAATGCTCGATACGCGCCGCACGGTCGTCGAAAAATTCGTAAATGCCTACAAGCACGGCGTCGCTGATTATGCCGCGGCACTCCTGCGCAAGGACCGCAATTCGAAACGGGTTTCCGACATCAAATCCAAGGAAACCGCGACCACTATTGCGCGATACGTGTATCCGGACCGCGGCACGGATGCGGCCGCGGCTGTGGAACTTGGCGCCTATTACATTGATCCGCAGGCGCGGCTCGACGTTGCCGACGTCGCGCGCCAGGTCGCCTGGTACAAATCGCACGGGCTGATCGACAAGGCCGTCGACGCGCGGAACATTGTCGACCCGAGCTTCGTCAAGTAGCGGGATTTACGCACCGCCAAATTTCCGCCCTTGCCAGCTTCGTTGCGGCCTGAGACGATGATGTCACAGGGCCGGGAAACCAGGTCCGACCTCCCGGCCGGCGAGGGAGGCGTTTATGGGACAAAACGGCTCGGGTCCCAATGGCACAAGGAATTCGGGTCCCCGGTGTATTGCACTGGTGGGCCCATTTCAAAGCGGCAAGACCACGTTACTTGAAGCGATCCTCGCCCGTACCGGCGCTATTCAGCGCCAGGGCACGGTGGATGCGGGCACCACGGTCGGGGATGCGAGCAAGGAGGCCCGCCACCACAAGATGAGCGTCGAGGCGACTATCGCCACCACCACCTTCATGGGCGACAGCTACACGTTCATCGATTGTCCGGGGTCTATCGAATTTATCCACGATATGCGCAGCGTGCTGCCGGCCGTCGACGCTGCGGTCGTAGTTTGCGAGGCGGACGAGAAGAAAGTGCCGCAGCTCCAGCTGATTCTGCGCGAGCTGGAAGACCAGAACATTCCCCGTTTTTTGTTCCTCAACAAGATCGACAAGGCGGACAAACGCGTCCGCGAAACGATCAAATTGCTGCAACCCGCCTCCCGCGTGCCGCTGCTCCTGCGCCAGATTCCGATCTGGAACGGCGAGATCATTTCCGGCTTCGTCGATCTCGCCCTCGAGCGCGCCTATGTCTACAGGGAGCACGCGCCGTCGGAGATCATCGAACTCAAGGGTGAAGATCTCGATCGGAAGAAGGAAGCCCGCTTCACCATGCTCGAGACGCTGGCCGATCACGACGACCAGCTGATGGAGCAGCTGCTCGAAGACATCGAGCCGCCGCGCGACAAGGTCTTCGATGATCTTGCCAAGGAATTGCGTGACCGTATCGTCTGCCCGGTTCTGCTCGGGGTTGCCACCCGCACCAACGGCGTGCTGCGGCTGCTCAAGGCCTTGCGCCATGAAGCGCCATCGGCCGCCGAAACGGCGCAGCGACTCGGCGTCAACGACGGCAGCGATGCCGTTGCCCTGGTCATCAAGACATTTCACACCACCCATGGCGGCAAGATGTCGGTGGCGCGGCTGCTTTCCGGCCAGGCCGGCGATGGCACTACGCTGACGACGACGGCCGGGGAGTCCGGACGGGTTTCCGGGGTGTTCAAGTTGATGGGGCAGCACTTCGAGAAGCGCGGGCAGGCGGCCAGCGGCGAGACCGTGGCTTTCGGCAAGCTCGACAATGCCAAAACCGGCGACACCCTTTCGTCCGGCAAGCAGCCGCATGCGGCGATTGCTGAAATCAAGCCTTATCCGCCGGTGCTGGCGATCGCGGTACAGGCCAAAGAACGTAAGGACGATGTCAAGCTCGGGCCGGCGTTTGCCAAGCTGACCGAAGAGGATCCTTCACTGAGCGTGGTGCACAACGCGGAGAACCACGAAGTGGTGATCTGGGGACAGGGTGAGATGCACCTCCGCGTTGCGGCTGAACGTCTTGCCGAGCGGTTTGCGGTGCCGGTCACCACGCGTCCGCCCTCGGTGGGTTACCGCGAGACCATCCGCAAGCCGATCACCCAGCGCGGGCGGCACAAAAAGCAATCCGGTGGCCATGGCCAGTTCGGCGACGTGGTGCTCGAGATCAAGCCTTTGCCGCGTGGGACCGGGTTCAAGTTCGAAGACCGCATCACCGGCGGCGTCGTGCCGCGCAACTATATTCCCGCGGTCGAGGAAGGCGTCATCGACGCGCTCAAACATGGGCCGCTCGGCTTCCCGGTCGTCGACGTGTCGGTTGCGTTGATCGACGGCTCCTACCATACGGTTGATTCATCGGACCAGGCTTTCCGCACCGCCGGGCGCATCGGCATTTCGGAAGGCCTGCCGCAGTGTCAGCCGGTACTGCTCGAGCCGATCCACCATGTGGAGATTGTCTGCCCGACAGAAGCGACCGCGAAGATGAACGCAATACTTTCCGGCCGTCGCGGCCAGATTCTCGGCTTCGACACGCGCGAAGGCTGGGATGGCTGGGATTGCGTGCGCGCGCAGATGCCGGAAGCGGAGATCGGCGATCTGATCATCGAGGTGCGCTCGGCCACGGCCGGGGTCGGGTCATTTATCTTCAAATTTGACCATATGGCCGAGTTGACCGGCCGTACGGCGGATCAGATCGTCGCGGCCCGGCGGGCGGCGGAATAGGTTCGACGCGGCTTCCGGCGGTCGCGTCGGGTTCATCCGGCGCGGCCGCGACAATTTTCGCGATCCCGGTAAGCAGATACAAAGCAGGTTCATCGGCTGTTTCCCGCCGTTAACCGGCCAGCCGCCGCGCAGCCGCAGAATTCAATTTGCGCACGAGATGCGCGGGCGTCGGTGCACGGCATGCTGCAAGGTTTTCGAAATCTGTTCCTGCCGGGGGCGGTTCCGTACGCGGACCCCAAGGTGTCGATTCCGCTCGGTGCGGTGCTGCGTCACGACTGGATGGAGCTCTGGTACCAGCCGAAGATCGAGCTGCGCACGACGCACCTCGTCGGTGCCGAAGCGCTGGTACGCGCGCGGCACCCGACTCGCGGAATCATCCCGCCGGGCCTGTTTCTGCCAGGCGCCGGCGAGCGGGACATGCACGAGTTGACCGAGCGGGTAATCCTCACCGCCCTCGGCGACTGGGAGGATTTTGCCGCGTACAGCGCTCCGATAAAGCTTTCCGTCAATGTTCCGGTCTCGGCGCTGGTCGAGCTGCCGATCGCGCGCATGCTGCGCGAAGCGCGGCCACGCGCGGCAAACTGGCCGGGCCTGATCCTGGAAGTGACCGAAGACCAGATCATCAACGATCTCGACGTCGCCAACGACGTCGCCGGGTCACTGCGCACCCTCAAATGCGAGCTGTCGATCGACGATTTCGGCGCCGGCTACTCATCCCTCGTGCGCCTCAAGCAACTGCCGTTCAGTGAGCTGAAGATCGATCGCAGCTACGTCGCAAACTGCAACGAGGACCGCTTCAATGCCGGGCTGTGCGAGACGATCGTGGAACTCGGCCGTCGCTTCGGACTGCGCACCGTCGCCGAGGGCATCGAAACCACTCACGAAAGCCATAAGTTGCAGGCCATCGGTTGCCAGGTCGGGCAGGGCTATTTGTTTGCCAAGCCGATGCCGAAGGCAGAATTCCTTTCACGCCTGCGCGCGCGGGTTCAGCCTTCCGCCGTCCCGCGCCCGGCGCAGGGCCGGCTTGCGGTCGGCTAGGGAAACGCACTAGGCAGCGCTGCTGCGATGATGACGGCAAGCACGATCGAGCCAATGCGCCGGACGATCCAGGTCGGGCGCCGAAACGTCATGTGCTCCCCTACCGGGTATTGCCGGCTGGCGTACTCATCCATCGTCGCGTGATCTTGGGCTGGCGGGAAAACACCCGTCGTAAGGGCGAGATCCCTCTCGCAGAACCGTGACTTGCCAGTGAGCCGTGCGGCTTTTACTTCTGGACGGCGAATCTGGAGGAAGTGCCCGATGAACATCATCCGCCGCCGGGGCTGGGAAATACCGGACCGGCTCGCAACGCCCGAACATCTGGCGTTCAGCCGCCGCAATCTCCTCGCCGGTGGGGCCAGCGCCATTGCGCTTGCGCCCTATGCTGCGCAGGCGCAGCGTATTTCGGACGTCTCGAAGCTGCCGGACCCCAGCGCGGACCTTTACCCCGCAAGGCGCAACGAAAAATATGCGCTAGACCGGCCGGTCACCGATGAGAAGGTCAACGGCAACTATAATAACTTCTACGAGTTCGGGACCTCGAAAACGATCGCAGCCGCGGCGCAGGCACTGCCGATCAGGCCGTGGACGGTGAAGATCGACGGGATGGTTGAGAAGCCGATGGAGGTCGGCGTCGACGACTTGATCCGCAAGCTCACGCTGGAAGAACGCACCTATCGCCATCGCTGCGTGGAGGCGTGGGGCATGGCGATCGCATGGACAGGCTTTCCGTTCGCCAAGCTGGTCGAGTTCTCGCGCCCGCTCGGGTCGGCCAAATACGTGCGCATGGAAACCTTTATGAATCCGAAGATCGCGCCCGGCCAGAAGCAGCCTTGGTATCCGTGGCCCTATGTGGAAGGGCTGACAATGGCGGAGGCGACCAACGAACTCGCCTTCCTCGCCACCGGCGCCTACGGCCATCCGCTGGCGCGCCAGCACGGTGCGCCACTGCGGCTGGCGGTGCCGTGGAAGTACGGGTTCAAATCGATCAAGTCGATTGTGCGCTTCACCTTCACCGACCAGCGGCCGAAAGGCTTGTGGGAAGCCTTGCAATCCTCGGAATACGGCTTCTGGGCGAATGTCAATCCGCAGGTACCGCATCCGCGCTGGAGTCAGGCCACCGAGGAGATCATCGGCACCGGCGAGCGGCGGCCGACGCTTCTCTTCAACGGCTATGGTGAGTATGTCGCGGACCTCTACAAGGGGCTGGAAGGCGAACGACTCTGGGCGTGAGGCCGTGGCGCTGTACCGGGGGCACAGGCAGGGGTAACCTGCACCGGCGGGGGGAAACTGCGGAGGCCTGCATGTCCACGCAACCCGACTTGAGAGGCGTTCAACGCGCGGTCGAGAACGCGCTGCACCGGCACTGGGTGCTGTTCCTCGTTGAAGGGATCGTGCTCCTTGTCCTCGGCGCGCTCGCGCTACTGGTCCCTGCCGTTGCAACGCTCGCCGTCACCATTCTGTTCGGCTGGCTGTTCCTCATCAGCGGTATCGTCGGGCTGATCACGACGTTCTGGATGCGAAATGCCCCCGGTTTCTGGTGGTCGCTGATCTCCGCAGTGCTTGGCATCGTCGTCGGCCTTCTGTTGCTTGCACGGCCGTTGGGCGGCGCGCTGTCGCTGACGCTGCTTCTGATCGCGTTTTTCATCATCGAGGGAGTGACCACGATCATGTTCGCGCTCGATCACAAGCGCGAACTCTCCGGCCAGTGGGGCTGGATGCTGGCGAGCGGCATTATCGATCTTGCGCTCGCCATGATGATTTTTGCCGGCCTGCCGAGCACGGCGGCCTGGGCGCTGGGACTGCTTGTAGGCATCAACATGATCTTCGGCGGTGCGGCCATGACCGCAATGGCGCTGCACGCGCGCAAGCTGGACTGACCGTTACAGTTCCTTCTCGCCGGCCTCCACGGCGGCCAGTCTGGTGCGCCAGTCGGCCCGGTGGAGCACGAAGGTATAGGCCGCAAGCGCCAGCAGGCCGAAGCTGATTAGCATCAGCGAGAGCGAGATCGGCCGGCTGAAAAAGATCAGATAATTCCCGTTCGACATAATCAGCGACTGGCGCAGGCTCTGTTCCAGGATCGGCGCGATCACGAGGCCGAGCACCAGCGGTGCCGGATCGAAGTCGAACTTGCGCAGCGCGTAGCCGAGTACACCCATGATCAGCATGATCCAGACGTCGACGATCGAATTGTTCACCTCGTAGACGCCGATGATGCAGAACATGATGATCATCGGATAGAGGTAGGCGTAGGGAATGCGCAGGACCGTGACGAAGAGACTGACAAGCGGCAGGTTGAGCACCAGCAGCATGAGGTTGCCGACGTACATCGAGGCAACGAAGCCCCAGAATACATCGGGATGCTCGTTGACGAGCGTCGGACCGACAGAAACGCCGTGAATCATCAGCGCGCCGATCAGCACGGCGGTGATCGGGCTTGCCGGAATGCCGAGCGCCAGCAGCGGCACGAAGGCGCCGGTGGAGGCGGCATTGTTTGCCGTTTCCGGCCCCGCGAGGCCCGCAACCGCTCCTTTGCCGAACTCTTCGGGATGTTTGGCGATGCGGCGCTCGATCGCATAGGACAGGAAGCTCGATATCACGTGTGCCGAGCCCGGGATGATGCCGATGAAGAATCCCAGCAGCGTGCCGCGGGCGATCGGCATCTTGGCGTCGCGCCATTCGGCGCGGGTGGGCAATAGCTCGCGCAGGCGCGGGCTGATGACGTTCTTCACGGCACCGGCGCTGGGCGTGGAAAGGATCTCGCCAAGCCCGAACAACCCCACCGCGACCGGCACGATGCCGATACCGTCGCCGAGCTCGGCCAGGTCAAAGCTGTAGCGGAAATGCCCGGTCATGTTGTCGATGCCGATCATCCCGAGCAGAAGGCCGAGGCAGGCCATCAGCAGCGTTCGGATGAGCGAAGATGACGACATATAGGCCAGAAAAATCAGGCCGAGCACCAGCAGCGACGTAAATTCCGGCGGACCGAACCGGAGCGCAATGATTGCCAGTGGCGGCGCCACCATCGTGAGCACCAGAACGCCGAATGTGCCGCCAATCCACGAGCCGACGGCGGCAATGCAGAGTGCGGCTCCGGCGCGGCCCTTCTTTGCCATGGCGTAGCCGTCGATGCAGGTCATCACCGAGGAGGCCTCGCCCGGAATGCGCATCAAGATCGATGTGGTCGAGCCGCCATACTGCGAGCCGTAATAGATGCCCGCGAGCATAATGATTGCCTGCGTTGCATTTAGCCCAAAGGTCACCGGCAGCAGGATGGAGATGCCGGCGAGCGGTCCGATGCCCGGCAGAACGCCCACCAGCGTGCCGACCAGGCAGCCGATGAAGGCGTACCACAGGTTCGCCGGCGCAAGAGCGACGGTGAATCCGTGCGCGAGGCTTAAGAGGGTGGTTTCCACGGTACTCTAGATTCCGAACGGGCCGGTTTCGAGCGGGGTCTTCAGCACATAGACGAAGAGCGCATAGGTGATGACCACGACGCCTATACTGTAGATCGCCGCGGGCAGCAGCTTGCGCCGTTCGATCACTACGAGCAGGGTAAAGATCAGCAGGATATCTGTGGTGAGAAAGCCCAGCCGATCGTAAAGTGCGGCTCCCACCGCGGTAATTCCGACAACCATGGCGGCGTGCGTGACATCCGACCATGGTACTTGCGCAAACGGCTTGCTCTCCCCTGCGCGCAGGGCGAGCACCAGCCCAAAGAGAATAGTGAGCACAGCCACGATCTTCGGCATGAAGCCGGAGCCGGGCAGCGACAACGTGCCGGTCGGCAGGTCGCCGCTCAGCGCAATGATCAGCAAGCCGACGCCGATAAAAAAGGCGCCCGCGACGTGGTCGGCGCGTAAGGTCATCGAATGATCCTCAGGTTGGAGGAAATCCGGAGCCCCGCAACGGCAGAGCTCCGACGGCTGACGATATCATCCTTGCACGCGGCCGATGGAATTGATTGCGTCTTCCTGCCGCTTGGCGTCGACTTCCCAGAACTTCGCAAATTCCGGTTGATCCATATAGGCCAGTTCCTGACCGAGGTTTTTGAGGGTGTCGAGAAACGGTTTGCTGTGCGCGGCCTTCTTGAAGCCTTCACGCAGGGTGTTGATGACCGTCGCGGGCGTACCTTTGGGCGCAAAAATACCGACCCAGAAATAATATTCGAGATCGTAGCCGAGCTCCTTGAAGGTCGGCACGTCTGGCAGCGCCTCGACGCGCTTTGAACTCGATACCGCGAGCGAGTGGACCTTGCCCGCGCGGATGTGCGTGAGGGCAATCGAGGTCGGTGACATGAAGAAGTTGACATTGCCGCCCAGGACCGCGGTGACGGCCGGACCGCCGCCGTTGGTCGGCAGGTGCCGCATCTGCAGGTTCCCTGCGGCCTTTGCGAACAGCACCGTCGGAATGTGAGATGCGCCATAAAGCCCTGACGAGCTGTAGATCACCTTGTTCGGATTGGCCTTGGCGTCGGCAACAAGCTCCTTCAGCGTGCGATAGGGGACATCCTTGTTGACGATCATCACGATCGGGTCGGCAATGATGCGGCAGATCGGAATGAAGTCGGCATTGGTGAATTTCGGCTGCCTCCCGAACAGCCTGTCGACGGCGGCAAAGCCGGAAATCGAGACGATGTGGCTCAGCAGCGTGTAGCCGTCCGGTTTCGCGGACGCGACGAACTGGGCGCCGACTGCACCGGCAGCACCCGTCTTGTTTTCGAGCACCACCGGCTGCTTGAACACCGTCTCGAGGGCTGCATCGAGCGGACGCGTGATGGTGTCGCTGACACCGCCGGGCGGAAACGGACTGATCATCGTGATGGTCCGCGTCGGGTAGGCGTCCTGCGCGGGTGCCCGGCTGGCCGCGAGCGTCGCGGCCGAGATGGCCGTGCCGATGACAAAACTGCGGCGATCCATCTTGCTCCCCTCTGTTGATCCCAAGCCGGCAGGTCCGGCCTATCGATTGATTGCAGCTCCCGCTCAGTCCTACACGTGACCGATCAATTTGATGGCCTCGTCGGATTGTTTTGCGTCCTGCTCCCAGAATTTGGCGAATCCGGCCGCGTCAAGAAATGCAAACTCCAGCCCGGCGTTGGCGATGGCGGTTTTGAACGCGTCGGAGTTCCCGGCCTTGTTGACGGCGGTGCTCAGCGTCGAAACGATGTTTGCGGGCGTACCCTTCGGCGCGAAGATGCCGACCCACAGATAATATTCGACGTTATAGCCGAGCTCTTTCAGGGTAGGCACGTCGGGCAAGGCTTTCGAGCGCTTGCCGCCGAATGAGGCCAGTGCCCGCAGTTTGCCCGCCTTGATCTGCGACAGCGTTGCTGTGACGGTCTGCGTGCTCATTTGCGCATTGTTTCCGAGCAGAGCGGTGATCGCCGGTCCGCCGCCGTTGGTCGGTAGATGGCGAAGCTTCGGAATTCCAGTGGCCTTCTCGAACAGTGCCACCGGAAGATGAGTTGCGCCATAGAGCCCGCCCGAGCTGTAGATGATCGCCTCCGGCCGTTTTTTGGCGTCGTCGAGGAAGTCCTTGAGCGTTTTGTACGGCTGCTGGTCATTGACGACGACCAAAACGGGATCGGCAATCAGCCGCGCCAGCGGGATGAAATCGGCCCTGGTCGTTTTCGGTTGCCGCCCGAACAGCTTGTCGACTGCCTCGTAGCCGGAAATACCGTTGTTGTGGGAAAGCAACGTATAACCGTCGGGTTTGGCACCTGCTGCGACCTGGGCGCCGACCTGTCCGCCGGCCCCGGCTTTGGTTTCCACGACGACCGGCTGCTTCACCACCGGCTCGAGCGCGGCGGCAAATGGCCGGGTCACGAGATCGTTCGCGCCGCCCGGAGGAAACGCGTTGATGATCGTGATCGCGCGCGACGGAAAGGCATCCTGTCCGAACGCTGGCCCAGTCGCCGCGAGGGCGGTCGTGCCGATCATGAAGGTGCGGCGATCCATGGTAATCCTCCCTTGACTCCACTGTTCTGTTCGCGATCGAGCGAGACATGCACCTGCGTGAGATCGCAACGCTTGGTCAATTGCCCTGTGCGGGCCCGCCGCCGCCTTAACTCACCTTGCCGATCAACCCGACTGCTTGTTCGACGCGTTTGGCATCCGCATCCCAGAATTTCGTGAACTCGGGCTGATCGAGATAAGCCACGACATCGCCGATATTCTCGATGGCCTTCTTGAACTGATCGTTCTCGACGACCTTTTTGGTCTCTGCTCGCAGCCTGGCGATCGCGGGTGTCGGCGTACCCTTGGGTGCAAACAGACCGACCCAGATCGAGAATTCAACATTGTAGCCGAGCTCCTGCATCGTCGGCACGTCCGGTGCAGACGCCGCACGCTTGGGTGAGAAGCAGGCGAGGGCCCGCAGCTTGCCGGCCTTCATCTGTCCGCTCGCCGCCGCGATCGACGTCACCAACACCTGCGAGTTGTTGCCGAGCACGGCGGTGAGCGCCGGGCCGCCGCCATTTGTAGGCAGATGACGCATCTTGACGCCGGCGGCATTCATGAACAGCGCGGTCGGAAGATGCAGGGCGCCGTAAAGTCCGGACGAACTGAAGATGATCTGGTCCGGACGCTTTTTCGCGTCCTCGATCAGGTCCTTGAGCGTCTTGTAGGGCTGCTGGTCGTTGACGACCAGTACCATCGGGCCCTCGGTCAACCGTGCGATCGGGATGAAATCGGCGCGCGTGAACTTGGGCGTGCGGCCGAATGTCTTGTCCACGGCCTCAAAGCCGGACATCGACGGCAGGTGCGCGAGCAACGTGTAGCCGTCAGGCTTGGCGCTGGCGGCTACCTGCGCGCCGACCTGGCCGGCGGCGCCCGCCTTCGTTTCTATCACGACAGGCTGCTTGACCAGCGGTTCGAGCATCGCCGCGAAAGGGCGTGTGACGACGTCGACCGCGCCTCCGGGCGGAAACGGGTTGATGATGGTGATCGCACGGGACGGGTAGGCATCCTGTGCTGATGCCGACCGCACGGCGACGGCCGCAGCAGCCGCGGCACTTCCGGTCAAAAAATGACGTCTATCCACGTGACTCCTCCCTGAAAAGTGTTGTTTTGCCGGGATTTGGGCCCGGCTTTTGTTGGATGGGATGCTATCGCCCGGTACGGTGGGCAATCAAGCATCAATGATCGCGACAGCCCTGGTCCATCCGGCGGAGCCGCCACGGACCTTGACCGGGAAGCAACTCACCATGAACCCCGTCGGCGGCAGCGCCTCGAGATTATGAAGTTTCTCGATGTGACAATAGCCGATCTCACGGCCGGCCCGATGCCCCTCCCAGATCAGCGAAGCATCACGCGTTTCGGCATATTTCTTCATCGTGAACACAAATGGCGCATCCCAGCTCCATCCATCGGTGCCAGTGACGCGCACGCCGCGCTCAAGCAGGTACAGGGTCGCCTCGCGCCCCATGCCGCAGCCTTTGGCGACGTAGTCCGGGCGTCCGTAGGCCATGCCGGCACCCGTGTTCACCACGACGATTTCAAGCGGAACAAGCGTGTGGCCGATGCGTTTGAGCTCGGCCTCGACGTCTTTTGCCGTTGCGACATAGCCATCGGGAAAATGCCTGAAGTCCAGCTTCACGCCTGGCTGGAAGCACCAGTCGAGCGGGATCTCGTCGATGGTCATCGCACGTTTGCCACGGTCCATCGTAGACGCGAAATGCCATGGCGCGTCGAGGTGTGTCGTGCAATGCGTTGACAGGCGCACCCACTCGATGCCCCAGCCTTCACCGTCCGGAAGGTCCTCTTTTTTGAGGCCGGGGAAAAACTTGAGAATGTCGGGCGCGGTTGCTTGATGATCGAAGTACTCGATCTTCGGTCCGTATCCTGGTGGATCGGCCGCAACGTCATTTTCGAGCGGCACCGATATGTCGATCACCTTACGCGGCATAGCCTTCTCCTTCGCGGGCCGGCCTTGTGCCGGCCATGCAGGGCCCTAGTCTGTTGCCTATAAAGATGTGCGGATGCCCGGCACAAGGTTTGTGGCGGGGTCGGCTTTCGGGCTGGCCCCGGCACACCGGGCAAGGTCAACGAGGGAGCTCTGCATGCCGGCTTATTGGGTGGCGCGGTCGAAGATCAACGATCCTGTCGAATACAAGAAATACACAGACTTGGTACCGGGCATAATTGCCAAATTCGGGGGCAAGGTCTTGGCCCGGGGTGGGCGCTTCCAGATCATGGAAGGCCCTGACAAATTCCACCGGTTTGTCGTTATTGAATTTCCCACTTTCGAGCAGGGTGTTGCGTGCTTCACGTCGCCTGAATACGACAAGGCCGCGGCGTTCCGGCGTAGCGGCGCCGGCGAAGTCGAAACCATCATGGTAGAGGGGGTTTAGCCCACCCGTTGGGCGGCCCACCCTCTAGCCTAGTGCAGAGAAATGCGCATAAGATGACGCAAAATAACGACTAATCGGGAGGAGAAAAATGGTTCGACGCTTCAAATCGCGGACGTTCGTCTGGCTTGCGGGGGTGGCGCTCACTCTCGTGGCTGGAGGCATGTTCATCGTCTCCGGCGCGCAGGCGCAAAACAAGGAACCGATCAAGATCGGTTTCAGCATGGCTCTGACCGGCCCGCTCGCGCCGAACGGCAAGCAGGCATTGCTCGGCGCCAAGATCTGGGAAGAGGAAGTCAACAAGAAGGGTGGGTTGATCGGTCGTCCTGTGAAGATCGTCTACTACGACGATCAGAGCAATCCTTCGACGGTGCCCGGCATCTACACCAAGCTTCTCGACGTCGACAAAGTCGATCTCGTCGTCGGTCCATACGCCACGGCGATGATTGCGCCGGCGATGCCGGTCGTGATTTCGAAGAACAAGGTATTCATCGGCCTGTTCGGTCTCGCTGTGAACAGCAAGTTCAATTATCCGAAATATTTTTCGATGCTGCCGTCCGGCCCTGACACCAAGCCGGCGTTCACCGACGGCTTTTTCCAGGTTGCGGCCCAGCAGAAGCTGAAAACCGTTGCACTCGCCTGGTCCGACCTTGAGTTCTCGAAAAACGCCTGCGAGGGGGCGCGCGAGAACGCCAAGAAGTACGGACAGAAGATCGTGTACGACAAGAGCTATCCGGGCAATACGACCGACTTTACGCCGATCGTACGCGCCCTGCAGGCGGCCAATGCCGACGCGGTGGTAATCTGCTCCTACCCGCTCGATTCGGTGGGCATGGTGCTGGCGATCAAGGAACTCGGTTACAAGCCGAAGATGCTTGGCGGCGCGATGGTCGGATTGCAGGCGACGGTGTTCAAGAACAAGCTCGGTCCGGCGCTCAACGGCATCATCAACTACGAGACATGGGTGCCGTCACAGGCAACCCCGGCCACTAATGAATTTTTGAAAATTTACCAGGCCAAGGCCGGCGCGGAAGGCGTCGATCCGCTCGGCTACTACCTCGGCACTTGGGGTTACGCCTATCTCGAGATGCTCGGCAACGCGATCAAGGCCACCAACAGCATCAACGACGACAAGATTGCCGACTATCTGCGCAGCCACACGATCAAGACGATCATGGGCGACATCACTTTCGGCAAGGGTGCCAAGGGTGAATGGGCGAAGTCGCGCATGCTGCAGGTGCAGTACCACGGCATCAAGCAAGGCGCCGGACTTGAGACGTGGAAGGGCATGGACTACCAGACTGTGCTCACTCCGGCTGACCTGAAGACCGGCAATGTGATCTTCCCCTACGAGAAGGCGCTTCAGTAACCTTCGACTGGGTTCGAACGAAAATGGCGCGGGAGAGATCCCGCGCCATTTTTTGTTTTGCCCTCGGGCCAGTCACAAATGAGTCGTGAAGTCCGTGGCTTCACATGCCCATGTAGAGCTTACGGACCAAGTCGTTGTTGTTGAGCTCGTCCGCCGACCGGCCTTCGAACGCAATCTTGCCGTGGACGATGACATAACCGCGATCGGCGATGCGCACCGCCTGCTTGAAGTTCTGCTCCGCCATCAGCACGGTCAGCTGGTAGTGGTCCTTGAGCTGCTTGATTGCGTCGATGGTGCGGGCCACCAGCAATGGCGCCAGGCCGACCGACGGCTCATCCACCAGCAATATGCGCGGCGCCAGCATCAGGGCGCGCGCCAGCGCCAGCATTTGCTGCTCGCCGCCGCTCATCGACCCGGCAAGCTGGTTGCGGCGCTCGGCCAGCCGCGGGAATGCCTCGAAACAGAAATCCCGGTTACTGTTGATCTGGGTACGTGCCTTTTTCCGCGATGCGCCGAGCAGCAGGTTTTCTTCCACGCTAAGCTTCGGAAACAACCGGCGGCCTTCCGGCACCAGCGCGATGCCAAGGTCAACGATCTGTTCGGTGGTGCGCCCGACCAGGTCGAATTTTTCACCGTCGATCTCCGCGACGATGCGGCCTGCGGTTGGGCGCACGATGCCCATCACGCACTTCATCAACGTGCTCTTCCCGTTGCCGTTGGTTCCGAGCAACGCAACAGTCTCACCCGCGTTGACCTTGATCGAAACGTCCTCGATCACGCGCACCGCGCCGTAGGCGGCGTTCACGTTCTCTATGGTGATGCTACTCGCCAAGATAGGCCCTCACCACTTCAGGATCACGCACAACCTCCTCCGGCTTTCCGTCCGCGATCTTCTTGCCCGATACCAGCACCGCGAGGCGCTGCGAGAAGCTCATCACCGCCGTCATGATGTGCTCGATAAGGATGATCGTGATGCCGCTCTCGTTCAACTTCACCAGCAGCGCAAGGATATCCTCGATCTCCGAATGTGAAAGGCCCGCCATGGATTCGTCGGCGATTAGCAGCTTCGGTTCCGCCGCCATGGCGCGCGCAAGTTCAAGCTTTCGCATCTCGACCTGTGTCAGATCGCGCGGCCGATGGCGCGCCTTACCGGTGAGGCCGACCATCTGCAGAAGCTCGGAACAGCGCGCCTCGATGCTGTTGGCATGCAACGGCGTGCCGGTTCGCTTGTGCACCGTATAAAGCATAGGGATGCGCAGGTTGTCGGCGAGCGTCAGGCTGGGAAACGGCCGCGGCAGCTGGAAACTGCGCGCCAGACCGCGATGCGTACGTTCATGCGCGGCAAGGCCATCGACGACGTCGCCGTCGAACTGCACCGAGCCTGCCTCGTTCTGCAGCGTTCCACAAATGCAATTGACCAGCGTACTCTTGCCGGATCCATTGGGGCCGATGAGGCCAAGGCGCTCGCCCGGCTGGACTTCGAGGTCGATGCCGTCGAGCGCAACGAAGCCCCCGAAACGTTTGCTCAGCCCCTGAACGCGAAGAATGGCACTCATTTGGCCCTCCGCGCGCGCAGGCGTTCCTGCACCAGCCCGACAATTCCGTTCGGTGCCACGATCACAAAGGCGATCAGCAGCAGTCCGACGAGAAGCAGGTTCACCGCGGACGAGATGGTGACATTGGCGATCTGCTGCAGCGTGCCAAGCAGCAGCGTCCCGACGAGAGGTCCGATCCAGTTCATAGTACCGCCGATCATCGGCATCGCGATTGAATTGACCGCGTATTCGAGCCCGAAGGCAGACTGAGGCTGCAGGTAGCCGATGTAGTATGGAAAGGGGGCGCCGGCCATGCCCATCAACGCCCCGGATATTGTGGTCGCGATCAGCTTCAACCGCAGCGTCGGAACACCGGATGCCTCGGCGGCGAGTTCATCGTCGCGAATGGCGGCGAACCCGTAGCCCAGTCGGGAGCGCTCGATCGCGCGCGCAATCACGACGGCAAGCACGGCGAGAGTCAGCATCAACGCGAACAGGTACTGCATGTAGCTACCAAGGCCGGGGAATTCGCCTGGACGCACGATGTATGCGCCTCCCGAGCCACCGACGAATTCCCAGTTGACGACCAGTGTTTGCAGCACCACCGCCATCGCGAGAGTGGCGATCGCAAAGAACGCGCCGCGCAATCTCAAGGTGAGATAACCCATGCCGAGTCCGACGATGCCCGATACCACCCCTCCGATTACGATCAGCGTCGGGATCGACAGCGGAAATATGAGATGAAATATCGGCGCCATCGATTCCGGGACAAGATCGTCGAGCTGGTTGGCAAACGTCGCCAAGGCGACCGTGCTGTAGGCACCGAGCGCGAAGAACGCAGCAGAACCGAAGTTCACGTAACCGGTGTATCCGCCGAGAATGTTCCAGGCGGTTGCCAGCACGATGTATTGCACGATGGTGTAGCCGGCGACGAACAGATATTCGACGTTCGGCTCGCGAATGATGAGGAAGACGCCGCCTGCGACGGCGCATGCCAGTAATGTGAAGGGAAGCATCCGCACGGTTCAGCGTCCCAGCAGGCCAGAGGGGCGGAAGGCGAGGGTGAGCAAAAGGAATCCGAAGGCGATCGCCGGCGCCCATGACGGTCCATAGAACGTCGAAGTGATGCTCTCGACCACGCCGAGCAGCATCGCGGCGATCAAGGTCCCCGGCATGCTGCCGAGCCCGCCGAGTACGCAGATGGCGAACACGCGCCCGATATATTCGCGGCCCACTGACGGCTCGACCGGCTGGATGATGACTAGCAGGGCGCCGGCGACCGAGGCGGTTGCGATGGAGAGACCGAATGCGATGCGTTTGATCCGGACCGGGTCGACTGCCATCAGCTGCAGGGCGAACTGATCCTGAGCTACGGCAAGGACCGCGCGGCCAGTAAACGTACGGGTGATGAAGACCTGCAGCGCACCGAACATGATCAGGGCCGCAATGCAGGGAACGAGCATCCGCAGCGGCAGATCGATCGGCCCAAAATGCAGACTGGGGCCGATATAGGGGGCCTCGACGTAGCGGTAGTCGACTCCAAACACGAGCAGCAGCATGACCTCGGTGACAAACAGCACGCCGAAGAAGAAGGCCAGGCCGCGCAGCGATTCCTGTCCGCGTTTTTCAAACGACAGGTAGTAAATCTGGTAGATCGCTGTTCCGAGCAGGTAGAAGATCGGCAGCATGACAACGCTGACAATCATCGGATCGACGCCCAAGTTTATATTGACGATGTAGGCGATGTATGAGCCGAGAATGATGAAGCCCGGATGCGCGATATTGACGATATCGAGCATTCCAAAGGAGATCGAGATTCCGGCAGTGACGGCGGCGTAGAATCCGCCGAGCAGCAGCCCAGCGACGATCGCACCTATCAGCAGATCGATGGATACTTCCATACGATCCTCGATGGGCGCAGCTGCACATGAAATGAAATCGGCATCGTCCCCCTCAGGTCCCCTTGTTCTTGTAGCCCGCCGCCGGGTTATTGCGCGGCAGTTTGCAGGAAGCAACCCTGCTTGGCTAGTCCGCTAATGTTCCGGGATTGCTGCCCACTTTGCGACAAAATGAAACGCCCGCCTCTGCAAAACGGAGGCGGGCGCCAGTCTTGAACCTGTCGATCAGGCGGCCGCGGATTGCGGCGAAATCCCGGCTGGCAGCGGCAACGGCTTGTTGGCGCTGTCCTTGAACTCGACGGTCATGAAAACCATTTCGCGATCACCGAGATTTTCCAGATCGTGAACCTTGAATTGGCCCTTGCCGTAGCTCTCGTGGCGAGTCTCGCCCGGCTGATAGGTATATTCGACAGTCGTCCCGTCGTGCACGTGTTGGCGGCCGCGCCCACCGGACACCGATGTCCAGAAATAATCGAGTACATGACGATGGAAGCCGATCCGCTCGCCAGGCGCGAGACGAATCATCCACACGCGTGTCCGTTCGTTTTCAGACAAAAGTATCGAGCCGACGCAGGGGTTAGGGTTCTTGCTTTCGTGCTCGAATTCGGCGGCAATGTCCGCCGGCCACTGCGTCTTTTGCTTTTTTTCGGCAGGCTTGTCGAGCATGGTCAAGGCCATGGGAAATTCCTCCAAAGCTGTTTGCCGTCATATATAGGATAAACGGGTAAACGAAAAGATCGAGGCTGATCGTTGGGCAGGACGGGCGCGCGGCGCGCAATCATCATTGGCGGTTCTATGAGCGGTTTGCTCAGCGGCCTTATGCTGCGCCACGCGGGCTGGGCGGTGGATATTTACGAACGGGTCGAGACCGAGCTTTCCGGGCGTGGTGCCGGCATTGTCGCCCAACAGGAACTGATCCAGCGGCTGCGCGGTCTCGGACTCGCGACCGACGGGCTTGGCGTTCAAATCACAACCCGCAAGATTCTCGATGCACAAGGGCGCCTGACGCACGAGTACAGGTGCCCACAGGTACTTACCGCATGGGAAAGGGTCTATCGCCTGCTGCGCGATGCCTTTCCGGTCGCGCAGTATCATCGCGGCCATGGCCTTGCCAAGTTCGAACAAAGCGCGGACAAGGTTCGCGCCCATTTTTCCGATGGCGAAATCGTTGATGCCGACCTCCTCGTCGGCGCGGACGGGATTCGGTCGACCGTGCGCCAGCAATGCCTGCCGGAGGTGATGCCACGTTATGTCGGCTATTCGGCCTGGCGTGCGCTTATCGCCGAGCGGGATTTCCCGGCCGATGTCCATCGTGAGCTGTTCGAGTTCATGACGTTTGGACTGCCGCCCGGCGAGCAATTTCTCGGTTATCCCGTGGCCGGCCCGGATGACGATCTCCGTCCGGGGCATCGCCGCTACAACGTCGTGTGGTACCGGCCGGCCGATGAAGCGACCAAACTAAAGTGGTTGCTCACGGATGAGCGGGGCGTGACGCATCAGATCTCGATCCCCCCTCCGCTGATCCGACGCGAAGCGATCGCGGAAATGCGCGCCGATGCCGAACGGCTGGTTGCACCCCAGTTCAGGCAGATCGTGCGGCTGATTGCGGAGCCGATCCTGCAACCTATCTACGATCTCGAATCGCCACGGATGGCATTTGGCCGCGTGGCGATCTTGGGCGATGCGGCATTCGTCGCGCGGCCGCATGTGGCGGCTGGTGTGTCCAAGGCGTCGGATGATGCCGCAGCGCTGGTTGCCGCGTTACAGGGTGAAACCGATGTTGCGGCCGCGCTTAAGCAATTCGAGGCCGCGCGGCTGCCGGAAAATAATCGCATTATCGAGCGTGCGCGGCATCTCGGCGCTTATTTGCAGGCGACGAAGACGCGGGAAGAGCAGGCACGCGCCGGCCGCCACTCGACCGATGAGGCGGTGATTGCGGAGACCGCCGTGCTGGATTTTCTGTATGCGTGACCGGCAATTGTCCACGCCGGTCCGGCTTACAGGAATTCGCGTTCTTTGTTGAAAGGCGCGTCCATCGTGTAGCCGTGCGCGGCGCGGTAGCCGTCGTAGCGGTACCCCTTGTATTCCAGAACAACCGATACCACGAACGCGATGAGCACCATGGCGACGATGAACGTTGCCAGCCCGGGCATGGGATATTGCATCATGCCGCTGGCAACCGCGCCGGCAGCGAAGAAATAGACGAAATAGCCCGCCGTCTTGTGATAGGCCTCGAACTTACGCCGGCGCGGCGTCATATTGTAATGATCGCCGAACCATGTCTTCGGATCATTCGGATCCGCCGAGTAGTAATTTTTCCCGCCATGCGTGCCTCTGAGCCAGCCGCCCATTATCTGCAAGCATCCGAGCGCGACTGTCGTCAGCCCGAACATCGAATGTAACGAGCCGCTGAAGCCGCCGCTGACTGTAACCGCGACTATTGCCCCCGCGAGCGCCAGACTGATCGAAAATATCAGTCCGTATTTGTGGACGCTGAACCACCACCAAACCCCGTTTCTGATGCTGACCTTCGGATGGATGCCGGTGAGCGTCGGCTTCGGCTTGCCGAAACGAATGACGATGATGCAGATCGGAACCAGCACGAACCAGACAGTGACCATCAGGATGGCGTGATAATCCCAGTGAATTGGGATGGTCATACCAAGAAATTCAAAATGCACTTCCGTCGGAATGTGTGTTTGAATTCCGGTCACCGCCACCTCCGCCGGTTTCTCCGAACTTTAAATGTTCGCGCCCGTTGCGCGGCAGTGTCAATGTTAGCATGAAAGATGTGCTGCGGAGCCGATCAACGATTTTGCGCTCACATTCCGAGAATTTTCTTCGCATTGCCGCCGCAGATCGCGGCCCGCGTGGCGCTGTCCAGACTTTCGACCGACGCAACATGGCCGATCGGGTCGTACTCCAGCATGTCAAACGGGTAGTCCGTGCCGAGCACGATGCGATCGCCGCCATAGGTCTTCACCAGTGCTTCAAGCTGGTGCGGAGTGAAGACGACGGTGTCGAAATAGACGTTGCGCCGCAAGTAGGTCGTCGGCGGCTGCGGCAGGTCGCCGTGCGCGTCCGACCGCGCCCCCCAGGCATGATCGATGCGGCCGGAATAGGCGCCGAGGAAGCCGCCGCCGTGCACGGCCAGGACGCGGAGCTTGGGATGTCGTTCGAACACGCCATCGAAGATCAGGTAGTGAAGCGCCATCGTGGTGTCGAGCGGGTTGCCGATTACGTTGTTGAAGTAGAAACGCGCGAAGCGCTGCGGCTGCGTGAAGCCGGTCGGATGGATCAGCACCAGTGCGTCGAGTTCCTCGGCCTTTTTCCAGAACGGCGCGAATGCCGGATCGGACAACTCCTTGCCGTTGACGTTGGTGAGGATCTCGACGCCTTTAAACCCGAGTTGCTTCATCCCGCGCTCGAGCTCCTTGGCTGCCTCGTTGCCATCCTGCATCGGCACGCCGCCGAGCGCGACCAGCCGATCCTTGTGCTGGCCTACATATTCAGCGATCCCGTCATTGAGCGCACGCGCAGCCTGCACGCCGACGTCGAGGGGCAGGTAATAGTAGATTTGCGGTGGCGCCGGACAGATGAGCTGCATGTCGACACCCATCTCGTCCATAACCGCAAAACGCTCGTCGGTCGTACCGATGCGCGTGCGAATGTCCGCAGCCTGTTTTGCCATCAGCGCCTGGGTTTCCGGCGTCGACTCCGCAACGAGCGGATCGGTCGATTTCTTGAGATGCGGTGCCACGATCTCCGCGACGCGTGGGACCGCGACATGGGCGTGCATATCAAGGGTGAGGCTTTTCGGCCTGACTTCCCGTCCGGGCTTGCCGTGCTTGCGCGCAGCTGTGTTGGCATATTTGTTCCAGACATTTGCCATTGCCATTCCCTCGCTTGTCACCGCCTGTGACGGCGGACGATCCGTTAATGATTGTAGTGTTTGATTTCAACCCGGCCTAGAACACGCCGAGGTGCTGCCGTAGATCGACGCCGTCCTTTTGAATCGCGGCGGGCGTCGAGACAACGGCCACGCGGCCGGTGTTGAGGATGACGATGTCGTCGGCGACGTCGAAGACCAGCGTCGGGTTCTGCTCCACCAGCACGATCGACAGACCGCTTTCCTTGAGCTTGCGGATGGTGTTCATCACCTCGTGCACGATCTGCGGCGCCAGGCCCTCCGACGGCTCGTCCATCAGGAGCACGCGTGGATTACCCATGAGCGCGCGGCCGATCGCGAGCATCTGCTGTTCGCCGCCCGAAAGGTGGGCCGCAATCTGATTGCGCCGCTCGTTCAGGCGCGGAAACATGCTGAATACGGTGTCGATGGTCCACGGCGCATGTTTGCTGCCGGGGTCCGGCTTGCGCGCGGCCACTGCGAGGTTCTCGCGCACCGTCAGGCTCTTGAAGATGCGTCGTCCTTGCGGCACCAGCGCGACGCCACGTGCAGCAATCATCTCGGGTGACATGCCGCTCACCGTTTCGCCGAACACGATCACCTCGCCGCGGCGTGGCGGCAGCAGGCCCATCGTGACGTTCATGCACGTCGACTTGCCCGCACCGTTGCGACCCAACAGGCCCAGCATGCGGGCCTCGCCGAGCTCGAACGAGACGTCGCCGAGCACGTGGCTGTCACCGTAATAGGCGTCGATATGACTGAGTTTCAGCGCACTAGTGGCCAAGATAGACCTCCCGCGTGCGTGGATCGGCAACCACTTCGGTGCGGTTGCCTTCGACAATCACTTCCCCGAAGTGCAACAGCGTGATGCGCTCGGCAAATTCAAGCGCCACGTCCATGTTGTGCTCGATCATCACGATTGTGACGTCGCGGGGAATGGCCAGCAACAGTTGATGCACGTCGCGGCGTTCGTCGATCGAAAGGCCGGCAAAAGGTTCGTCCAGCAGCAGCACTTTCGGATTTTGCGTCAGCGCCATGGCGATTTCGACCCGCCGGCGCTCGCCATAGGACGTCTGTGCGAGCGGCCGGTTTGCGATATGGGCAAGGCCGACACGCTCCAGTGCCGCATGCGCGCGCTCGGTGAAATGGCTCTGGCGCCTGAGGTCGATCAGCGGATTCCACCGCGCCGGCGAAAGCCCGAGGAGGGCAAGCGTGACGTTGTGAAGGATGGTATCCCGGGCAAACAGGGTGATGATCTGATATGTCCGCGCCATACCGAGGTGCGCACGGCGGCGGCTGGGCACTTTGGTGATGTCCTGGCCGAGCAATTCGATCGAGCCGGAATCGGGCGTCAGTTCACCGGTGATCAGGTTGAACAACGTCGTCTTGCCGGCGCCGTTCGGCCCGATGATCAGGCGGCGCTCTCCCGGCTCCACGTTCAAATTGACGTTGGTAGTGACGTGCAGCCCGCCAAACGACTTGCAGAGGTTCGTGACCGTGAGGGCGCTCATGGCTTGGCCTCCACGCTGCCGGCAACGGAGGCCGCGCGCCGTTCGCGCTTGCGCCAGGCCATGCGCCACAGGCGCACGCTGCCGGGCACCAGCCCTTCAGGCATCAGGATCACGATGGCGACGAAGATCGTGCCGAGCAGAAAATTCCAGCGCTCGATGAAGCCACTGACGACGGTCTTCACGACGACCACGAGCGCCGATCCGACGATCGGCCCGAGCAACGTGCCGGCGCCGCCGGAAATCACCATGAGCAGCACCTCGGCCGAAGAGGTCAGTGCCAGCGTCTGCGGACTGATGAACTGCGTGTAGTAGACGAACAGAACGGACGAGACCGCGGTGAGCAATCCGGAGAACAGGCACGCATAGAACCTGATTGCCCAGACATGATAGCCGAGCGCATTCATGCGCCGCGGCTGGTCGCGGGTGCCCATCAATGCCGCACCAAGCGGCGACCGGACGAAAATGGTCATGGCCGCAAGCGACAGCAGGAAGATGACCAATGTCGCGTAGTAGAATGTATTGGCGTCCGCAAGCGAATATCCGAACGGTTCCGGACGGGTCTTCACGCTCAGTCCGTTGTCGCCGCCGGTCAGGCTGATCCAGCGATAGGCGAGGCCCCACAGGATCTGGCCCAGTGCCAGCGTGATCATGATGAAACCGATGCCGGTCGAGCGCAGCGAGAGCACGCCGAAGACGGCCATCGACGCGAGCCCGATGATCAGCGCGGCAATGATAGAAACGGCATGGCCGAAGCCCAGTTGCAGGAAATAGGCGGTCGCATAGGCGGTGACACCGAACAGCCCTGCGTGACCGAGCGAGACAAGCCCTCCGTACCCGGCAAGCACGTTAAGTCCAAGCGCGAAGATCGCGTAGAACAGGATCTGGCTTGCAACGTTGACGTAATAGACGCCTGTCATCCAGTAAGGCAGCGTCACCAGCGCCGCGAGCGCGACAAGGAGGACGATGGCGCGCCGGTTCATGGCACGTGCCTGCCGAAAAGGCCCTGCGGCCGCAGCAGCAGGACCAGCAGCATCGGGAGGAAAAGGACGAAGTAGGCAAGTTCCGGCAGAAGTGCCTGGCCGAAGTTATAGATAAAGCCGACGATGATGCTGCCGACGAAAGAGCCGAGCAGGCTCCCCGTTCCGCCGAGGATCACCACCACCAATGCCAGCGGCAGCATGTCCTGGTCGAGGCCCGGATAGACCGACAGGATTGGGCCACCGATAATGCCCGCGAAGGCGGCAAGGCCGGCGCCAAGCGCAAATACGATCGTGAACAGCTGTGAAACGCGGATGCCGACGACACGCGCCATATCGGGATCATCGACGCCGGCGCGGATCATCGCGCCGAGCCGCGTCCGCTCGAGGAGCAGCCACAGGCCGACGGCGAAGATGGCCGCAATCACGATAATCGCCAGCCGGTAGTTCGGAAATACTAGTACGCCGAAGCGGGAGAAGCCGGCCAGTTCCGACGGCGTCGCGACCGACAGCGGATCGCCGCCCCAGACCATCAGGCAGAAGTCGGCGGCCATGAAGGACAGGCCCAGCGTGACCAGCACCTGCGCCATCTGATCGCCGGGCAAACGCCGCAAAAGGAAACGCTCGGCCAGTGCCCCGAGCATGGCAACCGTGATGGTGGCCAACAGCGCCGCCAGCCAGAAGTTCAGTTTCGCCCCGAGCATGCCGATGACGAACGTTGCACCGATGTAGGCGCCAAGCATGAAGAGCGAGCCGTGCGTCAGGTTCGGAATACGCATCAGCCCGAAGATCAGGGAGAAACCAGCTGACAGCAGAAACAGCAGCCCGCCGAAGGTGACGCTGTTTACGGCCAGCACCAGCCAGAAGGTCATAGTGGCGGAATTCCAGCGCTTGTCGTGTGAAAGGACCGCGGGCGCCGTCACGGCGCCCGCGGCACGGCTTGCATCAGGTTTTGAGCGGCGGGAAGTCGCGCGAATAGACCGGTTGCTGCAGGAACTTCTTCTCGTCGTAAGTCCAGAACTGGCTCACGTTGTGATAGGTCTTGACCGTCTTGTTGATGAGCTTGCCGTTCGCCTTCTCGAGATGTCGAATGAAAATTTCGCCGATCACGTTGCCGAGATGGTCGAACTTGATCGGGCCGCGCGGGGTGTCGGTCAGCGTGACCGACTTCATCGCTGCCATGAGCGCCGCCTTGTCGTCCGATTTGCCGCCTGTCTTCTGCAGGCCGGCCTCGACCACCATGCCGTTGACGTACAGACCGGCGCAATAGAAGCCTGGGTCGACGCCATAGTCTTTATTCATGGCAGCGACAAAGCGCTTGTTACTCTCGGTATTGAGGTCCAGCGTGTACGGACAGGCGCTGTAGAGGCCGATGGCCTCGTCGCCGAACGAACGCAGTAGCGCGTCGTCGCCACCGGTTTCGCCGGTCACCACCGGATATTTCAGGCCGGCCGCGGCGTACTGCTTCATGAAGCGCAGCGGGTTGGAGCCGGCAAAGCCCTGGCAGACGCCGTCGCAGTCCGCGATCTGCGCCAGGTAGGGCGTGTAGTCGGGCGTCACTATCGGTGGCCACAGTTTCTTCAGAATCCTGCCGCCGTTGTCCTCAAACGTCTGCTGGAAGCCACCCATCTGCTCGTAGCCGAAGGCGAAATCCTCGGAGATCGTGATCATTCGCTTGAGCTTGAGTTCCTTGGCGGCAAAGTCCGCCATCGGATGCATGGCCTGAGACGATGTCGCCGACGCGCGCAGGAAATAAGGGTTCGGCCGTCGCTGGGTCATGTCCTCGGCCGCGGCGAGGCTCAGGCATGGCGTCTTCTGCTGCGCGATGTAATCCGTGATGGCGAGCAGTTCGAACGCCGCCAACGGACCCACGATGGTATCGACCTTGTCGCGCTCGATCAGTTCCTGCGCCTTGGTCTTCGTGCCGGCAGGATTGCCTCCGGTATCCGCGGATATGAATTCAACCTTGCGGCCGGCAAACGTGTAATTTTTTTCCTTCAGGTATGTGACGATGCCCTGTTCCATCTGGATACCGCCCTGCGCGAGCGGGCCGGTCTTCACCGTGAGAAGGCCGAGCTTGAATGGCGCCGCCTGTGCGATCGCAGGCATTGGAAAATTGAACGCCGCCGCGGCCGCGCCAGCGGCAGTCCCAGCCATGAATTTACGACGGGTGACTTTGCGAGCCATTGCATTCCTCCCTTTGTCGCCCCTGACGGGGCTTGCATTATGATCGGCCGTGTCACTCCGGCCTTAGGTTTGATGCGACGCGATATCCGTTTGCGGGCCGCATACCCCCACCTTGACGGTCCCGACCGCTCCCATCATTGGCCAAGCCATTCCTCGATGTAAAGCCCGTGCGCCGGTCGACATGCCCACCCGCGAATTGGGCCGGACAACCGCACGGCTAGCAGCCGTCATATACCGAGATAGCTGGCTTTGATCTCGTCGTTGGCACGCAATTCGTCGGGCCTGGCCGAGTAGACAACCTGGCCCTTGCTCATGACGTGCACGTAGTCCACGAGCTTGAGCGCGAGATGCGCATTCTGCTCGACCAGCAGGATTGAAAGGCCTTCCCGCTTGAGCGTGCTGATCGCCTCCCAAAGACCCTGTATGATGATCGGTGCCAGCCCTTCCGACGGTTCGTCCATGATCAGACAGTCGGGATTGGTCATCAACGCGCGGCCGATCGCCAGCATCTGCTGCTCGCCGCCGGATAATGTCTTGGCGCGTTGGTAGCGTCGCTCGTGAAGACGCGGAAACAGCTTGTAGACACGCTGCAAGTTCCAGCCGTGACGGTCCGGACTGCGCTCCGCCACGAGCAAGTTTTCCTCAACGCCGAGCGTCGGGAACACCCGGCGTCCCTGCGGGACCAGTCCCATACCGCCGCGTACCGTTTCGAATGAGGCCTTGTGCGTGATGTCGTCGCCTTTGAAAAGTATCTTGCCGCGGCGCGGCGGGTTGAAGCCGACGATCGAATTCACCAGCGTGGTTTTTCCGACGCCGTTACGCCCGAGCAGGCCGAGAATCTGCCCCTGTTGCAACTGCAGCGACAATCCCTGCAGGACGTAAGCGTCGCCGTAGTAAGTGTGGATGTCCTGAACTTCGAGGATGGCCATAGCGTCAGTCGGTCCCCAGATAGATTTCCTGCACGCGGCGGCTTTTCCTTATGCTTTCGGGCGATCCTGATTCGAGCACTTCGCCGAAATGCAAGACGGAGATTTCGTCCGCGACGTCAAACACGACGTCCATGTCGTGCTCGATGAGCAGAATTGCGAGCTTCGGATCGAGCTTTCTCAGGAACTCCGTCATTTCCGTCGACTCGCCGGATGACAGGCCCGCGGCCGGCTCGTCCAGCAACAGGATCTTCGGATCGCTGGCGAGGCCAAGAACGATCTCGAGCTGACGCTGCTCGCCGTGCGAGAGATTGCGCACCTCGACGTCTTTTCGATCGAGGAAGTTTGCCTGTTCAAGCAGCTGGTAGGCCTTGTCGTAGACATCCTTGTAGGACGAAAGGAATCGCCACATCACGAACTTCGACGGGCGCAGGCCTTTGATCGCCAGCAGCACGTTGTCGAGCACGGTCAGTTTGGGAAACAGGCTGGTTACCTGGAACGTGCGCGCCATGCCGAGCGCAGTGCGCCGATGGCTGGGCCACTTGGTGACGTCCTGCCCGAACAAGAAAACCTTGCCGGATGTCACCGGGTACAGGCCGGTGATAAGATTGAAGAGAGTCGTCTTGCCGGCGCCGTTCGGTCCGATGATTGCCTTGCGGTCGCCCGGCATGACCCGAAGCGTGACGTCGCGCGTAGCCTGGAGTCCGCCGAAGCTTTTGCAGAGGCTCTTGAGTTCGAGCGCGGGCACATTCCCGCCATCTGTTCGCGTTTCGGTGCTCACGCCGACGTCCTCAGAATGAGACAGCTTGTTTGCCGGGGCCCACGATGGGCCCCGGCACCTTGCATGCTATTCGCAGAACTTGCAGGGCGGGAAGTCGCGGCTATAGACCGGCTGTGCCAGGAACTTCGCCTTGCCGTAGGTCCAGAACTGGCTGACATCCGGATACGTCTTGATGACTGAATTCCAGAGCTCTTCCTTGTCGTACCCGAACATCTTCTTCTTCTCGACCTTCTTGATATAGATGTTCTCGATCGGGTTGCGCATGTCGTCCATGCTGACGGGACCACGCACGGCATCGATCTTCAGGCTTTGCATGATCTTGATGAACTGCTCGGCCCCCGGCCATTTGCCGCCGGCCTTCTTCATCGCCTCATCGATCCATTGCGCGGTCGTATAGTTGTTCTCCGAATAGTACGACGGGACTTTTCCGTATTTGGCGCGATAGGCCTTCACGAAGGCTTCGTTTTTCGGCGTCTGGATCGCCGCGCTGTAATGCAACGCCGAAACGTCGCCGATCACTTCGTCGCCCATGAAGGGCAGGGCGAATTCGTCGTAGCTCGTGCCGCCTCCAAGGATCGGTTTCTTATACCCTGCGGCGCGCAGCTGTTTCGGGAACTGCAATGACATCGGCCCCACCATCAGGGTGAAAATGGCATCGGCGTCCTGCTTGATCGTCGGGATGTAAGGTCCGAAGTCCTTGGTGCCGAGCGGGGGCCAGATCTTCTGCACGACCTTGCCGCCGCAATCCTCGAACGCTTTCTGGAATCCACCCGCTACCTCGTAACCGAATGCGTAGTCGGCTGCGATGCTGACAATCTTCTTGTAGCCCTGATCACAGGCCCATTGCCCAAGCGGGTGATGCGGCTGCGACGACGACCAGCTTGTGCGGATGAAATAGGGATACTTGTCGAGCTGGCGCTGGGTGAGGTCGTCGGCGGCGGGTACTGACGCGATGTACAGCGTTTTCTCGGCGGTGCTCACCGGCGCCATGGCGTAGCCGGAAGATGCCAGCAGGCCGCCGATGAACATGTGGACCTTGTCCTGCAGGATGAGTTTCTTTGCCTTCGTGACAGCCGTGTCAGGCTTGCCCTGCTCGTCCTCGACGATGAATTTCACGTCGGCACCGCCGAGCTTGTTACCGTGCTGGTCGAGATAGAGCTGGAAGCCGTCGACCATGTCCTTGCCGACCTGAGCGAAGATGCCGGTGGTCGGAGCAACAAAGCCGATCCGCAGTTCTTCAGCGCGCGCGTTCGACGAGAACGTCAGGCCGGCTGCCAGGGCGGTGCCAAGCAGCAACGGACTTAGTCTTTGCAACAGTCTGGTAGTCATGGTCTCCTCCCTTGGTTCTTCGCCTCTCCTTTGTCAGGAAGGCACAGATGCCAATTTCTTCGTCTCTCCCGGTTGGTTCGGCTTTTTGTTTTTCGCGCCCCGAGCCTGTCGGATCCGCTCCGGAATTCCGATCAAGCCGGTCGGCAGGTAAAGAATTGTCAATACATACACCCCACCCAGCACATACTGCCACCAGGGCACGAGCGTGCTGAGATATTCGCGCAGGCCGAAGACGATTGCAGCACCGATGGCTCCGCCGACGAGTGTGCCGGCGCCACCGAGGACAACCATCAAAAGCGCGTCAACCGAAGTGGTAAGAACGACAGTTTCCGGGCTCACGTGGCCGTTGGTCTGCGCCCACAATACGCCGGCGAGGCCGCCAAAGCCGCCGGCAATGATAAATGCGATGTATTTGTGCAGCCAGGTATTGTAGCCGAGAATCTGCATGCGCAGCTCGCGCTCGCGGATGCCGGCAAGGCTTTTTCCGAACGGTGAGCGCACGAGCAGATAGAGCAGCAGCAGGCTCGCGGCGAAAAATGCAAACACTAAATAGAAGAAGGTCACTTCGTTCGACAGATCGAGCCCGAAATTCGGCCGTCCGGTCATATTAATGCCGTTGTCGCCGCCGGTGAGAGAATTCCAGCGATAGGCGAGGCCCCATACGCACTGGCCGAGGGCGAGCGTGATCATCAGGAAATAGACCCCGGTGGCGCGGATCGCGAAAAGACCGAAGACGGCGGCCAGCGCCATGCCGATCAAAATGCCGAGCACGACGACGATCCAGAAATCCCAACCGAGGCCGAAGTGGAACTTTGTTGCGAGCACGGCGCATAGATAGGCGCCCACGCCGAAATAGGCGGCCTGGCCGAGGGAGGCGAGGCCGGTGAATCCGAGCAGGATGTCGAGGCTCATCGCAAGGATCGCGAAGGCCATTGCGCGCGTCGCAAGCAGAACAACGAACGATCCTGAC
>Ga0070741_10003324_pt1 | contig 40264 bp, 35 predicted proteins | sample Coa_R1_4_FD_66440 | JGI IMG/M metagenome (GOLD analysis project Ga0070741, IMG submission 66440) | Surface soil microbial communities from Centralia Pennsylvania, which are recovering from an underground coalmine fire - Coalmine... | ecosystem: Environmental > Terrestrial > Soil > Unclassified ...
GATGGTGGATGGGCGCGGCACGGAGGGGCGCGGGCGCGAGTTCATCACCTGCGTCTACCAGAACCTCGGCCACTGGGAGACCCACGACCAGATCGAAGGCGCGAAGTGGCTGGGCAGGCTGCCATACGTAGACGCGAAGCGCATCGGCTTCTGGGGCTGGAGCTACGGCGGCTATCTGGCGTGTCTGTGCCTGCTGCTGGGGGCCAGCGTGTTCAAGACGGGGATCGCAGTCGCGCCGGTCACGGACTGGGCGCTCTACGACAGCCTCTACACCGAGCGATACATGCGCCGCCCCCAGGACAATCCGAAGGGCTATGCGGAGTCGGCCCCGCTCACCCATGCCGACAAACTGCGCGGCAGTTTCCTGCTGGTACACGGCACGGCGGATGACAACGTCCATTTCCAGCACACCGCCCGTCTTGCCGCCGCCTTGCAGCAGCACGAGAAAGCGTTCCGCATGATGGTCTATCCCGGCAGGCATCACGGCCTGGAAGGCGTCTCCCAGCACCTCTATTCCCTCCTCACCGACTTCGTTACCGCCAATCTCTGAGCGAAAACGGCCCTTGAACTCCCTGCAAAAAGCCCGGCAGGATCGTTTCTAGACGCGCAGCCTGCGAATAGGCGCATTTCTGTCCAATAATCAGACCTAACCCATGTTGTATGCAGTAAACTGGCAGGCCAATAGAGCGGTACCCGGCCTTCCGTGACAGATGCGGTGCAGGGATAGCACCCCGCGAACGGGTGAGAGCAATCAGGAGGTTGTGGATGGCGCAAGCGGGGCAGAGGATAAGGACGGGCCTCTCATTGATGATCGGACGATTCTTTGGCAAACCGAGTTTAGGACACCTGGCAGCGCTGGGAATAGGCGCTCTGGTCGGCGGCGTCTTCTGCGGCCTGTTCTGGCGCAGGCTGCAGGCGCAGAACCGAACGCGAAGCGCGCAGCAGGCCGAGGCGCTTCAGTCGCTCGAGCAGGAGCGCGATCAGATGCGCGCGATCCTGGAAGGGGCGGCAGCGCGCGTGACGGAGGAGCAGGAGCAGACGCAGATCATCCTCGCGGCGCTCGGCCAGGGGCTTATCGGCCTGGATACACGGGGCTGTGTCCAGCTTGTCAATCCGACGGCGGAACGTCTGCTCGGCTGGGCCGAGGAGGAACTGCTGGGCAATCCTCTGCACGACTATCTCCATCCGCCGCAGGGACGCGAACCGCATTGTGACGCGCAGGACTGTCCGCTCCTGCCCGCGCTGTGCGGGGAGCGATCCCATCGGGCCGAACAGGATACTTTTTGCGGCAAGGAGGGCCGTTCGCTGCCCGTCGCCTATATCTGTACGCCGGTGATCCGGGCAGGGGCGTGCGCGGGCGCGCTGCTGGTCTTCGACGACATCACGGAGCGGCTGGCGGCGGCGGCAGCGCTGGATGCCTACGCGCGGCAGGTCGCCGAGCAGAACGCGCAGTTACAGACCTACTGCGCGGAACTTACGGAGGCGCAGGAGGAGTTGGAGGCGCAGGCGCGCGCGCTTGCCGAAGCGAACGTGCGGCTGGAGGCGCTGGCCGCAACGGATGGCAAGACGGGGCTGGCGAACTACAGCACCTTCCAGGAGTGCCTGCGCAACGCCTGGGCGGCGGTGACGGAGGAGGAAGGCGCTGCGCCCTTCTCCCTGTTGCTGTTCGATGTGGACTATTTCAAACGCTACAACGACGCCTACGGCCACCCGGAAGGCGACGACCTGTTGCGGCAGTTGGCCCAGGTGCTGCAGGAACGGATGCGCCAGGGCGATATGGTGGCGCGCTATGGCGGCGAAGAGTTCGTCGCGCTGCTGGCAAACACGGAGGGCGAGAAAGCGATGCAGGCGGCGGAACGGCTGTGCAGGGCGATTGCCGCGCACTCCTTCTCCGGGCGTTCCATCACCGTCAGTGTCGGCGTCGTGACGGTGGGCGATTCGGAGGTTTTGGAGAAGCCGTTTGCGTCGCCGGAGGCGGTCATTGTGGCGGCAGACAGGGCGCTCTATCACGCCAAGAATACGGGCCGCAACCGCGCCTGCGCCTATCATCCCTCGATGGATGAGGTCGAAAAGGCTCCGAAGGCCGCATAGTTCGCCAGCGAATCAGGGAACCAACAGGCGCACTAAATCCGGGCGCGCAGTGATTATTGCGCGCTTTAGCTGCTGTATGCCCTCGTCAAACGTAACGAGAGTCGCTCTGCGCTGCTGACACAGTCCGAGCAGGTACAAATCGGTCAACTGCCGATACCCCTGCACAGCATTCAGATCGAACAGAGACGTATCGCATAAGGAGATATAGTCTGTATATAACTGATGATTATCAGTGTAAGTTGTAAACAATGTCCGCAAGCCCGCCGCAAGTTCTGTAATAGAGAGCCGCAAGTTGGCATAACTGGGATTAGAAACAATGCGCAGGAACCCGTTTTCCGTGAGGGGACAGGTAGCCCATCCGACCGTTCGCGCTGTGGTAAACCATGTCTGCGCCGGTTCGTGGTGGATATGTTTTGGATCGAAGAGTGCGATCAGCGCATGGATGTCCGGCAGTTCCATCGGAAACTAATCTTCCTCTTTGATGGCAGTGCTGACCAGCCAGTAGAACGGCAGCGCGAAGAACAGGCCGACCAGGAGCAGGACGGCGTGCGAGAGCAGCGCCTTGAGGGCCATCCGCCTGGCCCGGACTTCCGACCTCGGCTCTCTGGCTTCCTTCTGGCCGCTCATCGCGCGTCTCCTGCATAGTAGACCCAGCGCGCGGAGGTGCGAAAGACCGCCAGCGCGCAGAGCAGCGTCACAATGAACAGCGCCCAGGCCATCGCCGACGCATAGCCCATCTTGAAATCGAAGAAGGCGCGGTTGAACAGATGCAGGGCGTAAAAAGTCGTCGCGTCCTGCGGGCCGCCATTGGTGATGACATAGGCCTGCGTGAAGTACTGGAACGCGCCGATGAGTCCCATGATCAGGTTGAACAGGATAACGGGCGAGAGCATGGGCAGCGTGACGTGCCGAAATTGAGCCAGCGGCCCCGCGCCGTCCAGCGCCGCCGCCTCGTAGAGCGATGTGGGGACATCCTGCAGCGCGGCCAGATAGATGACCATGCTCCCGCCCGCGCCCCACAGCCCCATCAATATCAGGGCGGGCTTGGCCCAGAATGGATCGGTGAGCCAGGCGGGCGGGTGCGCCACGCCGACCTTTTGCAGCACGATATTGACCAGGCCCATCTCCGGGTTGAGCAGCCACATCCAGAGGATCGAGGTCGCGATGACCGGCGTGATGGAGGGCAGGTAGTAGAGCGTGCGATAGAAGGCCATACCGCGCAGCTTCTGGTTCATGAGCAGCGCGATGCCCAGCGCGGAGGCCAGGCTGATCGGCAGGCCGAACACGACCATATAGAGCGTGTTCCAGAGCGATCTCCAGAACAGGTCGTCCTCCAGGAAGAGCCGCCGATAATTCGCGCGATGCCGGGCGTGTATTCGCGATTCACGTCGCGGCCCGCGCGCTTGAGGGCGTCGTCCAGGGGAGCCAGCACGCCGCGCAGAGCGTAGCTTGCCAGTTCATCGGCCCAGACGGTAGACATCACATCGGGCGTCGCGCCGCCCGCGAAGGCGATGCGCACCTTCTGGTAGCCGGAGGTGCCGAACTGCGAGAGCATCCGCACGCGCACCATTGGATGTGTGCGGTTGAACTCATCTACGAGTTGCTGCTGTATCTCGAATTCATGTCCCGACCATCCCGTCCAGTAGACGATCTCGGTCGGCCCCGATGCCGTCCGCCGCGCGCAGCCTGCGGCAAGCAGGAGGCCGTAAAGCCCTATGCGAAGCCACGCCGTTCGTCTGCTCATTTGGGTTCGACCACGCTGGAGGGCCGCGCGATGCGCTCCGCCTTGCCGGAAACGTTCCCGGCAAAATCGTATGCCTGCACAGTGTAGGTGAGTTCGGCGTCGCGCAGGGCTGCTTTATCGAGATAGATGACGCGCCCGGTCGCGCCGGCGGCTTCGCGCGCGGTCTGTCTGCGGCTGATTCGGACACCGTTCCGGTAGACATAGTAGCCGCACACGCCGATGTTGTCCGTCGCCGCGTCCCAACTCAACTCGATCGTGCCATCCGGCTGCCGCTCCGCGCGCAGGCGCGTCGGAGTTGAGGGCGGCTCCGCTTCCAGTCTCCCCGTCTCGACATACGCCTTATAGGTCTGCTGAAAGCCCGGAGAGAGGACGTTCGGGCTGTAGTAGTGACTGTAGGCGAAGGTCAGGCACGCCTCGACATAGGGCTGTACCGTCCGCATCTGCGCGACGAAGCGATCCAGCGGCGCGCTCGTCCAGTCGTCCTGCGAGAAGGTCTCGGTATCCGACCAGAAACGCAGGCCCGGTTTTGTGGCAGCGGCCTTGCCGAGCGCGGCGAACCAGGGCGCGACCTGTTCCAGCGTCAGCCCGCCCGCGCCGACACAGTCCTGCGGGCAGAAGATGTCGCCGCGCCCCAGCGCCGACTTTGCGAACACCTGCGTCCAGAGCGCCTGATACGCCTCCGGCGTGCCGAACCGGGCATTCATAAACGGGCAGAGCAGCACCGGCATCTGCGGGTTCAGCGCCTTGAGGTAGCGCACGTTGATATCCAGCGCCCTGGTCAGGACATCGGCCTGTTCCGGCGTCTTGAAGTTCAGATTGTCCACCTCCCAGACCCAGTACCAGCCGTGAAAGGCGTCCGGGTATCGGGCGTGGTAGCGCCGGCAGAGTTCGTCGGCGACCGCATTCCCTTCCTCCATCTGCGCGTAGAGCCAGGCCGGATCGCGGACCGCTTTTTTCCACCAGTCGTCGTGAAAATTGAGGCCGAGAAAGACCTGGATGCCCGCCGCCTGCGCGTTGCGCAGGCAGGCGTCAACGACGTCGGGATAGCCTTCGGCCTGTCTATGGCCCGGAAGTTGGGTCGGATAGTAGGCGCGCTTGTGCGTGCTGTCCACCGTCGGCGCGAAGACCAGGATACGCATTCCGACTTCCCGCATGGCGCGGAACTCGGACTGCCATCGGGCATCGTCCCAGTCTTTGGCGAGAAACCACTGAAGGAACGTGCCGAGGGCGACGGGATGTTTGCGGGGGCGCGGCGCGCGGGCCGCGTCGGGGAGGAGCGCGCCTGCCAGCAGGCAGGCCGCGCTGCATAGTGCAATGCAGAAGGAAAGCCTCACAGAATTACCTTCTTATGTCATGTAAGGCCGGGTACAGAACGTACCCGTCTCGGTGGCCTGCGGCCAGGCGTCCTTCGGACGCGACCGTTGGGAAAGCCTGTCCCTGCGTATACAGACGAATGCGATACGCAGGGACAGGCTGACAGTACGCACCCCGTCCGGCAGGACGCTCGTCGGCTCTGCCGACACCGAGACGGGTACGTTCTGTACCCGGCAACCTAACGTCCTTCCGAGGACGGAGGCGCCGCCGTGCCGGAGAACTGCCCGGAAGGCATCATGCGTCCCTGCTGGCTCGGCGGCAGGAGGATCGGGCCGGAAGGCGGCTTGTCCGGCATTTTGAACGATTTTTGCGTGCCGCGCCAGAGGAACGTTGCGGCGACCGCGACCACGAGAACGATCACGACGACCGCAACGGCGGGAGGTACCTGTTTCTTCATGGTAGGCTCCGATCTATTTGCAGAGCGCGTCGCTCGGATCGAGAAGAACCTTATAGTAGCCCCAGAAAACGGCGCTCTCTTTGGTCAGTGTGTTTCTGGCATATTTGGCGTGTCCGTCAGTGAAGTTGAAGTTCGCGCCGTTGAAATGGCGCGGTGCGCCGTAGAACCAGGTCTGCTGGTCGCTGCTGATGGCGTAGGTGCGGTAGCCGTCGCCCAGGTTCAGGCAGTAGCCGATGTAGGTGTTCCACAGTTGGTAACCGTCCGACAGCAGCATGATCTCCGCAGGCCGCTGGATCGCGGCGAGCGCCGTACCGCCGCCGTTGGCGTCGCCATCCAGCAGCAGTTCGTTGATGCCATAGCCCAGGTGGTAGTCGGCCAGGCTATTGACATTGGGCGATTTGTTGTAGGGAGCCGCCGTCTGAAGGCCGCCACCGTAGAAGCAGGTGTAGGGCCAGAAGGGATAACCTTCGTAATCCGGCTCCTTGAAGAGTTGGACGTTCTTGACGTAGGGATAGAGCATATCCGGGTAGTAGTAGACGGGCCGACTCACGTCCCCGTTCACACATCCGGGGAATGGTTGGGCGAACAGAGTCTCGTCGTAGTCCTGAGCGTACATCATGGTGGCGAGGCCCAACTGCTTCAGGTTGGAGAGACAGGAGGTGGCTCTGGCGCGTTCTCTTGCCTGGGCGAAGACAGGAAAAAGAATCGCGGCCAGTATCGCGATGATGGCGATAACGACGAGCAGTTCAATGAGGGTAAAACCGGTTCTCTTACGCGCGATAGACATGATCGTTCACCTTTCTGTGGGCGGAGTCGTCGGGCTGTGAGGTTCCTCCGACGGGGGTGGTGCGTCTGCGGCAGGAGGCGCGGTCGTGCCGCGCACCCGCAGCGTGGCTGGCAGAACCGTGCGCAGCGGCGGCTCCTCGTGCGTGCGGAGCCAGTCCAGCAGTTCCAGCGTGGCGTGCCGCCCCATCTCTTCGAGCGGCTGATGTACGGTCGTCAGGGGCGGCGAAAGATAGCGGGCGGTCACGGGGTCGTCGAAGCCGACGACCGAGACCTCGTCCGGAAGGCATAGCCCCGCTTCCTGCACGGCCTTCATCGCTTCCAGCGCGAGATAGTAGCCGCCGCAGAAGAAGGCAGTCGGGCGCGGCGTCCGGGAAAGCAGTTGCGTGACCTGCGCATGGACCGGCTCCAGGAGCGGATAGATATTGCCGAACGTGAGGGTATATTCAGGCGGGGCGGCGATCCCATGCGCGCGCAGCGTCTCCTGATAGGCGCGCAGCCGGTGGCGCGTGTTGCAGGAGCCGCTGTACGCGAAGACCCCGGCGATGCGCCGATGGCCCAGACTCAGGAGATGCTCGACGGCAGCCCGCGCCCCGCCGTAGTTGTCGCTGTCCACGAACGGCACGTGCAGCGGCTCTCTGTCCGCGCCCAGGATGACCATCTTCCGGCCCGCCTGCGCGAGGCGCTGCACGTCGTCCAGGCAGCGATCCAGCACATCGGTCAGCAGGAAGCCGTCTACCGGCGCCTCTATCAGCCGCTCGTAAAGGGAGTCGGTCGGAGTCTCCAGCAGCGTCAGGCTGACCGGCGCATTCGTGACCGCGCGCTGGATGCCCCGCAGCAGCGACCCCAGATAGAAGTCCTCTTGCGCGACCTCCGCGGTCGTGGGAACGGCGAACCCGATGCGAAGCACTGCGGGCAGAGGCGGGCGAAAGCCGTCGCTGACGAATGTGCCTTTGCCGATCTCGCGGCGCAGCCAGCCGTCGTTGACCAGCGCCAGAATCGCCTTGTTGACGGTCATCTGGCTGACCTGCAACTGCTGGGCCAGTTCCCGCTCGCCCGGCAGTTGGGAACCGGGGCGATACTGCCCGGAGCGCACCGACTCCTCCAGGACGCGCCGGACCTGAAGATAGCGCGGCATCGGATCGGTTTTGTCAATCGGACTCTTTTGCATCTGGCTCCGTCCCAGTGTTATAGAATTCTATAACACTGGGACAGTATAAGACGGATTGGGCGGATTGTCAAGAGGGGCCGCCCGATTTTTTTGCTGGCTCAGGCGTTCAAAAAGGCAAGAACGTAAAATTTACCGGGTAAAATAGCGGCAGAGCCGTCACAACAACCGACCTGCGCTGTCTAAAGAGTGTAAAGGCCGGTTCGCTTCCCCGCCCTGACGCGCCGCGATTTCTGCCGCGATGATCCCTGACTCCCTGCGCATCGCGCCGTTCCCGCTCTGTTCCAACGACCCGCGTAACACGACTCTGTAAGGAAGACTCTGCATGAAACACCTTGTCTCGCACTCCCGTTCCGCGATCCTCTCCCCGGCGGCCCTGTCGCTCTGCGCCGCCACTCTGACCTGCGGTCTGCTCCTCGCTCCGGCCCTGGCCCGGCCTGCCTTTGCGCAAGCCCCGGCTTCGACGGGCCAGGAGACGCCTCCGCCCCCGGCGGAACCGAAGCCGCAGCCGGGTTCCGAGCCGCCAAAGGCCGAACCCAAAAAAGACGCGCCGCCCGCCGCTCCCCCGGAAAAGAAGGCAGAGACGCCACCTGCGCCGCCAGATAAAAAGGCCGAAACGCCTCCCGCGCCGCCGGAACAGAAACCAGCAGCGCCGTCCGAACAGAAGCCGGAGACTCCTGCCGCCACGCCGGAGCCGACGGCCCCGGAACCCGCCGACGAACTGACCACGCTGCAGGGCATGAGCGACCGGGAACTGGCGAAGCGCCTGCTGGCCTTCTCCCGCGCCTGCTCCTATGGCGATATCTATGAGGCGTGTGGCGTGAACATGGACGATCCGGCGACCGCGGAGCCGCTCAGCCATGTCCCGCCCCCCGACATGAAGGTGCGCCTGGAACGGTTCCGCAAATCTTATCCCAATCCCGCGACCTGGCAGAATGTGGCCGTCTGTTTTACGCTGGCCTACTTCAAGATAGATTATGCGGCGAACCTGCGCGCGCTGCTGCGCCCGTATCAGGAGGAGATGGCGCTCTATGGCGGGGCGCGCACGGCATCCGCAGCCACCCGCCAGTGGCTTGCCTTCCAGAAGCAGGCGGGGCATTCGCTGTTCGAGACGCTGGCGCTGCCGAACCTGCTGCTGCGGCTCTATGAGCGGAATTCGGATGTGGCAGTGCTGCGGCAGATTCTGGCGATGCGCGGGATCGGAGGACTTGCGGAAGCCGCTGCGGTCACGCAGACCTCTCTGCTGCTGACCAGGCCGCGCGTCGTGGTGGAGGCGCTGGCGAAGGATCGGCCTGCGATGGTGTCGCTCGGTCGGTTCGTCAGCCCGACGATGGTGCGCAACGACTACTTCAAGGTTCTCAAGGCCGTTGGAGACCTGGCGGGCGACCCGGAGTATCCCAATCGCGCTGCCGCCGCCAGCCTGTTGCAGGCGCTCAAGTCCGGGCGCTCCGCCGTGCCGCGCGTGACCGGGGAGTAGACCTGAAGGGGGCAGGTCATCCCGCCAGCGCCAGCAGGTCGGCGAACTCGTCCGGGCGCAGTTTGTCGAATTCCGTTTGCGGGACTTTGAGGTAGCGCCACTCCGTTCCCGTCAGCGCCGTCGCGTTCTCGCACCAGAGCGCGGCGGCGCGGTCTTTATGGGCCACATCAATGTCCTCGCGCCCCTTCGTCTCTAGCAGGTAGTGCGTCCCATCCCGCAACACGGCGACGAAATCCGGCTCGTAGTAGCGCAGGTTCGTGGCGTTGTCGGTATATTCGATAACGAAACCGAACGGAGCGGGCAGTTTGGCGAACGCCTCCACATCGGGCGCATCCTGTAAGAACTGCGCGTAGCGTTTCTCGAACTCATTGTCGCAGGCGGCCAGATTGAAGACGGTTTTGCGCGCAGCCACCGTGGGGCGCGACCAGGGGAAGGGAGGCGTCTCGGAGAGTTTGCGTCCGGCGCAGAGCAACTGTGGCGTAAGCTGTTCGAGGACGAGGCCGCGCAGCGCCGCTACGAACGTCTTGATGGTGATGTAGGAGGCGACGTTGCTGGAGATGGCCTTGATCATGGCCGGACTATCGAGCGAGACGGGCTGCCCGAAGGCTCTCTGTTCCAGGAATGCGCGCACCTTCGGGGCGAGCGCGGCGAACTGCGAGGGCAGCTTGACATCCTGGGCGATGCGCTTGGCGTAGTAGGCGATGACCTCCTGCGCGGTCTGCGGCTCCGGGATTCTGTACTCGCGCTCGACGATCTTTTCCAGCGTGATGAGATCGTAACCTTCATAGCGGAAGTTCTGCGCCGCCGCATCGTTCTCTTTCATCGGCAGGGTGGGGCAAGACAGGGCGGACACGTCGAGGGCGGCGATCTCCTCTGCCAGCGTCTTTTTGCGGGCCAGCACGGGACTGAGAACCGGAATGGAGATGTCCTTATCCTGCTTGGTTTCGTCGGGCTGAATCGTGACGATGACCAGCTTATCCTTGCCGATCTCGAACTTCTCTAACTGGATGTCTTCCTCTCTTTCGAGGGCGTCCACGAATTCGAGGAAGGCCCTGTTGCCGATGATGTCTACCCGTTCGACATAGGTGGTTCCCAGGTCGCGGAACATCAGGCGCAGGCCGCGCCCGATGGTCTGCTCCGGCAGAATGTTGGCTTTGGAGGAGTAGGGGCGCAGGCCGACGACGACCGTGACGTTCTGCACGTCCCAGCCTTCTCGGAGCATGAGGACGCTGACGATGCCGTTGAGGGGGCTATCGGCGGCGTCGGCGCGGCGGGCGATCTGGCGGGCCGCCTCCACATCTTTTTTGCTGACCTCGCCGCTCCGGTCGGTATGGATGTTGAGCAGCCTGTCGCCGCCGAACTCGGCAGGATAGGTCTTCTTCAGGTAGTCCTCCACGTCGTCGGCCTCTGTCGTGTCGTTCATCATCACGAACAGGAGCGGTTTTTTGCCGAGCGGGGCCAACTGGTCGCGGTATTCGCGCCAGCGTTCCACGCCCGCCGTCAGATAGGCGCGGTAGCGGACGCTGGCAATGGCAGACTGCTGCTCCTGGATACCGGAGGAGACGCCTTTGACGGGCCGCTTGACGATGGCATCGAGGATGGCCTGCTTGAGGGGATAGTCGTAGACCGTCCAGGTGAACAGCGCCCCCCGGTTGTAGCGCGGCGTGGCGGTGAAGTCGAGTTGCAGCACGGAGTGGCCCTCACCCCCCCGGCCCCCCTCTCCCACAGCGTGGGAGAGGGGGGAGCCATTGGCTGCGAGCCGGGCGTGCAGGTCACGGATGACCTCGTTCCACTTGAGTTTTTCGTCGTGCGTGTGGTGCGCCTCGTCGTTCAGCACCAGGCAGTGGCCGGGGCGGGCGGCGATGCGGGCCGCGAAATCCTCCCCGGCGGCGCGGGCAGGCGGCCTGGAGCCGAGTATCTGCGTCATGATGTCGGGTTCGTCATCGGTGGGCGCGGCACGGTCGTGCAACTGCTGGATATTGGTCAGATAGAGCGCGCCCAGCGAATCGGCGCGTTCGCCTTCGCCGCGCAGGTAGACATCGAAATCCCACTCCAACTGCATCTCCGGCGGAATCACGGGATCGCTCTTGAAGATGCGCCCGCCCGCAAAATCGGTGCAGAGCCGCTCATAGACGATGACGTTGGGCGCGAGCAACAGAAACGTGCGGGCGTAGTCGGGGCGGTTTTCGCGGACGGCGTTGAAATAGTGCCAGGCGATAGCGAGGGCCATGACCTTCGTTTTGCCGCTGCCGGTCGCCATTTTGATGCAGTAACGGGGGAAGTCGTCATATTGCAGCAGTTGTGGGGTCAGCCCGCCGGACACAAACGTTTCCAGCAGGGCTTTCTGGCGGCGTATCTGCGCCACCTCATAGAGATAGATCAGCGTCTCGATGGCCTCCTGCTGCGAGCGGTGATAGGCGAACTTGCGCCGGTTGGGCAGGCGGTGATCGGTGCGGAACCAGTAAGAGAGGAGGGCGCGCGTGGTCGGCGTGACGCCTTTGTAGCCGCCCTCTTTCCACTCCGCGACGGCCTTGCGGATGGCCGGCACGCAGGGCGCGGTGCTAACGCGGGCTTCCAGCAAGTTCAGTTGTGCGGCATCGTTCCTACTCAGGCGCGGCATTTTCTCCTCCCGACTAGAGTAACCCTGGCTGTCACGCGAAAGAAGGCTATAAACAGTCCTATAAACATTTTATGAACATCTTTGTCCAAAAGATACGCCGCCTCTCCTCCTCGAGGATCGCTCTGCAACTTTATAGAACTTTATAGAACTTTATAGAACTTTATAGAATACTATTCAGACACCCCGCTTGTCGAGCCGTTCCCCGGAGTGTAGTAACGCCAACGGCCTTCGCCATGCGGATGTAGCAGGCCGCGCGTCGCCATGCTGCGCAAGATCAGCGATGCCTTCCAGCGCGGAAGCCCCAACAGTGCGATACATCGGCCAACAGTAACCCGTCCCTCGCGATGTGCCAAGCGCAGGATGCGCTCTTCATCGGTTAAGGCGGCGTCCAGAAGATTAGGCTGCGGAGTCGGCAGAATTTCCGGCAGGGTGTAATAGGCTCCGCCGCGCGTACTCTGCATTCTCAAGAAGCCTCTACCTACCATGCTGCGCAGGGCTTGCGTCGCCTCGATGCTTGTGCATTGGGTAAGTCGCACATAGTCTCGATTGTAGAGCCGGTCATTGATGCGCAGGTAAGCTAAGGCCAACCGCTCCTGCGGAGACAGGTCAAAGCCATCGAACTGCCGTAACCAGGCGACTGTTTCCGGCGACATCAAGACATGACTTTTCAGACAGAGGCCGAAAAGGGAACCGGTATCGCGCACGAGTGGCGGCGCAAGACCGGCTTCGCGCATCGTCGCGATGATACCGTCAAAACCATAGCCGCGCCGCTCCATGTATTCGTAGTCTTGCAGCAGGCGGACGAGGGCTTCGTTGCGCGTCGCCTTCTCATCTTCGATGTTATCCACCGTGACCGGAGGCACAAGACCGCCCGGTGTGTCTACTTCCAGCCTATCCGGGTACAGACGTACCTGAATATGGGAACCGCGCAGTGTATAGTCTCGATGCGCCACCGCGTTGACGATAGCCTCACGCAGAGCGAAGCGCGGATATTCCGGCTCATCCCGGCGGCGAAACGTATCAATGAAGCCGCGTGTCGCGATCCGCTCCAAAAGCAGGGCTTCCACCTGGTCAATGATCTGCGGCAGGGTTCCGAATATCTCCTGATTCAATCGCCAGCGCGAACCGTCCGGCCCCAGGCTGGTCAACTCCGGCCCCCATAGATGCAGAAACTCTACCGAGGACTGGGGCAGATAACGCTGCGGTTCACGGCAGAAGAACAGAATTCCTGTCGGAGTGGGAAACATCTGGCCGTCATGTTCCGCAAGGGCGTTGATGTCATAAAGCATCTTTTCCCGCCCGGAGCGCTCGATCTGAGAAGAGGGACGTATCTTCTTGACATGGGCTACATAGTCGCCGATCAAAGCGTCATCCAGGACATCCAGCCGCGCCTGCAAATAGGGCGAGCGATCAAAGGGAAGCACGCTCCCCCGCGCGATCTCATCGGCGGCGATTTCGCGGCGCACCTCGTCGGGCGTCATCTGGCGGGTAGAGTTGCCGACACGTATCCAGGAACCATCGTAGGGGCCATGCCGTCGGAAATGGCAGGGACGATAGCCGGGAGGACAGGGCGGCACGATGATAGCGAGGACGGAAACACCGTTGCGATCCAGCACTTCCGGCACAACACGCAGCGGAACATTGAACAGATTGGAAGCCCAATCCACGATCTGAGTCTGCGCGTTCTCTATATCCGAAACTCCTACAAGCTGATAGTCTTCGCTGACGCCAAAAAGCACGACACCCCCATTGCGGTCGCGGCGATTGCTGGCGGCGCAGAGCGCCCGCTGCAAGGCGTCTCCGAGTCCTGTCTTGCACTCAGCCTCATCGAGTTCCGATTGAGTTCGCAGCACCTCGTCTAGCAGTTCCTCGGCCTGACGGCGTGTCAGCATAAGGCTACCCTACCTTCACCGTCAGCGTTTTCGTGGTGTCGTTGCCCAGGATGTCTATGACCTTGACGACGATGCGATAGTCGCCGGGTTCGGCGTAGGTATGGGCGGTCTGCTTTTGCAGCGTCTTGTTCTTGCGCGTGCGATAGGACTGCCACTGGTTGTGGAAGGTGTCCCCGCGATAGTCCCAGTCTACGGCCCAGTAGTCTATCCACTGCTCCCAGTGCGTGATGGCGCGCTGAATCTCGTCCGGCACATCGTCGGGCGGGATGCAGAAATCGGTCAGGCGGAGTGTCACGCTGCGCCTGTTCTGCACAGTTTCGACGGCGAGCGCGGCCAGTTCAAAAAAGCGGATGTCGCCCTGCTCGACGGCCTTCTTTTCCAGCACTTCGCGCGGAATGCGCTTGAGCCGCAGGTCAATCCCGGCGAGGGCGGCCTGCTGGCGGGCGGTCTCATTGAGTTCAAAGGCGAAGTCCCAGCCGAGGACATCCACGCCGTTGCCGGTGGGCGCGTCGCTGCCCGTGCCGACGGCCTTGCGCAGTTCGAGGACGATCTGCGTGATGTCGCCGAGGCTGACCGCCGAGTCCACGCTGCCGACGTGAACCATGCGCCCATCCTTCACTCCGTGCAGCCAGACATAACCGGAAAGCGGGCGGGCGTGGTAGAGGTTCAGGACGAAATCGCGGTAGGCTTGCTGAAGGGCGGCGGCGCGTTCGCCGAATTCGGCCTGCTGCCACTGCTGCCGCTCGTATTTGCCGAGGTTCTGCACGACGAAGGGCCGGACGCCCTCGATGCCGAGCAGCCGCTTGCGCGTGGTGTGGATGGCGAAGCGTCCGAGGTCGCAGGTGATCCAGCGTCGGCCCAGTTTCTCCGCGACGGCTGCCGTCGTGCCGGAACCGCAGAAACAATCCAGCACCAGGTCGCCCTCGTTGCTGCTCGCCTTGAGGATGCGTTCTAACAGCGCCTCCGGCTTCTCGGTCGCATAGCGGCTGCCGCCTTTCATTCGTCCAGCATCAGTCCAAATATCTTGTAACAGTATCCCTAAATTCTCATCCAGATAACTTTTCTTGCATCGTGCAGCGCCCCGTTCCGGGTTGCGCAAAAATAATTCGCCGCGTGCCAAGGCCGCTTCCATACCATCATAATCGTACATCCACTCTCGATTCAAGGATGGGGTTGCACCACGCCAAGTGAACTTTTTTACCGGGTTAGAACCTCTCCAAGTGGCATCATCCACTTTGAACCGTCTACCCGGTTGATCTTGATTGCCAGTGTAAGGCACTACTCTTCCGTCTGGTAACTCCAAGAGTGAGTATTCTGCTAATCCCGCTGGCGACAAATTAGTACGTGTATTGTTGGGATAATAAGCTGGTCTTTCACTTTTGCCATACCAGAAGATCGTATCATGAATGTTGCCGAAGCGTGTTCGGGCGTCGTTGTGTGCGTCTGTCCGTTGCCATATTATTTCGTTCTGAAAACAGCCAGAACCGAACACCTCATCCATTACAGCCTTTGCGTAGTGTCCGACGTGCCAATCCAGGTGGACATAGATACTGCCGGTGTCGGTGAGGAGGTCGCGGAGGAGGACGACGGTTTCGTAGAACCATTTCAGGTAGGAGTCCAGACCCTTGCCCCAGGTGTCGCGATACGCCTTCTGCTCGATGACGCTCGGCTCCTTGACGAACGTCTCGTCGCTGTCGGGAATGGTCGTGGTGAAGGAGAAGTCCGCGCCCGTGTCGAACGGCGGGTCTATATAGATGAGGTTGACCTTGCCCGCGAACTCCGGCAGCAGCGACGGCAGGACGTACTTCTTATCGCCCCAGATGAGGCGGTTGCGCCACGCCGGTTCGCCGCCCTCCGCGAAGAGATCGAGCGAGCGGTCGCGGTCTGCCGCCGACTCGTTGATGGTCTCGACGGTCTGGAACGGCAGCGCGATTTTGAGCGGGGCGACTTTGCGATGATTGGCGTCGTATTTGCCTTCCCAGATCAGTTCCATGTGTCCTCCTTTTGTCTGAACTGTGATTTATGGGATTACAGGATGGACTGTGATGAAGCCAGGCCCAATCATAGCCCATCCTTTAATCCGACTAATCACAGTTCAGACAGTCAAAAGTTCAGCACGCGGGCGGGGAGTTCCTGCCAAATCCCGGCAAGAATACCGGTTTTCCCTAAACGCAAATGCGTTGCCTGCCGATAGCTAAGTGTGCTATAATGGCGCACATCGGCGACGCCAGCAGGCCCGGCAGCGAACGAGCCGGACACGAGGCTGGAGCAAGGCAGGAACCAGGGTGAGAGAACCAATCGCGCTGCATTGGAGCGAGACGAAGAGCCAACCGGTGCAGAACGGCGCGCAGGCGGAGTCGCGCTACGCCGCCCTACAGGAAGCCGTCCAGATCATGCGCGCCGCGACGACCAGCGACGAGGCTCTGCACGCCCTCTATACCCTGCTGCACGCCCGCTTCGGCGTCGAAGCCCTGGCCCTGGAGACCATCCACGACGCCACGACCTACTATCGGCCTTACGGCGAATCGGCGGCGCTGACCACCGCCGCCGCCAACTCCGGCGCGCACCCGCACAGCGCGCAGGCGGAGCCGCGCGCCCACGTGTTTCCCCTCGAATGCAAGTTCGCGCCCTACGGCCAGATCATCTTTGTCCTCGCGCCCGATTCGCCCGCGACCCCCGACTTTCTCGCCGCGCTCGTCGCCTCGCTGACCATGCTGCTCGACCAGGAGGCGCTGGCCGAGCGCGTCCAGGAGTCCGAAGAGCGCGCCAAGCAGCGCATCAGCGAAGTCGCCACCATCTACGAGATCGGCCAGGCTATTGACCAGATAGACCGCAAGCGCCTGCTCCACCTCATCACCGACCGCGCCGCGCTGCTTATGGACGCGCAAGCCTGCTCCCTCATGTTGGTCAACGAGGAGACGGGGACGCTGCGCGTCGAGGCCAGTCACGGCCTGCCGGAAGACGCCTTAGAACACGAGCAGAAGATCGGCGAGGGCATCGCGGGCCGCGTCGCGCAGACCGATCAGCCGATGCTGATCCTGGCCTCCAGCAGCGACCCGCGCCTGACCGGGGTCACGCTGCGCCCGGAGATCGGCTCCTCCATGCTCGTGCCGATGAAAAACCAGGAGGGGCGCGTTCTGGGCGTGCTGTCCATCCGCCGCCGCCGCCCCGCCCCCGACTTCACCGACGACGACCTGAAACTCTTCTCCGTCTTTGCCACACAGGCGGGCCTGGCCCTGACCAATATGCGGCTCTATGCCGACCTGAAGCGCAGCGCCGCCGAACTGCTCAAGATCTCCAACTTCTCGCGCGTACTGATCTCCACGCTCGACCTGGACGAACTGCTGGAGCGCGTGGCCGACGACATCTGCAACGTCGTCGGCTTCGAGCGGTGCTGCCTGTTCGTGCGGGAACGGCATCGCGCCGTCTACACGCCGCGCGTCTGGCGCGGCTATCCGGACAGCATCGGGCGCAACCCGGTGCGCGAGGGCGAAGGCGCGGTCGGCGCGGCGGCGCGGGGCAAGGGCCTCATCACCTTCGATGCGCGCGAACCGGTCGCCCCGGAACGCGAAAAGGAGCGCGCCCATCTGCAGCTCAAGGGCTTTGCGCGCTCGCTCGGCACGGATGCCTTCGTCGCCGTTCCCATCCTGACCAGCCAGAACCGCTGCAACGGCGTTCTGGTAGCCGACAACCGGGGCCGCCGCGATCCCATCTCGCGCGACCAGATCAGCCTGCTCACGGCCTTTGTCAACCAGGCGGGCATCGCCATCGAAAACGCTTTCCTCGTCGAAGAGATGCAGGAGAACTATCAGAATATCCACCGCCTGAAGACCTATACCGATAATGTGTTGCAGTCCATCGGCGCGGGCATCCTCTCCACCGACGCGCAGGGCAAGATCGCGCGCTGGAACCGGGCGGCGGAGGAGACGCTGCGCCAGCCGGCGTCCGGCTTCCGCGAGACGCCGCTCCTGGAGGTCATCGCGCGCCTGGGCCTGCCCGATGCGGAACGCGAGCATCTGTGCGGCATGATCCAGCGCGTCGTGGAGACGGGCGAGCGCATTCACCTGCACAAGCTGATGCTGCACCCGCAGGGGCGTCCGCCGATGGCCCTGAACCTGATGCTGTCGCGCCTGATGGATCATAATCATGAAAAGGCGGGCGTCGTCCTCATCTTCGAGGACGTGACCCAGGAGGTGCGGCTGGAGGCCGAGGTCGAGAAGATGCGCCGCCTGGCCGACATCGGGCAGTTGGCCGCGAAGATGGCGCATGAGGTCCGCAACGCCCTGTCGCCCATCAAAGGCGCAGCGCAGATCATACAGCACGATATGGAGTCGCAGGGCGTTTCGACGGAGTGGCCGGACATCATCATCGCCGAGGTGGACGGCCTGAGCCGCCTGACCAGCGAGATGCTCGACTTTGCCCGGCCTACGCCGCTGGATCGGCGGCCCCTGGCCGTCGGCGAGTTCCTGACGAGCGCCGTCCAGTCGCTGGCTCCGTTCCTGTGCGAGCATCACGTCGCCGTCCACTGGGACGTGCCGGACGATCTGCCGGAACTGCTGGGCGACCCGGTGCAGCTCGGCCAGGTGGTGCGCAATATCGTCATGAACGCGGCCCAGGCCATGCCCGAAGGCGGCGACCTGACGATTCGGGCCGACTATGACGCGCAGACGGGCCTGCTGACCCTGCGTTTCCGCGATACGGGAACCGGCATCGCGAAAGAAGAACTGGAACGCATCTTCCGGCCTTTCGTCACGACGAAGACGAAGGGAACCGGCCTGGGCCTGCCTATCGTGCAGAAGATCGTAGACCATCATGGCGGGCGCGTGGAAGTGGAGAGCCAGGTGGGGGAGGGAACCTGCTTCCGCGTGCTGCTCCCGCTGAGGCCGCCTTGCGATGTGGCCGAGATCGCCATGGAAGAGATGCCGCTCATCAGCGCCAAGCCGACCGGCCCCTTCCCAGACAACTGAAAAGCAGGTTTTACCCACCCCCCCGTCTCCACTGCACGGGCCGTCTGGTTCCGAAACGATTCGGGACGGCCCGCGCGACCCCATCCGCGCCAACGATAAAGCCTGTTGGCGCTGGGAAGGGGGAGCAAGGGCGCACTCGTGACTGTTTGGCTCCCCTCTCCCTATGGGGGAGGGGCCGGGGGAGGGGTAAAGAATAAGGAGCAATCGAAACAGTCATGGCGCAGCCGAACACCAATGCCAATACGATCCTCGTGGCCGACGATGAGCCGAATATCCGGCGCGTGCTGGAGGCCATGTTCTCCAAAGAAGGCTATACCGTTCTCACCGCAGAAAACGGCAAGCGCGCGCTCGACCTGGCCTCGACGAACCAGGTGGACATCCTCATCTCCGACCTCATCATGCCGGATATGACCGGCGTGGAGGTGCTGCAAAAGGTCAAGCAACTGCACCCACACTGTTCCGCCGTGATCGTGACCGCCTACGGAACCATCAAGTCGGCGGTTGAGGCCATGCGCTACGGAGCCTACACCTACCTGCAAAAGCCCTTCGACATGGACGAGGTGCGCCTCGTCATCAAGAAAGCGGTAGAACACCGCTCGCTGCTGGCCGAAAACCAGGAACTCAAGCAGCAGCTCAAGAAGAATTTCAAGCTGGAGAACATGGTCGGCGCGAGCGGCAAGATGCAGGATGTCTATAAGATCGTGGAGCGGGTGGCCGACAGCCGTGCGACCGTGCTGTTACGCGGCGAAAGCGGCACCGGCAAGGAACTGGTGGCCCGCGCCCTGCACTACAACAGCCCGCGCGCCAGCAAGCCGTTTGTCGCCGTCTCCTGCGCCGCCCTGCCGGAGACGCTGCTGGAGAGCGAACTGTTCGGCTACGAAAAAAACGCCTTCACGGGCGCGGTCGCCGCCAAGCCGGGCCGCTTCGAGATGGCGAACCAGGGAACGCTCTTCCTCGATGAGATCGGCGATATTCCGCCCGCCACCCAGATCAAGCTGCTGCGCGTTTTGCAGGAGTGGGAGTTCGAGCGCATCGGCGGCACGAAGACCATCAAGGTGGATGTGCGCCTCATCGCCGCCACCAATAAAGACCTCGAAAAGGCCGTCGCAGAAGAGAAGTTCCGCCAGGACCTCTACTATCGCCTCAACATCATCAGCCTCTTTCTGCCCCCGCTGCGGGAGCGCCCGGAAGACATCCCCCTGCTGGTGGAACACTTCCTGGAAAAATACAATGCGCAGAACGCGCGCAAAATCAAGAAAGTAGACCCGGAGACCTGGGCGCTGCTGCAAGCCTACACCTGGCCGGGCAACGTGCGCGAACTCGAAAACGCGGTGGAGCGCGCCATCGTTCTGAGCGACCACGCTGCCGACACGCTGACGCCCGATCTGCTTCCGCTTCCGGTGCAATCCGCGCGCCGGGAAGCAGGAGATTCGCCGCCGTCCGGCTAATATAGCGAAGATTGACAGGGCGAGGCGTTCTCCTCTTTGTCTGTGCGGCGGAACTGCTCGCCTGCCATCTGTTAAAATTCCCGTGTAATCCCCCGAAAAATGACAGGATTGGCATAAAAGTTGCAACAAGGACGGCAGAAACGGCTGCGACCGGATCGTGTTGGGCGCTGCCCTGTCGTCAGGAAGCGGCTTTGAGGCCGCGCTGTCGCTCGGCGGGTACGTTCTCTCTGTCGGCCTCATATCGCCCCGGCATGAAGCGACGTAAACCGTGCGACGCTGGAAACCTTCTCTTCGTCATGCTGTCAAGTGAGAAAGGTCAAGGTCATGCTCGCACGTTCGCCGACGCCTTCCGTATTGATCGCAGACGCGGAATTCTACATCTGCCGGGTTCTCGAAGCCAAGCTCTCCAAAGACAACCGCTTTCATGTCGTGACCGCCACGACCGGTCTGGCGGCGCTTCAGGCCGCCCTGGATCAGTCCTTCGACGTGATGATGTGGGACATGCGCCTGCGGGACACCTCCGACCTCCTGCCGCGCCTGCGCGCCCTCTGCCCCCATGCCGCGCTCTTCCTGATGACCACCGATGACCGACCGATGCTGGATGCGGACATTCTGCGCCTCGATGTCGCCGGTATCCTGGTCAAGCCGTTCAGCCTCGAAACGCTCGTGGATCAACTCGATCAGGCGCTCAAGCAGATGTCGGCGACTTCGGCGGCGGCTGTGATTGACCTGGCGCGGGTGGGGCAGCTGCTCACGCTGGTCAGTCCGGGCGGGCGCTGCGTGACGCGCGTGCTGGATAGAAATCTGGACACCTTTACCGTGCTTGGCGCGCCGCGCGTGGAGACGCCTGCGGACTTCGCGACGGGACTGCGGCTGCGCGTGCAGGTCAAAGGGGAAGACGCCCTCTATAGCTTCAACTCGCGGCTCCTGCGTTTTCTCTCCCATCCGATCCCGCGCTGGGAACTCCGCCTGCCGAGCGTGATCCGGCGCGAGCAGCGGCGCAAATATCCCCGCGTGCCGATGCGGATACCGGTCGTGCTGACGAACAGACTCCCCGGCGAGGAGGCCGCTGCGGGCAGACCGCCTGCCCCGCCTGCGCCGCGCGCGGAGGCCCAGGAGCCTTTTGCGATCACCGGCCTGACCGAAGACCTGAGCATGGGCGGCTGCGCCCTCCTCAGCGCGCAGCCGCTGCCCCTCGGCACGCCGGTGCGGTTCGATCTGCAGCATACGGCGCTGCACGGTCTCGAAGGCGAGGGGACAGTCATTCGTATTCAGCCTCTGCTCTCCGCCGAGCCTCCCGCGGAAGAGCCTGCCTCACGCTTTCGCCTTGCCGTGCAGTTTACCGCCGTCGAAGCGGGCGTGCGCCGCCGCCTGCGCTCCCTGTTCGGCCCCAACGGATAATGGGCGTTAGGCGTTGGGAAAAGCCTCTCTTGGAGACATGCGTCCTGAGTCGGGCTTCCAGGGCGCTGGGGCCAACCGAGGCAGTATACTGACCAACCGGCGCGATGAGACCAGTGCAGCAGGCAGATCGCGCCGGCCGGGGAGGAAGGGGTTTCTGCTTATAGAATCAGGGTCAAAAGCCTGCCCCCATGCGGAGGCGGGCGCGCTGTTGGGCGAGGTCTACGACTGGTTTACGGAGGGCTTCGACACGCCCGACCTGCTGGCGGCGCGGCCTCTGCTGAAGGAGCTGCGCCTCGGTCATCCGGCGGCGTAGAGGTGAATCATGCGCGCGACACTGCGGGGGACGGCAATCATTTTTAGCCTCGGAGTCGCCCTGGCTCTGCTCGGCGGCGCGGCCCTGCGCCTCAGCCTGCGTCCATCCCCGGCGGCGCACAAAACGGTCTCTTCTCCCCTATCGGAGCGTCCCGTCGCCCCGCTGTTCAGCCCGGCGCTGGCCCCCTCCCTGCTCGAAACGCCTGCACGCGACCGATGGCAGAAGCCTGCGCAGATCGTTCGGGCGCTCCAGCTTCGACCGGGCGGCGTCGTGGCCGACATCGGCTCCGGTTCCGGCTATCTGCTGCCCTATCTGAGCCGCGCGGTCGGTCCGAAGGGAATCGTGTACGCCGAGGAGATTCAGGAGGATTTCTTACCGGCGCTGCAACGGCGCGCTGCGGCCCTGGGCAATGTCCGGGTGGTGCAGGGACTGCCCGACGATCCCCGGCTGCCCGCAGGAACGCTAGACTGCTTCGTTCTGCTGACTGTCTACCATGAAGTCCAGCAGCCGGTGGCGTTCCTGCGGAAGCTGCGTTCCCTCTCCCGCGCAGACACGCGCCTGGCGATCCTGGATTTCGACGCCCGTCGGAAAGGCGATCCGCCCGCGCCGCAAGGACACGAGTTGCCAGAAGCCACCGTGATCGCGGAGGCGCGACAGGCCGGTTGGGAACTCTGCGCGCGCCACGAATTTCTCTCCAGCCAGTTCTTTCTTGTCTTTCGGCCCTGCTCACGTTGAGGTCGAGGCGAATTCTGAGAGGAAATCATCAGGGGATAGGGGAACAAGACACCAGCCGAAACACAGAGATTCCCGAACAGATCAGGAGGACAAATATGAAAAAGCTGGGTGTCGCCATTCATGGGGCCGGATGGGTCGCCGGGGAGCATATCCGTTCCTATCAGAAGAACCCGCACACGGAGGTCGTCTCCATCAGCAGCCGCACGCGCGAATCGGCGGAGGCCAGGGCGCGCGAGGCGGGCCTGACCGATGTGACCATCACGACCGACTACGAGGCCGTGCTGAAAGACCCGCGCGTGGACATCGTTTCGCTCTGCACGCCGCCCAACCTTCACGCCCAGGAGACCATCCAGGCGGCGCAGGCCGGGAAGCATATCCTCATCGAAAAATCCGTCGCGAACGATCTCGCCAGCCTGCGCGCCATGCAGGAAGCCGTGCAGAAAGCCGGGGTCAAGACGGTCGTCAGCTTCGTGCTGCACTGGAACCCACAGTTCCTCTGGATACACCGGATGCTGGAGGAAGACGCCATCGGGCCGCTCTTCTACGCTGAGGTGGACTACTGGCACAACATCGGGCCGCAGTACAAGCAGTACGCCTGGAACATCTACAAGGAGGTCGCCGGATCGGTGCTGCTTTCGGCGGGCTGCCATGCGGTGGACGCGATACGGCACTTCGTCAAAGATACGGTCGTCGAGGTGATGGCCTACAGCAACAAGCGCAACCAGGAGTACGAATACGATACCAACCTGGTCGGCATCCTCAAGTTCGCGGGCGGAGCCATCGGCAAGGTCTCGGCCTCCTTCGACGTGCGCTGTCCCTACGCCTTCAACATTGACCTGCTCGGCGACAAGGGCGCGATCCGCGACAACCACATCTACGCGAAGGACTTCTTTGCCGGGCAGACCGACTGGATCACCGTTCCGACCATCCGCCCGGACAGCGGCGATGTGACGCACCATCCGTTCGACGGGGAGATCGGCCATTTCATTGACTGCATCCTCAACGACAAGGAGTCGTTCGTCAACCTGGCCGACGCCGCCATAACGCATGAGGTCTGTTACGCCCTCGACAAATCCGCCGAGACGGGGCAGCCCGTCAAGCTGCCGTTGTAGGCTTCTTTGCCTCCTTCCCGCAGAATAGGTGGGAGAGAGTCGCTGCGCCAGGAGTGCGGTCAGCCTTGACAGCAAACAGTGTCTTTTGATATACTAAGGTGTGCAAGGCGCGGCGGCGCGATTTTGCCGGCGCGCTGTAACCTTTTGCGGCGGAACCCTGTCAGATGAGATGGCATCAGGCTCAAACCGAAGACCGGCGCGATGCTGACGCGGAGGGCGACAAAGCCTTCGCGCGCCGGACGGGCCTGCGCGGGCGCCTGGGGCTGCGGATGCTTCCCGACAGCTTCAGCCATCTCCATTACCTGCACCATGTGTTCCACCATCATGGCGTGTGCGTGACCCGCTCTGTGCCTGCGGCATAGGGCGGGTTTTTGTGTTTGGGCGGTATTTCCGCAGACGCGCGGAAATACCGCCATCGGTCGAGTCCTGCGGCGGCATCTGGGAAGATGCGGGCGCAAATTCTGGAGGAAAGGGGAAGACGGACCACCATGAACCAGGAAGTGCTGGTCCTCAACAGTGACTACGAGCCACTCAACGTCTGCAATCTGCGTCGCGCCATCGTGCTGATCTATCTGGGCAAGGCCGATGTGCTGCACGCAGAGGGCGAACTCGGTCTGGCGGCGCAGGATGGCCTCTTTTCGGTCCCCTCCGTCGTCAAGCTGCGCAGTCATGTCAAGCGACCCCTGCCGGAACTCAAGCTCTCGCGGCGTACCATCTTCGCGCGGGATAACTATACCTGCCAGTACTGCGGCGTCACGACCAAAGACCTGACGATAGACCACGTCGTTCCCAAGCGGCATGGAGGCAAGGCAGCGTGGGATAACCTGGTCTGCTGCTGCCGCAAGTGCAATATGCGCAAGAGCGATAAGCTGGCGCACCAGGTCGGGATGCGGCTGATGCGTCCGCCGCGCCGCCCGCGCTATGTTCCCTATATCAGCCTGACCAAGTACCTGATGGGACGCAAAAACGAGGTCTGGCGCAACTATCTGCCCACCTTCGCCGACCTGCCGGAATAAGGCCCTCCTCCCGATTGGGAGGGGGGCCTTTCCCTCATCGAACTGGCATGAAATGTGCAGGACACCCGCGATGGAAACCGACACGGAGGCCAAAAGACATCCCATCCTGTTCGACCTGCCGGGAGAACGGCTGAGGCCGCGCGGGGCAGGGCGCAGGCAGTCTGGCAGGATTATGCCCGCGTCCGGGAGAAGTTGGAACTATGAACTCGCCTTCTACTGCGCCGACAACGCCGGTCACGGCGGCGACGTCGCCCCCAAAGAATCTGCTGGCGCGGCTGACGCTCTGGGACTGGCTCATTCTCGCCTGCCTCGCCGGTCTGTTCGCGCCGCTGTTTCTGAACCTGTATGAACTCTGGACGCTGCCCGACCAGCCCCAGTCGTATGGCCTGCTGGTTCTGCCCGCCTCCCTGCTGCTGGCCTGGATGCTCCGCTCCCGCCTACAGGGAGTGACGCCGCGCGCTTCCGCCTGGGGATTGGCGGCGGTCGTGCCGGGATTAGGGCTGCTGCTCATCGGCACGCTGGCGGCGGCGCGCACCGTGTCGACGCTCGGCTTTATCGCGGTCGTGACCGGGGTGGTGTGGACGCGCTACGGCGGGGATGTCACGCGGCGGCTCTGGTTCCCTCTGGCGTTTCTGCTGGCCCTCGTGCCGTTTCCCACCGAAGTCCTGAACCTGATGACCTTTCCGCTGCAAAGGCTCTCGATCCAGTGGGCCGCGCTGCTGCTGAAACCATTCGGCGATGTCACGGTGGAGGGGACGCAACTGCACCTGGGCAGCTATACCCTCAACGTCATCGCCCCGTGCAGCGGCCTGACCATCGTGCTGCCCCTGCTGGTGCTGGCGATCTACTATCTCTATATCATAGACGGCCCGTTCTGGAAGAAGGCGTTTCTGACCGCGCTGACATTTCCCGTCGCGATGATCGTCAATGCCGTGCGCGTCGCGCTGATCGGCGTGGTCGGGGAGGCGATGGGGGCCAGCGTCGCCGCCGCGTTCCACGACTATAGCGGGCTGATCACGGTCGTCCTCGGCTTCGCCGTGCTGATCCTTATTGCGAAAGAGATGCGATGTCACCAACTCTCCGACGAAATCGTGTTTTAGAGAGCGTCCTGATCGGGCTGCTGCTCTTGGGCATCGGCGCGAACCTGTGGGCGATGCGCGTGGCGCGGGGCCGCGTCTATACCGTGCCGCCGCCCCTGCCGCTTCCCCTGGAGTTTCAGGGCTGGAAAGGCACGGCGCTGCCCGACGATCCAGGAACGCAGGCCATCCTGCCGCACGCCCGTCTCGGCTCCGTCCGCTATGAGAAGTCCGGGCTGCCGCCGGTGGATTTCATCGTCATCGCCAGCCGAGATCCGAACGATATGCACACGCCGGAACGCTGCATTCTCGGCAGCGGCTATCAGATCGTCAGCGATGAGGGGCGCAAACTGACGGTTCCGGGAGCGGACGGCGGAACCTGGCCCCTGCACCGCCTGCTGCTGCGCAAGCGCGACGACGAAGAACTGATGCTCTACACCTACGACGGCCTGCGGACGATAGGAAGCTCGACCCTGATGGCGCGTGTGGCGATGAAGCTGGGCGGCGCGAGCAGAGACCCGGCCTATTTCATCCGGCTCTCCAGCCCGACCGCAGGCGATGCCACCGCGACGGAGGCCCGCCTGATGGCCTTCGCCGCCGACCTGATGCGCGCCCGCCGCGCCTGGCAACTGCCCCCGACGACGGAAGCGCCATGATCGCCGATTCCCTGCCATCTCCCCAGGACGAGATAACCTCCTTCACCGAGTATGCGCGCTGCCGTCTCTTCTCGCTGTGGCGGCAGCCGACGGTACGCCGGGAAGTCGCCCTTGTCGTCGGCCTGCTGGCGCTGCTGTTCGCGCCCGCGCTGCTGACCTGGTGGCGGCGCTGGACGCTGCCCGACTCGCCGCAGGGCTATGCCGTCTTTGTGCTGCCGCTGGCGCTGGCCTGGCTCTGGCTGGTTCGCTATCGGATCGTTCTTCCCGAATTCGATGCGCTTAACGAACGCTTCACGGAGAACTCCGTGCTGCGCTTCCTGCTGGAAGAGGAGCCGGAACCGGCCCGCCGCCGCCTCTGGCCGTTCCTGCTCGGCGCGCTGCTGACCCTCTTCGCCTACTGGACGGGCGAACCGGCCTTTACCTGTACCGCCTTTATCGCGCTGCTGGCCGGGCTGGTCGTCTATCGCCTGGGGACGCAGGCGTGTCGCGTCGTCGCCTTCCCTCTGCTGCTCCTGCTGACGATGATCCCGCTGCCGAACATGCTGTTCGATATGGTCTTTACGCGCGGGCAGCACGTCGTCTTTAAGATGGTGACGCATCTGTTGCAGATTTTCGGACTGCCCGCAGACCTGGCGATCGAGGGCAACCCCCTGCAACTCGGCTCCGGGACGTCTGCGTACCAACTCTATGCGGCGCATACGGGCGTCGGCTTTGCGGAGGCCGGTGTGTTCCTGCTGGTGACGATCTGGTTCCTCTCGCTGGTCGCCGCGCCGATGCGGGCCAGACTCATGGCGCTGCTCTTCGGTTTCTTCTGGATCTCGGCGCTGCTGGTGCTGCGCCTGACGTTGCTGGGCTGGATCGGAACGCAGGATGGGGAACTGGCGGCCAGCCTGAGCGGGCTGACGCGCTGGCTGCTGCCAGTGATCGGTCTGGCAGGCCAGTGGTTTCTGCTGCGCTTATTCAAGTGCCGGACGCTTTCCGAATGGGTGTCCCCGGAGAGGGAGAAAGCCGGAGACGCGGGGCCGGTAGAGGTTCCGCTCTATCCGGCTCCGGCGCGCTATCGCACGCGCCTGCTGGGTATCCTGGGCGCGGTGACGGCGCTCTCCCTGACGGCCTATGCCGTTACGAAAACGCAGGCTGCCGCCCAACCGATTCCCGAACTGCCCGCGCAGGTCGAGACCTGGAAGCGTTCGCCTGCGCGCCCGCCGAAGGGCGACGCGCAGCGCGACCATCCCCCGGCGGCCTATAGCCTCTATCTCTCCGGGGAGCAGGTTCCGGTGCAGGTGAGCGTGGCTCGCGCCACGACGCTGAACGCTTTCCGCGCGCCGTATCGGTATCTGCTGGGGCCGGATGGAATGCTCATCCATGGGCAGGAGATGTCCATCCCGCGCGAGGGCGAGCGCCTGCCGGTGCATCAACTGATGATCCTGCAGGATCGGGACGATCTCCTGGCCGTGATCCACTGGACGCAGTTTCGCGGCGACGAGCCGATCCTGGACCCGCTCGATGTTCCCGGCACGATAGCGGACACCCTGCTGACGCATCGTCCCCTCTATGTCTGCGATGTCTGGATGGCGCTGAACCGGGATGTCGAGTTCGACAAGGTCAAATCCCAACTGATTCATTTCGCCGACCGTCTGGATGCGCAGATACGGAGCGGAAAACCGTAGATGTCCTCTCCCCTAAAGGAAAGGGGAGAGTCGGTCTTGAGAGCGTTCTCCTTCCTTTCCACTCGTACCCGACTGGAAGAGAGGGAAAAGCCGAGGCGATAGGCCCCCCTTTCCTTCAGGAGAGGGGGCGGGGGAGAGGACACGGTTGAAGAAGACCTATGGCCTATCGCTATGATGTAATCGTCTACGGCACGGTCTGCCTGGATGCGATCTGGCGCGTGCGCGAACTGCCGCCGCCCGGCGGCTATGTGCCTATCCTCGAAGAGCGCAAGATGGTAGGGGGCGAGGCGGCCAATACCGCCATCGCGCTGGCCCGCTGGGGCGTGCGGGTCGCGCTGGTCGGCAACGGCCTCGGCGAGGATGACGACGGATGCCTGCTGCGCCAGCTTTTTGCCGAGCAGGCCCCGGAGATAGATACCCGCTTTCTCGCGACCTCTTCCGCCTGGCGCACGCCCTACTGCCTCTGTATCGCGACCCCGGACGGCCATCGCACGATGTTCGGGCGCGGCTTCTCCGAGATGCAGTGTCCGCCGCTCGACCCGGAACTGGCGCGCTCGGCCCGCTTCTTTACGATGGAGCCGAACGCCTGGGAAGCGGGACTGCGCGCCTGCATGGTGGCGGCGGAGGCAGGAACCTCTATCGTTGCGATGGACTACACGCGCGAACCGGCTGTCAACAGAGTCGCCGCGATCAGCGTCACCTCGACCGACCATATCGGGCCGGACAAGACGCCCGAAGAGCAGTGCGCCTATGCTGCCCGCCTGCGCGATGAGTACGGCACGACGGCCATCGTGACGAACGGCGAACGCGGCTGCTTCGTCGCGGCAAAGGACGGAGCGCGCGGCGAAGGCATCCACGTTCCTGCCTACGTCGCCCCGGAACTCCTCGACACGACCGGCGCAGGCGACATCTTCCGCGCCGGACTGCTCTACGGCCAACTCCAAAACTGGGAGATTCTGCGCACGGTTCGGTTCGCCTCTGCCGCCGCCGCGCTCAACTGCGGCGCATTAGGCGGCTGGGGCGGCGTGCGTTCCGTCTCCGAAATCCTCGCCTTCCAAAAAACCGTTTGAACCACAGAGGCACGGAGACACGGAGGAATCACGGAGAAAAGCCAGGGAAGAGAATCTACACAGGACACGAAGAAGGCAAGCAAGCCTAATCTCTGTCTTTCCTCCTGTTTTTCTCCGTGTCTCCGTGCCTCTGTGGTTCATTTTCTTAGCCGATGGACGACCTGCGCGAAGAGTTCGGCGGCGCGCTGGAGTTCGGCTTCGGTCGTTCCCCGGCCTAGCGTAAAGCGCACGCCGCTGGAGGCCAGGCTGTCCGGGAGGCCGAGCGCCTTCAGGACGTGCGACGGCTCGATAGAACCGGAGGAGCAGGCCGAGCCGCTGGAGGCCGCGACGCCCAGGCGGTCGAGGTTCATCAGGAGTGTGGCTCCCTGCACGCCCTCGACGGAGACGTTGACGTTGTTGGGCAGGCGCAGGGTCGGATGGCCGTTCAGCCGCAGATTCGGAACGGCGTTGCGGAGGACGGCGAGGAAGCGGTCGCGCAGGGCGGTCAGGCGGGCGGCTTCGGCTTCGCGGCGCTCCTGCGCGAGTTCGGCGGCCTTTCCGAAGCCGACGATGGCCGCGACGTTCTCCGTTCCCGCGCGCTTCTCCCGCTCCTGCGCGCCGCCGTGCAGGAGCGGCGCGACTTTCGTTCCCTGCTGGATAAAGAGCGCGCCGATCCCCTTCGGCCCGTAGATTTTATGCGCGGAGAGCGAGAGCAGGTCGCAGTCGAGGACGCGCACGTCTACAGGCAGCAACCCGGCGGTCTGCACGGCATCGGTATGAAACTTCGCGCCGCGCGCGTGGGCGATCTGCGCAATCTCCGCGATGGGCTGGATCGTGCCGATCTCATTGTTGGCCTGCATGACCGAGACGAGCGCCGTGCGGTCGGTGAGGGCGGCGGCGATGGCGTCGGGAGAGACCAGTCCCTCGCGGTCTACCGGCACGATAGTGACCTCGTAGCCCTGCGTTTGCAGGAAATGGGCGGCGTGCAGCACGGCATGATGCTCGATGGCCGTCGTGACCAGGTGATCACGCTCCGGCGGCGCGGCCCAGAGCGTGCCGATAAGCGCCAGGTTGTCCGCCTCCGTGCCGCTCCCGGTGAAATAGATCTCCCCGTAGTCCGCATGAATCAGCGCGGCGACCGAGTCGCGGGCCGCGTCCACCGCCGCGCGCGCCTCTCGCCCGTAGCGATGGATGCTGGACGGGTTGCCGTAGGAGGCCGGGCCGGACAGAAACGGCAGCATGGCGGCGGCGACTTCGGGATCGGTCGGAGTCGTAGCGGCATGGTCGAGATAGATGGGCAGGTCGGTCGCGTTCATACGGCTATTATATCATAGCAGGCCGAGGAACGCGCCCATGCGCGGGCAGCCGGGCTGGAGGCGATGGCTGAAGAAGAGTTCGGGGTTGCGGTTCGTGCGCCACTGGCAGACATCGAAGCTGGCAGGCGGGACGCCGAGAGCGCGAAGCTGATGGACGACGGCGGCGGTCAGATCGAGCTGCCAGTGTCCGGGGCGGGCGGGGGAGAAGACGCCTCGCCCGGTGTCGGCGGCGAGGAAAGCGTTGTAGACCTTCGCATCCACCTCGTAACTCTCCGGGCCGATGCCGGGGCCGATAGCGATCAGGCAGTCACGGACGCGCGTGCCGAAGCACTGCGCCATCGTCTCCAGCGTGCGCGGGGCGATGCGCCCCGCCGTGCCGCGCCAGCCGGAGTGCGCCAGGCCGATGGCGCGGTGGATGGGATCGAAGAAGAAGACGGGGAGGCAGTCCGCGATAGTGATGCCGAGCAGCGTGCGCGGCGTGTTTGTCACCAGCGCGTCGCAGCCGCGTAGCGCCGTTTCAGGCGAGAGCGCGCCCGCGCCGCGCTGCGCCGCCCCGACGACCGCCACGTTCGCGCCATGCACCTGTTCCGGGACGACGAGTTCGTGGGCATCGAAGCCGAACATCGCGCAGGCGTGTTCGCGGTCTGTCCGCACGCTGTCACGGTCGGGGGAGACGGAGAAGGAGAGGTTGAAGAGGCCGTGCGGCCCTTCGCGCAGCGTTACGCCGTGCCGGATGTGTTCCCAGTGTGCCAGGTTTTCGGCGTAGGCGTAACCGCCCATCCAGGTTAAGACGTGGTGCCAGGGCAAGACCTAACCCCCCGTCCCCCTTCCCTCATTCGCTTCGCAGGGAAGGGGGTGACGAAAGTTTGTACGTTCTATCGCAGTCTTCCCTCCCAGTTAGCGGGAACGAAAGCCTGAATGCAACGGTAGAGATGAGGTCATCCCCTTCCCTAAGTGAGGAACGAACGGGCAGGGAAGGGGGCTGGGGGGTTAGGTCACCGGCGTCGGAGGAAGGCCGGGATGTCCAGTTCCTCGCCGCTCGGCTTGCGCGGCTCCGGGGCCGGAGGCGGCTGCTGTGTCTGCGGCTGCGGCGGAGTAGGTTGCTGCCCTTCGGAGGCACGCACGGCGGCCTGCGTCTGCTGCTGTGGCGGCGTGGGGGCGTGCGCGGGCCGTGTGGCCTCTGCCTGGGCGAACGAGCGGGAAGTCGGCGTCTGCGCGGAGCTGTAGGCGGACTGTGTGGCGGGCTGCCCATCGCGGCCTGCGAAGCCAGTCGCCAGCACCGTGACGCGCACTTCGCCTTCCAGACTCGAATCGGGAACCCAGCCGAAGATGATATTGGCTTCCTTCTGATCGCAGAGCGCGTGAATCTGGTCGGCGGCCTCCGTGAACTCCGAGAGGGTCAGATCGTGGCCGGAGGTCACGTTGACGAGAACGCGGGTCGCGCCATTGATGCTCGTCTCCAGCAGTTGCGAGGAGACGGCGTTCTGCGCCGCCTCGACTGCGCGCCCGTCGCCCGACGCGCTGCCGATGCCCATCAGAGCGGAACCGGCGTTCGACATGATGGCGCGCACGTCGGCGAAGTCCACATTGATCATGCCGGGGATGGTGATGATGTCGGAGATGCCCTGCACGCCCTGGCGCAGCACGTCGTCGGCCATCTTGAAGGCTTCCACCAGCGTCATGCGCCGGTCGCCAATGGAGAGCAGCTTGTCGTTCGGGACGATGATGACGGTATCCACCTTGCTGCGCAGGTTATCCACGCCCTCCTCGGCGAGGCGCATCCGGCGCGGCCCCTCGAAGTTGAACGGCTTGGTGATGACCGCGACGGTCAGCGCGCCGATCTCGCGGGCCAGTTCGGCGATGATGGGCGCGGCTCCGGTTCCCGTGCCGCCGCCCATGCCCGCCGTGATGAAGACCATGTCGGCCCCATCCATCATCTTCTTGATTTCGCTTTTGCTCTCTTCCGCCGCCGCTCGCCCGATCTCCGGGTTGCCGCCTGCGCCCAGGCCGCGTGTCGAGTTCTCGCCAAGCTGCAGTTTGCGCTGCGCTTTGGAGATGTTGAGTACCTGGACGTCCGTGTTCATGGCGAGGAACTCGACCCCGCCCAGACCGGACTCGATCATACGGTTGACTGCGTTGGTGCCGCCGCCGCCAACGCCGATTACTTTGATATGCGCCGAACCCGCATCGGGCAGATTGCCATTCAGCGAACTATTTGCCATCGGTATGCGCCCTTCCCCGTGAATATCCACACAGAATGTCTATAGGACTCGATTCTACGCCATCGGCCTCTGCAATCCCTGCCTGACTCGGCGGCGTAGGAATAAATTTTTGCCCCCCTCTGCCCCTCCAATTCCTGGAGAAGGGTGGGGACTAAATTCCGATTAAGTCTCGCAGCCAGGCGAGAATGCGGCGCAGACCGCGCATTCCGTTGTTGGAACTGTGCGTCCGCGCGTACTGATGGACATGGCGCATCTGGCGCGCGCCGTACTGCACCAGGCCGACCGCCGTGGCGTACATGGGGTGGGTCAGCGTCTCGCCGAGGCCGCCGACGCCCTGCGGCTTGCCGATCCGTACCGACAGCCCCATGACCTGCTGCGCGATGTCGGCGCAGCCTTTCAACTGGCTGCCTCCGCCGCTGAGGACCAGCCCCGCCGGAATCAGATGCAGGCAGTCCGCTTTCACCAGTTCGTCCTGGACCAACTGGAACAACTCCTGCATACGCGGCTCGATGATCTGCACGAGCGCGCGGCGGCGCAGCTTGCGGCCCTCCTCCCGGCCTATCTGCCGCACGACGATGACATCCTCTTCCGGCACGAGTTCGGTCAGCGCGTTGCCGCTCTCGGTCTTCAGGCGCTCCGCCTCATCCACGCCGACCGTCAGGCCATAGGCGACATCGTTGGTGACGTGATTGCCGCCCACCGGAATGACCGCCGAATAGTAGATCTCGCCGTTGACGAAGACCGCCAGATCGGAAGTCCCGCCTCCTATATCTACCAGGCAGACCCCCAATTCCTTCTCTGCCGGGAGCAGGACGGCCTCGCCGGTCGCAATCGGTTCGAGGACCTTCTCGGCGACCTCCAACCCGGCCTTCGTGACGCACTTCTCGACGTTTTGCAGGAAGGTCGTCGCGCCGTGAACGATGTGGGTCTGCACCTCCAGGCGCGTGCCGCTCATGCCGACGGGCTGGCGGATACCGTTCTGGCCGTCAATAGAATAGGAGCGCGGGATGGCGTGCAGGATCTCGCGGTCAGGGGGCAGCACGATGACGCGCGCCGCTTCCAGCACGCGCTCCACGTCGCCGTGCGTGACCTCCCGATCCGGGTGGGTGATGGCGATGCGCCCGCTGCTGTTGAGCGAGGCGATATGCTCGCCGGTGACGCCGACGTAGACCGATTCCACCTCGCGCCCGGCCTGTCGGGATGCCTTTGTGACGGCCTCCTCGACGGCGCGCGTGGTGGACTCGATGTCCACGACGACGCCCTTCTTCATCCCCGTGGATGGATGGACCCCGACCCCGGTAATCAGTAGCTCTCCGTGTTCGGTCATCTCGGCGATGAGCGCGCAGATCTTCGTGGTGCCAATATCCAGACCGGTGATGACTTCGTTTCTCGCCAAAACCCCTCACCTTGGGAAGAAAAGGATGAAGGCGGAAGGAGGAAGGAGGAATCCACGCCAGATTCATCCTTCCTTACTTCCTCTTTCATCCCTGCGTTTATATGCCGCCGCCGATTTCCGGTTTCTGACTCAGGGCGGGCGATGCTTGGGGGACAGGAGAGACGGCGCTCTCCTCTTGCTGGCGGCTGCGGGCCAGGGCCAGCTTATTCAGGTAGTACCGGCGGATCAGAGAGAGATTCAGAAAGACGCGCGATCCGAGCGCGATGACAGCGACGAGGGCCAGGTTGATGCCGATGCGGTCTCCCAGCCAGGCCAGAATGGTCGCCAGGATGGTGTTCAGCACGAAGCCGCTGGCGAAAATATCGTTCTGGAAGCGGCCTTCGATCCCGGCGCGCACGCCTCCGAACACCGTATCCAGGCCGGCCAGGGCCGCGACCGAGAGATAGGGCGCATAATCCGCCGGTATCTGCCAGTCAAAATGGCTGAATACGGCAAGACCCAGTGCAAAGCCGGCGGCGAGGCTGACAAACGGCACCAGGACTTTCATTTGGATTCATCCTTACTGACTGATGACGACTTGGGCGGTCGGGCATAGTGCAGGGTCGTGCCGCCCGCAAAGGCGGGCAGCTTGAGCAGTTTTTTCTTCTCCACGCGGGCCATCGCCGGATCGAAGCGGCGCATCTCATCGAGGACGCCGTCGCGCATGTTCAGGCCGGTGAACATGGTGTCCGGGTTGCCGATAGCCTGTATGACATAGGGCGGCGCGGTCGGGACGCCGTTGACATGGACGACCGGGCCGACGCATCGGATCGCGGTCGTGATGGCGACGCGCTGCCCGTTCACCGCGATCGCCTCCGCGCCGGAGGCTTTGAGTTCGTTGACGACGCGGGCGATGTCTTCGTCATGGATGAGCAGGCTTAGCTGCCCCATTGGGGAGTCGCCCGTTTCGTGCTTCTGGCTGTCTAGCAGCGTGACCTGTACGCCCGGCCCTTCCGCCTCGGTCAGACCGGCCAGGAACTTGGTGTCCTGAAGGTCTTTATTGATGGTGCTGGCGGCATCGGTGCGCTTTGCGATCTGGTTTTCCAGTTCGGTCTGGCGGGCGCGCAGTTTCTTGATCTCGCTCTCGTACTGCGCGGCTTTTTCGACCGCGACCTGCGCGCCGCTGCCATAGAAGAAGCCGACGCGCGCCTGTCCGCTTCCCGCCCGGCTGAGCTGCCGGGTCATGTTCCAGGCGGCGGCCAGCAGCAGTCCCAGGACAAAGCAGAGCGCGCTGATCTGCCAGTAGAACGAACGATGCCCGATACTTGCGGAAAAAACGCTCATTTTGGTACTTTCGCACGTAATTCGGTAAAGACGGTCGGGCGGGCTACAGACCATTGATGGTCACCAGGCCGTTTTCAGCAAACTGTACAAGCAACTCATTCCCATCCAGCAGGGCTGTGCCAAGCAGTGGGCGGCGGCCTGTAGCAAAGATACGCACGTCCTGCTCATTGCCCTGCCATAGGATCCTCGCATAGTGTACAGGAACCTCTACATCTGCATCATTCGCCAGATTGACAGTCAGATCATAAGCAAAGGGTAGGTGCATTGCTGCGATAGCAGGCGGCGGTAAAGTCAAATCTTCTGTAAAGCCGGTATCTACAACGATTTCGATGGTCAGATCGGGTTGCCCTGGGAGGCGAAAAGTGATGGGAACAAGTACATGACGATTCTCGACCCGGCCTGTCATCGGGTTACACGCTCCATAACACCGCCAATAGCGGCCGAGACATTGTAGCCGATACGAATGCCATAGAGAGGAGCATCCGGGCGTTTGACGTGCAGACGGCGGGATGTTTCCAGCCCGGTTTCATCTACGCCATATTCGCCGGTTTCTACATCAATAATGACCATCTTGCCGATATTCTCTTCTGTCTCGACTTTGTCGCGGATGCTCTGCTCGTAGAGCGCTCTGCCGCGCCGTCCGATCTCTTCTGGACTTAAGACGGTATTGGGCATCTATGGGCCTCCTACTAACGACAGACTCATGGTTTCAGCGTTCAACGCAGAACGCTGCCAGACCCCGCAGCAAGGGGCGTGGAGGTCGGCGGATTGCGCGGCGTATAGGCGGGCCAGGCCGGGCTGGAGAGATTAATGGCGACAAGCCGCCGGGCAATATCGGGTTCCCAGGTATAGATACGCTGCACAAGCGCAAGTTTCTTGGCGAAATCTTCCGCTTGCCCCAGTTGAACCACGACTCCATCCTGCATATTTAAGCATATATTGTCGCTTTGGTCAACCTCTATTTTAGCGATGCGTACCAGTCTTTCGCGCTGTGCCGATTGCAGGATGTCAATCGCGGCGCTCAAGGCCGTATCGTTGAGCGGAACGCCTGGCTGCACGGTCATCGGGCGAGCCAGCGTGACGAGCGGCAGGCGCGCTCCGGTGAGCGAGGGAACCGACGCGGCAGGCGCGAAGAGCGGCGGTTCCAGGAGGTTCGGCAGCAGCCCGTCGCGGTCGAAGTAGGGCCGGAACTCGGCGGGCAGCAGGGCGGCAAAAGGCGTTGGGCCGGCCCCCGCCCCCTCTCCCATGCTTGGGAGAGGGGAGACGGTAGGGGCGCTGCTGGCTGCGTCCTGCATTGGCGGCTGCTCTGCCTGGAAACCGGCGATCTCCGGGCGGGCGCGGCGGATCGGCACGCCCTCGGCATCCACCTCGAACAGCCCGGCGCTGGTCTGCGCGAGGACGCAGGGCTGCCGCGCCGTTATCTGCGCCTCGACTGTATTCGGGAAGCGGCGCGAGACGGAAGCGGCCCGTACCCAGGGCAGAGCGCGCAGGCGTTCCTCGATGGAGCGGACGGGCGCGCGAAGCCAGTTGGTTCCGGGAGATACGGCAGCCGTTTGCAGTGTCAGATCGGCTTCGGAGGCGGGCAGGCCCGCCAATCCCGCCAGGCGCACCCGCTTGACGGCGACTATCGGCGAGGTGAGCGCAGCAGCGACGAGCAGCAGGCCCAGAACGACATAGAGACTGGCGAGAACGCGCCGTCGGGCGCGGTAGACCTCCGCGATGCGGGGCGGGCGGGCGTGCCGGGAAGCGTGCGCCGCTGGGCGCGGCGGGACTCTGCGGCGGCGCTTACGGCGAGGCGGCGTGCGCGGCGGAACGCGATGGGGCGGCTCGTAGGTCATCGTGTCGGTTCCTCCCGGTTCAGCGCGCAGGCGATCAGGCGATCCAGCAGCGCGGAGAAAGCGATCCCGGCGTGTTCGGCGGCCTGCGGCAGCAGACTCGTCGGCGTCATGCCGGGAATCGTGTTGACCTCCAGTACGAACATCCGGTCGCCTGCGACGATCAGATCGGTGCGGGACATGCCCCGGCAGCCGAGAATCTGATGGCAGCGCAGGGCGATCTCCTGGGCGCGGCGGCGCAGCGCGTCGGGCAGGCGGGCCGGGATGATATGCTCGCTGCCGCCTTCCGCGTACTTGCTCTCGTAGTCGTAGTACTCGCCCTGCGGCACGATCTCGATGACAGGCAGGGCCTGCAAGCCGGGCGGGTCGTCCAGGGTCTCCAGCACGCCGACAGTGATCTCCATGCCGCGCACATAGGTCTCTATCAGGGCCGTCTCATCGTAGCGCAGCGCCAGCGCGAGGGCGTCCGCGAGTTGATCGGGCGTTTTGACGAGCGTGCAGCCGAAGGTCGAGCCTTCCGCGTTGGGCTTGACGAAGACCGGGAAGCCGCCCAACTGCGCCGCGACCTGCCGGAACAGTTCGGCCTCGGAGCGGCATTCGCCTCGCCGCGCCTGAATCTCCGGGATGGTCGGGATGCCTTCGGCGCGGAAGAGCCGCTTGGACATGGCCTTGTTCATCGCCAGCGCGCTCGCCAGCACGCCGGAACCGGTGTAGGGCAGGCCGAGCAGTTCCAGCGTTCCCTGAATGCTGCCGTCCTCGCCGCCCTTGCCGTGCAGGGCGATAAAGACGACATCGGGCCTCTCGCCGCGAACGTGTACCGGCGGGTTCGGCCTCTCTGCCGGAACCAGCGCCGAATCCGGCTCCTCCTGTCCGTAGGCGTCCACTCCCGTTTCATCCGGCTCCAGCGACCTTTCCACTGCTGCGAGGAACGGCGCGCTGCCGTGTCCCGGCAGGGCGACGATGTCTCGCGTGTCAATCGCCGAGACCTCGTACTTCTCTGGATCGAGGGCGTCGAGAATCTGCCTGCCGGTCGAGAGGGAGACATCGCGCTCGGCGGAAGTTCCGCCCATCAGCACGGCGACGCGCAGGCGTCGGCCCGGAAAATCGGCATCGGTCACTTCTCTGCTCTCCCTCGCATGAGTTCTACGAACGCCTCGCCCTGTGCGCGGATGTCGCCCGCGCCGAGGAACACGGCCAGGTCGCCGGGGCGAACGAGCGCGGCCAGCCGCGCCGGGATGTCGCGCTTTTCCGACACGAAGAGGGCGGGCGCATTCGGGTTCGATTTCGTCGCCTGGTTCACGATGTCGGCGGCGCGCACGCCCTCCATCGGAGCCTCCCTTGCCGCGTAGATGTCCGTGACGATAAGCGCGTCCGCTGTTGCCAGCGCCTCCGCGAACTGCGGCAGAAAGTCGCGCGTGCGGCTGTAGAGATGCGGCTGAAAGATAGCGACAAGACGGCGTTCCGGGTAGGCGGCGCGCAATGCTTCTAAAGTAGCGCGTATCTCGGTCGGGTGGTGCGCGTAGTCGTCCATGACCAGCACGCTGCCGTTCTCCAGCGGAACTTCGCCCAAAATCTCCTGCCGCCTTCCCACGCCGCGAAACTCTGCCAGCCCCGCTGCAACGGTTTCATCCGGTACGTCCAGAACGTGTCCTACGATGGCGGCAGCCAGTGCGTTCAGAACATTGTGACGCCCTGGCACGCTCAGTTGGATAGGGACATGGCGCAACTCGGATGTTATCCAGTCGAAGGAGGCTGTGCGGCCCAGTCGAACATTCGTCGCGGGCGCGATAGCTTGCAATCGCGCGCTCGTCTTCTCGTCAAGAAAATAGGGCATAGAGAAAACATCGGGCAGCGTTGCGAGTAGCTGCTGTACGCCTGCATCTTCGCCGCAGGCCACGATCAGCCCCGACTCCAGATGCGTCGTATTGACGAGGAAACGCCGAAAGCTGTCCAGTATCCGGTCGAAAGAGCCGTAGTGATCCAGGTGATCCGCTTCGATATTCGTGAGGACGGCAATATCGGGCTTGAGATAGAGAAAGGAATCGTAGGCTTCGCAGGCTTCTGCGACGAACGGGCCGGTCGCGCTGCCGATACGCACGTTGCCGCCCAACTGCGGAACCTCCCCGCCGACAAAGACCGTCGGATCGAGGCCCGCGTGTTGCAGCAGCACGCCAATCATGGCCGTCGTCGTCGTCTTGCCGTGCGTTCCCGCGACCGCGATCTTGACGCCTTTATGTGCGGCCATCAGTTCGCCCAGAAACTCGGCCCGCGAGATCACCCGCACGCCGCGCTGCCGCGCCGCCCGAATCTCCGGGTTGTCCTCCCCAATCGCCGCCGACGCGACCACGAGTTCGACACCTTCCGGCAGATTCTCGGCCCGGTGTTCGCGGCAGATGGTTGCGCCGCCTTCCCGCAGCCGCCGCACCGCCGGGTTGGTCTGCGGGTCGGCGTGTGGATCGGAGCCGGACACGTGCGCGCCCCGCGCCAGCGCGACCTGCGCCAGCGCGCTCACGCCGACCCCGGCGATGCCGAGAAAATGAATCTGTTGCATACCTAACCCCCCGTCCCCCTTCCCTACGCGCAGAAACGATAAAGCCTGTTTCTGCTAGGGAAGGGGGTGACCTAATCCCCGCCTTTGTACCTGGTCTGTTCTTCCCGCCTATTGGGAAGGGCAGATTTCAAGAGAACGTACAATCTCTCGTCACCCCCTTCCCTAGCCCGAACACGTTTTTTCGTTCGGGCGGGTAGGGAAGGGGGACGGGGGTTAGGTCAGTTCCAAAACCAGCTTCGCAACCTCGTCCGCCGCCTGGGGACGGCCCATCGCGCGGCTTGCTGCGGCCATCTGCTGCCTGCGGGCGGGATCGTCGCGCAGGGCGCGCAAATCCTGGTTTAAGTTCGACGCGGTCAACTCGTTTTCCGGGCGAAGCAGGGCCGCGCCTCCCGCCACCAGCGCCTTTGCGTTGTAGGTCTGATGATCTGCATAGGCGGTCGGGAGCGGCACGACGACGGCTGGCAGGCCGTTCGCCAGTGCCTCCGAGAGCGTCGAGATTCCGCCCCGGCACACGATCACGTCGGCGGCGCGGAACGCAAGCGGCATCTGCGCGCCATCCAGGAAGGCGACCGGCTGATAGCCCGCGCGCTCCATCAGTTGCCGCTCCTCCGCCTGCGACCGCACGCCCTCGA
>Ga0070741_10003325_pt1 | contig 40252 bp, 35 predicted proteins | sample Coa_R1_4_FD_66440 | JGI IMG/M metagenome (GOLD analysis project Ga0070741, IMG submission 66440) | Surface soil microbial communities from Centralia Pennsylvania, which are recovering from an underground coalmine fire - Coalmine... | ecosystem: Environmental > Terrestrial > Soil > Unclassified ...
TCGCGCGCCGCGATGTCGATGGCGCCCAGGCTCTCCGGCTCGTCCATCTCGCCGTCGCCGCAGAAGCACCAGACCTTGCGCCCCTCGGTGTTGGCGAGGCCGCGGTTGTGGAGGTACTTCATCAGCCGCGCCTGGTAGATCGCCATGATCGGCCCCAGGCCCATCGAGACGTTGGCGAAGGACCAGAAATCCGGCATCAGCCAGCTGTGCGGGTAGGACGACAGGCCCTTGCCGCGCTCGGTCTCGGTGCGGAAATTGTGCATCTGCTCGGCGCTGATGCGGCCTTCCAGGTAGGCACGGGCGTAGATTCCCGGCGTGCAGTGCCCCTGCACGTAGATCAGGTCCTGCCCCTGCGGATGCTCCGGCCCCTTCCAGAAGTGGTTGAAGCCGACGTCGTAGAGGGTGGCGGCGGAGGCGAAGGTGGCGATATGGCCGCCGATGCCGGAATGCTCATGGTTAGCGTTGACCACCAAAGCCATCGCGTTCCAGCGGATGATGGAGCGGATTTTCCACTCCAGCGCGTGGTTCCCCGGCGAACGCTCCTCCAGGTGCGGCGGAATGGTGTTGATATAGGCGGTGTTGGGCGAGAACGGGATATAGGCGCCGGACAGGCGCGCCTTCTCCTGCAGGGCCTCGAGCAGGAAATGGGCCCGCTCGGGGCCCGCCTTGTCCAGCACCGCGGCCAGCGCCTCCAGCCACTCCTGTGTTTCCTGCGGGTCGATATCACCCGTCGTCGCCGGTCCTGGCTCCTGCTTGCTCATGAGGCCTCCGCGTTTTTTGTGCGCTTTGGTGCAAGGGCAGCTAGCTTAATACAAGCCCGGCCCGGGTCGCCGCTTCAGCTCATGGCAATGACACGAAGAACACGGCGGAGCCGGCGGCGAGCAATGCCAGCATGGCGCGCGCAGCGGCGCCGTTGCGCACGCAGGCGATGATGAAGGGCACCAGCAGCGGCACGATGAAGCGGAAGTCGGCCTGGCAGGAGAACGGGTAGATGATGCGCACGCTGAGGATGCTGGCCAGCCACAGCAGGCTCAGCACGATCCACGGCACTTCACGCCACAGCGGCGCCGGCGCCCAGCGCAGGCCGCGCAGCCGCGCCAGCAGCAGGAACAGCAGGCCCAGCAGCAGCCCGCCCCAGCCCCAGGCGATGATGCGCTGGAGCTGGCCGTCGAACTGGAATTCGCCGCTGAGCGAGGAGCGCAGCAGGAAGTTCCAGAAATTGGTGCGGCCGGTGGCGTCGTCGCGGCTGTCGACCCAGGGGCTGGTGAGGAATACCGGGATGTCGAGCGGGATGAGGTAGCGCAGGCCCCGCGGCACGCGCAGGCTGTCATCGAGCGTGCCGATGCTGGCGATCAGCCAGCTCGCGGCCTGGCCGTGCCACCAGTACCACACGCCGCGCGCCAGGCTCAGCGCCGCGCCGGCCGCCATCACCGCCCCGGCGCCCGCCGCATCCATCCAGGGACGCGGGCGCCTCCAGCGGCCGTGGCGCAGCAGGCGCAGGCCGACCAGCAGCGCCGCGGCGGCGAACACCGCGCTGGCGCTGCTCTTGCACAGCAGGGCCAGGGCGACGGCGATGGCCATGCCGTAAAGATGGCGCCGCCGTCCACCGCGCCACCAGCGCAGCATGAACCAGGTGGCGACCGCGGCGGCGGCGTAGAACGGCGGATCGTTGCCCAGGCGCAGGCCGTGGATGATGCCGGAAGGCCACAGCGCCAGCGCCGCGGTGGCGAGCAGCAGCGCCCCCGGCGAACGGCGCAGGCCGATGCGCAAGGTGGCGGCCGAGGCGGCGAGGAAGGTCAGCCAGAACGCCAGGGCCAGGCCTTGCAGCGCCTCGGCCGGCGGCAAGCCCAGCCATTCGACCCAGCGCCACAGCGCCGCGCCGATGACATAGTACAGCGGCGGCTGGAAGTATTCCCAGCCTTGATTGAGCGGCGGCAGCTTCAGGTGGTGTGCGACGTAGCCGACGTAGCCGAGGTGGCCGCTGCCGTCGTAGCGCAATACATCGTAGTTGCGCGTCATCCAGCTGGTTTCGCCCCAGTAACAGGCCAGCACCAGCAAGGCGCCGCCGAGTATCAGGGTCTGCGCGCGGCGCAGCCGGAACAGGAACGCCAGCGCCAGCAGCCAGGGCAGCAGGCTCGCCGCCAGCAGCGGCGTCAGCCAGCCGGGAAGCGGCCGCAACAGGATGCCGCCGTCGAGGAAATAGTTGTCGACGGTGAATTCAAGCTGGTTGTCGCCGCTGTGCAGCCACGGCGACAGGTCAATGTCGAAGCCGCGGCGCCAGTCGCTGAGCCCGCCGGGACGCACGCCGTCCAGCGGCACCGCATGGCCGTTGACGCTGAGCGCAGTGAGGCGGTCGTCGGGAATGATGTTCCAGCGGCGCGGGCTGAACCAGTGCAGCGGCAGCTGCACGATGAGCCGGTTGCCGTTGCTGACCTCGCCGAAGACCCAGGGCATCGTCACCGGGCTGGTATAGCCGTGGGCCAGCTGCTGCGTCGCCATCTGGCGCGGAAACACCAGCCACAGCGCCAGGCTGAGGCAGAGCAGGCTGGACAGCGCCAGCACGGCAGCGCGCGCGGGCGTGGATAGCGGGTGGTGCGGCACGGGCGGAGGCTTCCCGACGGCTTTTCTGGTAAGGCAAGGATACCCGCTGGGCCGCCTTTCTCGCAGCTTACGCAACGCCGTGACGGGGCGCGGTAAGCTTAAGCCCCGGATGCCGGAGCACCCATGCGCCTGTTACTGGTTGAAGACGATGTGCAGATCGCGGAAAGCCTGGGGCGCGCCCTGCGCCGCGCCGGCGACGTGGTCGACGTGTACGGCACGGCGCGCGACGCCGAGCAGGCCCTGCGCGCGGTGGACTATGCGATGGTGATCCTCGACCTGGGCCTGCCCGACCGCGACGGCGGCGCCCTGCTGCGCAGCATGCGGGCGCAGGACAACCACACGCCGGTGCTGGTGCTGACGGCGCGCGACGAGATGAACGACCGGGTGCGCATGCTCGACCTCGGCGCCGACGACTACATGGTCAAGCCGTTCGAGCTGGTGGAGCTGCAAGCCCGCATCCGCGCGGTGGCGCGCCGCGCCATCGCCCGCACCGGCGGCGACATCGGCGTCGGCGGCCTGCGCTTCGACCTGGCCGAGCGCCGCGCCTACGCCGGCGACGTGGCGCTGGAGCTGTCGCCGCGCGAGCTGGGCGTGCTGGAGCTGCTGCTGCTTCGGCGCGGCCGGGTGGTGAGCAAGGCGCAGCTGCAGGAGCACCTGTGCGACTGGGACGAGGCGCTGACCGACGGCGCCATCGAGCTGTACGTGCACCGGCTGCGCAAGAAGCTGGAGGGCACCGAGGTGGAGCTGCGCACCGTGCGCGGCTTCGGCTACCTGCTGCAGCATCCGAAGGCCTGAGCGCTGGCCAGCCGCGAAAGCCTGCGCCGGCGCTTCCTGCGGCTGCTGCTGGCGCCGCTGGTGGTGCTGTTCGGCATCGGCGGCCTGGCCTGCTATGCCTTCGCCGTGCACTATGCCAACACCGTTTACGACGGCTGGCTGTTCGACTCGGTCAAGTCGCTGACCCTGGTGGTGGAGCGCACCGACCGGGGGGTGACGCTCGACCTGCCGCAGTCGGCCCTGCGCCTGTTCGTGTGGGACGTGGCCGACACCACCTATTACCGCGTCGTCGGCACGCGCAGCGGCTTCATCGCCGGGCGCCGCGATTTCCCCGAAGCGCCTCAGGACAGCCGCAAGCTCGGCGACTACCAGGGCGCCACGCTGTTCGACAGCTTCATCGACGGCGAGGCGGTGCGCGTGGCCTCGCTGCAGCTGCCGCAGGACCAGTTCGGCGAGACCGTGACGGTGCAGGTGGCCGAGACCAAGAACAAGCGGCGCAAGCTGGCGCGCGAGGTGCTGGCCAGCGTGCTGCTGCCGCAGGTGGTGCTGATCGGCGCGGCGGCGCTGATGCTGTGGTTCGGCATCCGCCGCGGCCTGGCGCCGCTGGGCAGCCTGGCGGAGCGGCTGCAGGCGCAGGACCACCGCCGGCTGCAGCCGCTGTCCGGCGACGACGTGCCGCTGGAGGTGCAGCCGCTGACCCTGGCTCTGAACGATCTGCTGGCGCGGCTGGACAGCGCGCAGGCGGCGCAGCGCCGCTTCGTCGCCGATTCGGCGCACCAGCTGCGCACGCCGCTGACTTCGCTCAAGCTGAACATGGAACAGGCGCTGCAGGACGCGGAGGGTGCCGGCCACCCCGGCCTGGAGGAGGGCGTGATCCCGGTGCTGCGCGAATGCGCGCGCGCGGTGGACCGCGTCAGCCGCCTGTCCAACCAGCTGCTGCTGCTGGCCCGCGCCGAGCCCGACGCGATCGCCACCACGCCGTTCGAGCGTCTCGACCTGGCGGCGCTGGCGCGGACCGTCGGCGCCGAATGGGTGCCGCGCGCGCTGCAGCGGAACATCGACATCAGCCTGGTCGTGGCGGGCGAGGCGGTGACGGTCAGCGGCAACCCGGTGCTGCTGTCCGAGGCGCTGAACAACCTGCTCGACAACGCCATCAAGTACCACCCCGGCGGCGGCCGCATCTCGATCGAGGTGGGCGCGCAACCGCGGCCCTCGGTGCGCGTCGCCGACGACGGGCCCGGCATCCCGCCGGAGCTGCGCGAGCAGGTGCTGAAGCGCTTCTTCCGCGTCGACCGCAGCGGCCGCGAAGGCAGCGGCCTGGGCCTGGCCATCGTGCAGGAAATCGTGCGCGCCCACGGCGGCGCGCTGATGCTGGGCGACGGCCTCGACGGGCGCGGCCTGGGCGCGCTAATCGTGCTGCCGTGAGGCTGCGCCGTCCTGCAGCCGGTCCTCGATGAAGCGGCTCCACACCGCGTCCGGCTGCCACACCGCGAGCAGGTCGCGCTCCGCGGTCTCGCGCGGCACGCCCTGGCGCAGCACGCGGTAAAGGAAGACGAAGGCGGAGACGCGCTTGTTGGCGGCGCAGTGCACGAACACGCGCCGCTCGCCTTCGTCTTCCATCAGCGCGCAGAACAGCGCGAAGATCTCGGCCGATGGCGCTTCCCAGGCCACCGGCAGCTGGTGGTAGCGCAAGCCTTCGGCCTCGACCAGCTGGCGCTCGCCGGCCAGCGCCGCCGGCGCATCCTCCGGCAGCAGGTTGATCACGGTCTGGAAGCCGGCGGCGCGCACGGCGCGAAATTGCTCGGCGGTGGGCTGGCCGGCGGTGGCGAGACGCGCGTCGATGCGGCGGAAGTCGCGGATCGCCTGCAGCGCCTCGAACTCGAACGGCAGCGGCGTCAGGCCGCGGCGCAGCATCCAGTCGCGCAGCGCCAGGCCCGTGGCGGCGGGCCACGGCCGCAGCTGGTCCGGGGCGACGCGGCGGTACTCGACCAGCTCCTCGCCGAGCACGATCTGCCCCTCGGCGACGACGTGGTAGGCGATGATCAGCTGGTTCATGCGCGGGAACGGGTAATGGCCGACGAACTCGCTCACCCGCGCCGCCTTCAGCCCCAGCTCCTCCTCCACCTCGCGCAATACGCCGGAAGCCGGATCGGGGTCATCCTTCTCCAGGAAGCCGGTGATCAGCGCGAACATCTTCGGCGGCCAGGCGCGGTTGCGCGCCAGGATGATCTGCCCCTCGTGCTCGACGATGGCCGCGACCACCGGCACCGGGTTGTCCCAGTGCACGAACTCGCAGGACGGGCAGCGCAGGCGGTCCGGACCCATGTCGACGGCGCCGGTCTGCAGCGGCGTGGCGCAGCGCGGGCAGAACTTGTAGCTCATGTCGGATTTCCATTCAGGGCGACGAAGGTGCCGCTATGGCGCACGGCCTCGCGGCCGGCGCTGCTCAGACTGCTGTACAGGGTGATGCGGGCGCGGCCCCGCTTGCGCAAGGTCGCCAGGAAACGCTTCCACTCCTCTGCCGGCAGGCTGCAGCGCGCGGTGAAGTCCGCTTCCACCGGTTCGACGTACTCGCATTCGCTGCGCTGGATGACGATGCGCGCATCCAGCCCGTGGCGGCGCAACTCCTGCTGCAGCAGCGCCCAGCCGCTGACGATGCCCAGGGTGGCCAGGCTGCCGCCAAAGGCGGTGTCGCGATGGTTGCGGTTGGGCGGCAGCGGCGCGAGCAACTCGATGCGGCCCGCGCCACCGCCGGTGACGCGCAGCTGCATCGCCGCGGTCAGCGGAATGTTGCGGTGCAGATATTCGGTGAAGTTTTCCGGGGACATGCGGCGGCTTTTGATCTCGGTATCTGCGGCCCGCCCCGCCTGCATCCGGCGGCGGCCGGCCGGCGGAGGAGCCTCGCGGGGCAGCGGGCAGCGATCGCCTCAATGGTGCTGCTTGGCTCCGGTCTGGCCCAGGTCTATTTCACTTGCGCCATTTCCCATGCTGCTGCGGTTGATCCCGGCCAGGCCGGCGCCGTTGCAGCCGCTGCCGGCGGAGCCAAGCCGCGGCGTGCCGCCGAGCGACGAGCGCGAGCCGGCCGCACCACGGCCGGTGGACCGCGACAAGGCACTGGAGCTGGTGGAAGCGCCGAAGCCGCTCCCGCCGTTGAGGCCGTTCCCGCAGGAACGGCTCGACGCCGAAATGCCGCCAAGACCGGATGCCTTGACCGTGTTCATCGGGAGCTTCTTGTGGGTTGCGGCGTCCGGGCCGGAAGCCCCCGGCCGCTGCTGGCGATAGGGGTCGTAAATTCCACCCGGCGCGTAGGGATTGTCGAACGAGGTATACGCCTGGGAGCGCTTCTGGACGTAGGGGTTGACCGTTGCCGCCGAGGTGCTGCCGCTGCTGATCGACGCCTGCTGGGCGCCGGCGCCGCATGCGACGAGCAGCAAGGGGATGGCAGGAATCAGGCGACGCAGGGACATGATGCCGCTCCAGGGTGCGGGAGCCGATGCTAGGCCTTGCGGACCGGCAGGGCAACGGCTACGGCATGGACCGCCGTTCCGTATGACGGTTCCGCTCTGCTCCGAACGCGTGAGGCCGCCGCCGCCGAATGCTGGAATGCTGCCGCCGGCCGGGCCCGCTCCGGCGTCGAAGGGAGAGACCGCATGGCGCAGAAATGGACCTTGGCCGAGATGCCGGGGCTGGACGGCCGCGTTGCCGTGGTGACCGGCGCCAACCGCGGGCTGGGCCGCGAGATCGTGGCCGGGCTGGCGGCGGCGGGGGCCACGGTGGTGCTGGCCTGCCGCACCCCGGACAAGGCCGACGCCGCGGTGCGGGCGCTGCGCGCCCGCGTGCCGCAGGCGCGGCTGGAGGTGATGGCGCTGGACCTGGCGGACCTGGGCTCGGTGCGCCGCTTCGCGGCGGAGCTGGCGGCGCGCCATCCGCAGCTGGACATCCTGTGCAACAACGGCAGCGCCATCATGGTGCCCCAGGGCAAGACCCGCGACGGCTTCGAGACTCATATCGGCACCAATCACCTCGGCCATTTCGCCCTCACCGGGCTGCTGCTGGAGCCGCTGCGCCGCGCCCCCGCGGCGCGGGTGGTGAACACTTCCAGCATGGCGCACAAGCTGACCAAGGGCCTGGACCTGGACGACCTGCACTACGAACGGCGCCCCTACAAGGAGATGGACGCCTACGGCCAGAGCAAGCTGGCCGTGCTCAGCTTCAGCTTCGAGCTGGACCGGCGCCTGCGCCGCGCCGGACTGCCGATCATCGCGGCGGCGGCGCACCCGGGCTGGTCCAACACCAACCCGGACCAGGGCACCGCGCTGATGCGCTTCTTCAACGGCCTGATCGCGCAGTCCGCCGCCATGGGCGCCCTGCCCTCGCTCTACGCGGCCGCCGCGCCGCAGGTGCAGGGCGGGGATTATTACGGGCCCGGCGGCATGAAAGAGCTGCGCGGCCATCCGGCGCCGGCGGCCAGCAGCGAGCAGGCGCGGGACCCGGCGCTGGCGGCGCGGCTGTGGCAGAAGTCGGAGGAGCTGACCGGGGTGCGGTATCTCGATTCCTAGCGGCCGGTTTCCCTGGCGCCGATGGCCGTTCCCGGTCAAGGCCTTGTGCCGATCACCGGCAACTGACGAATCACCACCGGCCGTTACGACTTGCAAGGTAGCTGACCCGCCCCCAGCCTTTGGTTCATGATGGGGGCATGACAGGAAGGGGATAGCCCGTGCCAGCCTGTGTCAGCTGCAGCGCCGAAAATCCGGACGGCGCCAAGTTCTGCAACCAGTGCGGCGCCCGTCTCGGCGAGGCCGCGGCGGCGGACGGCGCGCGGCGCTCCTACACGCCGCGCCACCTGGTGGAGCGGGTGCTCAACTCGCGCGCGGCGCTGATCGGCGAGCGCAAGCGCGTCACCGTGCTGTTCGTCGACATCAAGGGCTCGACCCGGCTGGCCGAGCAGGCCGGGGCCGAGGCCTGGCACCTGATCCTCGACCGCTACTTCACGCTGCTCAGCGCCGCGGTGCACCGCTACGAGGGCACCGTCAACCAGTACACCGGCGACGGCATCATGGCGCTGTTCGGCGCGCCCGTCGCCCACGAGGACCATGCGCTGCGCGCCTGCTTCGCGGCGCTGGAGATGCAGCGCCAGGTGCGCAGCTACGCCGACGAGCTGCGCCTCAAGTCCGGCCTCAACCTGTCGATCCGCGTCGGCCTCAACACCGGCGAGGTCATCGTCGGCGCCATCGGCGACGACCTGCGCATGGACTACACCGCGCAGGGCCTGACGGTGAACCTGGCGGCGCGCATGGAGCAGATCTGCGAGCCGGGGCGCATCTACGCCACGCGCAACACCGCCGCGCTGGCCGAGGGCTATTTCAAGCTGCGCGACCTGGGCGAGATGAGCGTGGCCGGGATGGACGCGCCGCTGCGGGTCTACGAGGTCGAGGGCGAGGGCGCGCTGAAGACGCGGCTGGAGCGCGGCCTGGCGCGCGGCGCGGCGCAGTTCGTCGGCCGCGAGGCCGAGCAGGCGCGGCTGCGCGCGGCGCTGGAGGAGGCGCGCGCCGGGCGCGGCCAGGTGGTGGCGGTGGTGGCCGAGGCCGGCATCGGCAAGAGCCGCCTTTGCCACGAGTTCACCCGCGACTGCGAGCGCGGCGGCGTGGCGGTGCACCGCGCCACCGGCGTGCCCTACGCCGCGGCGATGCCGTTCCACCCGGTGCAGACCCTGGTGCGGCGCCGCCTGTGCCTGCCCGAGGACGGCCACCGGGCCGAGCTGAAGCGGCTCGCCGCCGGCGCGCTGCTGCTGTTCGAGCCGCAGGCGGTGGCGCTGCTGCCGCGCCTGCTGGAATTCCTCGGCGAGAGCGACGACGGCGCGACGGCGCTGGGCGCCGGCGCCACCGCCGACCGCCGCCAGCTGTTCGAACTGCTGGCGCGGCTGCTGCCGCGCGCCGACGGGCCGCAGGTGCTGCTGGTGGAGGACCTGCACTTCGCCGACGCCGGCAGCGAAGCCTTCCTGGAGATGCTCGCCGCCCAGGTGGCCGGCACCTCGACCCTGCTGCTGCTCAACTACCGCCCGGACTATGCCGCGGACTGGCTGCAGGCGCTGCCGCACCAGGCGATCCGCATCGGCGCGCTGGCGCCGGCGCAGATCGAGGCGGTGGCCGCCGACCTGCTCGGCCCGCATCCGAGCGTGGCCGAGCTGCCGCGCGAGCTGAGCCGGCGCGGCGGCGGCAACCCGTTCTACATCGAGGAGGCGGTGCAGGCGCTGCACGAGGCCGGCCACCTGCAGGGCGAATCCGGCGCCTACACGCTGGCGCGCCCGATCGGCCAGTGGCCGATCCCGGACACGGTGCACGCCCTGGTGGCGGCGCGCGTGGACCGCCTGCCCGAGGCCGACAAGAACCTGCTGCAGGCCGCCGCCATCATCGGTCTGGAATTTCCGCAGCAGGTGCTGGCGCGGCTGGCGGCGGTGCCGGCGCCGCAATGCGCCGACGGCCTGAGGACGCTGCACGGCCGCGGCTTCGTGCAGCCCAAGGCGGACAGCGTCGGGGTCTACGCCTTCGTCCACCCGCTGAGCCAGGACGTGGTCTACCGCTCGCAGCTCGAGACGCGCCGCGCCGACGCGCACCGGCGCCTGGCCGAGCTGCTGGAGGAGGAGCATCCGCCGACCGCGCCGCCCGACGACGCGGCCGCCGCCATCGCCCACCACTGGCGCCGCGCCGGCGAATACGAGCGCGCGGCGGAGTGGAACCTGCGCGCCGCGAGCTGGTCCACAGCGCACGGCGCCAACGCCTCGCTGGCGCAGTTCCGGCTGGCGCAGAAGAGCCTGGAACAGGTCCCGCGCAGCGCCGCCTCCGACCGCCTGCGGGTGCAGACCCTGGCCGGCCTGGTGCGCATGGCGCAGTTCACCGACATCCCGCCGCAGGAAGTGGAGTGCGCCTACAAGCAGGCGCGGGCGCTGGCCGAGGCCAACCGGGACACCGCGGCGCTGGCCGAGCTGCTGGTCTCCTACAGCGCCGAGCAGCTGCACCGCGGCGACGCGCGCGAGGCGGTGCGCATGAGCGGCGAGGCGGTCCAGCTGGCGGTGGACAGCGGCGCCCGCGAGCTGATCAACCGCTTCCGCCTGCAGTTCCTGGTGGTCCACGGCACCGCCGGCTACCCGCGCGAGGGCGTGACCCTGGTCAGCGAGGCCGGCGGCGACGGCTGGCTGACCGAGCCGCTGGGACCGGAGAACTTCATGTCGCGCGCCTTCCACGCCCTGCTGCTGGGCTGGCTCGGCCGGCTCGACGAGGCGCGCGCCCAGCTCGTCGCCGCACTCGCCTACGCCGAGCGCGACGGCCGCGACCCGAGCTGGATGCACACCAACTGGATCGACCTCGCCGGCTTCACCGGCGACTACGCCGGCGTGCTGCAGCACGGCCAGCTGGCGCTGCTGCGCGCCGAGAGCTGGGGCAGCTCGTATTTCCGCGCCATCGCCCTGCGCGGCCTGGGCCTGGCGCACACGCTGGCCGGCGATCCCGCCACCGCGGTGCAGGTGCTGGAGCAGGCGCTGCCGCTGGTGGCGCCGGGCGCCAACGCCCACCAGTTCCAGGCCCAGACCCTGGCGACCCTGTCCAAGGCTTACTCGCGCCTCGGCGCCTACGACCGCGCCTGGGACATCGCCAACAAGGCCATCGCCGCCGCGCAGTCCTCGCATTCGCGCGTATGGGAATTGATCTGCTGGGTCGCCTACTTCGAACTGCCGGAACAGGGCCCGTGGACCGCGCGCGTCGCCGAAGGCATCGCCCGCATGGGCGAGCTCATCGACGGCACCGGCGCGGAAGTGTCACGGCCCTGGTGGTGGCTGGCGCAGTCGCGCTGGGCGAAGACCCCGGGCGAGCGCGCCGCGCACTACGCGCGGGCGCTGGAGGCGTTCGCGCGGGTGGGGGCGCATGGGCATTTGCAGAGGTTGAGGGCGCAAGCGGCGTAGGCGGTCTTTGTCCCCTCTAAGCTTGTCATCCCCGCGCAAGCGGGGATCCAGTTTTGCTTTTTTTGTTGCTGTCATCCTGACCCCGGACTTGATCCGGGGGAGAATCTGGTGCCATATCCCTCCAGAAAGCGTCAGGCCTCGCGTCCGCCTTCCCGTAATGAAGCCGTGGGTTTTCGCCTTCAGGCGAGCTACTTTCTTGTCAACAGCGACAAGAAAGTAGCCAAAGAAACGCCGCCCCGACGTCAGCGCCCTTCATCGCAAAAGCAACAGCGCGATGAAGGGTACCCTGCGCTCCGCGCTCGTGGCGGGATCCGCTGACAGACCGTCCCTGGCCTGACAGCGGACGCTTCGGCATCCTGCCTCGCCTCGCGCCAACACAGGCGCGAGCCCCAATCGCCACGAGCTTGCGGTGCTCGGCGCCGCCAACGGGGGGAACGTCAAAAACTGCGGGGTCGGAAGCGCTGCGCGCTTCCGACTACTAGAGTTAAAGGTGCAGCGCCTAGCGGAAATAATCGTTTCGCTTAGCACCGTCATACCGCCCGGGTTTCAGGCAGCACTTCTTAAAAGCTCCTGGCGGAACCGCAGGGGCAGAGATCGTTGCGGCCGAGCTTCTCGAATCAACACCTTGTCGCCGTGGACGACGCGGTGACCGCGCTTGACGCGCGCTTCGGACGGATAGCCCTTGCGGCGCTTACTGGCGGGCTCGAAAGCAGAAGCTTTCGTGATCGTAGCGGTTCATTGTCCTTCTCCTTGCATGCAGAGGGGGCGGGATTCTAGCACCGTAGGGTCTGCTGAGCGCATCACTTGCAGTGAACGATGGGCTTCACTGCGTTCAGCACATCCTATCTGCTGCATTCGGGTCATGAGGGCGCCTTCGGCAGCCGATGCAGGGTGCGCAACGCGCACGTGGAGGCGCCACGGCAGAAGTGCGCCGCGTGCGCAGTGCGCACCCTACGCGCGCTGCAGACGAAGCAGCAAAGGTACTTGGTGCCGCGCAGCAAACAGCTGCCATAGACACTAAACCTGAAAGTAATAATGACTAGCTTGTAGGATGTGCTGAGCGCAGCGAAGCGCATCGTTTAGCGTGAGGGATCGCGATTGATGCGCTTCGCTGCGCTCAGCACATCCTACAAACTACTCCTGCATCTTCGCCGCGAACGTCACCATGCTCTGCCGCTGGATCGCCGCGGCCATCAGCTCCGGGAACTTGTCCGGGGTGCAGGCGAAGGCGGGCACGCCCATCGCGGCGAGCAGCTGGGCGTTTTCGCGGTCGTAGGCGGGGGCGCCCTCGTCGGACAGGGCGAGCAGCGCGACCAGCTGCACGCCGGATGAGACGAGGCTCGCCGCGCGCTTGAGCAGGTTGTCGCGCACGCCGCCTTCGATGAGGTCGCTGATCAGGACCATGATGGTGTCCTGCGGCGCGCGCACCAGGGACTGGCAGTAGCCGAGGGCCTGGGCGATGTCGGTGCCGCCGCCGAGGCGCACACCGAACAGGATGTCGACCGGGTCGGCCAGCTGCGGCGTGAGGTCCACCACCGCGGTGTCGAACACCACCAGGCTGGTCTGCAGGGCGCGCATCGAGGCGAGCACGGCGGCGAAGATGCTGGCGTAGACCACCGAGTTGGCCATGGAGCCGCTCTGGTCGACGCAGACGATGACCTTGCGCAGGGCGCTGCGCTTGCGGCCGTAGCCGATGCGCGTTTCCGGCACGATGGTGCGGTACTCGGGCTGGTAGTGCCTGAGGTTGGCGCGGATGGTGCGCGGCCAGTCGATCTCGGCGAAGCGCGGGCGGCGGTTGCGCGCGGCGCGGTTGAGGCTGCCGTGCACCGCCTGCACCAGCTTCTGCGCCAGGCGCCGCTCGACTTCCTCCACCACCTTGCGCACCACCAGGCGCGCGGTGTCCTTGGTGCGCTCGGGGATGGCGGAGGACAGCGAGATCAGGTCGGCCACCAGGTGCACGTCGGGCTGCACCGACTCGAGCAGCTCCGGCTCCAGCAGCAGCCGCTTGAGGTTGAGCCGCTCCATCGCGTCCTGCTGCATCACGCGCACCACCGAGGCCGGGAAGTAGCTGCGGATGTCGCCGAGCCAGCGGGTGACGTTGGGCGCGGAGTTCTCCAGGCCGCCGCGGCGCTCGCCGTCGTAGAGCGCGCCGAGGGCCTTGTCGATGGCGAGGTCGGCACCGGCGAGGCGCGCGGCGCCGCCGTCGGCCGCGCCGAGGATCAGGCGCCAGCGGCGTTCGGCTTCGGCTGCGTCGCTCATGCCGCGGGCTCCAGGATGAGTTTCAGGATCGGCAGCACCAGCGCGGTGCGCGCCGGATCGTATTCGGTGGCGGCGGCCACGGTGGTGCCGCCGGCGCCCTGGCGCAGGCGCTCGCCGATCTGGCGGCGCTCGGCGGCGGCGAAGCCGGAGAAGGCGCGGCGCAGCAGGGGCAGCACGCGTTGGAAGTTGTCGCCGTCGAGCTGGCGCACCCAGCCGTCGATGGCGGGCAGCAGGTGCGCATCGTGCAGCAGGGCCAGGCCGGAGCCGCCGACGAAGCCCTCGATCCAGGCGGCGGCGTTCTCGGGGTCGGCGCCGGCGGAGCCGGCCAGCGCCAGGCGCTGCGCCGCGGCCGCGCCGTCGAGCCGCCGGGCCTCGTAAAGAAAGCGGCACAGCGCGCCGGACAGCAGCGCGTGCACGGCGCCGCCGTCGAGCGCGCGGGCCAGCGCCTCCAGCCACAGCGCGCTGAGCTCTTCCTCGCGCAGCAGGTCGATGGCGCTGCGCGCGGCGTCGATGTCCTTGAGCAGGGCGCGCGAGGCGTCCTCGTCGAGCTGCGCGGCGGCCTGGGCCAGGCCGGCGCAGGCGCGGGTGGCGAGCGTGCGCGCGGCGGCGGCCACCTGCTCCGCGTCGGTGCCGCGCACGTCGCCGTAGCGCGCCACCGCGGCCAGCGGCGGCAGCGCACGCAGCATCAGCGGCACGTCCTGGCTGGCGGCGCCGGCGGCGTCCACCGCGCGCAGCGCCGCCTGCACCGCCTGCGGCAGCTCGCAGCGCAGCGCCACTTCGACCACGCCGGCGAGCTGGGCCAGGTCGAGGCCGGAGGCCGGGGCGCAGCGGGCGGTGAGGTGCGACTGCGCGGCCTGCTCGACGGTGGTGCCGAGCGCGGCGCTCTCCACCAGGCGCACGCTGAAGTCGGGCTGCCAGGCGAGGTGCCAGGCTTCCTTGAAGGTGCCGCGGCCGCGCGCCTCGGCGAGCCGGCCCCAGGCGATGCCCAGGGCGTCCAGCCGGTGCAGCAGCACGCTGCGGCCGCGGTCGAGGTCCTTGCGCAGGTCCAGGGTCAGCAGCTTCTCTTCCGGCTCGGGCGGCAGGCGCAGGCTCTTCTGCTGCTGCGCCAGGTCGCGCGCCAGCGCGGTGAGCGGCGCATGTTCGGGAATTTCGCCGAGCTTCTCGTCGATCCACAGGCCGCGGCGCGCCAGCCCGAGCTTGGCGCCGGCGCCGCCGCCGAACACCGCTTCCAGCGACTCGTCGAGGTCGACCAGGTCCGGCAGGTGGCGCCGGCGCAAGGCGGCGAGCGCTTCGGCCAGCCGCACCGCCTCGATGACATGGGCGCCGGAAGCCTCCAGGTCCTCGCGGCGCAGGCGCCGGGCGAAGCGCACCAGCCAGCGCACGGTGAGCGCGCGCGGGTCCCTGTCGCGGTGGCGCCACAGGTGCAGGTACCAGCCCGGCGCGGTGACGCCGGCGCCGTAGCCGCTGGCCTGGGCCAGGCGGCCGTGGGTCCACGGCGTCCAGCCGGCGGCGATCTTCGCCTTCGGCAGGCCCTTGAGCAGCTCGGCGTCCTGCTTCGCCGGCGGCAGCTGTTCCAGCGCCGGCACGTGCCAGGCGCCGCAGACCACGGCGATGCGCTCCAGGCCGTCGCGCGCCGCGTCCTTCTGCGCTTCGCGCAGGCGCTGCCGCATCCAGGCTTCACGCAGCCCCTCGCGCTTCGGCAGCGGCCCTTCCTGTTCGCGCAGGCCGCGCATGCCCTCGGCGATGGCCTCGAACACCGCTTCGTCGGAAACGCGATGCTCGATCAGCTGCGACCACCAGCGCTCGGCGTCGTCGTAGCCGGCGATGCGCGCCAATGCGGCGATGCCGTCGCCGCGCGGTGCATCTTCTTCCGCTTCCTCGGCTGCTTCCGCTGCTGCCGTGCTTTCTGATTCTTCCGCCGTTGGCGTTTGCTCCGCCTCGGTTTCGGGCTGTGGCGGATCGGCCAGCTGGTGGCACATCGGCAGGTCGATGAAGCGCACCGGCACCGCCGTTTCGGCGCAGTGGCGCAGCGCGACCCATTCCGGCGAGAACTCGGCGAAGGGATAGTGCGAGTGGCGCGCCGGCTGGTCCGGCCGGTAGACGTAGAACGCCACCGGCGGCTTCATCCCCGGGTCGGCGGCGAGCGGCAGGATCTCCGCGACCTCGGCGTCCGACGGCCCTTCGATCAGCACCAGCTGCGGCCGCCACTGCTGCAGCGCGCGCAGCAGGCTGCCGGCGCAGCCGGGGCCGTGGTGGCGGATGCCGAAGTAGCGGGTTTCGGCCATGGCTCAGCCGTTAACCGGGAGCGTCGTCACCACGCGGGCGGGAATGACCGGGGATTGAAGGCGCACGATCGTCACGCCAGCTCGCGGCACGCCCGGTACAGGTCCTTCCAGCCGTCGCGCTCCTTCACCACGGCTTCGAGGTATTCCTTCCAGGCCACCGGGTCCTGCGTCGGGTCCTTGATCACGGCGCCGAGCAGGCCGGCGGCAAGGTCGGCGGCGCGCACCTTGCCGTCGCCGAAGTGCGCGGCCATGGCCCAGCCGTTGCCCATCACCGAGATCGCCTCGGCGGTGCTGAGCGTGCCGCTAGGCTGCTTGAGCTTGGCCTTGCCGTCCTCGGTGGCGCCGGCGCGCAGCTCGCGGAAGATGGTGACGACGCGGCGGATCTCCTCCAGCGCCGGCGCCTCGGCCGGCAGCTCCAGGGCGCGGCCCAGGCTCTCGACGCGCTGCGAGACGATGCGCACCTCGTCGTCGAGGCTGTCGGGCAGCGGCAGCACCACGGTGTTGAAGCGGCGCTGCAGGGCGGAGGACAGTTCGTTGACGCCCTTGTCGCGATTGTTGGCGGTGGCGATGACGTTGAAGCCCTTGCGCGCCTGGAACTCGATGCCCAGTTCCGGCACCGGCAGGGTCTTCTCCGACAGCACCGTGATCAGGGTGTCCTGCACGTCGGCGGGGATGCGGGTCAGCTCCTCGATGCGGGCGATGCGGCCGTCCTTCATGGCGCGCACCAGCGGGCTCTCCACCAGCGCCTCCGGGCTCGGGCCCTTGGCCAGCAGCAGGGCGTAGTTCCAGCCGTAGCGGATCGACTCCTCGGAGGTGCCGGCGGTGCCCTGCACCAGCAGGGTGGAATCGCCGGAGACGGCGGCGGCCAGGTGCTCGGAGACCCAGCTCTTGGCCGTGCCCGGCACGCCCAGCAGCAGCAAGGCGCGGTCGGTGGCGAGCGTGGAGACGGCGATCTCGATCAGGCGGCGCTGGCCGATGTACTTGGGCGTGATGGTCACGCCGCCGGCCTTGCCGCCGAGGAGGTAGGTGGCGACCGCCTGCGGCGACAGCTTCCACTGCGGCGGGCGCGGATGGCGGTCATCCGCGGCGAGGGCGGCGAGCTCGGCTGCAAACTGGGTTTCGGCGTGCTGGCGCAGCACGGTGGCGCTCATGTCGCTCATGCGGAATCTCCTACAGCGGGAGGGAAGGCGGCGGCGATGGCGATGCGCCGCTCCAGGAAGTCGAGCAGGTTGCGCCGCGCGGTCTCGCGCGGCGTGGCGTCACGCAGGGGATCGGGCGGCGGCAGCGCGGCGAGCCAGCGGCGGCGCAGCGCTGCGGCGTCGGCGTCGCTGAGCCAGGCCAGCGCGTGCGCCGGAATCTGGCGCAGCCAGTACAGGTTGGAATGCGGCGAGTGGTCCGGCGCATTCAGCGCGCGCTCGATGAACTCGCCCAGCGCGGCAGCCAGGTGCTGCGGGTAATGGGCGGCGGCGCGCTCGGCCAGCACCAGCTCGATCGCGCCGAAGCCGTGGCCGTCGGCCGGCAGTTTCGGCAGGGCGGCGGCCAGGGCCTCGTCGGCTGCGGCAGTGCCGACGGCGGCGATGCAGTGCCGCAGCGGCTCGGCCTGGGCGGTGGCGAGCAGGCCCGGCAGCAGCAGGCGCAGCGCGGCCTGGTCGCGGCACTGTACGGCGGCGCTCACCACCGCCTTGGCGGCGGTCTCGGCCCAGTCGCCTTCCTGCATCAGGCGCAGCAGGCCGGCGACATCGGTACCGAGCTGCGCCGCCAGGTCCGAGGGCGCGGCCCGGGCCAGGATCTCGCCCAGCCACCAGGCCCGCTCGCCGACGCCCTGCGGCGCCTTCGCCGCGATGCCGTCGCGCAGCCAGGACGGATCGTGCGCGGCCGGCGGCGTCACTTCCAGCGTCGCGCCGCCGAGCAGCTTGCGCTTGTACTTGAGGCAGGCCGCGGCACGCTGCACGGCGCGCGTGCGCAGCTGCGAGCCGGGAATCTGCAGCAGCAAGCGCTGCGCCGCGGCGCGCACGCCTTCGGCGCGGTCATCGAGCCGTGCTTCCAGCGGCGCTTCGTCGGCGGCCTGCGCCGGGCTGAAGCAGCCGAGCCAGCGCTCGCGCAGCTTCGCCGCGTCCGCCGGCCAGGATTGCTCCAGCCACTGCCAGGCCAGCGCGCGGTCGGAGCGCACCGCGGCGCGCAGCGCCGCCTCGCGCTGCTCCGGCGTGCCTTCCTGCCAGGCCGTAGCGTCCGGCGCCGCGGGTGCGAAGCCGAGCGCCGGCTTCCACGCCGGGTTGAGCGCGCAGAGCCAGGCGCCGCGCGCGTCGAGCACCGGCGCGACCTCGCGCACCAGCAGGGCATCCTTGCAGCTGCGCGCCAGCAGCTCCGGCAGCAATGCCGCCGGCGCGCGGTGGCCGCGCGCGGCGGCCAGCATCAGCCAGTAACGCAGCAGCGGCCGCGAGTCATCCGCCAGCAGCTGCGACAGCAGAGCGGCGGCGCCGGCGCTGCACGGCGGCAGCCGATCCGCCGCGGCGGGTGGCGGCGGCGCGGTCCCGGCGGGCACGCGGCGGCCGGCGCGATGCGCCAGGTCGAGCGCGGCGGCGAGGTGGAGCAGGCGCTGCTCCGGCCTTGTTTCCGGCAGTTCCAGGCCGGCGAGCTCGCCGGGCGGCTGCACCGCGGCCGGGTCCTGCCGCGCGGTGCCGACCACGGCCAGGCCGACGATGTCTTCGAAGCGGCTCATGCGGCCCACGCTCCCGCTTCGCCCCAGGCGGCGAGCGGCAGCAGGTGCTCGCCATCCCATTCGCCGAACAAATCCAGCGGCTGGCCGCCGGACAGCGCCGCCAGGGTCCAGGCGCGGCCGAAGGCCGGGCTCAGCGGCAGGCTGCCGGCGGCGGTGAGCAGCGACCAGCCGCCCTCGCCCGGCGCGGGGACGCCGCGCAGGCACAGGGGGACCTGCTCCAGCCAGGGGCTGGCGGCGCAGGCTTCGGCATAGGCTTCCAGCGCCTGCTCGGCTGTTCCGCCAGCGGGCGGCTCGAACGCCACGAGCGGCTCGCGCTGCCTGAGCTGCGCGCGCTGCGGCCAGGACGCCGGGTGGTATTCCAGCTCACCGTCGAAGCTGCGCAGGGGCGGCAGGCTCAGGTCGAGCGGCCGGTTCAGGGGCGCGAAGGCCAGCACCAGGGCATAGGCGCCGCCGGCGCCGCGCAGCCAGGTGCGCTGCACCTGCAGACGGCCGTCGTCCTCGACGCGGCGGCCGAGGATGGTCCAGCGCTCGCGCCGGGTCTGGCCGGCGACGCCGGGCAGGTCCGGCATGCCGACGCGGGCCCGCACTTCGGCCTGCAGGTCCTGCGGCAGCCGCGGCAGGCGGCGGTAGGCCTGGAGCAGCAGGTGCAGGCGGCCCAGGCGCTGCAGCAGCCGGTCCTGCCAGCGGTCGCCGCCGTGGCAGGCGGCTGCGGCCTTCTCCACCAGCATCGCCAGGCCCGGCGCCTGGGCGTCGACCAGCCGCCTGGCCTGTTCGCTCCACCAGGCCTGCGGCTGGGCGCGGGCATGGGCCAGGCCCTGGCGTACCACGTCGTCCAGCCACAGCCCCAGGCTTTCGACGCCGGATTCGATGCGCTGCTCACGCTTTTCCGCGCGCTTCGCCGCGGCGGCGGGATCGGCTGGCGCGGTCTTCGGCTCGGCCGGGGCCTCGGCATTCTTTGCCGCCTTGTCCAGCCGCTTCTGGCGCCACTCGCCGGCCCAGGCCGGCGGCGCCTGGGCGGCAAACTGCGCCGGCTGTTGCGTGTACAGCAGCATCAGGCCGAGGCCGTGCTTGCAGGGAAACTTGCGGCTGGGGCAGGTGCAGCTGAAGGCCAGCTCGCCGAGATCGATGGCGGTGCGGTACGGCGTCTTGCCGCTGCCCTGGTGCTCGCCCCACAGCAGCGCCTCGCCCTCGCGGCCCGCGTTCTGCCACTTGTGCGCCGACGACAGCTCGCGGCCCGCCTTCGCCGAAGACGGATCCGGTGCCAGGGCGATCACCTGTTCAGCGCTCAGCGACAAGCACGGCCTTTGCGCGGCCGCGGGGCCGGCGGTCTGATGATGGTTGAGTCCCTCCGCACTCTAGCCGCAGCCGCCCCGCCCGATCAATCGCGGATCATGACAGCCGCCGCCAACTGTGACGTACCGCCCATTCCGCTCCCGCTCACGGCACCAGCAAGTCCATCGCCACCAGCGGCGGCAGCAGGAACATCAGGGCGATGAAGAACGCGAACCACATGACTTCCTCGAGCATGAGCGGCCTCCTCGGGCCGTGGAACCATGGCGGCAGTCTCCATCCCGCGCTTGCCGCCGCCTTGCCCGCTCCATGCAAGGCCGGAGGAACAGTGTGCAAATGCGGTGCAGGGCGGTTTTCCGGCCCGGCGGCCTGCTAATCTGCTGGCCATCACGACAAGGCAGGCATTGGGGGCGATGGACAAGATCCTGGTGGTGGACGACGACCCGCACATCCGCGAGGTGGTGTGCTTCGCCCTGCAGAAAGCCGGCTATGCCACGGTCAGCGCCGAGAACGGCAAGCAGGCGCTGGACTGTTTCGGCCGCGAGAAGCCGGCCCTGGTGGTGCTGGACATCCTGATGCCGGAGCTGGACGGCACCGAGGTCTGCCGCCGCCTGCGCGCCGCGCCGGCCAGCGCGCACGTGCCGATCCTGTTCGTATCGAGCAAGGACGACGAGGTCGACCGCATCGTCGGCCTGGAGCTGGGCGGCGACGACTACGTCGCCAAGCCGTTCTCGCCGCGCGAACTGGTGGCGCGGGTCAAGGCGATCCTGCGCCGCGCCGCGCACCGCCCGGGCCAGGCACCGCAAACCTTGAGCCACGGCCGCCTGCGCCTGGACCTGGACCGCTACGAGGCGCACTGGAACGAGCAACCGGTGGTGCTGACCCTGACCGAGTTCGGCATCCTGCGCACCCTGATGGAGCGTCCGGGCAAGGTGTGTAGCCGCGACCACCTGATGAACACCGCCTACGAGCTGCACAAGATCGTCAGCGACCGCACCATCGACAGCCACGTGCGGCGCGTGCGCGCCAAGTTCGCCGCGCTCGGCGCCGATCCGGTGGAGACGCTGCATGGGGTGGGGTATCGGTTGGGGCCGTGCGAGTGAGCCGCGCAGACCGCGCCTGGAGCCGCCTCCGCAGGAGGCTGCCGGGCGCAAGCGAAGCGCATCAGTCGCGGGGCCCGGTCAATGCGCCTCGCTGCGTCCGGCAGCATCCTGCCCGGCGACTGCTTTCCGTCTGAGCCAGAAGCGGAATCGACCCATCGCTGCCTCAACCCCCTTCAGCGAATCACCCCGCAAAGGCGGAAGCGGGCTGTTCCGCCTGCGCCTGCGCACCATCCTGCTGCTGATCAACCTGGTGGTGCTGGCGCTGCCGCTGGGCAGCATTTTCGTGCTGCGCATCTACGAAAGCGCGCTGATCCGCCAGACCGAGTCCGAGCTGATCGCGCAGGGCGCGGTGCTGGCCGCGGCGTGGCAGACGCTGTACCAGCGCAACTCGCGCCATGACGGCCGGCCCAATACCGGCGTTGCCGCGCTGGATTACGGCAACCCGGTGCTGTATCGCGCGCCGGCACGCGCCGAGAACGGGCCGTGGCGGCCGCGCAACGCGCAGCTCGACCTGGCGACGGACCGGGTGCGCCCGCCGGTGCCCGAACCGGTGGCGGCGGAGACCGAGGCCGATCCGCTGGCGCAGGCCCTGGGCCGCGAGCTGACGCCGGTGCTGCGCGGCGCGCAGCTCTACACCCTGGCCGGCATCCGCGTCGTCGACTACAACGGCGTGGTGGTGGCCACCACCAGCGAGGACCTGGGGCAGTCGCTGCTCAACCGCGAGGAGGTGACGCGCGCGCTGCAGGGCGAGCCGGTGAGCCTGCTGCGCTGGCGCGGCAACGAGGCGCCCGGCCTGCTCGAGTCGATCAGCCGCGGCGCCCACGTCACGGTGCTGGTGGCGCAGCCGATCATCCGCGACAACCGCGTGCTCGGCGCGGTGGTGCTGGTGCGCACGCCGGCCAACATCAAGCAGGCGATCCTGGGCAAGCGCACCGCCCTGCTGCGCGCCGCCCTGGCGCTGCTGCTGCTGGTGCTGGCGCTGTCGTTGTTCACCTCGCTGACCATCAGCCGTCCGGTGCAGGCCCTGATCGAGCAGGCGCGCCGCGCCGCGCGCGGCGAGCGCGGCGCGGTGACGCCGCTGCAGCACGCCGGCACGCGCGAGATCCACGAGCTGTCCGAGACCATCGCCGCGATGGCCTCGACCCTGGAAACGCGCTCGGCCTACATCCGCGACTTCGCCGCGCACGTCTCGCACGAGTTCAAGACGCCGCTGACCTCGATGCAGGGCGCGGTGGAGCTGCTGCGCGAGCACGGCGCCGGGATGTCCGGCGAGGAGCGCGAGCGCTTCCTCGGCATGGTCAGCGCCGACGCCGCTCGGCTGGAGCGGCTGGTGCGGCGCCTGCTGGAGCTGGCCCGCGCCGACGTGCTGCAGCCGCGCCGCGAGCAGGCGGTGCTGGCCGACGTGATCAACGCCGTGGCGACGCGCCAGCGCGAGCTGGGCCTGGCGGTGCAGGTCGACAACACCGCCTCCGGCGCACGCCTGGCGATCGCCCCGGAAGTGCTGGACTCGATCCTCGGCACGCTCTGCGACAACGCGCGCCAGCACGCCGGCCAAGGCGCTCAGGTGACGATCCGCTGCCAGCGCGACCCCGGCGGTGCGCCGCTGCTGCTGATCGACTTCAGCGACAACGGCCCCGGCATCTCGCCCGGCAACGCGGCGAAGATCTTCGAACCGTTTTTCACCACCGCGCGCGAGCGCGGCGGCACCGGCCTGGGCCTGTCGATCACGCGCTCGCTGCTGGCGGCGCACGGCGGCGGGATCGAGCTGCTGCCAGGGCAGAAGGGGGCGGCGTTCCGGCTGAGATTGCCGCTGGTGCTGGAGCCGGTGGTGTGAAGGCCGGGGCAGTATGAGCTGGGCCTTTGATGCCTCTGGCCCGTGACGCTGACCGTCAAATTTCCGGACGCGATCGCCCGCGGTCGTCGCCCCGGCGAAAGCCGGGGTGCAGAGCCCACGGCACCGCACTGAAATCCCTGGATTCCGGCTTTCGCCGGAACGACCATCACGAGATGATTGGAATTCCCTCGCCCGTAGATGTGCTGAGCGCAGCGAAGCGCATCGTTTACCGCGTGCGGCCCTTCGATCGATGCGCTTCGCTGCGCTCAGCACATCCTACGACTGCTTCATCGCGGCCATGATCTCCTGCACCACGCCATCCCGATCCTCGGCGATGCGCCTGGCCATCTTCGCCGGCATGCGCGTCTGCGGGTCGTACTTGCCGCTCCAGCGGCTCAGCTCCAGCAGCGCCGGGATCAGGTCCGCCGCTTTCTGCGTCGGCTCGTAAATCACGCTGCGGCGGTTGTCCGGGTCGGGGGCGCGGGTCACCATTTCCGCGGCCTCCAGGCGCTTGAGGCGTTGCGCCAGGATGTTGGAGGCGATGCCTTCCTCCGAGGCGAGGAAGTCGCTGAAACGCCGCTTGCGCTGGAACAGAAGGTCGCGCAGCACCAGCAGGGTCCACTTGTCGCCGAGGTAGTCGAGGGCGTAGGCGATGGTGCAGCCGGAGCGCCGCGGGGGCAGGTCTTTCTTCACCGTCACAGCCTAGCCAGACCACTTGCAAACCGCAATCGAAGGGTTACAATCGATTGCAATTTGCAAGTAATAGCAGCCGCGGCATCCAATCCCCGGAGGAACCCCATGAGCATTTCCATGTACCAGGCGTCCGTGCCTGTCTTCATCCGCTACCTCGGCAACCTGCGCGCGATCCTGGAGAAAGCGGCGGCCCATGCCGAGGCGAAGAAGATCGATCCTGCCACGCTCGCCGGCAGCCGGCTGTATCCGGACATGCTGCCGCTGACCCGGCAGATCCAGCTGGCCTCGGACATGGCCAAGAGCGCGCCGTGCCGGCTGAGCGGCACCGAGCCGCCGAAGTTCGAGGACACCGAGACCAGCTTCCCGCAACTGCTGGAACGCATCGACAAGACGGTGGCGCACCTGAAGACCTTCAGCCCCGCGCAGGTCGACGGCTCGGAGGAGCGGCCGGTGACGGTCAACACCGCGAAGGGACCGCTGACGGTGCCGGGGCTGCCCTACCTGACGCAGTTCCTGCTGCCGAACTTCCTGTTCCACGTCACCACCGCCTACGGCATCCTGCGGCACAGCGGGGTCGAGCTGGGCAAGGCGGACTATCTCGGCACGGCCTGAACCGGCAGGCGCGGGAGCGCGAATGCGCCCCCGCGTTTTCAGGAGCAGTCAGGCGGCCGCGCGGAAGCTCAGGTTGATGCGCTCCCCGCCCAGCAGCGGATGCACCGCGGGCTTGAGCGGCAGCACGCCGTGGAAGCGCAGGCGCGAAGCGCCGCCCCACACCACCACGTCGCCGTGCTGCAGCGGAATGCGGCGCGGCGGGTCCTGCCGGCGCAGGCCGCCGAACTGGAACACCGCGGGGATGCCGAGCGAAACCGAGACGATGGGCGAGCGCAGGTCGCGCTCGTCGCGGTCCTGGTGCAGGGACAGCTTCGTTCCCGGCAGGTAGCGGTTGATCAGGCAGGCGTCCGGCACGAAGCCCTCGTAGCCGGCGCGCGCCGCGGCGGCCGTGGCCAGATGCAGCAGCGCCGGCGGCAGCGCGGGCCACGCCTGGCCGCTGTCGGGATCGTGCGCCACGTAGCGGTAGCCGCGGCGGTCGCTGATCCAGCCCTGCGTGCCGGCGTTGGTCATCGCCACCGACATGCGCAAGCCGCCGGGCGTGACCAGATGGCGGAACGGCGCGGCGGCGAGGATTCCGCGCAACGCCGCCAGCAGGGGCTCGTCCTGCCCCGCCGCGAAGCCGCGCAGCAGCGCCGCGCCTTCCGCCAGCTTTTCATCGGCAGGCGGCGGCTCGGCGAACAGCGGCAGGGTATTCACTCGGGCCTGTTCACGTTATATCGATCGCTGCGTTGCCCCCGGAAAGGGGTCTGTTTTCGCACATTGCCACCTTGCTCCCTCCTTGTGTACATCCAGTACACCGCCTCGGTCGCGCCTTGCACTGCGCCAGAACAGACCCCTTCGCTGCGATCAAAATGGCGTGATCAGGCCCTAGCCGCTGGCCTGCAGGCTGAGGTGGAACGCGGCGGCCTGCTCGCGCTCCAGCAGCGCGCGCTTGCGGCGCAGGCCCCAGCGGTAGCCGGACAGGGAGCCGTCCTTCTTCAGCACGCGGTGGCAGGGCACCGCCACCGCCACCGGGTTGGCGGCGCAGGCCTGGCCCACTTCACGCGACAGGCGCGGCGTGCCGAGGCTGGTGGCGATGGCGCCGTAATGCGTGGTCTCGCCGGGCGGGATCCTGCGCAGCGCGCGCCACACGCGCAGTTCGAACGCGGAACCGCGCAGGTCCAGCGGCAGGTCGATCATCTCCGCCGGCTGCTCGATCAACCGCCGCGCGGCGGCGAGCGTTTCGGCCAAGCCCGGGCAGTCGGCGGTGAAAGCGGCTTCAGGGAAGCGCAGCTCCAGCTCGGGCAGCAACGATTCGGCCGCGCCGAATTGCAGCGCCACCACCCCGTTTTCCGAAGCGGCGACGACGAAGGGGCCCAGGCTGCTGTCGCCCTGGGCATAGCGGATGGTTTCGGACATGTCTGACTCCGGTTGCGACATGCCGGCAGCTTAGGAGCGGCGGCGCGGGGTTTCTTCCGAAATCTTGCGCGCTTTGTTCCAGGCGCGGTACTGCTCGGGCAGGCACACGGCGCAGGGCCGGTAGCCGGCGGCGCGCGCGCTGGCCTCGTCGGCGAAGAACACGCGCTGGCGGACATAGGCCCCGTCGTCGCCGCCGCGGGCGATGGCGCGCCGCGCGGCGGGACAGTCGAGCCGGCCGTAGATGCGCTGGCGGCGGTGGCCGCCGAGCGCGCCCGGATGCGGGCTTTCATACGGGACCCCGTCCGCGCCCAACAGCATCCAGCGGCGCTTCATCGCGTCAGGGCGCGGCCATCAGCGTGGCGAAGAAGCGGATCGAGGCGGCGTAATCCTGCACCGAGACGCGCTCGTTGCTGCCGTGGATCCGCGCCAGGTCTTCCGGCTTCAGGCGCAGCGGGCCGAATCGGTAGATGTCGGCGGCGAGGTCGACATAGTGGCGCGAGTCGGTCAGCGCCAGCACCAGGCCCGGCGCCACCACCACGTCCGGATAGGTCGCGCGGATCGCGCCGGCCAGGCTGCGGTAGGCGGCATTGGCGCTGTCCGACACCGGCGTCGGCTCGGTCGAGCCGGGTTTGAGGGCGATGACCACGCGCGGGTCGTCGGCCAGCGAGACGAAGTGCTGCCGCACTTGTTCGACGCTGTCGCCGGGCAGGATGCGCGCGTTGATCTCGGCGCTGGCCTGCTGCGGCACGATGTTGTCCTTCTCGCCGGAGCGGAACACGGTGGGCGACACCACGGTCTGCAGCAGGGCGCGCGTGGCCGGCTTTGCGGCGAGGACGCGCTTGACCAGCGGCGCGCTCAACCAGAGATTGCCCAATGCGACGTGCAGCAGCGGCGGCATCTGCGGCGACACGCCGGCGAGCATCTGGCGCACCGGCATGGTCAGGCGCAGCGGCGGCGGCGCGGCCGCGATGCGCGCCACGGCGCGCGCCACCAGCACCAGCGGGTTACGATCTTCCGGGATCGAGGAATGGCCGCCTGGCCCGGTGGCGCTGAGGGCGAAGGTGGCGTAGCCCTTCTGCGCGATGCCGATCAGCGCCGCGGGCTCCCGCAGCCCGGCGATGAAGCCGTCGGTGATCGCCAGTCCCTCGTCGAGCACGTAGTCCAGCTTCACGCCCTGATGCCGCAACTGTGCTGCGATCGCCCTGGCGCCGTGTTCGCCGCCGATCTCCTCGTCGCCGCCGAAGGCCAGGTACAGCGTGCGCCGCGGCTGCTGGCCGGCGGCGAGCATGGCTTCCGCCGCTTCCAGCATGGGCAGGGCCACGCCCTTGTCGTCGAGCGTGCCGCGGCCCCAGATGTAGCCGTCGGCGATGTCGCCGGAGAACGGCGCATGCTGCCAGGTACCTTCCGTCCCCGCCTCCACCGGCACCACGTCGAGGTGTGCCGCCAGCAGCACCGGCAAGGCCTGTGCGTCGCGGCCGGGCCAGCGCAGCAGCAGGCCCTGCCCTGGAAAGTCCTGCCGCTGCAGCTGCGCGAACACGTGCGGATAGCTGGCGCGCAGGTAGTCGATGAGCGCCGGCAGCTCGGTGTCGTCGCGGGCGTCCGCGCCTTCGCGCGAGATGGTTTTGAAGCGCACCGCAGCGGCGAGGCGCAGCGCCGCGGCCGGCACGTCGACCGGCAGCGTACTGGCCGGGACCGCAGCGAACCCGGTCGGCGGCGCCAGCGCGGTGCGCAGCGCGGCGATGCATAACGCCAGCGCCGCAGCGGCGGGCAGGATCAGCAGGCTGCGTTTCAGCATGGTGCGGAAGTCGGGTCGGCGCGACGGGCGCACCGGCTCATCTTACCCATTGCGGGAAGTAGCCCAGGGGGTCCTGCAGGGCGGCGTCGTGCGCCGGCACCACCACCAGGCCCGGGTGCTGCCGCGTCAGCTCCCGCAGTTGCAGGATCGCCCGCTGGGTGCCGGCGCGGTCGTCGTCCGCGATCAGGCTGGCAAGGAAGAACTTGGGCCGCGCTTGCTGCAGCGCAGCCGCCGACCACACCGTGTCGCCGCAGAACAGGTACTGCCTGCCCGGGCCCAGGGTCAGCAGCAGGCCGACGGCGCCGGGCGTATGGCCCTCCAGCGGCACCAGCACCGCGCTGCCGTCGCCGTACAGGTCGAGGCTGCGCGCAAAGCTCCACTGCGGCCGGTCCTGCAGCCGGTAGACGTGCCAGCGGATGTCCGGGCTGCCGATCTGCGAGGGAAAGGCGCCGGGAAAGCCGAGTCCGCGGCCCTGGTCGAAGGCGCGCTCCTCCGGCGTCACCCACACCTCGGCCTCGGGGAAATCGACCAGGCCGCTGGCGTGGTCCCAGTGGCTGTGGCTGAGGATGATGCGCGGCACCCGGAGGCCGGCGGCGTCGAGCTGGTCGCGCGCCGGCGTCACCGGCGGCTCGTATTTGAACGAGGGCTTGGCCCACCACGGCATGTCCTCGGCGTACTGCTGGGCGATCCTGCGGCCCAGGCCGCTGTCGAACAGGAACAGGTCGGCGCCATGCCGCACCAGCACCGCGACGTGGTTGACCTCCAGCGTCTGCGTGAAGCTGCCGCCGGAGTAGATCATGGCGGCGGGCGCATGGGTGTGGCCGGTCTTGACCAGGCTGAAGGACACGGCGGCGTCGGGCGCGGCGGGTGGCGCGTCCGCCACGGCGGCGGCGGACAGCAGGCACAGCATGAGCAGGTATTTCACGAGGCGTTCTCCGGCAGGCTGAGCAGGCGCGGCAGCGCGGCCTTGATCCGGCGCAGCGGCGCGCAGTCGCGCTGCGCGCGCGACAGCAGCATCGCCCCCTCGATCAGGACCAGCAGGTGTTCGGCGAGGAACCCGGCGTTCGGCACCTTCAGCGCCGCCAGCCAGGCGGCGAGGCCCTGCTGCCACAGCGCATAGGCGCGGGCGCAGGCGGCCTGGATGGCGTCGTCCAGCGCCGCCTGCTCCAGAGTCACGGTGGCGATGGGGCAGCCTTTCTGGAACGCCGACGACTCGAACTCGGCGATGAAATGATCGATCACCGCCGAAAGGCCCGCCAGCGCGGACGGCTGGCCGGCGGCCAGTTGCCCCAGGAGCTGTGCGGTCTGGCGCGCCGAATGCTCGATGGCGGTCACCGCCAGGTCCACCTTGCCGCCCGGGAAGTAGTGGTAGAGGGAGCCCTTGGGCGCCGCGCTCTCGGCCACGATCTGGTTGAGCCCGGTGTTGTGGTAACCCTGCACCTGCAGCAGGCGCGCCGTGGTTTCAACGAGCCGGGTACGGGCGGCAGTTTCCATGAAGGGGGGCCTCGGGCAGTTCTATAACGACTGGTCTATATAATCATGGATGCAACGCCGCTGTCAATGTCGAGCGCTCAGGAAGCGCCGGCGGGGTCCTGCGGCGGGGCTTCGGCGGCGAGGCCCTCGAACTCCCGGGCGTAGTCGAGCAGCCGGCGGCACAGGTGCTCGCGCTGCTCCGGTTCCAGGGTGGCGGACAAGGCGCTGAGCAGGCGCAGCCAGCGATCGCGCTCGGCCCGGTCGTGCGCCTCGACTTCCTGCCCGCTCTCGGGTTCGCGGACGTAGTCGCGCACGCGCTGCTCGAAATCGGGCCGGTGGCGGCCGGCCAGCAGCGCGGCGTAGCGGTCGACGCCGGCGCGCCGCTGCTGTTCCTGCTCCGGCGTGCTCAGCCGCACCTGCGCCGCCCATTGCCGCACCATGTCGCGCTGCTGCGCGTTGGGACGGCCGATCCAGTGCTTGAGGCTGTCGTCCATCTCGTCGGCCAGCTTGTCGCGGCGCTGCGCCTCGCTGCGCTTGAGGCGCCGGCGCGCGCGCTGCTCCACATCCTTGCGGATGCGCCGGATCATCTCGGCCACCTGGCCGTCGTCCAGCTCGGCGTGCAGCTTGACGTAACCCGGCAGGGCCGCCTCGGCGAGGTCCAGCCAGCGTTGGTTGACGCGGTCGCTGAAGGCGCGCACCTGCGCCTCGCTCAGCGGCCCGGCGCGCACCTCCGCGGCGAGGCCGCGGAAGTCCGCGGCATACAGCGGCAGCTGGGTGCGGCGATGCCAGCTCCAGACCTTGTGGATTTCGACGTCGAAGTCGCGGTCCTGCTGCGCGGTGAAGTCGACGTAGTCGCCCGCCTCCCAGCGCAACAGCCGGGGCAGGTGGTCGTAGGCCAGCCGGGTCAGGCTGCAGCCCGCCAGCAGCACGGCGCAGCAAACGGCCAGGCTTCGCAGCAGGCGTTTCATGGCCCGAGCGTAATCGCGGCCCCGCCGGTACCGCAAACGGCGTAGGACAGCGGCTGCGGCGCGGCGCAGAGTGCCCCCACCACGAGAAAACGTCCCGGGGGATGGCGATGCGGAAGACACTGCTTGGCGGATGGCTGGCGCTGCTGCTGCTGGCGGGCTGCGGCGGCTCGCAGGCGCCGGACGGCGCCGACGGCGTCACCGGCGCCAAGAGCGAGTACCCCGGCGAACCGGCGCTGGAGACCGACCAGGCGACCCTCGACCGGGCCTTGCTGTGCACGCCGTTGCAGCACCCGGACAAGCCGCCGGTGCTGTTGGTGCACGGCACCTTCACCGCCGGCTTCGAGCAGTACGACTGGAGCTACCTGCCCCTGCTCGCCGACCGCGGCTACGACGTCTGCCTGGTCACCTACCCCGACCGCGGCCTCGGCGACCAGCAAGTTTCGGCCGAGTACGTGGTCAACGCGCTGCGCCGCGTCCACGCCCGCAGCGGCCGCAAGGTGGCACTGGTCGGACACAGCCAGGGCGCCAGCATGCCGCGCTGGGCGGTGAAGTGGTGGCCCTCGGCGCGCGCGGCGCTGGACGATTTCGTGATGCTGGCCGGCCCCAACCACGGCACCACCGCGACCACCGGCCTCACCGCGCTGCTGGCGCAGGTGCCGGGCCTGGGCAGCCTGCCGGTCGGCCTGTTGCCGGCGTCCTTCTACCAGTTCGACCCCGCTTCCAACTTCGTCAAGGCGATGAACCGCGGCGAGGAAGCCCCGGGCGATATCTCCTACACCTCGATCTACTCCGGCTTCTACGACGAGCTGGTGGAGCCGGCGACGCCGGTGCCCACCGCCGGCCTGGACTGGGGCCAGCACCGCGCCAACGTCGCCAACATCCTGCTGCAGGACATCTGCCCCGGCCGCTTCGTCGATCACGTCACCATCGGCCTGACCGACGCCCTGGCCTTCGCCCTGGTGCTGGACGCGCTCGAGCATCCCGGCCCGGCCGATCCGGCACGCGCCGGCGGCTCCAGCCTGTGCGGGCTGCTGCCGATCGTGCCGGACCAGATCGTCGCGCCGGAAGCGGTGAGCGGCATGATCCAGGTGCTGCAGCAGGAGCCGGCCAACGGCCTGCCCGACCCGCACCTGAGCGCAGCGGAACCTCCGCTGAAGCCCTACGCCCAATAGTGGCCGGGGGCGCCGCCGGCCCCCGCCGGTACGGCGACGGCAAGGTCCGTGCTAGCATCGGATGAAGCTTCCGCTATCTCCCCCGTATCGGTTGCGCCCCCACTCACAGGCCCGACGAGCCATCGACCGAAGGGATACGGCACATGTCTTCCGTACACGTCCTCCACCGCGAATCCACCGGCGGCAACACCCGCGACCTGCGCCGCACCGGCCTGCACCCGGACTTCTGGTATCCGCTGGCGCGCTCGGTGGACCTCAAGCCCGGCAAGGCCCTGGGCGTGCACTTCGGCGGCGAGCCGATCGTGCTGGTGCGGCCCGAGCAGGGAGAGGTCTTCGCCCTGGAAGACCGCTGCGCCCACCGCCAGGTGCCGCTGCACCTGGGCGTGGTCAAAGGCGAGAAGCTGCTGTGCAGCTACCACTGCTGGGCCTACAACCGCCAAGGCGCCTGCATCAACGTGCCGTACCTGGACGAAAAACAGACCCTGCCCAACGGCGTGCGCGGCTATGCCTGCCGCGAGGCCTACGGTTTCATCTTCGTGTTTCCCGGCGACCAGGCCAAGGCCGCCACGGTGGCGTTCCCCGAGCTGCCGCAGTTCGGCGACCCGCACTACAAGGCGCGCCTGCTCGACCGCAAGATCGGCTGCCACTACTCGTTCATGCACGAGAACCTGATGGACATGAACCATCAATGGCTGCACCGCAGCCTGATGGGCAGCATCCGCACCACCCTGCTCGACGTGCGCGAGGGCGAGGACTGGCTGGAAGCGGATTACACCTTCTCGCGCGCCGCCGGCAAGCAGAACCTGGGCGAGCGCTTCATCATCGGCCGCGGCGAGAACAAGCCCACCGACGGCATCGACCTGATGACCATCCGCACCGGCTATCCGTACCAGACCCTCAAGTTCTGGACCGCGGGCAGCGACAAGAGCGAACCGGCGCTGTCGCTGTGGAACGTGTACATGCCGGTGGACGCGGAGCAACGCAGCAACCAGACCTATGGCGTGATCATGATCCGCAAGCCCGGTGTGCCGGGCCTGATCCACCTGCTGTGGCCCTTCATCTACTGGTTCACCAAGGGCATCTTCGACCAGGACCGCCACATCGTCGAAGCCGAGCAGCGCGCCTACGACCTGCAGGGCGCGGACCTCAACCAGGAAGTGTTCCCGGCGATCCAGCGGCTGAAGAACCTGCTGGCGCGGCGCGGCGTGCCGCTGGCGCCACGCTGAGCGGCGTGGCTGCGCGCAGCTTCCCGCCGCGCAGCCTGTTCTACGGGCTGCTGCTGGTCGCGGGCCTGTTCATCTGGCGCAGCACCGGCCTGCTGCCGGAACGCATGGCCTCGCACTTCGTCGCCTCCGGCGCCGCCGACGGCTTCATGCCGCGCGGCAGCTACCTGGCGACGATGCTGGTCGCGGCGGTGCTGCTGCCGGCGACCCTGGGCGAGCTGATCGGCGCGCTGGCGCACCTGGGCGGCGGCGCGCGCATTCCCAACCGGGACTACTGGCTGGCGCCGGAACGGCGCGAGGGCAGCCTGGCCTACATGCAGAGCCACGCCCGCTGGTTCGGCTGCCTGCTCAGCGCCTTCATCTGCTACGTGCACTGGCTGGTGATCGAAGCCAACCGCGCGCAGCCTCCCATGCTGCTGCCGCACCGCATCCTGCCGGCGGTGGGGGTGTTCGTGGCCTGCGCCGTGGCCTGGGGACTGACGCTGCAACTGCGCTTCCGCCGCCGCGCCTGAGCTATTTCACCCTGGTGGTATTTATATATGGGACCCCCTAATGCCCCGGGTTCCAGGCGTAGGCTGCAATGGTCCGGAGCCTGGGGGGCCCACCATGAAGATGCAGCAGCGCGGTTTCACCCTGATCGAGCTGATGATCGTGGTGGCCATCATCGGCATTCTCGCCGCCGTCGCCATTCCGGCCTACCAGGACTATGTGATCCGCAGCCAGGTGTCGGAAGGCGCGGCGCTCGCGGATGGCAGCAAGAGCGCGGTCGGCGAGTTCTACGGCCATTACAACCGCTGGCCGAGCAGCAATGCCAGCGCCGGGCTCGCGGCTGCCACCTCGATCTTCGGCAAGTACGTCAACTCGGTTGATTCCTCGGTAGGCATCATCACCGTGACCTACGGCGGCGAGGCCAACTCCAAGATCTCGGGCAGCATCCTCAGCTTCTCGGCCGTTACCAATGCGGGCTCGATTGCCTGGAACTGCAAGACCAGCGCCGGCACCAGCATGACCAACAAGTACCGCCCACAGGTCTGCCGCGACTAGGCGGTTTGCCTGGCGGCGCAGGCCGGCGGGCTTCAGCCGGAAGGGCGGATGGCGCGCAGCGCCTGCTTCCTTTTTTCGTAGCAGTCCCGGCAGTAGGAGCGGGTCTTGTCGCGCTTGGCGGCGAGCAGGGCGATGGGCCGGTGCCGGTGGCAAGAGGCGCACCAGAACTCGGTCTTTTCCGGGGTCTTGTCCGGTGTCTTGGTGGGGGCGGTCAAGTGGCGGCGGGTGTGACGTGTGACAGACCCTAGTATGCGCCGATCCGGGGTGTCTTGCTGGCCCCCGCTTCAGGCCCCGCGGCCGCGCCGCCCGGCGCTCACTTGCCGATGCAGAAGCTGGAGAAGATCCGCCCGAGCAGGTCCTCGCTGCTGAAGCGGCCGGTGATCTCGTCCAGCGCCTGCTGTGCCAGGCGCAGCTCCTCGGCGATCAGCTCGGGCGCGGTGTTCCTCGCGCCGTGGGCGCGGGCCAGGCGCAACGCCGCCTGGGCCCGGTGCAGGGCGTCGAGGTGGCGGGCGCGGGCGGTGAACAGGCCTTCGGCCGGCGCGCCGGACAGGCCGGCGGCGCGCTTGATCTCGGCGGCGAGCAGGTCCATGCCCTGCGGCGGCTCGGCGCCGGCCGACAGGCGCAGCCGGACCCGGCCGCCGGGCGTGGTTTCGCGGCCGGGCGCGCGACCGCTCAGGTCGCACTTGTTGAACAGCAGCAGGGTTTCGACGTCCGCCGGCAGCCTGGCCAGCAGCCTCTGGTCGGCGTCGGTCAGCCCGTCGCGGTCGTCGGCCAGGAACAGGATCAGCTCGGCTTTTTCCAGCGCGGCCCAGGCGCGGCGCACACCCTCCTGCTCCACCGGGTCGGCGGTGTCGCGCAGGCCGGCGGTGTCGATCACCGTCAGCGGCAGGCCGTCGGCGACGATGTGCTCGCGCAGCAGGTCGCGGGTGGTGCCGGCGTGCGGCGAGACGATGGCGGCCTCGGCGCCGGCGAGGCGGTTGAGCAGGGTCGACTTGCCGACGTTGGGCTGGCCGGCGATGGCCACGGTCAGCCCCTCGCGCAGCCGCCGGCCCTGCGCCGCTTCCTTGATCAGGTCGCCGCAGATCTCCACCAGGCCCGCGGTGCGGTCGTGCAGGGTCTGCGGCGTGATCCACGGCACGTCCTCGTCGGCGAAGTCCAGCGCCGCCTCGAGGTCGGCGCGCACCGCGATCAGCTCGTCAAGCAGGCCCTGCACGCGGCGCGAGAACTCGCCTTGCAGCGAGTGCAGCGCGGCGCGCGCGGCGGCGCGGCTGGAGGCGTCGATCAGGTCGGCCACTCCCTCGGCCTGCGCCAGGTCGAGCCGGCCGTTGAGAAAGGCGCGTTCGGAGAACTCGCCGGGGCGGGCGAGGCGCGCGCCGGCGGCGCAGGCAGACTGCAGCAGCAGGTCCAGCAGCAGCGGGCCGCCGTGGCCCTGCAGCTCCAGCACGTCCTCGCCGGTGTAGGAGTGCGGCGCCGGGAAGTACAGGGCCAGGCCCTGGTCGATGCGCTCGCCGGCGGCGTCGCGGAAGTTGCGCAGCACCGCCTGGCGCGGCGGCGGCAGCCGCCCGGCGATGTGTTCGCATACCGCCCAGGCCAGCGGCCCCGAGACGCGGACCATGCCGATGGCGCCGCGCCCGGGCGGCGTGGCGATGGCGGCGATGGTGTCGGCGACCGGGCGCTTCATGGCGGCAGTGTAGCCCCCTTGCCTGGCCCTCAAACAACGATCCCCGCCGCAGCGGGGACCGGTTGTGACCGCGGCGCGGCTGCTGCTACTTGGCCAGCGCCGCCTTGCGCTGCTCCTCCCGCTCCAGGCGCCGGGCGATGAACAGCTGCTGCAGGATGTTGATCAGGTTGCTGCACAGCCAGTACAGCACCAGGCCGACCGGGAAGAACAGGAACAGGCCGGTGAGGAAGATCGGCATGATGTTCATGATCTTCTGCTGCGTCGGGTCCATCGTCGCCGACTGTCCGGAGATGCGCTGCTGCGCCCACATGCTGACGCCGTACAGCACCGGCAGGATGTAGAACGGATCGGGGCCGGACAGGTCCTGCATCCACAGCACGAACGGCGCCTGGCGCAGCTCCACGCTCTGCGCCAGCACCCAGTACAGCGCGAAGAACACCGGCATCTGCACCAGCAGCGGCCAGCAACCGGCCAGCGGATTGAAGCCTTCCTTCTTGTACAGCTCCATCATCGCCTTGTTCAGGCGCTCGCGGTCCTCGCCGTAGCGCTCGCGCAGCTCCTGGATACGCGGACCGAACTTCTTCATCTTCGCGGTGGAGCGGTACTGCGCCTCGGACAGCTTGAAGAACAGCGCCTTCACCGTCAGCGTCAGGAGGATGATGGCCCAGCCCCAGTTGCCGGTGAGCTTGTGGTACTGGGTCAGCACCCAGAACAGCGGCTTGGCCACCGGGCTGAGGATGCCGTAGTCCTCGACCAGGTCGAAGCGCGGCCCCACCGCTTCCAGCGCCTTGCCCTGCAGCACCGGGCCGATGTAGAGCTTGCTGTCGAAGGCGTGCTCGGCGCCGTCGGCCACCGTCTGCAGGCTGCCCAGGGCCTGCGCCTGGTACAGGCCGCTGTAGCTGCCGCCGGCGCTCTTCTTCGCGCTGAGCGTGACTTCCTGGTCCTGCGGCGGCACGATCGCGGCGACGAAGTAGTGCTGCAGCATCACCACCCAGCCGCCCTTCTGCCTGGCCTCGATTGCCTTGTCGGGCTTGTCCAGGTCCTTGAACGCGGTCTTGTGGTAGGCGTAGCTGTCGCTGCCTTCCTTCTGCTGGTAGATGCCCACGCCGAAGAAGCTGCCGGCGGTGCGCATGAAGCCCGGGCCCTTGTCCGGCGGCGGCGGGCTGCGCAGGTAGCGCTCGTAGGCCGAGGCCTGCAGCTCGTGGCCGGTCTTGTTGATCAGGGTCTGGGTCAGGCCGATCTCGTAGCTGTCGCGCTTGAAGTGGAACACCTTGCGCACGGTGTAGCCCGAGGGATCGGTGTATTCCATCGGCACGTCGAGGCCGGCGGCGCCGTCGGCCAGCCTGTAGTCGGACTGCGGCGAGGTGAAGTTGGTCTGCACCGAGCTGAGCGGCTGGTCCGCGCCGGCGATGCCGCTGATCAGGGTGAACTGCTGGCCGTCGCGGTCGTCGAGCAGGGCCAGGGTCTGCTCCGGGTGCTTCTTGTCGACGGCGTAGCCGCTCAGCTCGAGCTTGCGCAGCTCGCCGCCGGCCAGCGCGATGTCGGCGACGATGCGGTCGGTCTGCACCCGCAGGTGCTGCTGCGTCACCCCCACGCCGGTGGAGACATCGGTGGCGCCGGCCGAGGCGGCCTTGGCGTCGGAGCTGGAGCCGCCGCCGGCGCCGGACTCGGCGGCCGTCGACGGCGACGGCCGGGCGGCGTAGTCGGCCTGCCAGGCGTTGTACATCAGGAAGAGAACCAGGCCGAGCAGCGCGACCAGGATCATGCGGCGGTTTTCCATCGTTCTACCTGAAGTGTGTTTGCAGTGGGATGCGGGGTTTCAGCGATCCGGAACCGGGTCGTGCCCGCCCGGATTGAGGGGATGACAGCGGGCGATGCGGCGCAAGGCTAACCAGCCGCCCTTGACGGGGCCGTGACGCTCGATCGCCTCGAGCGCGTAGTGGGAGCAGCTGGGGTGAAAACGGCAGCGCGGTCCGAGCAGCGGGCTGATCAGGCGCTGGTAGGTGCGGATAATTGCTGTGAGGAGCCACCGCATCGATCGATCACCTTGAGCCAGATTTCCGCGAGCAGGGCGCGCAGCCGCTGGTTGTCCGCGTCGGCCAGGCCGGCCATGCCGTAGAACACCAGGTCCACCGCCGGCAGGCGCCGTTGATTGTGCCGGAAGTGCTCGCGGATCAGGCGTTTGATGCGGTTGCGGTCCACCGCGCGGGGCGCCGCCTTGCGGGCGATCGCCAGGCCCAGCCGGGGGTGGCCGAGGCCGTTGTCGGGCCGGCACACCGCGGCCAGCGGTGCCCGCGTGATCCGGAACCCCTGGGCGAAAGCCTGCTTGAAGTCGGCGGGTTGGCGGATGCGCACGGCGCGCTGCAAGGCCGCGCCTTCATGCATCGCCGTGAATCCTGGCCCGCCGGTTCCGGGCAGCTTACGGGATCAGGCGGGCGCGGCCCTTGGCGCGGCGGCGGGACAGCACCAGGCGGCCGCCCTTGGTGGCCATGCGGGCGCGGAAACCGTGGGTGCGCTTGCGCCGCAGGGCGTGCGGCTGGAACGTGCGTTTCATGACACAGGTACTCGGGCGGACAAAAGAGCGTCATTTTATAGGCTTGTAGCCGCAGCGGGCAAGATCGGCGCGGCCGTGGACGCTTTTTGCCGCATTTCAGCGCTGTGGATAAGTGCCAGCCGACGGGCTAGACTCTCGGTCCAAAAAACGAATGCGGATGGACGGGCGGGGCATGCTGAGAGAAGACCTCTGGGACAAGTGCGTGGAGCGCCTCGAGGCGGAACTCCCGGCGAAGGAGATCGGCACCTGGATCCGTCCGCTGCGCGCGGTGGTGTCGGCCGACCAGGTGACCCTGCTGGCGCCGAACCGCATCGTCATGGAACGCGTGCGCACCGACTTCCTGCCGAAGATCCAGCGCGCCATCTCCGGCCTGGCCGCCTATGACCTGCGCGTGACCGTCGCCGTCGGCAGCGGCGCCGAGCCGCGCGCCGCTGCGCCGGCAAGCAGCGCCACCGCGGCCGAGCCCGGCGAGGACTTCGCGCCGATGGTGAAGGGCCGGCTCGACCCGCGCTACACGCTCAAGACCTTCATCGAGGGCAAGTCCAACTCGCAGGCGCGCGCCGCCGGCGAGCACGTCGCCAAGAGTCCCGGCAACGTCTACAACCCGCTGCTGATCTACGGCGACTCGGGCCTGGGCAAGACCCACCTGATGCACGGCATCGGCAACGCCATCCGCAGCTCGCGCGCCGGCGCGGTCGTCGCCTACGTCGGCGCGGAGCAGTGGTTCAACGAGATGGTGTCGGCGATCCGCTTCGGCCGCCAGGCCGAGTTCAAGACTTACTACCGCTCGGTCGACGCGCTGCTGATCGACGACATCCATTTCCTCGCCGGGAAGGAGCATTCGCAGGAAGAGTTCTTCCACACCTTCAATGCGCTGATCGACGGCCGCAAGCAGATCGTGCTGACCTGCGACCGCTATCCGCGCGAGCTGGACCAGCTCGACGAGCGCCTGAAGTCGCGCTTCACCTGGGGCCTGTCGGTGCCGATCGAGCCGCCGGAACTGGAGACGCGCGTCGCCATCCTGCTGAGCAAGGCCGACTCGCTCGGCATCCGCCTGCCGGAGGATGTCGCGGCGCTGGTGGCGCAGCGCATCCGCTCCAACGTGCGCGAGCTGGAAGGCGCGCTGCACCGCCTCAATGCCTCGGCGCGCCTCACCGGCACGCCGATCACCGCCGAGTTCGCGCGCTCCTGTCTCAAGGACATGTTCGCGTCCTACGAAAGGGCGGTGACCCTGGACAACATCAAGCGCACCGTCGCCGGCTACTACAACATCCGGCTCGCCGATCTGTCCTCGGTGCGGCGCACGCGCACCCTGGCGCGCCCGCGCCAGGTGGCGATGTCACTGGCCAAGGAACTGACGCAGCACAGCTACCCGGAAATCGGCACCGCGTTCGGCAAGGACCACACCACCGTGCTGCACGCCTGCCGCAAGGTGGTGGAGCTGCGGCGCGACGACGAACGCCTGCGCGAGGACTACGAAAACCTGCTGCGGATGCTGTCGAGTTGAGGCCCGTGAAGCGCTTCGGAAACCTGGGTACGGAGGCTGGATATGCCTGTGTATAATCCTCCGGATAAGCCTGGGTATCTTTTTATGCACAGCTTGCCCAAATCAAGCGGGCTCGCGCGCAGCGCCTGCATTCAGTGCGATTTTGTTCTGTAAGATACTGAAAATAATCAGATTTACAGGAGTTATCCAGCGGTAGGGCGTGACACTAGTATTACTAGTGTTTCTATATTTCAAACAAGTCATATCAGTAACCCTTCGACCAGGAACATTGACCCGCCCCCATGAATATCCAAATCCCGAGAGGCGAGCTGCTATCCGCACTTCAGTCGGTGATCGGCGTGGTGGAGCGAAGGCAGTCGCTGCCGATCCTCAGCAACATCCTGCTGGTGGCGGAGGAAGACGAGCTGGTGCTGACCGCCACCGACCTGGAGCTGCAGGTGGAGCGCCGGGTGCAGGTGCAGAACCTGACCCCGGGCAAGACCACCGCGCCGGCGCGCAAGCTGCATGACATCTGCCGCGGCCTGCCGGAAGGCGCCGCCATCGGCATGGAGCTGAGCCAGAGCCGCCTGACGGTGAAGTCCGGCCGCAGCCGTTTCGCCCTGGCCACCCTGGACGCCGCCGAATTTCCCTCGCTCAGCGCCGCCGGAGCCGAAACCAGGCTGGTGCTGACCGGCAAGGAGCTGAAGGAGCTGCTCGGCCGCACCCAGTTCGCCATGGCCCAGCAGGACGTGCGCTATTACCTCAATGGCCTGCTGCTGGAAATCCGCGCCAACCGCGTGCGCACCGTCGCCACCGACGGCCACCGCCTGGCCATGGCCGAGCTGCGCCGCGACACCGGCGTGAAGAAGGACCTGCAGGTGATCCTGCCGCGCAAGACCGTGCTCGAGCTGCAGCGCCTGATCGACGGCGACGACAGCGAGATCACCATCAACCTGTCGGCCAACCAGGTGCAGGTCGACCTGGACGGGCTCAAGCTGACCTCCAAGCTGATCGAGGGCCGCTTCCCGGACTACGAGCGGGTGATTCCGGAAGGTTCGGACAAGAGCGTGCACGCCGAGCGTGGCCGGGTGCGGGCGGCGCTGTCGCGCGCCGCGATCCTGTCCAACGAGAAATTCCGCGGCGTGCGCCTCAGCTTCAACGGCAGCACCCTGCGCATCCAGACCCAGAACCCCGAGCAGGAAGAAGCCGAGGAAGAGGTCGAGGTGCAGTACAGCGGCTCGCCGCTGGAGATCGGCTTCAACGTCGGCTACCTGCTCGATGCGCTGGACGCGATCGAAGGCAACGAGTTCATCATGGAGCTGCGCTCCGGCGAT